>Ga0070713_100002466_pt1 | contig 12073 bp, 13 predicted proteins | sample LARL82metaG_FD_65465 | JGI IMG/M metagenome (GOLD analysis project Ga0070713, IMG submission 65465) | Corn, switchgrass and miscanthus rhizosphere microbial communities from Kellogg Biological Station, Michigan, USA - LAR L8-2 metaG | ecosystem: Host-associated > Plants > Roots > Rhizosphere ... | reverse complement strand
GCGCTTCGGGCGCCAGATAGAGCAGGTCGAGCCCACCCGCCCGGAACTCGGCCTCCACCATCCGCCGCTCGCCCGGGTCCTGGGTCGAGTTGACGAAATCGGCGCGCACGCCGAGCGCTCGCAGCGCGTCGACCTGGTCCTGCATCAGCGCGATGAGCGGCGAGATCACCACGCCGACACCGGGCCGGGCCAGGGCCGGGATCTGGTAGCACAGCGACTTGCCACCGCCGGTCGGCATCAACACCAGCGCGTCGCCGCCACCGACGACGTGTTCGATGATCTCGCGCTGCCCGGGCCGGAAGGCGTCGTAGCCGAACACCCGCTGCAGCAGCTCGAGCGCCTCGTCCACCGGGCGAGTCTACGAAGCCGATGCGACACCGGAGTGCCGCGACGCGAGCCTGTGCGCAACTCACGCCGCGGCAGTCGCTCGAACGCGCTACTTGACCTCGGTCAACTTGCCGGTCGCGACGTCGAAGATGAACCCGCGGACCGCGTTCCGATTCGGCACGAACGGGCTGGCCTTGATCCGCGCGATCGACTGCCGGACGTCCGCCTCGAGGTCGGCGAAGGCCTCCGGCGACCAGTGCGGCTTGATGCCGGTGTCGCTCTGGATGTCAGCCTTGAAGCTGTCGTCGGTGAACGTCAACATCCCACAGTCGGTGTGGTGGATCAGGATGATCTCGGTCGTGCCGAGCAGCCGCTGGCTGATCGTCAGCGAGCGGATCGCGTCGTCGGTGACGACACCGCCGGCGTTGCGGATGACGTGCGCCTCGCCCTCGTTCAGGCCGAGCAGGCGGTAGACGTCGAGTCGGGCGTCCATGCAGGCGAGGACGGCGACGCCCTTGGCCGGCGGGAGTGGCAGCGGCCCGGAGAACGAGGCGGCGTACTCGGCGTTGTTGGCAAGCAGATCATCGGTGGCGGTCATGGATCATTGGTAGCACGAGTTCTCTACCATTTCAGTCGGGAACTATCTCCACGAGCTCGACGTGCTTCGCGGTGACGCGGTCCCCGCTGGACACTCTGCGGATCCGCCGGCCGACCCAGGGCAGCAGGTGCACCCGGATCCAGCGGACGTCGGCGGCCAACGCCGTGGCCCGGCTCGCCCGCGCCGACCCCGGCAGCTCCGAACGCCACCAGTCCGACCGCTCGACCCCGAGCGCCTCGAGCACGGCTGCGGCGACCCGGGCGTGCCCCTCCGGCGCAAGGTGCAGCCGGTCCTCGTGCCAGAGCCGACGGTCGCTCAGCACCGGCACCGAGGCCAGGTCGACCAGCACGGCGCCGTGCCGCTCCGCCGTCGCCCGCACGCCCAGGTTGAAGGCGTTGAACCGCCCTGCCAGCCGGTTCGCTGTCCGCCCGGTGCCGGTCCGCTCGACGACGGTGAACAGAATCGTGCGAATCCCCGCCGCGGCCAGCCGGCCGACGGCGGCGTCGTACCGGACGAGCAGCCCCGGCAGGTCGGCCCGCGGCCGGAGCACGTCGTTCGGACCGGCGTGGAACGAAACCAGGTCCGGCGCCAACTCCAGCGCGGCCGGAAGCTGAACGGCGATCACCTGGTCGAGCAGCCGGCCGCGGACGGCGAGGTTCGCGTACCGGAGCGAGCCCTCGGTGCGGGCCAGGCCGGCGGCCACCCGGTCGGCCCAGCCGAGGTGCCGACCGGCCGGGCCGATCTCGTCCTCGAGTCCCTCGGTGAACGAGTCGCCCAGCGCGACGTACGTACGGGTCACCGTGCCAGTCTGCCCGGGCCCGCCAGGCCGCGCGGAGCCCGTCCAGATCCACAGGCTCACGACAGGGAGCCGTGTAAAGGTTCCCTCATGGACGAGGAAGTGCGGCGGAGCCGGGAGCGGATCAGCCGACGCCGGGCACTCGGGCTCGGCGGCACGATCGGCCTGGGGGCGCTGGTCGCGGCGTGCACGCGCCCGTCATCGCCCGGACGCGAGTCCGCGCCCTCGTTGCCGGCCTCCTCGACCGCCCCCTCGGACGTGCTGGCGCTGCTCGACCGGGCGAACACGTGCGTGGCGGCGCGGGAGGAGACCCAGGGGCCGTACTGGTTCGACGTCGACTCGATCCGCTCGGACCTGCGCGAGGACCGGCCGGGTAAGCCGCTCCTGCTGGCGGTTCGGGCGCACTACCTGTCGCGGTGCACGAACGGATCTGCCCCGACCGCAATCCCGAACAGCGTGGTGGAGATCTGGCACTGCGACGCGGGCGGCGTCTACTCCGGATTCGAGTCGGCGTCCAACGGCGGTCCGGGCGGCGGTCCGGGCGGCGGCACGGGCGGCAGCGGCACGGGCGGCAGCGGCACGGGCGGCAGCGGCACGGGCGGCAGCGGCACGGGCGGCAGCGGCACGGGCGGCGGCAGCACGGGCGGCGCGGCATCCGATGGGGCATCGGACGGCTCGTACAGCGTGGGCGACCAGGAGGCGAACCCGACCGACGACGGGACGTACCTGCGCGGTGCCCAGGTCGCCGACCGCAACGGCGTGGTGCAGTTCACGACGATCTATCCGGGCTGGTATCACGGGCGGACCGTGCACGTCCACCTCAAGCTGCACGTGGACCGCAAGACCGTCATGACCACGCAGCTCTACTTCGACGAGGCCGTGAACGACGCGGTATTCGCCACCTCGCCGTACGACCAGCACACCGGGCGGGATATCCGCAACGAGGACGACTCGATCTACGACCCGTCGGGTCTGATGACAGTACGGCGCACGGCGTCCGGCTACCTCGGCGTGATCAACATCGGCGTGAACGCCTCGGCCACGTAGGTCAGCGGACCGAGGCCTTGCCCACGACGGTACGGACCCGTACCGGCAGGCCGCGCCGCCGCACATGCACAACCGCCGCGGCCACCGCGACGAACACCAGCGCTCCGAACACGACGTCCGGACCGAAGAATCTGACGACGTCATAGCTCGCGCGCCCGGCCCAGAGCAGCACCACGATCGCCCAGAGCCAGGCCGCGACGACGACGGGCCTGCGGGTCATGGACCTCATGTACCCACCACCCGACGGTTCACCCGCCCGTACCGGCCGTGATCGTTCGTTCTGACCAGATGGCCGCGTAAACGCCACCCGCGCCGGACCGACGCCAACGGAGTTGCGCGTCGCGAGTCGACGTTCGCCGGTCAGGGGTACAGATCTACCTCGGCGCCGAGCTCGCGGCCTTCAGCTGGCCGCTCCATCGGGGGGTCGCCGACGCGGCCGGAACGGTCAAGGACGAGGCCCGGTCGGCCGCGGCCGCGGCCGCGTCGGACGGGCGCGGACGGGGTGGGTGCGGCTGGAGGACCGGCCGGCCGCCGGTCACGGGTGGGCGACCCGCCCTGATCCAGTCCACCGGACGCGGTGTCCGCGCAGGCGCCCCTGTTCCAAACGGCGCCGACCGTGGTAAGCCCCCGAAGGGGATCAACACCGACATGAGGAGGGCATCATGGCCGGGACGGTTGCAAGGGTGACCGAGATCAGCGCCACGTCGGACACCAGCTTCGAGGACGCGATCAAGGTCGGGCTCGAACGAGCGACCAGCACGCTGCGCGGCGTCAGGTCCGCGTGGGTCAAGGAGCAGGAGGTGCAGGTCGGTGAGGACGGCTCCGTTACCGGCTACCAGGTGAACATGCTGGTGACCTTCGTGCTGGACTAGGCGAGCCGCACGGCGCCGCGCCGGTCGATCGCCGGCGCGGCGTTCGGCGCCCGGAACGTCAGTCCACAATGGACCTCGCTAGCGTGCGTTCGCGGTCCTCCGGTTGTTCGCCTTCTGGATCGCGGCCACCAGTTCGTCCTTGGTCATCCGGGACCGGCCGCTGATGTCCAGCCGCTTGGCGATATCCATCAGATGGGTCTTGGACGCGTTGGCGTCCACGCCGCCGGCGGTCGACCGCGGCTTGCGCGACGACGGTGCCGACCGGGCGGCCTGCGGGTCGGACGGCCCCTTGCGACCCTTCGGCTCCCAGTGGTCGCCGACCTTCTCGAACGAATGCTTCAACGCGGCGAACGCGGTGCGATGGGCGCGCTCGCCCTCGCCGTACTCCTGCACCGCCGAGTCGTGGGCCTTGGACCACGTCTCCTGGGCCTTTCTCGGCGAGCGTTGCAGCGTGGACGGCAGTTCCTCCTTGGCGGGCATGGCCCTCACCTCCTGGAGACCCACTTACCCGCGACAGAGCGTCCCCACCGGTGCGCTTCCGCCCAGACCGCGGCAGCTAGGCCGCGGCCACGGCGGGGCGCCGCGGGGTGACGGCCCGGCCGTCGGGGAGCAACTCACCGAGGTCGTCGAACACCACGACGCCGTTGCACAGCAGGCTCCATCCCTGCTCGGGGTGGGCCGAGACGACCCTGGCGGCGTCGCGGTCCGGACGATCAGACGCCGGGCAAGCAGGCCGGTGTAGACACATGACGCACCTCCCACCGCGGTCGAGAACCCGCGGTGCTCCCACATCCACATGGACCGGATCGCCCCAGACGACACCGGACCAAGGGATCTTCCGCACGAGAGACGCCGACCGACCCCCAAATGTTGCCCACTCCGGCGGACACGCTGACTCGGTCGGCGGTAACTCGCCGCGTGTGACCCGGAGTACGGCAGGCGGTCTCCGCATGATGGTAGTGATCTTCCGCATCGTGATAACACGGTGGGGGCCCGACGAGAGGCGATGAGATGACGCGGACGAGCACCGGCGCCGGCGGGCGTCACTTCCTGCAGATCCCCGGCCCGACGAACGTCCCGGAGCAGGTCCTGCGGGCCATGTCGGCCCCGACCATCGATCACCGCGGGCCCGAGTTCGCCTCGTTGGCGCTCGACGTGCTGCAGGCCGTGAAGCCGGTCTTCGGGACCACCCAGCCGGTTGTCATCTATCCCTGTTCGGGAACGGGCGCGTGGGAGGCGGCTCTCACCAACACGCTGTCGCCGGGCGACGCGGTGCTCGCCTTCGAGACCGGGCACTTCGCCACGCTCTGGCGAGACATGGCCGTGCGCCTCGGCCTCGAGGTGGAGTTCGTCGGCGGCGACTGGAGGCACGGCGTCGACCCGGAGGTGGTCACCGAGCGACTGGCGAGCGACTCCGGCCGGATCAAGGCCGTGATGGTCGTCCACAACGAGACGTCGACCGGGGTCACGAGCCGCGTGGCCGAGGTGCGCCGGGCCATGGACGCGGCGGGCCATCCGGCGCTGCTGCTGGTCGACACCATCTCCTCGCTGGGCAGCATCGACTACCGCCACGACGAGTGGGGCGTCGACGTCACGGTCGCCTGCTCCCAGAAGGGACTCATGCTCCCGCCCGGACTGGGCTTCAATGCCGTCAGCGAGAAGGCCCTGGACGCGTCGGAGACCGCTCGCCTGCCGCGATCCTTCTGGGACTGGCAGCCGATCCTGGCGGCCAACGCCCGCGGCTTCTTCCCGTACACGCCGGCGACGAACATGCTGTACGGACTGCGCGAAGCAGTGCGCATGCTGGCCGAGGAAGGGCTTGACCGCGTCTTCGCCCGACACGCGCGCCATTCAGAGGCCACTCGCGCCGCCGTGCAGGGCTGGGGGCTGGAGGTCCTCGCGCTCGACGAGCGGGAGTATTCGGGGTCGCTCACGGCCGTCCTGCTGCCGGCCGGACACGACGCCGACGCCGTGCGCTCGCTCATCCTCGACAGCTACGACATGTCCCTCGGCTCCGGACTCGGGAGGCTGGCCGGCAAGGTCTTCCGGATCGGCCACCTCGGCCACTTCAACGACCTGACCCTGGCCGGCACGCTCGCCGGAGTGCAGATGGGCCTGGTACGCAGCGGCGTTCCCGTCAAGACCACCGGCCTGCAGGCGGCCCTCGACCGGTTGCAGCAGCCGTGACCGGCGACGCGACCGGCCTGGAGAAGGCGCTCACGCGGGCGCTCGACGGCGAGGTCGCCTTCGACGCGTACACGCGCCATCTCTTCTCGCGGGACGCCAGCATGTACGCGATCACCCCCGCCGGGGTGGTCTATCCCCGCCACGCCGACGATGTCGCCACCGCGCTGCGGCTGGCCGGTGAAGCCGGCCTGCCCGTCCTCGCCCGCGGCGCCGGCACGAGCCTCGCGGGCCAGACGGTAGGTCCGGGTCTCGTGCTGGACCTCTCCCGGCACATGCATGCGATCCGGAGCATCGACCGGGAGGCCCGTACGGCCCTGGTCGAACCGGGCGTGGTCCAGGACGACCTCAACGGCGCGGCCGCTCCGTACGGTCTGATGTTCGGTCCCGACACCTCGACGAGCAACCGGGCGACCATCGGCGGCATGATCGGCAACAACTCGGCCGGCAGCGGCTCGCTCCGCTACGGCATGACGATCGACCACGTCCAGCAGCTGGACGTCGTCCTCTCCGACGGCTCCACCGCCATGCTCGGCGTCGTCGACGAGGCGGAACGGCAGCGCCGCGCCGCCGGCCCCGGTCTGCTCGCCGCGATCCACCGCGAGCTGCCGCGCTTGGTCGAGGCGAACTCGGACGCCATCGCCACCGGCTTTCCTTCGTTCTGGCGGCGAGCGGGCGGGTACCGACTCGACCGGCTCGCGCCCGGGTCGCCGTTCGACCTCGCCAAGTTCGTGGTCGGATCCGAGGGCACGCTCGCGATCGTGACCGCGGCAACGGTCGGGCTGGTGCCGAAGCCGTCCAGGACGGTGTTCGCAGTGGGCCACTTCGCCGCCGTGCAGGACGCCATCAACGCCACCGGGGACGCCCTGCGGTGCGAACCCGCCCAGGTGGAGCTGCTCGACCGGACCATCCTCGACCTCTCCAGGCAGAAGATCGAATACGCCGGCCTCGGCCAGATCCTCCGGGGAGACCCGGACGCGCTGCTGTTCGTTTCCTTCACCGGCGACGACGAACAGGAACTGATCGCCTCGCTCGACCACCTCGTGGAGGTCTGGAAGAGCGGCGGCCACGGCTACCACACCCTGAGGGCGATCACGCCGGAACAGCAGAGCGCTCTGCTCAAGGTCCGCAAGTCGGCCCTCGGTCTGCTCATGGCCTCCTCCGAAGGCACGCGGCGCCCGCTGGCTTTCGTCGAGGACACGGCCGTCGACCCCAGGCACCTGGCCGAGTACACCGCCCGGTTCCGCGAGGTTCTCGACCGGCACGGGCTCAAGGCCGGCTTCTACGGCCACAGCTCGGTGGGCTGCCTGCACGTCCGTCCGTTCGTCGACCTGACCAGGCCCGGCCAGGCGGAGACGATGCGGGCCGTCGCCGTCGAGATCAAGGATCTGGTACGCGAGTACGGCGGGGCGAACTCCAGCGAGCACGGTGACGGCCTGGCGCGAAGCGAGTTCAACAGAGGCCTTTTCGGGGACGATCTCTACGAGGCCATGCGTCAGGTGAAGGGGTTGTTCGATCCGTTCGGACGGCTCAACCCGGGCAAGATCGTCGACTCGCCGTCGATGCTCGAGCACCTTCGCGATGTGGATCGGCCGGAACCCGGTCCGCTCCGGACCCGGCTGCGCTTCGACGTCGTCGGCGGCATGTTCGGGGCGGCCGACCGATGCATGAACATCGGCCAGTGCCGCAAGTCGACGACCGGCACGATGTGTCCCTCGTATATCGCGACCCGGCTGGAGGAGCACTCCACTCGCGGCCGGGCCGGTGCGTTGGTGAAGGCGCTCAGCGAAGGCGATCCCCACCTCGCGCTGGCCGACGAACGCCTGCACGAGGTGCTGGATCTCTGCCTGATGTGCAAGGCGTGCAAGAGTGAATGCCCGTTGGGTGTCGACGTCGCTGCGATGAAGAGCGAGGCGCTCGCCGCCAAGCACGACGTCGACGGTGTCCCGGTGCGCTCCCGCGTCTTCGGCGCCATCCGCCTGCTGAACCGGCTGGGCGCCGCCACGGCCCCGCTGTCGAACCTGCCTGGCAAGGTGGGCCCGTTGCGGGGACTCATGGACAGTCGCCTCGGGATTGCCCGCCAGCGGAGGCTGCCGGAGTTCCGGCGCACAACCCTGCCGCGCTGGTTCCGCGGACACCGACCTCCGCCGGCCGGTTCGACGCAGGGCACCGTGACGCTGCTGGCCGACTCGTTCACCAGCTACACCGAGCCGGGGATCGGCCAGGCCGTCGTCCGGCTGCTGGAGCTGGCGGGATACCGGGTCGGCCTGCACAGCAAGGGATGCTGCGGCCGACCGAGCATCTCCAAGGGTCTGCTCGACGACGCCCGGAAGAAGGCCCGCGCGCTGGCCGCCTCGCTGGTCCAGGACACCGAGGCCGGCTCCCCCATCGTCGGCTGTGAGCCGTCCTGCATCCTCACCCTGAACGCCGAGCACCTCGATCTCCTCCCGGACGATCCCAACGTGCGCGACGTGGCCTCACGGGTCCGGCTTCCCGAGGAGCTCATCGTCGAGGCGATCGATGCCGGCCGGCTGCGGTTGCGGGACGACAGTTGGCTCGCCGGGCGAACCGTCCTGTTCCACGGCCACTGTCATCAGAAGGCGGAGGTCGGGACCGCGGCCACGGTCGCCATGCTCCGGCGCATCCCCGGCGCCGACGTGCGCGAGCTGGATGCCGGATGCTGCGGCATGGCAGGCTCTTTCGGCTTCGAGTCCGAACACTACGAGATCTCGATGAGGATCGGGGAGGACCGTCTCTTCCCGGCCGTACGGGAAGCCGGAACGGACGTCGTCGTGGCGGCGACAGGTGTTTCCTGCCGCCAGCAGATCCAGCACGGCACGGACCGCACGGCGTGGCATCCGGTGGAACTCGTCCTCCAAGCCGTCGAGAACGGAGCCCTACCCTCCCGCTGAGCGGTCCCGAGCGAGTGAGCGCGCCGGCTCCGCTGGGCGCGGCGGAGTCGACCGCTGTTACCCGGACCGGGTCGTGGCCGGTTCAGGGCGCCTGGAAGACCGCTACCACCCTCGGGTCCCCGGGCGTATACGGCTCCCGCCACCAGTTCCGCCACGCGTGCTCCAGCCGCAGGCCGGCGCGGCCGGCCTCCGCCAGCAGCTCCGCCACGGCCATCGGCCGGAGGTGGACGTTGCGGACACGCAGCGAGCCGTCCGGGCGGACGGCGGTGAACTGGTGGACCAGCCGCTGGGCGGCCGAGTCGTAGCGGCTTCGCCGTGAGAGGCGGACTCCGTGCAGATCCCACTCCCGGCTCGCCGCGTACCCCGCTGGGTTGATCTCGTACTGGTCCACCACGAGCCGGCCCCCCGAGGTGAGCCGCTCGGCAGCGGTACGCAGGAAGGCTGCCTGCTGCTCGGCGTCCGGCAGCACCCACAGCGAGCTCGCGATGACAGCGATAAGTGAGAAGGCCTCGTTCCCGCCAATGTCGGGCAGTACCTCCACCCGTGTCTGGACGAGACCCCTCGGGTCTTTCGCGCGGAGCTGCGCGAGCATGGCCGGTGACGCGTCGGTCGCTACCACCCGTAGCCCACGCCATGTCAGCGGAATGGCCACGCGGCCAGTCGCCGCCGCGACGTCGAGCACCGGCCCGGGACCGGCCAGGTTCGCCAGCGCCTCCACCATTACGGTCGTCTCGACCGGGTCGGTGATCTCGAGCTCGTCGTAATCATCCGCCCACTCTTGCCCGTACAGTTCCGGGCTAACGTCCAAGCGCGGATCGGGCACCGCCGACATCGCGACCTCCAGCACCTACCGACCGGTGCCCACAAATCGTACGGTCCTAACCGCCCCAGCCGCCCTGAGCCCGGCCCCCGCCGCGACCTGTCACGCATCAACTGAACCGATCTGTCACCGGTCAAGCGGACTACGACAGCGGAACTGGCGTCCAGGGGCCGGCGAGGCCGCGCAGGTGCCCGTCGTGGGCTCCGACCGCGACCGGTTACTCGTAGACCTCCCGGCGCGGTCCCTCGGGGATCGGCTCGTCCAGTGTGGCGGCCGAACGCTGCCCCGCCTGGTCCCGGCTCTGACCCTGCACGCACCTGCTCCTGCTGCCTTGTCGAGTCGAGTCGAGTCGAGTCGAGTCGAGTCGAGGATAGTCCACAATGGACACACGCGAGCGAATTGGCCGCTGAGGACGTGTCGGCGTTCCTCGGCGTCCCAGTGCCGACGCCCTACCGGCGGCGCCACACCGGCACCGGCCCGGCCGCGTACCGGCCGCGTAAGCACCCGCGCTACGGCCCGGCCGAGGTCCGGGCCCGGGTGAAGGCGCAGGCGGCGAGGGAACCGCTGGCGGGAGCCCGCTACCGCGGACCGGATCGGCCGGGCCGCAACCGCTCGTTTTGCCGGAAGATCGACGCCTGAGCGGAGGTCAACTGAGCAGAAGGCCCGCGCACCTCGTGGCGAGTCGGTCGACCTTCGCGAGCTGGCGAGGGAGTGGCTGGACGCGGCCGCTCACCTGAAGCCTAAGACCCGCATCCTCGGACATCCTGCTCTGCACCGGTCACGCGGCTTCTCATCCGGGGGCCGGATGGCCCTCTCGCCGCCAGGTCAGGTCGGGTCGCCACGGTCTGAAGCCAGAGGCAGCAGCCCGTGTATTGATCGGCTGTCAAGACTCCTTCGTACCGAGCGCTCCGGCAATTTGATCGATGGCCGCGGCTTCGCCGGAGCTCACCTGCTGGCCTTCCTCCCGGTGTGCGGCCGCGACCTTGTTGGCGAGGGTGAGGATGAAGCGCCTGTAGTCGTCGACCTCCTCGGGCGTCGCCTTGCTTTCCAGCAGCGTCACCGCGGTACGCAGGTGCTGCAGTCCTGCGTCTTTGAGCTCTTCGCCTGAGTGGAACCTTCCGTGTTCCATTTTGGGCTTGGCTGCCACGATCTCATCGAGCAGCTCGCTCTGCCCGTGCATGGCGCGTGCTTCGACGTAGGCCTTTGACATCGCCACCGTCTCGCGGAACGTCCCGCCGCTCGCCGCCGTGACGACGATCATGCCAGCGCTCGGCGGTCCCTGAAGGACCGAAGTCCACTCCTCGGGGGAAAATGCGGCCTTGGTCGTCATGACGCCTCCTTGGCTCACATGCCCTGGCTGCCGCAGGATCGACCCTGATCGGCTCGGCCGTGTGCAGCAGCGACACGCTACCGCGGGAGTGACCAGGGCCATGGGACCACCGGGTTGCCAGTCATGGGACCACCTGGCGTGCGGTGCGCGGGCTTGGCCAAGTGCTGCCGCTACCGATCTTCTCTGGTCGATCGATCGGGGATCGGGGTGCGCGGGAGCGACACCCGCGCTCCAGGGTCCGGGCTGGGGCCTCCGCTGGGCTGGGCCACAGGAAGACCGTTCGCACCGTGAACGGCACCACGCCGTGTTCGGTCTGAGTGGCCAATAGGTCCCTGACCTGGGTGGGGCGCCCGGGGATCGAACCCGGAACCCGCGGATTAAAAGTCCGCTGCTCTGCCAGTTGAGCTAACGCCCCGTGCTGCAGGGTAGGGGAAATCACTGTCCTTGCGAGCGCAGACGCGGCAGCGGGGCGGGGATGACGACGGTGGCTCAGTGTGCGGCGCGCCAGGCGTCGGGCCAGCGGTCCTGGCCGAAGTGCCAGCGGGACGTGCGGTAGGCGGTGGCCTGATACCAGGCACGGACATCGCCGTCCGGGCCGGTCGCTGTGATCCGGTACGAGGCGACGCGGGCGGAGCGGGACACCTCGACAGCCTCTGCGACAACCGGTTGCCCTACCGGCGCCGCGGAGGCGTGGTGCACGCTCACGTCGAGTGCCACGCAAATCCGCCCGTACGAGTTGCAGGCGACCTCGAACGCCGCGTCGGCCACCGTGTAGAGCACGCCGCCGTGCACGGAGCCGGTGATGTTCGCGATCGCGGCGGTCGGGTGCAGCTCGAACACCGCCCGCCCCGGCCCCCACTCGACCAGCCGGAAGCCGAGCATCCCGCCGAGCCCGCCGCTCTGGAACATCGCGTCCAGCTCGTCCCGCAGCCCGCTCGGAATCTCCACGCCGGCAACGTATCCCGTCGGCTCACGCGGTCTGGCCGACCCCGGACCTTAACAGCCAGAGCTCTCCCCGCACCAACCCGCTGGGCGAGAAGTTCCGGTACGCGGAGCAGTTCAAGGATCTCGATGTCGAGGCGCTGAAGCGGGACGTCATCGAGGTCACGACCACGTCGCAGGACTGGTCCGGCCGACTACGATCAGTACGGCCCGATGTTCATCCGGATGAGCTGGCACTCCGCCGG
>Ga0070713_100002463_pt1 | contig 12086 bp, 10 predicted proteins | sample LARL82metaG_FD_65465 | JGI IMG/M metagenome (GOLD analysis project Ga0070713, IMG submission 65465) | Corn, switchgrass and miscanthus rhizosphere microbial communities from Kellogg Biological Station, Michigan, USA - LAR L8-2 metaG | ecosystem: Host-associated > Plants > Roots > Rhizosphere ... | reverse complement strand
CGGCCGCGAACAGGTCCTTGACCTCCTGGTTGACCGCTTCGGCGTAGGCGAGCGCCACCGCCCGCGGATCGCCGTAGTGGTCGTCCTGGGCCTGCTGCGACATCGTGAAGGGCCCGGGCACGGTGATCTTCACCGTCCGGTCGGTGTGCGCCCGCAGGAACTCGAGGTCCGATCGCTCGATCGGGCCGGACCGGACGACATCGCCGACCACCCGCGGCACCGGGTTGGGGTGCCCGCTGCGGTCGAGCGCCTCGCCGGGGTTGTCGATGTCCACACCGGACAGTGCGGTGGCGAAGTGGTTGGAGTAGCTCTCCCGGCGGATCTCGCCGTCGGTGAGGATGTCCAGCCCGGCCTCCTCCTGGGCCCGGATCGCCACCCGGGTGGCGTCGTCCTGGGCCTGGGCGAGGAACTCGGGGGCCGGCCGCCACAGCTCCTTGGCCCGCACCCGCGGCGGGAACCGGCCGGCGAGCTTGGCCCGGTCGATCAGCCACTCCGGCTGCGGGTAGCTGCCGACGAGCGAGGTCGGGAACAGTGTCATGGAACGACCACCAATCTCAGGTCGCGATGTCCGCGTACGGCAGGGTGAAGTGGGCGAGCTTCCGGGCGTACTCGAGCTGGAAGCCGAGCGGCTCGTCGTAGTCCCGCTCGAACATCGCGATGAACAGCGTCAGCGTGAGGAACGGGTGGGCGCCCATCTCGAACAGCGCCGGGTAGTCGTGTGTGGACAGTGCCTCGCGCTCGGAGTCGGTGAACTTCTGGTAGGTGCTGGCCTCGACCACCGCGCAGTTGAGCAGCTGGTTGGCACGCTCGCGCTCCCACCATTCGACCGTGCCGCGCGGGTCGTCCCGGTACCGCTCCACCAGCTCGTAGTCGCGGTCGACGCAGTACAGGAACTTGTTCAGCAGATACCTGCTCATCTCCCGCTCCTCATGCCGGCACTCCGTTCGGGTACCAGGTGAAGTACGCCTCCATCGTGTGGAAGAGGTCGTACGTGTCGACGTAGTCGGCCTTCGCGTTCTCCCCGGCGACGCCCATCATCAGCATGAAGTCCATGAAGCCGTGGGTGGCGTTGCCCGGCGCGTGCAGGCTGTCCAGCGTCACCTCGGACAGGCAGCCCTCCAGGTCGCCGTTGGCGATCCAGTCCACCGCCCTGGCGTCGAACTCGGGGTCGGGCCCGTGCGGGCCGAACTGGCGCGGGCCGCCTAGCTCGAGCGACAGGTGGCCGGTGCCGATGATCGCCACCCGCTTGTCCGACGGCCACGCCTCGACCAGCTGGCGCAGCGTCCGGCCGAGGTCGACGAACCGCTTCGGCCGCGGCAGCGGCGGGGCGAAGATGTTGGTATAGACCGGCACGATCGGCAGGTCGTTCTGCGGCCGGAGCGTGATGATCGGGCAGGTCACGCTGTGGTCGATGCGCAGCTCGTTGGAGAACGCGAGGTCGAAGCCGGCGTCGAGCCCGTTGCGCAGGATGTGGCCGGACAGGTCGCGGTCGCCGGCCATGTGCATCCGCGGCAGGCCGAACTCGCGCTCCTCGTTGTACCAGTTGGCGTCGTACTCCTCGGCGTGGCCGACCAGGAACTGCGGCATGTTGTCCAGCCAGAACTGGTGGAAGTGGTCCGAGCCGACCATCAGCAGCACGTCCGGGTTGGCCTTGGTCAGCGTCTCCCGGAACGCCTCCACCTTGCGCACCCACTCGGCCGCGAACGGCGGCGCCTCCTCCGGCGGGGCCGTGCTGGCCTTGTAGTAGAAGGGATGGTGGGTCGACGCGATCACCGCGGCCAGCTCGGCCATGTCACTCTCCCTCGTCGGAGACGGGCACCTCGACCGCGTTCCGGTCGATCTCCAGGTACATGTCCATCGCCAGCGGGCGGCGGCGCTCCTCGGCCAGCTGCCCGAGCAGGCCGGCCGCCCGAGCCAGCAGCGCTACGCCGCGCAGCAGCTCGACCGGCAGGTCGAGGTCGGCCAGCGCGGCGCCGCAGACGCCGGCGCCGTTGAGCGGCAGGGTCCGCCCGAGCACCTGCGGGTGCACCCGGCCGATCGCCTCGTACAGGCGCAGGTGCGGGCCACGCAGGCCCTCCTCCTCGCAGATCGCCAGCAGCCGCGGCGTGCGCGGGTCCTGCACCTTGTGCACGGGGTGGCCGAGCCCGGGCACGTACTTCCCCGCCGCCCTGGCCCCCTGTACCAGCGGGAGCGCGAGGGCGTCCCAGCCGGCGTCGTCCGTCGGGAGTGGACCGTCCACATCGGACAGCGCCGCGTCCAGGAAAAGCCCGGCGTCCTCGGTGACGCCCAGGAACCGGGACCCGCCGCCGAGCAGCCCGGCGGCCAGCGCGCCCTGCAGCGAGTCCGGCGCGGACAGGTACGTGATCCGGGCCGCGATCGCGGTCGGGGTGAACCCGTGGTCGGCCAGCGCGACCAGCACCGACTCGAACACCCTGGCCTCGCCCTTGGTCGGCCGGCGGGCGGCCAGCAGCCAGAACGCGAGCTCGCCGAAGCCGACGTTGCCCATCAGGTCGTCGGCAAGGTCGTGGCCGAGCAGCCGGATGTGGTCGGCGTCCGAAGTGCCCAGCGAGGACGGGTACGCGCGGGTCACGGTGCAGCCCCTCGTTCGCCTCGTCGGTCGCTCCGCTCCTCGGGCGGCCGCGGGGTGACCCGCCGTGCGGGGGCCCTGCGATGCTCACTCCCTCGTCGGCTCACGGTTTCTCCTCGAGCCAGGCGCGGATCTCCGCGCCGTGCTCGTCCAGCCCGGGCGGCGGCAGCACGTACCGGGCCGGCGTCTCGGAGAACGTGATCGGGTTGCGGATCGAGGGGATCCCGCCGGGGCGCACGACCGGATCCAACCCCAGCTCCTCGGCGAACGCGACCCCGTCGTTGACGGTGTTGATCGGTCCGCACGGGACGCCGACCGCGATGATCTCCCGGAACCACTCGTCCTTGGTCCTGGTCGCCAGCCGCGCGACCAGCAGCGGGCGCAGCTCCTCCCGGTTGGCGGTGCGGTCGGCGTTGGCGGCGAACCGCGGGTCGTCGGCCAGTTCCGGTATCCCGAGCACCTCGCAGAGCTTGCGGAACTGGCGGTCGTTGCCCGCCGTGATGATCATTTCGCCGTCGGCGGTCGGCAGCGCGTCGTACGGGAACAGGCTCGGGTGCGAGTTGCCCATCCGGGTCGGGGTCACCCCGGCCGCGACCACAGACGAGGAGTGGTTGACCAACCCGGACAGCGCCGAGGACATCAGGTTGACCTCGACGTGCTGCCCGCGCCCGGTGGACTCGCGGGAGTGCAGCGCGGCCAGCACCCCGATCAGCGCGTGCATCCCGGACATCACGTCGAAGACCGAGATGCCGGCCCGGTACGGCTGGCCGCCGGCCGGGCCGGTCAGGCTCATCAGCCCGGCGATCGCCTGCACGATCAGGTCGTAGCCGGGCAGCGAGGCGCCGCCGCCGGTGCCGAAGCCGGTGATCGACGCGTAGATCACGCCCGGGTTGGTGGCCGCGACCGTGTCGTAGTCGAGGCCGAAGCGGGCAAGCCCGCCGGTGCGGAAGTTCTCCAGCAGGATGTCGGCCCGGGCCGCCAGCTCGCGGGCAAGCTCGGCGTCCCGCTCGTCCCTGAGGTCGAGCGCGATGGAGCGCTTGTTGCGGTTGATGCCCAGGTAGTACGTCGAGACGCCGTCCCGGACCGGCGGCATCCAGGTGCGGGTGTCGTCGCCGCTCGGGCTCTCCACCTTGACCACCTCGGCACCGAGGTCGGCCAGCAGCATCGACGCGTACGGCCCGGCGAGGATGCGGGAGAAGTCGGCGACCAGCAGGCCGCTCAGCGGGCCGCGCGGGCTTTCGGGCGCCGGCCCGTCCGGTCCGAGCTCGGTCGCTCCGGCGCCGGGTCCGCCTTGGTCGATCGACTCCACCGTGTCCCCTTGTCCGTTAGCCGGACGGTTGTCCGAGAATCCATCGTCGGCGGCCACCATACGGGTGTCAACCGGCCGCCTGGGCCACCGGGACCGCCTGGTGGCGGGCGAAGTCGGCGCTCACCTCGCCCGCTGTCCGCACCGTGTCGAGCTCGGCCCGGTCCGGCCCGCGCCGGGCGACGACGCCCGAGCGCGACCGCTGGGCCAGCACGTCGTCCAGATCCTCCTCGGGCAGGCCGGCCAGCGCGATCGCCTCGACGAAGTCGGGGGCGTCCGTACGGCGGGCCACCGGCGCAGGGTAACCGCCTGTCCGCTGTACGGACACCCCACGACCGGGCAATCGGCCGGAAACGCGACTTGGGCCTTGACGGTGCCGGGCGGTCGGTTCATCGTTGCGCGCACAATGTCGTGTCCGGCTTGCGGACACCCGTACGCCGAGGAGGACCAGTGGAACAGCTCGCGCCTGGGCGCCCGGTGGTGTTCCGCGGCGGCACCGTGCTGCCGATGGACGACAGCCGCAGCGTCCTGGTCGGCGCCGACGTGCTCGTCGTCGGCGAGCGGGTCGAGGCGGTCGGCCCCGACCTGCCCGTGCCGGACGGCACCCTGGAGATCGACGCATCCCGGGGCATCGTGATGCCGGGCATGATCGACACCCACCGGCACATGTGGCAGACCGCGATGCGCGGCTACGGCGCGGACTGGACCCTCACGCAGTACTTCGTCTGGTACTACCTGGAGCACGGCAAGAGCTTCCGGCCCCAGGACGTCCACGCCGGCAATGTGCTCGCCGGCATCGAGTCGCTGGACGCCGGTGTGACGACCACCGTCGACTGGTCGCACGGGCTGCAGACCACCGAGCACGCCGACGCCGCGGTGGACGCGCTGACCTCGGTGCCGGGCCGCTTCGTCCTCGCCTACGGCAACATCCAGGCCGGGCCGTGGGAGTGGTCGACGCGGCCTGAGTTCCGCGACTTCGTCAGCCGGCGGATCACCCCCGGCGACGACATGCTCGGCTTCCAGATGGCCTTCGACGTCACCGGCGACCCGAGCTTCCCGGAGAAGGCGGCGTTCGAGGTGGCCCGCGACCTCGGCGTGCCGGTGACCACGCACGCCGGGGTGTGGGGAGCCACCAACGACGACGGCATCCGGCTCATCTACGACAACGGCTTCGCCACCCCGCAGAACATCTACGTCCACGCGGCCACGCTGTCCGAGGACTCGTACCAGCGGATCGCGGCCAGCGGCGGCTCGGTGTCGGTGTCGACCGAGAGCGAGCAGAGCGCCGGCCAGGGTTACCCGCCCACCTGGACGCTGCGCTCGCACGACATCCCGGTGTCGCTGTCGATGGACACCAGCGTGTGGTGGAGCGGCGACCTGTTCTCGGCGATGCGGACCACGCTCGGCGCCGACCGCTCCCGCGAGCACTACGAGGCGCACGCCAAGGGCGACACGGTGACCAACTGCCACCTGCGCGCCGACCAGGTCGTCGAGTGGGCGACCCGGGGCGGGGCCAGGGCGCTCGGCCTCGACGGCGTCGTCGGGCAGCTCAAGCCGGGCATGAAGGCCGACGTCGTGCTGATAAAGAACGACCGCTCGCCGGCGATGTTCCCGCTGCTCAACCCGTACGGGCACGTCGCCTTCCAGGCCCAGCGCGGGGACGTGCACACCGTCCTGGTCAACGGCAGGATCGTGAAGCACGAGCACGAACTGGTCGGCATCGACCTGCGCGCGGCGGAGGACGCGGTGGCGTCCACTGTGGACTTCCTCCGGGGCGCGCTCGGCGAGCAGGAGTGGGCGAAGGGGATGAACCCCGACGTCCCGGAGACCGCGATCCTCGACAACCCGTACCAGTACACGGACTACTCGTCCGGGGCCACCCACGGCCACTGAGCACGGCCCCCGAACGCGGGCGGCACCGACGGGTCCCCGTCCCTGTCGGTGCCGCCCGTCCCACTCGGCGGGAGCCGATGTGGGACTACGGCTCGGCTATGGGCGGGGCGTGGTCAGGGCCGCGTGCTCGGAGATGAGCTTCGCGTACCGCCGGCCGCTGTCCTTGACCGTCCGGGCCTGGGTGTCGTAGTCGACGTGCACCAGCCCGAACCGCTTGGCGTACCCGTACGACCACTCGAAGTTGTCCAGCAGCGACCAGACGAAGTAGCCGGCCAGCGGGACGCCCTGACCGACCGCCCTCGTCGCCGCGGCCACGTGCGCCTCGAGGAAGTCGGCGCGGGCCAGGTCCGCGACCGTCCCGTCGACGACCTCGTCCGGCCAGGCCGAGCCGTTCTCGGTGACGAACACCCGCGGCACCCCGTAGTCGACAGCCAGCCGGGTCAGCAGCTGCTCCAGCCCGTCCGGGTGCACCTCCCAGTCCATATCGGTGCGCACCGCGTCCGGCACCGGAACCATCCGCGCGTACGGCGGCGGGCCGGCCGGGTCGTCGGTGACCACCTGGCGGAAGTAGTAGTTCAGTCCGACGTGGTCGGTCGGCGTTGCGATGGTCGCCAGGTCGCCGTCCCGCACCGGCGGCTCGACGCCGTAGACCTCCACCATGTCGGCCGGGTAGCCGCGCCCGTGCAGCGGGTCGAGCCACCATCGGTTGGTGTGCCCGTCCGCGCGCCGGGCCGCGGCCAGGTCGGCCGGATCGGCTGAGGCCGGCTCGCACGGGCTGAGGTTGACCACCGCGCCGACCCGCGCGCCCGGTGCGGCCGCCCGCAGCGCCTGCACCGCAAGCCCGTGACCGAGCAGCAGGTGGTGGGCGGCCGGCACGGCCCTGGCGATGTCCTGCTCGCCCGGGGCCATCCGTCCCTCCAGATGGCCGATCCAGGCCGAGCACAACGGCTCGTTGACGGTGAACCAGTCCTGCACCCGATCGCCGAGCGCCGCGCCGAGCACGCCCGCGTACTCGCCCAGCGCGTGGGCCGTGTCCCGGGCCGGCCAGCCGCCGCGGTCCTGCAGGGCCTGGGGCAGGTCCCAGTGGTAGACGGTGGCGAAGGGCCGGATCCCGGCCTCCAGCAGCGCGTCGACCAGCCGGTCGTAGAACGCCAGCCCGGCCGGGTTGACCGCGCCGGTGCCGTCCGGCAGCACCCGCGGCCAGGCGATCGAGAACCGGTACGCCCCGACGCCGAGCTCGCGCATCAGGCGGGTGTCCTCGGGCCAGCGGTGGTAGTGGTCGCAGGCGACGTCGCCGGTGTCACCGTTGTCGATCGCGCCGGGCACCCGGCAGAAGGTGTCCCAGATCGACGGGGACCGCCCGTCCTCGGCCACCGCGCCCTCGACCTGGTACGCGGCGGTCGCCACGCCCCAGACGAAGTCCGGGCCGAGAACGCTGAGCTGCTCCATGACTCTCCTCAGTGGACAGTGTTGCTACGCGACGGCCGTTTCCGCCGCACCGCGTCAGGTCGGGCCCGCGCCAGGTCGCGGCCCGACCCGGCGCGGACCCTGCCGGTCCGGGGAGGGGTCGGCGGACACCCTCCCCGGGCCGCGTCCGGTGCACCTGGCGGCCCAGCCGCCGGCGATCAGTGGAGCTGGGTCGGTCTCGGCGGACCCGCCACTCTAGTTAATTTGCTCCTTGAATTATGGCTAGTATCTAACTGGCGCGGCATGGTGGCGTCAAGGCACCGATCGACCTGGCGTGCCGGAGGAGGCAGCGACGTGCAGGTGAGGCGTACCGTCCGCGACCTACGGCGGCACAACCGATCCGTCCTGCTCTCCAGCCTCTACCTGGGCGAGCCGCAGAGCCGGCAGGATCTCGGCCGGTCAAGCGGGCTGAGCCAGGGCACGGTGAGCAACGTCGTCGGCGAGCTCATCGAGGAGGGCCTGGTCGTCGAAGCCGGCCTGGTCGACTCCGACGGCGGCCGGCCCCGCACGCTGCTGCGGGTCAACCCCGGCTACACCCACGTGGTCGGCGTCGACGTCGGCGAGACCGGCACCCGGGTCGAGGTGTTCGACCTGGCGATGCGTCCGCTGGCCACCTCGTACCACCCGCTGCCGTCGGCCCGGCCCGACCCGGCCGCCGTGGTCGGGCAGATCCACGAGGGCCTGGCCGAGGTGCTGCGGGAGGCCGCGGTGCCCACCGACGAGGTGCTCGGCATCGGCGTCGGCGTGTTCGGCACCGTCGAACAGCGCCGCGAGGCGACCGTGCACGCGCAGACGATCGGCTGGGAGGCCGTCCCGCTCGAGCGGATGCTGCGGACCGGCACGGCGCTGCCGATCTACCTCGAGAACGGGGCGAAGACGCTCGGCCAGGCCGAGCTCTGGTTCGGCGCCGGCCGGGGCGTGCAGCACGCGGTGATCACGCTGGTCGGCTCGGGCGTCGGCGCCGCGGTGATCAGCAACGGGGCGATCTCCCGCGGCGTCACCAGCAGTGCCGGCGAGTGGGGGCACACCTGCATCGTCTTCGACGGCCGGCCCTGCCGGTGCGGCTCGCACGGCTGCCTGGAGGCGTACGTGGGGGCGGAGGCCGTGCTCGACCGGTGGAAGGCGGCCCGCGGCGGGCGGCCGGTGCCGGGCACCGACGAGCAGAGCTCGCTGGCCGAGCTGCTGTCCGACGGCGGCCCGGTGGCCGAGCGGGTGCTTGCCGAGACGGCCGGCTACCTCGGCGCCGGGCTGGCCAACCTGGTCAACCTGTTCAACCCGGAGCGGATCGTGCTGGCCGGCTGGGCCGGGCAGGCGCTCGGCGCGCGGCTGCTGCCGCAGATCACGGCCGCGGCTGCCGAGCGGGCGCTGCGCCACCCGTTCGGGCAGACCAGCATCCAGCTCGGGCAGCTCGGGGTGGACGCGGTCGCGCTCGGCGCGGCCACGCTGCCGGTCGCGGACCTGCTGGCCCGCGGCGCCGCGCCGAGCCGACCGGCGGCCCGCCTCGACGCGCCCGCTTGAGCGCGGACGAGATCCTCGACGTCGTCGACGGCGACGACCGGGTGGTGGGGCAGCTGGCGCGGGGCGAGGTGTATGCGCGGCGGCTCGTGCACCGGTGCGTGTTCGTGCTCGTCCGGGACGGTGCCGGCCGGGTGTTCGTGCACCGGCGCACCGACGACAAGCTCACCTACCCCGGCCGGTACGACATGTTCGTCGGCGGCGTGGTCGGGGCCGGCGAGGGCTACGACGCGGCCGCGGTCCGGGAGGCGGCCGAGGAGCTCGGAGTGTCCACACCGGACACACCACGGTTCCGGTTCCGCTTCCTCTACCGCGACCCGACGTACGGTAGCTGGTGGTCGGCGGTGTATGAGCTGCGCCACGACGGGCCGGTATACCCGCAGGAGAGCGAGATCGCCTGGCACGGCTGGGTGACCGAGGCCGAGCTGGATCGGATGCGGGCCGAGCTGAACTGGACCCCGGACAGCGCCGAGGCGTACGAGCGCCTGGTGGCCCGGCCGGGGGCCTGACCAGTGCCGGCTCGGCCATGCTCCGACGAGAAGCCGACCCGGCCCGGGTGGTGGCTCCCGGGCCGGGCTCAGCCTGCGTCCTAAGGGAAGCTGACGATGTCGACCGGGACGGTCGCCGTGCCCTGGGCGGCCGCTCCGGTGTTGTTGACGACGTGGTCGATGGTCCCGGTGCCGCCGAGCGAGACGGTCAGCAGGTCGTGGAACCGGACCCCGGCGTTGACGGGCACCTCGAACCCGCGGTCGGCGTGGATGGCCGGGTTGACGTTGAAGAAGCAGTAGCTGCCGAGTCCCCAGCCCTCGTGGCTGGTGACGCTGTCGGCCACCTTGTAGGCGGCGTACCCGTTGGCGCCGGTGCGCCAGGTCGCCTGGTCCGGAGGGTCGTACGGCATCTCGTTCTGGAAGAAGTACGTCCGGCCGCCGTTGCCGTTCCAGGTCACCTCGTACTTCTGGTAGTGCTCGACGAACAGACCGTACGCGGTGACGTTCTGGCCGTTGACGATCAGGCCCTGGTCGGCGGTGTTCACCGTCCACCCGAACGTGCCCGCGTTGCCGTGGTCGGCCCGCCAGGCCCAGATGTGGTCGATGATCGTGTTGTTGGAGTTCACCAGCAGGCTGGTCGTCGCCTTGCCGGCGATCCTGCCGCCGATCCGGAAGAACACGTCCTGGATCGTCGTGGGGTCGGCGGCGTGCGACGCGGTCGAGCCGGTCGGCCCGACCTGCAGCAGCACCGGCGAGTTGGTGGTGCCGGCGTCGAACAGCAGCCCGGAGACCTTCACACCGTCCACATCGGACACCGACATGGGGACGACGCCGTTGACCGGTACCAGCGTCGCGTACCCGATGCCCATGACGACCGTGTCGGCCCGGGTGATGTTGATGGTCTGGTCGACGTTGTAGATGCCCGGCGTGAACAGCAGGTTGAGGCCCTGCGCCAGCGCCTGGTTGATGGTGGCCGCACTATCGGTCGGCTTGGCCACGTAGAACTGGCTGAGCGGCAGCGCGGTGCCCGGCGTCGGCGCGGACAGCCAGGTGGCGCCGGAGGTGTTGGTGCGCAGGTTGGGCACCAGCACGTTGATCGCGCCGGTCGCGTCGAGGAACAGGTACGGCTTCTCCCGGATCACCGGCGTCGTCGCCACCGTCGTGTACGGCGGGTTCGGGAAGCTCTGCGCCGGCGCGCCCTGCACCCCGACGAACACGTTGTTCCAGACGGCGTTCTGGTTGCTGCCGATGTTCGAGTCGCGGGTGAACCACTGCTGCTGGGAGAACGGCTGCACCGCGCCGACGACCCGGCTGTCGGCGATGTAGCCGCCGGAGGCGAAGCCGAAGCCGGTGGGGGCGAGGTTGAGGTCGCCGCGGATGTCCACCCGGCGCATCGGGCCGGCCTGGGCGACGGCCCACCGGGCCGAGCCCGGCACCATGAAGTTCTCAGCCGAGCGCCAGAAGTTCTGGGTCGCGTTGCCCCCGAACGCCTGCGCGTCCACGGTGAGGCCGCCGATGTTGACGTCGTCGGGGTTGCGGCCGAGGCCGATCACCGAGGTGTTGAAGCCGACGTTGACGTTGATGTTGTACTGCCCCGGCTTGAACAGCAGCGCGTCCCGCCGGGTGCCGAACTGGTTGGTCTCCTGCGCGGCGAACACGGAGTCGACCGCGCTCTGCACGGCCGTGGTGCCCATCGACGGGTCGAAGATGTGCACGTTCGGGCCGAGGTCGCCGCCGCCCGGCAGCGGCGGCGGGGTCGTGCCGCCGCTGGTGAACACGGCCATCTCGAACAGCGAATAGCCGAACTGCGTCGCCCGGGCGGTTCCGTTCATCCGGACGAACCGGCCGGAGCCGGAGACGGTCAGCGTCTGCGTCCCACCGGTGCCGGTGGTGGTCGAGAAGATCGTCGTGAACGGCCCGGTCGCCGCCGGTGCGGTCTGGATCTGGAACGCGGTGGCGAACGCCGCCTCCCAGGTGAGCCGGACCTGGCAGACCGTCGCGGTCGCGCCGAGGTCGACCTGCAGCCACTGCGGGTCGCTGAACGCCGACGACCAGCGGGTGCCGGTGTTGCCGTCGAAGGCGGCGCTCGCCGGGAAGCTGGCGTTCTCGGTCGAGGAGGCGGTGGCCGGGTGGTTCAGCGCCGCATTGGTGGTCCCGCAGGCCGCGCCGAACGTGCCGAAGACCTGGAACTCCCAGAGCGAGTAGCCGAACTGGGTCGCCCGCACGGTCCCGTTCATCCGGACGAACCGGCCCGAGCCGGTGACCGGGATGGTCTGGATGCCGCCGGCCCCGGTGGTGGTGGAGAAGATCGTGGTGAACGGTCCGGTGGCGGCCGGTGCCGTCTGGATCTGGAACGACCGCGCGAACGCGGCCTCCCAGTTGAGCACGACCTGGGTCACGGTCGCGGTCGCGCCGAGGTCGACCTGGATCCACTGTGGATCGCTGAACGCCGACGACCAGCGGGTGCCGGTGTTGCCGTCGACCGCGGCGGAGGCCGGGAAGCCGGCGTTCTCGGTCGAGGACGCGGTGGCCGGCTTCGCCTGCGAGATCAGGGGATCGGCGGCGGTCGCGGTGCCGGACAGCCCGGTGACCGCTACGGCGGCGGCGATCGTGACGGCGGAGACCGCGGCGGCCAGCAGTCGGCTCGGGCCGCGCGCGACGGTGCGGATGGACATGGCTCTCCTGCCTGGACTGGGAGGGAGGGGGAGATGTCAGGAGAAGTGCGCGGCCTTTCGACGGGATTGCCCTGCTCTCGCTGCCGCTCGAATTCAATGTCACCGCTTAGTTCAAGGCATGATTTAACGCACGGTTTCGCGGAGGCGTCAAGACT
>Ga0070713_100002462_pt1 | contig 12087 bp, 8 predicted proteins | sample LARL82metaG_FD_65465 | JGI IMG/M metagenome (GOLD analysis project Ga0070713, IMG submission 65465) | Corn, switchgrass and miscanthus rhizosphere microbial communities from Kellogg Biological Station, Michigan, USA - LAR L8-2 metaG | ecosystem: Host-associated > Plants > Roots > Rhizosphere ... | reverse complement strand
TTACGATTCCAAATGCAGCCAGCAGATCCTGCTTGTCTTTGGCTTTCCCCGCGAAATCCTGGGGAGAGTACTTGGCGACCGCAAATTTGTCGGTCTGCGGACTCCATTCGTCGTAGTCGACGCCGTTCAGAATTCCTGTAACCGTAGCAGCACGACCTCGCAAGACGCCTTCCAGTCCGAAACCGTACTCCGTCGTCTGAATTTCCTGGCTGTATTTCTTGCTGACCGTGGTGATGTAGTCCGAGTAGGTCAAGGCTCCTTTCAGGAAGTTCACCTGGCCGAAGAATTCCATCTTGGTCATGGTGAACAGGTCCCACGGTAGCATCAGCAACGGTAAAGTTTCGGGAGGAAATAGTCCCTGGTATCCCATGTTATGGATCGTGAAGACTGTACCCGTGTCTTTGAAGGCGGGATCATCGGCGTAGATGGTGCGCAGCAGCACGGGGATCAGGGCCGTCTGCCAGTCGTGGCAGTGGAAGATCTGGGGTGCGCCGAGAATCTTTGAGGCTTCCAGGACTGCGCGTGAAAACAGCGCGAAGCGCTCGGCATTGTCGGGGTAGTCGCCGGCAGCAGTTCCGTAGAGAGCATCGCGCTCGAAGTACTGTCGATATTCAACGAAGTAGAACTTTACGCCAGCCTGAGCGCCACCAAACACAACGGAAGGAAAGCGATACTCGTCGTCGAACGGGACCGTGACGCTGCGCACGACCGTGGCCGGATCGCTGAGCTTGGTCTGTCGATAACGAGGCAAGTAGACGGTGACCTGATGTCCAAGAGCAGCCAAAGCTTTCGGTAAAGCGCCGACAACATCTGCAAGGCCACCTGTCTTCGAATAGGGGACGCCTTCGGAAGCAGCGAACGCGATATGCATGAGTGCGGGACCTCCTAGCGCGGAGTCGCTGCCGCGCACGGTATGATGAATAGAATTGGTCGGCCCGGGGTCCGAACAACTTAAGATGCGAGTGCCGACTTGCAAGTCTACTTTCCGAGGGAAGTGAGGGTCAACGTGCCAAGGGTCGCATCTGCACGACGTCCGCAAATCAAGCCCAAATTGGGACAACACTTTCTGGCCTCCGAGGATCTGGCAGAACAGATTGTCGACGCACTAGGTGACGTGTCGGAGTCGACCGTATTAGAGATAGGCCCAGGAAAGGGGATCTTGACTTCCCTACTGGCCAGGCGGGCGCGACGGTTGATTGCAGTCGAACTGGATCGAGTGCTGGCCGCGCAGCTTCGGCTTAAGTTCGGCATGTACCGCAATGTTGAAGTCATCGAAGCTGATGTGCTCGCCGTCGACATTGATTCGTTGTTCGGGCCAAAACCGGGGCTTGGCAGACCGGGGATCGAGATCAAACCGCAACCCGTAAAAGTTGTTGGCAACCTGCCGTACTACATCACATCGGACATCCTGCTGCGGCTGTTTCATTTCTCGAAATACTTCGAGAGCATCGTAATCATGGTGCAGAAGGAAGTAGCAGAGCGGATCGCCGCAGAGCCGGGTGGGCGCGATTTTGGGATGCTTTCAGCAACCGCGCAGCTATACGCCCGCGTTGAGAAGTTGTTCACGCTACCGCCGGGTGCATTCTCGCCGCCACCGAAGGTGCATTCGACCGTGCTTCGTCTCGATATCGAGCCTCAGCAGGAGAGATTGGGAGTGGGTGGAGACGGATTCATCGACTTCCTACGGCTCTCGTTCGGACAGAAGCGGAAAACACTCTGGAATAATCTGAAAGAAAACTATCCCGAAGCTGGACTCAAGCGGGCTCTTGCAGAGGCGCACGTGAAACCGACGGCCAGGGCCGAGACGTTGAGCCTGGAACAAAGCGCCGCTGTTTTTCGTGCCTTGCGAGAAGCGGACGGCGAGTCATAGCATTGGACATAGTTCGTCTTCTCAGGCGAGGAGGAACGGTGGCCAGCACACTTCTTCGTCATCCCGCGGTGGCGGGACGTTTTTATCCGGGTGATCCTGAAGATCTGCGCGCTGAGGCGCAGAGCTATCTCTCCCCACCAGAATCAAAGAACCTGGTACGCGCAATCGGCTGCATCGCGCCACATGCGGGCTACATGTATTCGGGACATGTGGCAGGAGCCGTCTTCGCGCACATCGAGATTCCACCGCGCTGCATTGTGCTCTGTCCAAATCACACCGGGATGGGTCGGGCGTTGGCGATCATGAGCAAGGGATCGTGGGAAACACCGCTGGGCGAGGTGCCCGTCGATGAACAATTTGCCGGGTCTTTGAAGCAGCGTTTCTCTTTGATCGAAGAAGATTCGTCGGCGCATCGCGCTGAGCATGCGGTCGAAGTCGAGCTTCCTTTTCTTCAGTTGCGGCAACCGCACTTGCGATTCGTTCCGATCGCCATTGGAACCGGGCGACTCCAACCGTTGGAACAACTCGGGTTAGCTCTCGCAGAGGTCATCAAGGCACAAAGCGAGCCGGTTTTAATCGTGGCCTCGAGCGACATGAATCACTACGAATCCGACGCTGTGACCCGGGTCAAAGATCATCGTGCGATCGAGAGGATTCTGACGTTAGATCCTAGAGGTTTACACGAAACGGTTACCCAGCAGGACATCAGCATGTGCGGATTCGGTCCTGCGGTGGCAATGCTGACTGCGGCGCGACAGCTGGGAGCGAAATCAGCGGAATTGGTCAAGTATGCCACGTCCGGCGACGTCTCCGGCGATCGTGACATGGTGGTGGGCTATGCGGGCGTGGTGATCGCCTGAAGGCGGTAGACTTGGAACACAAAGGGGCCTCAAATGCCGAGGCCCCTTCTGTTTCCGAACTCAACTACTGAACTAACGATGAGGGACGCTGCCACCGCCGCCACTAGGTGCGCGGCCGGCGGGTGCGCTGTGTCCCGCGGAACTGCCCATGCTCGGGCTACGCGGTGCACTGTATCCCGGTGAGGAGTTGGGAGGTCCTGCGAATCCTGGCGAAGATCTGCCCACCGGAGTCGCGGCGAATGGTGGCGCAGAGTGTACTTGCGCGGATCCATTCTTGGAGACCTGTTGATTCAGATGGCTCATATTGTTCAGTGAGCCACGCGGAATGCCCATTCCCGCAGAACCTGCATTCACCGTCATACGCGAAGGCATGAACGAAGATGTGGTTCCAGCCCGTCCGACCATTACTGTCCTGGTCGTTCCAGCAGCAGGGGCAACCAGCGGATTCACGCGGACCGCCGTCGTCGGTCTGTAGGTGGGTACGCTGAGGAATGTTCCCCAGCCTCCGGGCTGCCAGCCCCAGCCAAAACCAGGAACGAACGCCCACGTTCCGTAGCGGTAAGGCAGCCATCCCCATGGGTAGGCAGAGGCGAACATGTAACCATATCCGGGATAGAAGCCCCAGACGCCATCCATGAATGGATCCCATCCAGCACCGGCAAAGTATGGTTGCCACATCATTCCGTAGCCGGCGACATTCGTATAACCGCCGTAGTAGCTCAGATCGCTGGCGCCGTAGCCGTAAGGAGAGTTGTTGTTCTTGGCGTATTGATCATGATAGGAAACGGCTTCCTTGTCCCAGGTATCGAGTGGGTCTTCGGCAATTTTGTGCTCAATCGAGGATTTGTCATTGTCGCCCACATTAAAACTGGCAGTCTTCTTCTTCTCGACCGACAGTTGCCCGTTGGGACCTACGACAGCCACATCTCCTTTGAAGACTGCCAAATCAGCAGATTCAGTCGACGTGTCGAGGCGGAAGTGAGCCGCGCGGTCCAGAGAAATCTTCTCACGCGAGAAATTCAGCGAGATTTGGTCTTTGCCGAGCCAGTTCACATAGGCCATTCCCTCGACCAGATTGATTTCCGACAGGCGCTGACCTGAATCGCTCAAACTGAGCTTGTTGAATTGCAGAGTAGTGTTGGGGGCAAGTCGCATTGAGCTGCCGTCTTCGAACTCGATCTCGGCACGGCCAGTCGTACCAGTGCGCAACTCCGAGCCCTGAATGATAGGCAGGTTTACAAATGCCTTTTCAAAGCCGGAGCCGGTGTTCTTATCGAGTTCAACCGAACCATGAACATCGCTGAGACGAACGATTCGTGCTTGCGAATCAGCCAACGCGGGCACCGCAAATGCCGCGACTGTCAATAAAATCAGGCTGAGTTTCGACGGGGATGGGGTGGTCATAGTGACCTCCGGGATGCTGTATCTAATTAGAACATGGTTTCGGCGAGAAAGTTGTAAAAGCTAGGTCAAGGAGGAACATTTTTGGGGCTCGGGGCAGGAATTACGGAATACGACTGGCGAATTGCAAGCTAGAAGCTGGGTTTCCAGACACCAGCGAGTTTAGAGAACAGGAACGTCAGTGACCGGCCGCGGTCACAGTTTTGCCCATGTTCATGATGCGCTGGGCGCGGGCGCGAACGATATTGAGAACGGAGCTGTCGTCGTAGATTTGCTGCAGGACGGGCTGAACGGCCGGCAGTTCAGCAAGCTCTCCGCGGCGAGCCTGATCTTCCATGTGCTTTAGTTCGTCATCCAGAGCGAGTTTCTGGTACCGGTGGTAGTAGGAGAGGCGTCGACCATACTCCAAGGTCGCGCTGACATTCTGAAAGAGAGATGTCAGCTGCTGAATGGGCGACACCGGGGAGAAGTTATATTCGGCCGAGGAAGTGCGCTGCCCATCGGAGTACACCAGCTTCTTGGATCCAGTAAATGCAAGCTTCTTATTTCCAGAGTCGATTTTTCCGGAGAAATAGTGGGCGGACTTTGCGAGATCGAAGACTTGGGCGCGTATGGCATCGGAAAAGGTGAAATCCGTCTGATAATCGTCGCGGGCGTCGGAATCGTTGGAAATCTTACCCGAAGATTCATAATGGGCACGGCCGTCCGACTGAACGGAGATTGCGTAATGTTCAGGACTGGAGTTTGGAAAATCAAGTGAGAATGAGACCGAGGCCAGGTCGGCAGCCTGAGAGAAGGCAGTAAGCCCAACGATAGACGCGAGCACAAAGCTCACTGCAATAACCCTTCCCTTCCCGAAAGAACTCTTCGTAGTTGGCCGCATACGATTTCTCATCTGCTGCTGAACTCCCGAATCTACAGATGTTTGAAATTATGCCAGAGATCGGACCGTGTGGTTCTAGCGAGCTGCCAGACGCTGGCGATTCAGTGTTCCGGCAGTGTGGAGATGGCAGATCGCGATTGCCAAGGCGTCGGAAGCGTCAAGGGGCTCAGGTGGTGTCGAAAGCTCGAGAAGGCGGGCGACCATGAGCTGAACCTGGACCTTTTCGGCCCGCCCGTAGCCCACCACAGAGGATTTGATGGTCAAAGGCGAATACTCTGCGACCTCCAGACCTGCCGATGCCGCAGCCAGCATGGCGACGCCTCGTACCTGTCCCAGCTTGAGTGCGGATTTCGCGTTCAGCGCGTAAAAGACATCCTCGATAGCGACCTGGTCTGGTTGGTGCTCCGCGATGATGGCGCCTAGGTCGGTATAGATGCGGGACAGTCGCCGAGGAAGCGGTTCTCGGGGAGAGAGCTTCACGGCACCGCAACTCAGACAACACAGCTTTCCGCTCGAGAGCATCTCGACCACGCCGTAGCCGGTGTATTCGCCACCGCAATCAATGCCCAGAACTCGCATGTGAAGAGAAGTGTACCGCAGATTTAGGACGGGGAAACTGCTGTTTGGCTGCAGCATCGACACTGCTAACAACAGATTCCTCCGTTATCGCTGCGCGAGTCGTCGGAATGACAACACCGGAGTTTACTGAATATCGTTACACGAGTGCGGCTGAGCCTCGGCCTCTGCCAAGGCTCGGCCGTCCTCAGTAGCCGGTGCCAGTTAGAGTGCTGACCTGCGGGCTGTTGTTGGCGCTGTCTGTGACGCTGAAGGTGCCGTTCGCAGCACCGGTCACGGTTGGTTTAAACACCACGCTGAAAGTACAGTTGGTATTGCTGGCCAAGGTCGTGCCGCACGTCGTTGATGACACCGGGAATGGGCCCGTCGTTTTGTAAGAAATTCCAGTCAGCGTAGTTGGGAGATTGTTCTTCAAGTACAGGGTCTTGGGATTGCTGGTAGAGCCAACTCTTGTTTTCGGGAAGGCCACGCTTGTGGGAGTAAGAACTGCCTGGGCGACACCCGCACCCGAGAACAACGCTGTTTGCGGGCTTCCAGGAGCATTGTCGAAAACGTTTAGAGTTGCGGATTCATTTCCTATGATCGTCGGAGTAAAGGTGACGAATACAGTGCATTCATGCCCGGCATTCAACGTGGAGGTACAGGTGTTCGACGTAATCGCAAAGTCGGAACTCCCCGTTAGCGTGATTTTGCTTATGTCCAAGATGGCGTAGCCGGTGTTGTTATTGATGATCGCGATCGATCGCTGCTTGCTAGTATTTACTGCATGATTACCGTAGCTGACGGACGTAGGCTGAAAAACCGGCGGCAATGCGACGTTGGGCGACCAACTGAATACTGTGCCGCATCCGTTCAACAGGATATTGCAAAGGCCTCCATACGCCGCAGTTCCATAGAATGTGCCGTTGCTGGCCTGAATAAGTCCCGCGAACGGTTCTACTCCGTCCGTGCAGTTCAGCGTTGAGCAGAAGTTGTAAACCGTGCTGACAGATCCTGCGGGCGTGAGCTGAAACAGCGTACCGCAACCTAATGCGCAAATATTGCCGTTGGCCTTGGTTCCCCCAGACTCTGTCGTGCCGTAGAAGTTGCCATCGCTGCCCTCAACAAGTTCTCCGTACGGATACTGGCCGTCGACGCAGTTGGCTAATGAACAAAAGCTGTAGAGGGTATCCAGCTGGCCGCTCGGAGTGACTCTGAATGCGGTCCCATTGCCAGTCGCACCGCCATTTACCGTAGTGCCATAGAGGTTCCCGTCAGTACCCTGTAGCAGGGCGCCATAAGGCATGGCACCGTCCTTGCAATTCGCCAGCGAGCAGAAGGTGTAGAGCGTGGTTAGCGCTCCTGAGGGAGTCAACCGGAAGATCGTGCCACCGTTTCCGGGACCGCCCAGCGATGTTGTCCCGTAAAAATTCCCATCCGTAGCCTGAATCAAATCACCCTCGGGCGAAGAGCCGTCGGCGCATTTGGAAAGAGAACAGAACGTGTAGAGAGTTGTAAGCGTTCCGCTGGGAGTTATCTTGTAGACACTGCCATCGTATGACGGGCTGCCCTGCGTCGTGCCGTAGAAATTTCCATCTTTGCCCTGCACCAACCCCGCGTGTGGGGACTCTCCGTCAGCGCACTTCGCAACTTTGCAGAAGCTGTAAAGTGTCGTGAGCGTTCCTGACGAGGTGATCTTGAAAATCGTACCTTCCTGGTTTGCTCCTCCACTCAAAGTCGTACCGTAGTAATTCCCATCAGTACCCTGCACTAACCCGCCGACCGGAGTGCGGCCATCCAGGCAATTGGTCTTGCAGAAGCTGTACAGGGTCTTCAGACCGCCCGCAGGGGTGATTCGAAAAACGCTGCCGGCATTTGCGGAACCACCGGACTGAGTCGTGCCGTAGAGATTGCCGTCACTTCCCTGCACCAGGGTGTCAGTTGGAACGGCTCCGTTGACTCCGGTGAATGTGGAAACGGTTTGGAAGGTTTGCGCCTGGGCCATAGATACGAGCCACGCGCAGCATAAGGCGACAACGCACACACGAAGTGCGGGGGGATTAAGTTTTTTCATTTTCCACTCGACAAACTCGGCCAGAGTTCAGACGGGACTTTGCTTTAACTTGTGCTCACGAAGATGGCGCAAAACAATGTGCCTAGTATCGCCCGAAGAAGATCGAAAAAGAAAGGCTTTTCGCGAGCTAATATGACTCTAGTAACGTTGACAATGCGCAACCAGATGCTCACCAGGCCCAGGCGTACGCATCAACTCGCGGATCGGCGCCCGCGCTGAGGACCCCGGTAGAAGGGTCGATGATGATTCCCCCATTTGAGCCGAGCGACCATGGGGGTGCAACGCGTAGCTTGTGACCTTTCGCGATCAGAGCTTGACGCGTCTCTTCGGGAATACGGGACTCCACCGACATGTCGCCGGGATACATCGTGTGCGGGAAGGGCGAGGCCGGAAAGCTGCGCGAGGACCAGCGCGGAGCCTCGATCGCCTGCTGGATGTTCATACCGAAGTCGACCATGTTGATGAGCGTCTGCATGGTGCGCATCACTTGATCATCGCCACCGGGACTGCCCAGGATCCCGAAGGGCTGACCATCTTTCATGATCAAGGTGCTCTGAAGAGTGCTGCGCGGACGCTTTCCCGGTTCAAGCGCATTGGCTTCTCCGCGGGTCAAGGAGTAGTAGTCCCCGCGGCAGTTGAAGATGATGCCCGTGTTTCCCATGACAACACCTGTCCCGAATAATTCGTGAAGGCTGGGTTCGAAGCTAACCATATTGTGGTCTTTATCGATTAGAGCGATATAGCTGGTATCGCCAACATGGCTGGCGTCTCCTTCGACCGTGACATGGACGGGGCGATCGAATGCTCCGGTGGCGGTCGCTTTCTCGGCAGCACCAGGCCGCAATTCAAGGGACGCTTTCGCTGGGTCGATGAGTTTTCGTCGCTCCCGTGCATAGTCCTTCGAGAGAAGAACGTCGTAGGGAATCTTGATGAAGTCCATGTCGCCGAGGTATTTCTCGCGATCAGCCATGGCGAGTTTTATAGCCTCAACGCTTGTCTGTAAGTAGTTGGCACTGTTGTGGCCGAGGGACTTCAGGTCGTATCCCTCAAGCATGTTCAACGCGATTAGCTCTGCCGGTCCCTGACTGGCTGAGGGGTTCTTGTAGATGTCGTAGCCGCGATAATTGGTTGAGACAGGAGTTTCCACTTCAGCGGTGTACTCAGCGAAATCTTCGTACCGAAACAGGCCACCATTGGCTTCTGAAAAGCGAGCGAGTTCGAGTGCGATATCGCCTTTGTAGAAGCGATCGCGGGCCGCCTTAAGCGCCTCGTGGCGGCCGTTCAACTGGTTTCGCTTCTCAGCTTCGATGAGCTTCTTTAAAGTTGACGCGAGATTAGGATTCTTGAGAAGGTCCCCGGCCTTCGGCGCGTGGCCGTTCGGAAGATAAATCTTCGTTGTGGTTGGGTATTTGAGAATTTTTGAGCTTTCGGCGATGTAGCCCGCCCCTCGTTCGCTGAGCGGGAAGCCATTTTGTGCCAGGTCGATGGCTGGTTGAAGCACCTGCTCGAAGCTCATCGTGCCCCAACGATCGAGCAGGATGTACCAGGCATCGACTACTCCTGGGATGCCGCCTGAGAGCAGGCCATCGCTCTCTGGAATTTTGCCGCCGTTGTTCTTCTGATACCACTCGATGGTCGCCAGTTTCGGGGCGCGAGGCTCGGCGTTGATGGCGTAGACCTTCTTTTCGCTCGCACTATAGACAAGCAGTTGAGCGTCGCTGCCCACGCCGTTTAGAGAAAAATCGGTGACCGCAAGCGCGGCCTGACCCGCTACGGCGGCGTCGAATGCATTGCCACCCGCACCGAGGATCTGCCGCGCTGCTTCCGTCGCCTCGGCTTTCATTGAAGCGACGGCTCCGTGGCGTCCACGAATGACCGGACGCATGGTTTTCGTAGAAGAGTCGTATGTCTGGGAATGGAGTCCGGAACTCATGCTCAGGGAGAGCACGAGGCATATCAGGTATCTTTTGTGGCCCATGAGTGCCTTTTCCTGTTTATCTGGTCAGCGGGAACCGGTTGTGTTGCACGGAGTTTATTCCAAGCGAATCATCGTACACAAGGATACACAACGATGACATGCCGTTCGTACGATATCTTCGGCAGAGTGGGCGGCGTTTCTTCAGGTACGCAGCGCTCGAAAGCTTCTACCGCTGAGATTTCGCGGAGATCGCGAAGAAAATCTGCCGCGCCGCACGCAAAATAAAGAGACCTTTCAGCAACAACGATGTCTGTGCGCACTACTGAGTTCGCGCTCGCGGCAGAAGGCTGCGTAAGCTGCTGTAGAGGATGATGCCCGAGTGCGTTGCAGGAAGCGCGCGTAAGCGGCCTCATCGAATATCTCGCACAAGGCGGCATAGACAATTCGCAGTGTTTTGCCAAGTCGTTTCATGCTCTCTCCTCTGCAAGGCGCGTCATTGTAAACGGCGCTTCCTTTACGACTGCCTGTCTCCGACCGGTCAGGATCCCACTCCAGTGACGGGCCGACTCAATCAGAATTAGTGTCACCATCACGACAAGGATGGCGGTCACGGCGGCATCCAGTCTATTGTTGAAAATCAGACGAGCGGTGACGGAATTTGCCGCACCGGACGCGAGCACGCGCGCCTGCGCGAGGAAACCTACTCTCGGATTTGAATCAAAGATTTTCTGCCACGATGCGGTGAACGTCACTGATACCAGCCATATGAGAGGAACTAAGGTCACGGCGGCGTATTTCGTCCGGTGCATTTTGATGATGATCGTGGTTGCTACGCACAACGCAACCGTAGCCAAGAGTTGATTGGCAATACCAAAAAGCGGCCAGAGAGAATTGATACCCCCGAGCGGGTCTTTTACTCCTTGCCACAAGAAGTATCCCCATCCAGCGACAATCAAGGCGCTCGTAGCAATAATTGACGGATACCAACTCGTGCGGCCCAGCGGCTTGTAGATGTGGCCGAGCGCGTCCTGGATCATGAAACGAGCGACGCGCGTTCCAGCATCGAGAATTGTCAGGATGAATAGAGCCTCAAACATCACGGCGAAGTGATACCAGAGCGCCATCACTCGCGAGCCGCCCAGACTCTGCGAAAAAATGTGCGCCATACCTACGGCAAAGGCAGGCGCGCCACCGGTACGATTAAACAAGGTCTGCTCGCCCACTGCAGTGGCGAGCGCCTGCATCTCGGCGGAGGTGACGGGGAATCCCCAATTCGAGATAGTAGCCGTTGCGGCTGCCGCTCCCTGGCCGACAATTCCTGCCGGGCTGTTAATTGCGAAGTAGACTCCCGGTTGTAAGACGCAGGCGGCGATAATCGCCATAATTGCGACGGCGGACTCCGCCATCATGGCGCCATAGCCAATAAGAGGAGTTTCAGTCTCGCGCGCGATCAGCTTGGGGGTAGTACCGCTGGAGATCAGCGAATGGAAACCGCTGATCGCGCCACATGCAATCGTGATGAAGGCGAAAGGAAAGATTTTTCCTGCGAAGACGGGGCCCGATCCGTCCACAAATCGCGTAAAGGCCGGCATGTGCAAGGTTGGATGCAGTGCGACGATGCCGATTCCCAGCAGCCCGATGGTTCCCAGTTTCACGAAGGTGCTGAGGTAGTCGCGTGGAGCGAGCAGTAGCCAAACGGGAACTACGGAGGCGGCAAAGGCATAAATGATGATCGACACAGCGAGAGTGGTAGCGCGAAGAGTAAAGACATGCGCGACGGCCGGTGTCTGAGAAACCCATTGGCCGCCCCAAATAGCGAACAACACGAGAACAAAGCCAAGCGCGGAAACTTCCAGAACTTTGCCTAGTCGAATGCGGCGGAGATACAGGCCCATCAGGATGGCGATCGGGATGGTCATTGCGATGGTGAATGTGCCCCAAGGGCTGTCTTTCAAGGCATTCACAACAACCAGCGCAACCACAGCCAGGAGAATTATGAGGATGATGATTACGGCTGCGTAGGCGACAATCCCACCGATGGCGCCGGTCTCTTCCTTGGCCATCTCGGTGAGCGACTTGCCGTCGCGGCGAACAGAAAACAGCAAGATGACGAAATCCTGCACGCATCCGGCAAAGACTGCGCCCGCAAGCACCCAAAGCGTCCCGGGGAGATAACCGAACTGCGCAGCAAGCACAGGACCGACCAGTGGGCCAGGCCCGGCGATCGCGGCGAAGTGATGACCAAAGACGACCCACTTGTTCGTAACCAGAAAATCACGGCCATTTTCCAGACGTTCGGCGGGCGTGGCTCGCAAGGCATCCACCGCAAGAACTTTCGCCGCGATGAACTTGGCGTAGAAGCGGTAGCCGATCGCGTAGCAGCAGGTGGCCGCGGTGACCAACCAAAGCGCATTGATCGGCTCAGAGCGATGGATTGCAACGATACCGACGGCAACTGCGCCCAGTAAGCAAACTGATCCCCAAGCCAGAGTCCCCAGAAGCTTGTTCATGCCGTCGAGCATTGTG
>Ga0070713_100002461_pt1 | contig 12091 bp, 10 predicted proteins | sample LARL82metaG_FD_65465 | JGI IMG/M metagenome (GOLD analysis project Ga0070713, IMG submission 65465) | Corn, switchgrass and miscanthus rhizosphere microbial communities from Kellogg Biological Station, Michigan, USA - LAR L8-2 metaG | ecosystem: Host-associated > Plants > Roots > Rhizosphere ... | reverse complement strand
GGCGTGGCAGAAGAGGGACTCGTCAGCACGATCATCCCGGTCTACAACCGCGCGGCGATGCTCCGCGAGGCGGTGGCGAGCGTCGTCGCGCAGACGTACCACCCGGTCGAGATCGTGATCGTTGACGACGGCTCGACCGACGACACCGGCGCGGTCGCCGAGGTGCTCGCGCGCGAGCACCCGCCGCTCGTGCGCGTGCTCCACGTCGCGCACGGCGGCCCCGGCCGCGCACGTGAGGCGGCGCGGCAGATCGCGCGCGGCGAGTTCATGCAGCACCTCGACAGCGACGACCTCCTCCTTCCGCGCAAGTTCGAACTGCAGGTCGCGGCGCTCCGCGCGCGGCCCGAATGCGGCGCCGCGTACGGCTGGACGCGCCTCTGCCATCCCGACGGCAGGTGCGAGGAGACGCCGTGGAAGCGTTCGGGCGAGCGGATCGAGACGCTGTTCCCGTCGATGCTGACGCTGCGCTGGTGGGACACGCCGACGCCGCTCTACCGCCGCGCCGTCATCGACGCCGCGGGCCCGTGGCCGGCGCTCGCGGCCGAGGAGGATTGGGCGTACGACTGCCGCATCGCCGCGCAGGGCGTGCGCCTCGCCTGGGTCGCCGACTGGGTCTGCATCGTCCGCGAGCATCGCGAGGCGCGCGCCTCGGGGCAGGCTACGCCGGCGGTGCTGCACGACCGCGCCGCGGCGCACCTGCTGATGCTCGACGCGGCGCGGCGCGCGAAGCTCGATCCGGCCTCGGACGAAATGCAGTTCTTCGCGCGCGATCTCTTTCACCTCGGCCGGCAGTGCGGCGCCGCCGGCCTGGCCGACGACTCGCGGCGTCTCGTCGCCGCGGCGCGCGAGCTTTCCGCCGCACGCGACGTCCGCGCCTACGCGCGCATCGCACGCGTCATCGGCTGGCGCAACGCCGCGCGCGCCGGCGAGCTCCTCGACCGGCTGAGGCGGCGATGACCGACATCTCCGTGGTGATGGCCGTCTACAACGGCGCCGAGGTCGTCGGCGAGACGATCGACTCCGTCCTCGGACAGGACGCCGACTTCGAGTTTGTCATCGTCGACGACGGCTCGGCCGACGCGACGCCGCGCCTGCTCGCCGAGGCCGCCGCGCGCGATCCGCGCGTACGCGTGCTGCGGCAGGAGAACGCCGGATTGACGCGCGCGCTCATCGCCGGCTGCGCCGCGGCGCGCGGCCGCTACATCGCGCGGCAGGACGCGGGCGACCTCTCGCGTCCCGGCCGCCTTCGCGCGCTGCAGCGGCTGCTCGACGGCGACGAGCGCGTCGTCTGCGTCGCCAGCTCGACCGAGTTCGTCGGACCGCGCGGCGAGTATCTCTTCACCTCGCGTCTGCCGGCCGAGGCGCTCGCGCCGATGCAGGTACTGGAGTTCCGCACCGCGCGCGGCACCGTCATCGGCCCGACGCACCACGGCGCGGCGATGTTCCGGCGCGACGCGTACGAGCGCGCCGGCGGCTATCGCGCCGCGTGGTACTACGGGCAGGACTGGGATCTCTGGTACCGCCTGGCCGGCGAAGGATTGTTCCAGCTCGTGGACGAGCCGCTCTACGTCGCGCGCGTGACGCCGGACAGCATCAGCGGCGCCGCGCGCGCCGCGCAGCAGGAGCTGGCCAAGCTCTCGTACGCGGCGCTGGAGGCGCGCGCGCGGGGCGAGTCCGACGCGGAGATCGCCGCCGCCGCCGCGCGCATCGGCCGCGCCGCCCCGCTCGGCGCCCGCGGCCGCGCGCGCGGGCTCTACTTCATCGGCGAAGGGCTCCGCCGCAACCGCGATCGCCGGGCGCGCGGCTACCTGCGCCAGGCCATCGCCGCGGATCCGCTCTACTGGCGCGCGTGGCTTCGTTACGCGCAGGCGCTGGCAATGCGATGAAGTGGCTCTTCGACTTTCCGTTCGCGCTGCCGCGCGGCCAGAACGCCGCCGACGTGCTGCTCGACCGCGTGCCGTCGTCCGGCACCGTCGCTTCCGTGCGTCTCGCGGCGGCGCTCGCGGCAGCCGGCGAGGAGTGCATCGTGCTCGACTCGACCGCGGGCGCGCGGCCCGGTGCCGCCGCCGGCGTGACGATCGAGCCGGCCGGCGACGTCGCGGCGCGCTTCGAAGCCGAGCGCGCCGACGCGGTGCTCGTCCTGCCGCCGGCGAGCGCGCTGCGCGTGCTGCGCGCGCTGCGCGGGAAGCGCGGCAGCGCCGTCTTCTGGCTGCACAACAATCTCGCCGCCGAGCTCCTCGACGACGCCTTCGCCGGCGGCCTCGGACGCGCCGTCAGCGTTTCCCATCCGGCCGCGGCGGTGTACGACGCGTATCCGTGGTGGTGGCGCATCGAGGCCATTCCGCACTCGCTGCGCGGCGCGTTTCCGTTCGCGCCCGCGGCACCGGAGGGAAAGCGCGTGGCGTTCGTCGGCGCGGTCAGCGAGGCGAAGGGCTTCCATCATCTGCTCGCGGCGTGGCCGCTGGTGCTGCGGCGCGTGCCCGAGGCGACGCTCGACGTCTTCGGCTCCATCGCGCTGCACCATCCGGCGGCGGCGCTCGGGCCGAGCGGCGCGATGAGCGCGGAGTTCGAGGCGAAGCATTGGCGCGCGCCCGCCAACGTCCGCTTTCGCGGTTCGCTGCCGCGGCAGGAGCTGTGCGACGAGCTGCGGCGCGCGCGCGTCGTGGTCGTCAATCCGAATCTCACCGGCAGCACGGAGACCTTCTGTCTGTCCGCGGTCGAGGCGCAGGCGTGCGGCGTCCCGGTCGTCGGCGCGGCGGCCGAGGGGCTGCTCGAGACGGTCGACGACGGCCGCTCCGGCCTGCTGATCCGCTCGCAGTCGCCGGAGGAGCTCGCCGGCGCCATCGCGCGCGTCCTCGAAGACGACGCGCTGTACGCCGAGCTCGCCGCCGGCGCGCTCGCGCACGCGGCGCGATTCCGCTCGCCGGAGCGGGAAGCGCAGGAGTGGATGGCCATGGCGCGCCGCATGCGCAGCGGCGCGCCCGCCGCGCGGCGCCGCTCGCCGCGCGGGCGCATGCTCGGCGCGCTCGGCCTCGGCCGCGCCAAGCTCGCGCTCAAGCGGCGGCTGCGGCCGCATCCCGATTCACGCGCGTGAGGCCGGGCGCCACAGCTCGCGCCAGGCCACGTCGCCGCTCGCGTCGATGTCGCGCCGCGCATAGCCGTGCCGTTCCACGAGCTCGTGCACCGCGGCAGGCGTCACGCCGGCCGGCTGCCACTTCGGGTGCACTTCGAGCATCACGTCGGCTTCCGCGCGCGCCAGCGTCTCCGACGCCCCCTGGAGCACGAACCACTCCGCGCCTTCGACGTCGATCTTCAGCAGCGCCGGGCGCAGCGCGAACGTCCGCGCGAGGTCGTCGATGCGCACCGTCGGAACGCCCTCGCCGCCGCCGCTGCCGATGCGCGGATGGCCGGCCTCGCCGTACGGAAACGCCAGATGCGCCACGCCGCCGTCGCCGACCGCGGCGGAGAGGACGAAGAACGACAGGTGCGGAAAGAGACGGGCAAGCTCGCCCGCGACGCGGTGCAGCTTCGGCAGCGCGCGCGGGTCGGGCTCGAGGAGGAGGAAGCGGTCGCGCGGCTTCGCCTTCGGCGCGAGCAGCGCGGCGTACCAGCCCTCGTACGAGCCGACGTCGATCACGTCGCCGCCCGCGTACGCGGCGAAGATCGCGTCCGACTCCTCGCGCTGCGTGTCGCTCCGCCGCCACGCCCGAAACAGTTGCGCCACCTCGCCGTTGCAGCGCCGCGCCGCGCCGTCCCAAAAGCGCGTGCTCCGCCGGATCGGGTCCGTCGCACCGCGCGCGGCACGCAGCGCGGCGCGCGCGCCGGGGACGCGCCCCAGCATCGTCCGGACCGTCCGAAGGGCCACGACCGCATGTTACTCTCGCCGCTCCGACGGGATGATCTTTCGCTTCCTCTCCGCCGTCCGCGAAGACGATTTGCCGCGCCTCCGGGAGCTCGACGGAAAGCTGCGCGACTTCTACCGCACGGCGCAGGAGCAGGATTACTGGCTGCTCGCGGAGGGGCACAACGTCGACTGGCGCGACGGCGCGCATCCGCTGCATGAACGGCTGCTCGCCGCGATCGGGCCGGAGGCGCGCGTCGCCGACTTCGGCTGCGGCAGCGCCCACGCCGCCGCGGCCCTCGGCAACGAGGCGCGCTACACCGGCATCGACTGGGGCGAAAGCCAGATCGCCGCGAACCGCCAACGCTATCCCGCCGCGGCGTTCGTGCACTCGTCGCTCTACGAGACACCGCTCGGCGATGCCGCCGTCGACTGGGCGATCTCGCTTTTCGTCCTCGAGCACACCGTCTTCCCGACGCGCCTCCTCGACGAGATGCTGCGCGTCGTGCGGCCGGGCGGACGCGTCGCCATCATCTGTCCGCAGATGCGGCTGCGTGTGATGAACTCGATGTGGGCGGGACTGACGGCGACGCAGAGCTTCTACGAAAAAGTTCGCCGGCGGCGATACGTCGACGCGCTCTGGCATGCCGTCGAGCTGAGCCTCCTCTTCCCGATCTATTGCCGCCTCTCGAACCGCTTCTCCGGCAGATTCCTGATCTATCCGCGGCCGCGCTGCTTCTACGCCCCCTACACGTCGGACACCGATGCCGTCTACTGGGCGGACGAACGCGAAGTACGCGACTATCTCGCCGGAAAGGGATGCGCGATCGAGTCGCCGCCGTCGCCGCGCGGTGCCGGCAGCGTCTTCGTCATCGCGCGGAAACCGCGATGACCGTCGTCTTCCTTTGCGGCGAGGACGAATTGGACAAGGAGCGCCGCGGCTACGCGCGCGCCTTCGCACGCGTCGCGCCGCTGCGGTTCATCGCGCCGTCCAACGACTGGCGCGCCGCGCTGCCGGACGACGCATCGCTGCTGATCAACCCCGACGGCCGGCCATGGCTGCCGCCGGGCATCGAGCGCGCCGCGGCTACGACCGCCGTCTTTCACATCGACACCTACGTCGCCACCGAACGCCGCATCCGCTGGTCGGCGATGTACGACCTAGCGTTCGTCTTCCATCCCGGCTTTGAGCGGCTGTTTCCGAACGGACGCCTCCTCCCGCACGCCGCGGAGCGCGACCTGTTCGCCGGAGCGGAGCTGGAGCGGACGTTCGAGGTCGGATGGGTGGGACGCGGCGGCCGCTCGATCTACGGCGAGCGCGGCCGGATCCTCGGTGCGCTGGCCTCGCGCTTCGTCATGAACGACGTGGCGCGCTACTACGCGCCGGAGGAGATGGCGGACGTTTACCGGCGGTCGAAGGTCGTCGTCAACGTGAGCCGCGACGATTGGCCGCGCGACGCCAACATGCGCTGCTTCGAAGCCATGGCCGCCGGCGCGCTGCTCGTCACGCGCGTGCCGACCGAGCTGACGGAGCTCGGATTCGAGGAGAACGTCCACTTCGCCGGCTACCGGAGCGCGGACGACGCCGCCTCCGTCGTCGCCGCATGGCTCGATCGCGACGCGGAGCGCGAGAGCGTCGCGCGGCGCGCGCGCGAGCTCGTGCTGCGCGAGCACACGTACGACGCGCGCGTCGCGACGATCCTCGCGGCGCTCGGCGCCCGCTGCGCCGCTCCCGCGCGCACGTGGCCGCCGGCGCGAGTCGAGGCGCTGCGGCTCGACTACCACGTCGAATACGCCGACGCGCCGCGCGCGCTCGCCGCGTTCCGCGCGCTCGCCGCGCGCTCGCCGCTCGCCGCCGCGCGCCAGTCGTGGCGCCTGCTGCGCCTCGCGGCCAAGCGGCTGCGGCGCCGCCTCCGAGGCCGTAACGTATGATCACGGCCGTGGAAAAACCGCTCCGGATTCTCGCTGTCGCGAACGTCCCGGAGGATCCGAACGCGGGCGCGGCGGGGGCGGAATACGAGACCTTCGCCGCGCTGCGCGCGCTCGGACACGAAGTCGACGCGGTGTGGGCCGACGGCGTGGGACGCCGCATCCGTCACGGCAATCTGAACCTGCTGCTCGAGCTGCCGCGCCGCTACGAGGCGGTCGTGGCGAAGCGCCTCGCCGCGGCGCCCTACGACGTCGTCCACGTCAACCAGCCGCACGGCTATCGCGCCGCGCGTCTCGTGCAGCGCCGCTGGCCGCGCACGGTCTTCATCCATCGCTCACACGGATGGGAGCCGCGCGTCGCCGAGGTGCTGGCGCCGTGGCGGCGGATCTACGAGCCGGAGCGGAAAGCCCCGTGGCGCCGCGCGGCGTCGGACGTGCTGGCGTCGCTGCTGGCGCGGCACGCCGCGCAGATCGTCCGCTGGGCCGACGGACACATCGTCTGTTCGACCGAGGACGCCGAGTACATGCGCGAGCGCAACGGCGTGCCCGCGGACAAAGTGCGGATGCTCCCGCAGGCCGCGCCCGAGGCGTTCCTCGCCGCGCCGCCCGCGCCGTTCGACGACGCGCGCAGGCATCACGTCCTCTTCGTCGGGCAATACGTGTTCTTCAAAGCGCCGATGCTCGTCGCCGCCGCGATGAATGCCATCGCCGAGGCGCGTCCCGACGTCCGCTTCAGCTGGGTGGCCGGGCGCGGGCACCACGCGGCCATCCGCGCGCTCCTCGGCGAGCGCGTCCGCGAGCGCCTCGCGCTGCACGACTGGATGCCCCAGGCCGCCCTCCGCGACGTCTACGACAGCGCCGGTATCTTTCTCTTTCCGTCGTTCTTCGAAGGCTCCGGCAAGGTCCATATCGAGGCGCTGAGCCGCGGCTTGTGCGTCGTCGCCAGCCGCGCCGGCGGCATGCGCGACTACGTCGAGGACGGCCGCAGCGGCGTCCTCATCACGCCGGGCGACGCCGGCGAGCTCGCGCGCGAGGCGCTCGCGCTGATCGGCGACGCGGAGCGCGCGCGGGCCATGTCGGCCGCGGCCGCGGCGCGGGCGCGCCAGTTCTCCTGGCACCGCACCGCCATCGAGACCGCGGAGTTCTACCGCGACCGTCTCGCGGCGAAGAACGGGCGATGACGCAGCGCCTCGCCATCGTCGCCTCGCACGTCATCCAATATCAGGACCCGCTCTTCCGCCGCCTCGCCGCGGAGCCGGACATCGACCTCGAAGTGCTCTATCTCTCGCGCCACGGCCTCGACGCGTTTCGCGACGCCGACATGGCCACGACGCTCTCGTGGGACATCGATTTGCTCGGATATCGGCATCGGTTTCTGCGGAACGCGTCGAAGGATCTGAATCGTGGGTTCTGGCGGCATGTGAATCCGGGGATCGTTCCGGCGCTGATCCGCGGCCGCTACGACGCCGTCATCTTCATGACCGGCTGGGGCTCGTTCACCGCGCTCCTCGGCATGCTCACCTGCCGGCTCTTTCGCATCCCGTTCTTCCTCTACGGCGACTCCAGCTTCCCGCCGCCCGAGCATTCGGCGCGTGCGCGCATCCGCGCGAGACTGATGCGGATCCTCTTCTCCATCACCACCGGCTTCATGACCTCCGGCGTCTTGAATGCCGAGTACTACTTCCACTACGGCGCCGATCCGCGCCGCTTCTTCCTTCTGCCGTGGGCCATCGACAACGAGCGCTTCGCACGCGAAGGCTCGCTCGCGCCGGGCGAGCGCGAGGCGCTGCGCGCGCGCTACGGCATCGCCGCGGACGACGTCGTCTTCCTCTTCTCCGCGAAGCTCGTGGAACGGAAGGATCCCTTCGCGTTGCTGAAGGCCTACGAGCGGATGACCGGCCGCGAGCGCGCCGCCGTCGTCTTCATGGGCGACGGCGTTCTGCGCGAGCCGCTCGAGCGCTACGCCCGCGAGCACAACCTCGGCGGCGCGCACTTCATCGGCTTCGTGAACCAGGCCGCCATCCCGAGGCACTACGCCATGGCCGACGTCTTCGTCCTCCCGTCGACGTACGAGCCGCGCGGCGCGGTCATCAACGAGGCCATGGCCGTCGGCCTCCCGGTTGTCGTCACCGACCGCTGCGGCTCGCTCGGCGACATCGTCTTGGACGGCGACAACGCCTTCGTCTATCCCGCCGGCGACGCCGAGGCGCTCGCGAAGATCATGGATCGGCTCGCCGAGGATACGGCGCTGCGCGCGCGGATGGGGCGGCGCTCGCGCGAGATCATCGGCACGTGGGACTATCGCCGCGGCGTGGCCGGAGTGAACGCGATGTTGCGATGGGTGGCGCACCGGTGATCACGATCGCCATCCCGACGTACAACCGCCAGCAGATCGCCGTCGAAACGGTCGTGCGCCTCCTCCCCTTCGGCGCGCCGATCGTCGTCGTCGACCAGACGCCCGCGCCGTACGAGCCGCTGGCGTCGCTGCCGATCCGCCTGCTGCGCCTGCCGGAGCCGTCGATCCCGCACGCGATGAACGTCGCCGTCGACGCCGCCGCAACCGACGTCGTCCTCTTCCTCGACGACGACGTCATCCCCTCGCCGTCGCTCCTCGACGCGCACGCCGCGGCGCACCGCGAGCGCGACGTCTGGGCCGTCGTCGGGCAGATCCTCCAGCCGGGCGAGACGCCGCGGCATGTCGCGCAACCGGCCGACGACCTCGAGTTTCACTTCGACGCCGACGAGGGACGCTTCGTCACGAACGTCATGGCCGGCAACCTCTCGGTAAAGCGCGGCCGCTTCGTCGAGCTCGGCGGCTTCGACGAGAACTTCGTTGGCGCCGCGTATCGCTTCGAGACCGACTTCGCGCTGCGCGTGACCGCGGCCGGCGGCAGGATCTGGTTCGAGCCGAGGGCGTCGATCGATCATCTCAAGCTCGCCACGGGCGGCCTCCGCTCGTACGGCGACCACCGCACCTCCGCCTCGCCGTTCCACTCCGCCGGCGACTACTACTTCGCGCTGCACCACCGCCGGCCGCTGTGGCGCTACGCGCTGCGCCGGCTGCGCGCGAACGTGCTGACGCGCTTTCACGCCGCGCATCCGTGGACGATCCCGGCGAAGCTCGTGGGCGAGCTGCGCGGACTGCTCCTCGCGCGGCGCCTGCACGGCCGCGGCCGCCGGCTCGGAATGTTCACGAACGGTGAGGACTTAGCAACGGCACAGCACCCATGGTCCTGATCCCGTTCCTCGCGCTTCTGCTGCTCGGCTGCGTCATCGCCTTCCTCGACTGGCGGCGCGGCTGGTATCTGGCCATCGTCTGCGGCGTGCTGCAGGACCCGGTGCGCAAGATGACGGCCGGGACGCCCGTGGTCATCACCATGAGCATCGTCCTGGTCTACCTGTTCGTGCTGCTGTCGTCGCACGTGACGCTGCGGAATGCCCTCGCCGATCTCATCCGACGCTTCCCGCCGCTGTATTTCGCGGTGAGCGTCTTCATCGTCCTCCTCGTCGTCGCGGCGATCAACGGCCTCATCACGTACGGCGTCGCCTACTGGAAGGCGCCGGCGTTGAGTTTCATCATCTACATGATGCCGATCCCGGCCCTGCTCCTCGGCTACGCCTTCTTCAGGCGTGACGACGACTTCCTGCCGTTCATCGTCTTCTACTCCGTGCTGACGTCGATCGCCCTGATCGGCGTGTACCTCGAGCACGAGGGGATGAAGTGGCAAGCCCTTGGCCTCGTCGCTGCGACGCAGGGCTCGAACATCCGCATGCTGCCCGGAATCCAGCTCACCATGCTGTCGGGCTTTTATCGCGGACCCGACATCCTGGCGTGGCACGCCGCGACGCTGTCGATGATCGGCATCGCCATGGCCGTGCGCGCGCGCCTGCTCCGCGCCGCCTGGCCGTGGATGGCGGCGACGGCGTGGGGCGTTCTGGCGTGCTTCCTCAGCGGACGTCGCAAGGCGCTTTACATGCTCCTCGTCTTCATCCTCATTTTCGTGTGGCGCTACGCCCGGCGGTTGAAGCTCTTCCAGACGGTCTCGTTCGTCACGCTTGGACTGGTGCTGCTCTTCGTCACCCATCGGCTGACGACGTCGGAGCGCACCGACGCCTACGTGCGCGCCGCGGTGACGACGCAGGACGAGCTCTTCACGCGTTTGGAGGGTGGTCTCGGCGAAACGATCGAGCAGAGCGGCTTCATGGGCGCCGGCCTCGGCACGGCCACGCAGGGGACGCAGCATTTCACCGAGCGCTCGTACGGATGGCAGGAGGGCGGCCTGGGCAAGCTCGCCATCGAGCTCGGCGTGCCGGGCGTGATGGCGGCGGCGCTGCTCCTTTTCCTCTTCGTCAATTACATGCTCAAGATCACGCGCGCCCCCGACGAGCCGGGAACGTCGCAGATCATCCGCTGCATGCTGATGGCGATGCTGATCGCGAACTTGGCCAACTTCATCGCCTCCGCGCAGGCCTACTCCGATCCGGTGCTGACGCTGATGACGGCGTTCCTCGGCGGCTGCCTGCTGGCGACCGCGGCGACGGAGTCACGCCTCGCGGCCGCCACCGCGGCGACGGCGCCGGCGGTGTCGGTCCCCGCGACCGCCTAGAATCGCGGCGTGCGGCTGCTGCACGTCGTCCCCACGTATCTGCCCGCGACGCGCTACGGCGGACCGATCTTCGCGGTCCACGGGCTTTGCCGCGCGCTGGCGGCGCGCGGCCACGAGGTGCACGTCTTCACGACGAACGTCGACGGCGCGGGCGTCTCCAACGTGCCGCTCGACTGCCCGGTGGAGCTCGACGGCGTGCGCGTGCACTACTTCGCGTCGCAGTTCCGGCGGCTCTATTACTCCGCGTCGATGCGAAAGGGGTTGCAGACGTTCGTGCCGCTCTGCGACGTCGTGCACGTTCACTCCGTCTTCCTCTGGCCGACGTCGGCGGCGGCGCGCATCGCGGCACGCGCCGGCGTGCCGTACGTCGTCAGCCCGCGCGGCATGCTCGTGCCGGAGCTGATCCGGCGGAAGAGCCGCGTGGCGAAGTCGCTCTGGCTGCGCGCCGTCGAGCGGCAGACGCTGCGCGACGCGGCGCTGGTGCACTTCACGTCGCGGCGCGAGTTCGACGACGCGCGGCAGCTCGACCTGCCGCTGCCGGCGCACGCGATCGTGCCGAACGGCGTCGACATCCCCCCGCCCAATGACGCGCCGCACGGCGACGAGCTCCTCTTCCTCGGCCGCATCAATTGGAAGAAGGGCGTCGACCGGCTGATCGAGGCGATGCTGTTGCTGCCCGAGGCGCGGCTCGTCGTCGCCGGCAACGACGAGGAGAACTACACGGCCACGCTGCCGCGCGCCGGCAACGTGCGCTTCGCCGGCGCGGTGTCGGGCGAAGCGAAGGCCGCGCTCCTGCGCCAGTCGGCGGCGCTCGTGCTGCCGTCGGTTTCCGAGAACTTCGGCAATGTCGTGCTGGAGGCGCTCGCGGCCGGCACGCCCGTCGTCGTCACGCCCGAGGTCGGGCTGGCGGGCGACGTCGAAGCGGCGGGAGCGGGCGTCGTGACGTCGAACGAGCCGGCGGCGCTGGCGGCGGCGTTGCGCGCGCTGCTCGCCGACCGGACGACGCGCGAGGAGATGGGGCGCCGCGGGCGCTCGCTCGTCGAGGCGCGCTTCACGTGGGAGCGCGTGGCCGCGGAGATGGAGGAGCATTACACGTGCTCGATGAGATCACGCCGCTGATCCTGACGCGCGACGAGGCGCCGAACCTCGCCCGCACGCTCGGCCAGCTGCGCTGGGCGCGCGAGGTCGTCGTCGTCGACAGCGTCAGCGAAGACGACACGGTCGCGATCGCCCGATCGTTCCCGAACGTTCGCGTCGTCGAGCGCCCCTTCGACACACACGCGGCGCAATGGTCGTTCGGCGTGGAGCAGGTGCGGACGCCGTGGGTGCTGACGCTCGACGCCGACTACTTCGTCCCCGAGGCCGCGGTGCGCGAGATGGCCGCGCTGGCGCCGCCGCCGGACGTGGGCGCGTACGAGGCGCGCTTCCGCTACGCCATCGACGGCCGCCCGCTGCGCGCCGCGCTCTACCCGCCGCGCGCCGTGCTGCTGCGCATCGGCAGCTTCGAGATCTGGCAGGACGGGCACACGCAGCGCATCCGCGTGCACGGGCGGACGGAGACGCTGCGCGAGCCGTTCGTGCACGACGACCGCAAGCCATGGCCGCGCTTCCTCGCGCGCCAGCGCGCCTACGCGCGCGCCGAGGCGCAGAAGCTGCGGGGCGGTCGCTCCGGCGGTTTCGCCAATCGCCTCCGCAAGCTGCGCAGCGTCGCGCC
>Ga0070713_100002460_pt1 | contig 12092 bp, 12 predicted proteins | sample LARL82metaG_FD_65465 | JGI IMG/M metagenome (GOLD analysis project Ga0070713, IMG submission 65465) | Corn, switchgrass and miscanthus rhizosphere microbial communities from Kellogg Biological Station, Michigan, USA - LAR L8-2 metaG | ecosystem: Host-associated > Plants > Roots > Rhizosphere ... | reverse complement strand
GATCCGGGCGCCGGCCGGGCCGGAGGTCGTCTCGGTGGTTAGCCGCAGGTCAGGCTCATCTTGTCGAAGTCGACCGTAACGACCCCGTTGGCGTTCAGCGCGAAGTGCTGCGTCTCGTGTGCGGATATGGTCGAGCCGTCCGAACCTGTCAGCTTGACCGTGAGCGTGAATGTGTTGTTGGTGTTCCGCTCGTTGAGGTTGAAGTTCCCCCACACGGTGAAGTGACCGGTGTAGGCAACTCCTGCCGCGTCGGTGATGCTGACCTTGCCGGTCTCGGTGAACGTCGCCCACACCTCGGTCATCTGCCCATCTTCGAGGAAGAAGGTGACGTGGTTGACAACGTTCCCGAATGCCTCGAAGGAGGCAATGGGCGAGCCGGTGCAGGGATTGGCCGTGAAATTCGGTTCGGTGAAGACGCCGTGGATGTGGTCGTTCGCGGCCGCTACCGGCAACGTCGTAGCCGGACGGTGAGGAGATGTCCCGACCTCGAGCCGCCGCCGGGGCCGGTTGCAGCGGGATACAGGATCCGGCGGCGGTATCGGCCGCACTGTCCGAAGTGGACAGAATCCGCCATCAGGCCGCGGGAGCGGGTGTGCCCGGCGCTTGACCCTGACGCAGGGTCAAGGTTCCAGGATGGCCGGCATGCAGCAGGAGCCCGCCATCGCGACCCGAGACCTGTGTAAGAGCTACGGCGACCACGTCGTCCTCGACGGAGTCGACCTGGAGGTCCCGGCCGGCAGTGTGTACGCGCTGCTCGGGCCGAACGGGTCAGGCAAGACGACCACGGTGAAGATCCTGTCCACACTGCTGCCCCCGGACGCCGGCAACGTGCGGGTCGGCGGGCACGACGTCGTGGCCGAGCCGGACGCGGTGCGCGCGCTGATCGGCGTGACCGGGCAGTTCTCCGCCGTCGACGACCTGCTCACCGGGGAGGAGAACCTGAGGCTGATGGCCGACCTGCACCACCTACCCGGCGCGCGGGCCCGGTGGCGGGTCGCCGAGCTGCTCGACCGGTTCGACCTCGTGGCGGCCGCCCGCCGGCCGGCCAGCGGCTACTCCGGCGGCATGCGGCGGCGGCTCGACCTGGCGATGACTCTGGTCGGCGACCCGAGGATCATCTTCCTGGACGAGCCGACGACCGGACTCGACCCGCGCAGCCGCCGCGATCTCTGGCAGATCGTCCGCGGCCTGGTCGCCGACGGCGGCACCGTGCTGCTCAGCACGCAATACTTGGACGAGGCGGACGCGCTCGCCGACCGCATCGCGCTGCTCGACCGCGGCCACTTCGTCGCCGAGGGCACGCCGGTCGAGCTCAAGCGGCTGGTGCCGGGCGGCCACCTCCGGATCGACTTCGCCGACGAGCGCGCGTTCACGGCCGCCGCGGCCGGCCACCCCGACGCGACCACCGAGTCCGACACGCTGACCCTGCGCATCCCCAGCGACGGCTCGCTGCGCTCGATGCGGACCGTCCTCGACGCCCTCGACGACCGCACCGTCGCCACTGTCAGCCTGCACACCGCCGACCTCGACGACGTCTTCCTCGCCCTGACCGGGCCGGCCGCGACCGACAACGCGACCGACAAGGAGCCGACCCGATGACCACCACGACCCGACCGGCCCCGCCGGAGGTCGTCTCCGCCGGGATCGCGCGGCCCATGCCGGTGCGCGACTCGCTGACCATGGTCCGCCGCAACCTCAAGCACATCTGGCGCTACCCGTCGATGACGATCATGCTCGTCGGCCAGCCGCTGCTGTTCCTGCTGCTGTTCGTCTACGTCTTCGGCGACACCCTCGGCAACGGCCTTCCCGGCCGGGACGGCGGCCGGCATACCTACCTCACGTACGTGACACCGGCGGTCCTCGTCATGGCCGTCGCCAGCATCGCCCTCGGCACGGCCGTCTCGGTCGCGGTCGACATGACCGGCGGGATCATCGCCCGGTTCGGGACGATGGCGATCGCCCGGGTCTCGGTCCTCACCGGGCATGTGCTCGGTGCCATGATCCAGACGGCGCTGACCGTGCTCGTCGCGGTCGGCGTCGCGCTCGCACTCGGCTTCCGCAGTCCCGCCGCGGCCACCGACTGGCTGGCCGCGGCCGGTGTCCTGGTCGCGTTCGCATTCGCGCTGACCTGGCTGACCGTCGCGCTCGGCCTGGTGAGCAAGAGCGTGGAGACGGCGAGCAACCTGCCGATCGTGCTGGTGTTCCTGCCGTTCCTGGGCAGCGGGTTCGTGCCGACCGACTCGATGCCGGGCTGGCTGGCCTCGTTCGCCCGCAACCAGCCGTTCACGCCGGTGATCGAGTCCATACGGGACCTCGTCTCGGGCACCCCGCACGCGCACGACATCGCGCTCGCGCTGGGCTGGTCCGCGATCATCGCGGCGGCCGGCTACGCCTGGGCCCGCTGGCTCTACGGGTCCCGGTCGGCGGGCTAGCCTCCGAATCGGAGGACACATCATGCTCACCATCGGCCAGCTGGCCGCGTTCGCCGGGGTCACGGTCCGGACCGTGCGGCACTACCACGCGCGTGGCCTGCTGCCCGAGCCTCAGCGCGACGCGTCCGGCTACCGCCGGTACGACGTGCAGGAGGTCGTCGAGCTGATCCGCATCAGGACGCTGGCCGAGGCCGGCGTGCCACTCGCCAGAGTCGGCGCGCTGCTGCGGGCCGACCCGGCCGACTTCGCTCGCGCGGTGGCCGAGATCGACCGCGACCTCGAGCGCCGTATCGCCACCATGCGGGAGCACCGCCGCCGGGTGGCCGCGCTGGCCACCGGCGACGGGCTCGCCCTGCCGCCCGAGGTGGTGGCCTACCTGGACATGTTGCGGCAGATCGGGGCCAGCGAGCGGGTCGTGGCACTGGAACGGGACGGCTGGATCCTGCTGGCGGCCCGGGCGCCCGACCGCGTCGCCGACTGGATCGCCGACAAGCACCGCGCCTTCGGCGATATGGAGTACCGCGGCCTCTACCTCCGCTTCGACAGCGCCTTCGACTGGTCGCCCGACGACCCGCGCCTGGAGCCGCTCGCCGAGGACCTGGTCCGGTTCCTCCGCCGGATCGTCACCGACACGCCCCCGGACCCTGAGGCCGACAACCTGTTCGACGACGACGTCGTCGGGCTCATGGACGCACGGGTGCTGGAGGCCTCCCCGGCCTGGCAGCAGCTCGGAAAGCTGGTCCACAGCCGCGGTCTGCAGGGCTGGACAAACATCACGGTCGACGATGCGCCCGGTCAGGGCTCGAAGCGGTAGCCCATCCCCGGTTCGGTGAGCAGGTGGCGCGGCCGCGCCGGATCCGGCTCCAGCTTGTGGCGCAGCCGGTTGAGGTAGAACCGCAGCGACGAGCTGTCCTCGGCGCCGACCGGGCCCCAGACCTCGGCGATGAGCTCCTGCCGGCCGATGAGCTTGCCGGGGTGGCGGACCAGCGCGTCGAGCAGCCGCCACTCGGTCGGCGTGAGCCGCACGTTCCCGCCGGTACGGGAGGACACCCGGCGGGCGCCGAGGTCGACCTGGTGATCGCCGAGCTCGACGATGACGGCGCAGTCGTCGGGCGCCGTCCGCCGGGTGACCGCGCTGATGCGGGCGAGCAGCTCCTCGATCCCGAACGGCTTGGTGATGTAGTCGTCTGCGCCCGCGTCGAGCGCGGCCACCTTGTCCGCCGCGGACGTGCGCCCGGACAGCACGATGATCGGCACCGCGCTGTGCGCCCGCAGTTGGTTGATCACCTCGGCACCTTCGATGTCGGGCAGCCCGAGATCGAGGATGACCAGGTCCGGCGGCCGGGTGGAGGCCTCGGCCAGCGCCCGTCGTCCGGTGGCCGCGGTGTGCACGTCGTACCCGCGCGCGGTCAGGGTGATCCGCAGCGCCCGCAGCAGCTGCGACTCGTCGTCGACGACGAGCACCTCGTTCACGACTCGGTCACCTCCTCGCGTACCGGTCGAGGTCGCGACGCGGGCGCCGGCGCGGCCGGCAGCGAGAGCACCACGGTCAGGCCGCCGCCCGGCGTGTTCTCCGGTTCGAGGGTGCCGCCCATCGCCTGGGCGAGCCCGCGGGAGAGCGCCAGCCCGAGCCCGACGCCGGTGGTGTTGTCCAGGTCGCCCAGCCGCTGGAACGGTACGAAGATCCGGTCCCAGGCCGATGGGCACGGTGCTCTCGAAGCCGATCACGCCGACGACGAGCGCCAGCACGGCCACCTCCGCGGCCAGCTGGATCCCGGAGTCCGTGTGGCCCGGGATGCCGCCGACCGCGACCGGCGCGACCAGGGCGGGGATGGCGAGGAACCCTCCCGACCGCCCTCGGCGTCCTGCACCCGACCCTCACGCACCGTTCGCTCCTTCGCCTGCCCGTCAGGTGTCCGGAGGCGACCTTGCTCCCCGCGCGGAGGGTGCGACAACCGTTCTCACGGCACGCTAACGGCGGCTCCGGAATTTCTCACGGGCCACTAACGGCCGGCTCCGGCGATGTTAGAGGCGCGTTAGAAACGTCCCTCGCGGCGTGAGCGCCGTGTGATAACCGCGGCCGGCGCGGCGCCACCGGGGAATCGTGGTCGGTGTCGGGCCGGCAGGGTCCGCGGAGAGGAATCGTAGTGGCGAGGGTTGGCCGGTCGCGTGTGGACCGTCACGCTGTCCGGAGTGGACGGTGACCGCGGTCGCGCCGGACCGGCGTGCCGGGGTGCGTACCTGGCTGCTCGCCGGCTCCGACCAGCGGGCGGCCCGGAAGCTCGGCCCGCACGCGAGCCCGCCGCCGCCGCACAAGCGCCACCGGTGGTGGCAGGTGATGTGCCTGACCGGCGTCGACTACTTCTCGACCCTCGGGTACCAGCCGGGCATCGCCGCGCTGGCCGCCGGCGTGCTCTCCCCGATCGCGACGGTGGTGCTGGTCGGCGTCACCCTGGCCGGCGCGCTGCCGGTGTACCGGCGGGTGGCCAGGGAGAGCCCGCGCGGCGAGGGCTCGATCGCCATGCTTGAGCGGCTGCTGCCGTTCTGGCGGGGGAAGCTGTTCGTGCTGGTGCTGCTCGGGTTCGCGGCGACCGACTTCATGATCACGATGACCCTGTCCGCGGCGGACGCCACCGCGCACGCGGTGGAGAACCCGTTCGTCGGCACGGCGCTGCAGGGCCACCAGGTGGTATTCACGCTGCTGCTGCTCGCGCTGCTCGGTGCGGTGTTCCTCAAGGGCTTCGCCGAGGCGATCGGCATCGCGGTCGCGCTCGTGGCCGTCTACCTCGCGCTCAACCTTGTCGTCGTCGCGGTCGCGCTGGCCCACGTGGTCGGCCACCCGGTCGTGGTCGGGAACTGGACCAGCGCGCTGACCGGCAAGTACTCCGACCCGCTGATGATGGTCGCGGTCGCGCTGCTGGTGTTCCCGAAGCTGGCGCTCGGCCTGTCCGGGTTCGAGACCGGGGTCGCGGTGATGCCGCTGGTCCGCGGCGCCCCGACCGACACCGAGCAGGACCCTGCCGGCCGCATCGCCGGCACCCGCCGGTTGCTCACCACGGCCGCGCTGATCATGAGCGTGTTCCTGATCACGACGAGCTTCGTCACGACGCTGCTCATCCCGGCCGCCGAGTTCCAGCCGGGCGGCGCGGCCAACGGGCGGGCGCTGGCCTACCTGGCGCACGAGTACCTCGGCGGCGCGTTCGGCACCGCGTACGACGTCTCGACGATCGCGATCCTCTGGTTCGCCGGTGCGTCCGCGATGGCCGGGCTGCTCAACCTGGTCCCGCGCTACCTGCCCCGATACGGGATGGCGCCGGACTGGGCTCGCGCGGTCCGCCCGCTGACGCTGGTCTTCACCGGGATCGGGTTCCTGATCACCTGGCTGTTCGACGCGAACGTGGACGCGCAGGGCGGCGCCTATGCGACCGGCGTGCTGGTGCTGATCTCCTCGGCCGCGGTGGCCGTGACGCTGTCGTGCTGGCGGAAGCGGCAGCGCGGGCTCACCGTCGTGTTCGGCGTCATCGCGGCCGTGTTCGTCTACACCACCGGCGCCAACGTCGTGGAGCGGCCGGACGGCGTGAAGATCGGCGCCTGCTTCATCGCCGGCATCCTGCTGGTGTCGGCGGTCTCCCGGATCCGGCGGGCCTTCGATCTGCGGGTGACGAGCGTGACCCTCGATCCGATGGCGGAACTGTTCATCCGGGACACCGCCCGGCGGGAGATCACGCTGATCGCCAACGAGCCGGACTGCCGCGATCACACCGATTACCGGCAGAAGCTCAGGCAGGTGGTCAAGGAGCACCACCTGCCCTCCGACCACGACGTGATCTTCGTCGAGGTCGCCGTCACCGACCCGTCCGACTTCGAGACCGACCTGCACGCGCGGGGCGAGATCCACCAGGACCAGCGGGTGCTCGCGGTCGCCGGCTCCTCGGTGCCGAACGTGCTGGCGGCGCTGGTGTTGCACGTGCGCGACCTGACCGGCCGGCGCCCGCACCTCTACTTCGGCTGGACCGAGGGCAGCCCGGTCGCGAACTTCCTCCGCTACCTGGTGCTCGGCCAGGGCGAGGTCGCCCCGGTCACCCGCGAGATCCTGCGCCGGGCCGAGCCCGACCGGGCCCGCCGCCCGCACGTCCACGTGGGCTGAGCGTCCTGGACGCGTCCTTCTCCATCGGCAGCTTCACCCGCAGGGGGTGAGGACCGGTCGCGAGCGGTGGGCCGACGCTGGGTGAGCGACCGGTGAGGAGGCGGGATGACGGGACTGACGAGTGCGGATCGGCGCGGGGCCGGCGCCGGACCTGACGGCATGGTGTGGATCCCGGGCGGCACGTTCCTGATGGGTTCCGACCACCACTACTCCGAGGAGGCGCCGGCGCACCCGGTGACCGTCGACGGCTTCTGGATCGACCCGCACCCGGTGACCAACGCCGAATTCGCGCGCTTCGTCCGCGCCACCCGCCACGTCACGGTGGCCGAGCGCCCGGCCGACCCGGCGCGCTACCCGGACGCCCGGCCGGAGCTGCTGATCCCGGCCTCGTCGGTGTTCCGCAGCCCCGACCACCCGGTGCCGCTGACCGACCCGTACCAGTGGTGGACGTACGTGCCAGGGGCCGACTGGCGCCATCCGGACGGCCCGGGGAGCTCGATCAAGCGCAAGCCGGACCACCCGGTCGTGCACGTCGCCTGGGCCGACGTCGAGGCGTACGCGGCCTGGGCCGGCAAGACCGTGCCGACCGAGTCCGAGTGGGAGTTCGCCGCCCGGGGCGGCCTGGACGGGGCCGAGTTCGCCTGGGGCGACGAGCTCACCCCGGATGGCCGTTGGATGGCCAACACGTGGCAGGGAGATTTCCCGCTGCACAACACCGCGGAGGACGGGTACGTCGGCACCGCTCCGGTCGGCCGCTACCCGGCCAACGGCTACGGCCTGGTCGACATGATCGGCAACGTCTGGGAATGGACCTCCGACTGGTACCAGGCACATGCCGAGACCTCGCACGCCTGCTGCACGGTCACCAACCCGCGCGGGGGCGACCGGGACCGCAGCGTCTACGCGCGCGACCCGGCCAAGGTGCCGCGCCGGGTGATGAAGGGCGGCTCGCACCTGTGCGCGCCGAACTACTGCCGCCGCTACCGGCCCGCGGCCCGGATGGCCCAGCCGGTGGACACCTCGACCAGCCACCTCGGCTTCCGCCTGATCGTCCGCCCAGCCAGCTGACGCCGGGGTGACTACCGCCCGGAGCGCAACGCCTTCGAGAACAGCCTCACCTGGGTCGTCCGGCCGAGCAGGGCCAGCAGGAACCACGCGCCGAACGACAGCACGCCCTCGAGCGCCGTGTCCGGGTGACGCAGGAACTCCAGGTGGTCCGGGGAGATCCGGCCGAGCCCGGCCAGCGCCAGCCCGGCGCCGCCCAGGGCGGTGGCCCACACCAGGAAGCGCGACCGGTAGCGCATGGCCAGCAGGCCGGACAGCCCGGCGAACACGACCACCCAGACGATCGCCAGCAGCGTCTTGTTCGTGCCGGTGACGAACAGCGAGAAGATCCGGGCCCCGATCACCGCGCCGGCGACCGCGCCGACGAACAACGCCCCGAACCGGAAGACCAGCGACACCAGGATCCAGGCGGCGATCGCGCACCCGAGCCCGACCAGGACGGTCGTGGTGGTGTTCGCATTGAAGACGCCCGCGATCAGCCAGCCCAGTGCGAAGCCGGACCCGAGCACCGCCAGGTGCAACGACCCGATGCCGAAGAAGCACAGCACGAGCCCGACCGCCACGCCGACGACGCCACTGCTCACCAGCCGATGGTCGGCCCGGTCGGGTGATCGGCACCTCACGCCCCGCGGATGAGGCGCGCGGCCGGACCGGGCCACAGGATCGGTCGACGGAGAGAGGAGCTGCCATGCCGGACCGGCCGAACATCCTCGTCATCTGGGGCGACGACATCGGCATCACCAACCTCAGCTGCTACAGCGACGGGCTGATGGGCTATCGGACGCCGAACATCGACCGGATCGCCGCGGAGGGCATGCGGTTCACCGACTCGTACGGCGAGCAGTCGTGTACGGCCGGGCGGGCATCGTTCATCACCGGACAGAGCGGCTACCGGACCGGCCTGACCAAGGTGGGGGTGCCGGGCGCGACGCTCGGGCTGCAGGCCGAGGACCCGACGATCGCGGACCTGCTGAAGAACCAGGGCTACGCGACCGGCCAGTTCGGCAAGAACCATCTCGGCGACCGGAACGGGTTCCTCCCGACGGTGCACGGCTTCGACGAGTTCTTCGGCAACCTCTACCACCTCAACGCCGAGGAGGAGCCGGAGCTGCCGGACTATCCGAACGAGCAGGAGTACCCGCACTTCCGGGATCGGTTCGGGCCGCGCGGTGTCCTGCACTGCTGGGCCACCGAGGAGGACGACGACACCGAGGACCCGCGCTGGGGTCGGGTCGGCAAGCAGCGGATCGAGGACACCGGGCCGCTGACCAAGAAGCGGATGGAGACCTGCGACGACGACTTCGTCGCCGCCGCCAAGGACTGGATCCGCCGCCAGCACGAGGCCGGCACGCCGTTCTTCTGCTGGGTGAACACCACCCACATGCACCTGCGTACGCACACCAAGCCGGAGAGCCTCGGGCAGTCCGGGCCCTGGCAGTCCCCGTACCACGACACGATGATCGACCACGACAAGCACGTCGGGCAGCTGCTCGACCTGCTCGACGAGCTGGGCATCGCCGACGACACGTTCGTCATGTACAGCACGGACAACGGCCCGCACGCCAACACCTGGCCGGACGGGGCGACCACGCCGTTCCGCAGCGAGAAGAACACCAACTGGGAGGGCGCGTTCCGGGTCCCGCTCGTGGTCCGCTGGCCCGGCAGGATCCCGGCCGGAGTGGTCTCGAACGAGATCGTGCAGCACCACGACTGGCTGCCGACGTTCCTGTCCATGGCCGGCGACCCGGACGTGATGGCCAAGCTGCTGGACGGCCACGAGGCCGCCGGGAAGCTGTTCAAGGTGCACATCGACGGCTACGACCTGGTGCCGTACCTGACCGGCCAGGTCGACAAGAGCCCCCGGCAGGGGTTCATCTACTTCGACGACGACGGCGACCTGGTCGCGCTGCGCTGGCAGAACTGGAAGGTCGTCTTCATGGAGCAGCGGGCGCCGGGGACGCTGCGGGTCTGGGCGGAGCCGTTCGTGCCGCTACGCGTGCCCAAGCTGTTCAACCTGCGCACCGATCCGTTCGAGCACGCCGACGTCACCTCGAACAGCTACTACGACTGGCTGATCGACCACGTCTACCTCCTGTTCGCCGCGCAGATCCTCGTCACCCAGTTCCTGGAGACGTTCCAGAAGTTCCCGCCGCGGCAGAAGCCGGCCAGCTTCACGATCGACCAGGCGCTGGAGAAGATGCAGGACGCCGCCGTCGGGCACCACTGAGCGATGGCCGACCTCCCGTCCTGGCGCGACACGCCGGCCCGGGCCGCGATCACCGGCTTCGTCGAGCGGGTGACCGGCTCGGGCGGCGTGCCGCCGGCCGAGCGTGTCGCCGTCTTCGATAACGACGGCACGTTGTGGAGCGAGCAACCGATGCCTGTCCAGGCGGCGTTCCTGTTCCGCCGGCTGGCCGAGCAGGCGTCCGCCGACCCGTCACTGACCCAGCGGCAGCCGTGGAAGGCTGTCGTGGGCAACGACCGGGCCTGGCTCAGCGCGGCGATGACCGAGCACTACGAAGGGGACGACAGCAAGCTGAACGAGATGGCCGGCGGCCTGCTCGGCGCGTACGACGGGGTGACGATCGAGGAGTTCGAGGCCGTGTCGGCCGCGTTCCTGCGCGGCGCGCGGCACCCGACGCTGGGCCGGCCGTACACCGGTGTCGCCTTCGCGCCGATGGTGGAACTGCTGCGCTACCTGGAGGAGCACGGGTTCACCTGCTACATCGCCACCGGCGGCGGCCGGGACTTCCTGCGTGCCGGCAGCCTGGAGATCTACGGCATCCCGCCGGAGCGGGTGATCGGCAGCTCGGTCGCGCTGGAGTACCGGGACGGCGAGATCGTGCACGGGTCCACTGTGGACGTTTTCGACGACGGGCCGGCGAAGCCGGTGCGGATCTGGAGCCGCACCGGCCGGCGGCCGCTGCTCGCCGGCGGCAACGCCAACGGCGACCTGCCGATGCTCGGCTGGGCCGCGTCGGGCGAGCCGCCGGGCTTCGCCCTGCTGGTCCGGCACGACGACGCCGAGCGCGAGTTCGACTACACGGCCGGGGCGGACGCAGCGCTCGAGCACGCGGCCGAGCGCGGCTGGACGGTCGTCAGCGTCCGGGACGACTGGTCGAGGGTGTTCGCCGACTGACGGCCGGCCGGATCACCCAGGGTCGCCGCGAGGTCGTCCCGAGCGGGTGAGGCGGGCCGGCCGGCCTCGACCTAGCGTCTGGCCGGCCGGCGGCAAGGCCGCGTCGAGCCGCCGTACGGCGCACCGGCCAGGAGACGAGGAGGAACAGTGGCGACGCTGACCGTCTGGAGGTTCACCACCCCGTACGGCGCCGAGCAGGCCGAGGCGACGCTTCTCGACCTGCAGAAGCAGGACCTCATCAAGATCCACGACGCCGCGACCGTGTCCTGGGAGCAGGGGCGGAAGAAGCCGAAGACACGGCAGATGAAGGATCTCGCCGGCTCAGGAGCGCTGGGCGGCGCCTTCTGGGGCCTGCTGTTCGGGTTGATCTTCTTCGTACCGTTGCTCGGCGTCGCGATCGGCGCCGGGATGGGCGCGCTGGCCGGCTCGATGTCCGACGTCGGCATCGACGACCGGTTCGTCGAGGACGTCCGCGACCAGGTCACCCCCGGCACCTCGGCGCTGTTCGTGCTGACCTCCCACGCGGTGCAGGACAAGGTCCGCGACGCCTTCGCCGCCCAGCGTCCAGAGCTGATCAGCACGAACCTGAGCAACGAGCAGGAGGAAGCGCTGCGCGCCGCCTTCGCCGAGGAGTGATCCCCAGCCTCAGATCGCGACCGCGCCCTCGACCGGCGAGTCGCCGCGCCGGATCAGCGGGGCGAGGCAGGCACCGACCAGGGCCAGCGCGGCAGCGACGATCAGCGCGACGTGCAGGCCGGACATGAACGCGGCGTGGCTGCCCTCGGTCACCGCCTGGGCCAGCCCGGCCTTCGCGACCTGCGCGTCGACCGGCGCAACGCCCTGGCTGATGAACTCCGTCGCCGTCTCGAACCGCGGCGCCACCGCCGGCGGCACGCCCGCCCCGACCAGCTTGTCGACCAGCACGCTGCCGACCCGGCTGGCCAGCACCGACCCGAGCACGGCCGACCCGAGCACGCCGCCGAGCTGCATGAACGTCGACTGCATGCCGCCGGCGACGCCGGCGAGAGAGGGCGGGGTGTTCCCGACGATCGCCTCGGTCGAGGCGACCACGACCAGCCCGATGCCGAGGCCGAGGCCGACCATGGGCGGCCAGAGAACCCCTACGAGGAGTGGGTGTCGAGGAAGAGCAGGCCGAGCATGGAGGCGCTGACCACGAGCAGGCCGGCGGTGATCGGCACCCGCGGTCCGTATCGCCCGGTGAGCGCGCCGGACAGCGGGCTACTGACCACGAACAGCAGGGTCAGCGGCAGGGTCCGCACCCCGGCCTGGACGGCCGAGTACCCGTGCA
>Ga0070713_100002456_pt1 | contig 12099 bp, 6 predicted proteins | sample LARL82metaG_FD_65465 | JGI IMG/M metagenome (GOLD analysis project Ga0070713, IMG submission 65465) | Corn, switchgrass and miscanthus rhizosphere microbial communities from Kellogg Biological Station, Michigan, USA - LAR L8-2 metaG | ecosystem: Host-associated > Plants > Roots > Rhizosphere ... | reverse complement strand
TTGTACACTGGCGTGGCGCTGTCGGCGGGTCGACGCCACAGCCGAGGGGCTATAGCTCAGTTGGTAGAGCGCTTGCATGGCATGCAAGAGGCCAGGGGTTCGAGTCCCCTTAGCTCCACAGGTCAGAGGATATATTGATCTTGATGAAGATCATCGGACAGCCAACTGACTGCCAAGTTCATGATCGCTGGCTGAAGATCCGGCCCATGCGTTCGGCGCCCGTCCGGAGCACAGGCCGTAGCTCGTGCCGGTAGACGCGCTCGGTAGCGTGTGTGCTGGACTGGCCGACCAGGTGGGAGATGTCCTCGGTGGCCACTCTGTCAGCCGAGAGCATGCTAACGAACGAGTGGCGTAGCTCTCGTGGCGTCCATTCCTGCCCCAAGCCTGCCTTTTCGCAGATTGCTTGGAAGTCACGGCGGACGTTCCCGGCGCGCAGCCGCTCGGCGGCCTGCTGGACCCGGTGCTCGCGCAGGACGTAGTGCCCACGCTTTAAGGGGAACCGCGCCGTTATGATGTTGCTGCTGGACAGTGTCGGCGCAAGTCAGCGAGAGTGTCCCGGTCGGCGGCGACCTGCCCGACGGCCTCGTCGGCCAGCTGCGTCCGGCTGGTGATCGCCGGTCCCGCTGCTGAATACCAGCAGGGTTTGGTCATCGGTGCCGCGCTGGTAGAGCTGCTGCTTGAGCGCACCCCAGAGCTTGCGCTCGTCCTCCAGGGAGGCGGGCGGGGTCAGGCCGAGCTGTGTCATCAGCGTCCGGCGGTAGTTGTCGAAGCAGGAGCGCAGCACGTCCCCGAAGGCGAACGCGGCGCTGACCGCGCCGTGGTAGCCGACAAAGCCGACCAAGATACTAACGACCGTCGCCACCCCCCACGCCAGCCAGGAGATGTTCGCGAGCGCAAGGACGATGAGCGCGGCCGGCGGGAACGCCACGGCCAGGCTCGCCAGCAGGATCATCCGGTCCAGCCCGGACCGGTAGTCCTGGGCCAGCGAGCGCACGTCCGCGGGCAGGATCATATACAGCCGAGGCCAGTAGAAGACGGCGTCCATGCCGTACCTCTCATCGTCTCCGGGATAGTCCTCGGCGGCGCGCAGCACGTTGCCGAGCCGGGTCGGCAAGACGTCGGCCTTGCGAACCGGGAAGCCGTAGAACCGGCTCATATAGCCGATGTCGTCGGCAAGATTAAGGGCGTTCCAGCGGTTGAGATGGCGGCCTATCCGCCACTTAGCCATCGTGCTCGTCATGCCGCCGGGCCAGTATCCCTCCCACAGCCGGGTAAGGGACGTGACCAGGCCAGAGGCCACGAAGGAGAAGACCAACAGGGCCGCGACGGCCGCGCCGACTACTAGCGCCTGCTCGAAGCCGGTGCGCGCCGACCACCAGTGAGCCGCGCTGGCCCAGCCGACGCCGCCGGCGGCGAGCAGGGCCAGGCCGCCCCAGAAGCCGAGCGCGGGTAGCACGACGTTGAGGACGAAGCGCTTATCGAGGAAGCCCGTGGCCTGGCTGAAGATTGAACCCACACCGGATCACCAGGCGAACGTGTGCGCGCTGATTCCCGTCTGGGCGGGGCACGGCGGCATCGGGTCCGGCTTCTCGGGGACCACGAGGACCGTCGCGCACGCGCGGCCGTCCTCGGCGTGGCGGCAGAGGCGCGTGATGTCCCGCTTCGAGATCCGGCCAGGGAGCTGGATGTCGCCGGGCAGCGCGGCGCTGGCTTCCCTGGTGACGCCGTGCACGAGCGCGTCGATGAGGTCGTCGCCCGACCAGACGCCGACCACGGACGGCCCGCGGCTTACCACGACGACCGTGTCCACGGGGGCATCGGCCAGCGCACCGGCCCCGAGGACGGCCGCGAGGGGCGCCGTAGCGTCGACGATGACCAGGTTCGCCGTCACCGACGTGCCGCCCGGCGAGATCGCGGCGGCGGGATGACCATCGGCGTCCATGACCACCGTCCAGCGGGTACCGTCCGGGATGACCGTCCCGGCGGCAGCGGTCACCGCCGACGCGATGTCGCGGTCGCCCACGCGTTCACTCACCTGGCACTCCTTCTCATCAAGAATCACCGATCACAACATAGGGCGACCAGCTCACGGGGTCTGTGTAGAACCGCCGATCCGGCCGGGATGCCGCGAGCGCGGGCAGCTCGGGCCGGACGGCCGCCAGACCGGGATGAGCGGTGAGGTAGTCATGCAGCCCGCGGCCATCAAGGTCGCGCAGCCACCGCTGGGCCTGCCGCAGCGCCTCGCCGGGGGACTGACCGTCACCCGCGAACAGCTCGTAGAACCGGCTCATCACCAGCGCGGCCGGAACGTCGTCGGCCGACCACAGTGTCCCGACAAAGCAGGGCACGCCGGCCGCGAGAAAGCCCGCCCCAAGGCCGACGAACTCATCGGGCGTCCGGGTCATGTCGGTGACCGCGGTCTGGCACGCCGAGGCGACGACCATCCGCGCCCCGCGCAGCAGTCCGGGCCGGTGACCCGCTAGCAGGTCGAGGACGGTGAGCTGCCGCCCGTGCCCGAGCGCGAGGTAGGACTCCAGCGGCCGGTCGGCCAGCGACTGGCCGTGGCAGGCGAAGTGCACGTGCGTCACTGCGGAATCGGCGAGCTGGTCAAGGACGTTCCCGGCGGTCGCGTCCACGCGGTGGCCGCCGGTCCAGCGCACCATCGCATCGGCTTCGGGGCCGGCGAACGCGAGCCCAGCGCCGGGGTCGACGACGGCGAGGCCGGCCTGCGGCCTGCCGTCGGCCGCGCGGTGACGGGCCGACTGGTGCGCCGCCGTCAGCGCCGCCGCCGAGGGCGCGTAAGACACCGCAAGGTCATCGAGCAGGCAGCGGCCTGCCGGGCCGACCGGGGCAGCGTGCAGCGGGAACGCGCCGAGCAGCCCTACTGGCACCAGCGTGACATGGGCCGCTTGGCCGGCCCGCAGCGCGGCTGCCACGGGAGCCAGCACCTGCGGCCCGAGGACGCCGAGCGCCGCGTTGAGGGCGGCACGCAGGTCACGGCGGTCGCCGGCCTGCGCCCGGACCAGCCCGGCGGCCAGCTCGCGCAGGATCGTGCCGCTGATGCCGGGGAGCCGGAGGCTCTGGACGCGGTCGGGCCAGGTGAGCAGGGCCCAGCCGTCCAAGCCGGTGGTGAACAGGTGGCCGATGACGCTGCCCGTGAGCTGCTCGCGGGGCGGCGGCGGCAGCTCGGGCAGCCCGGAACTCGCCTCCTGGAAGGCGGCTCGCGCCGCCCGCAGCTCGTCTCTCGCCGCCTGCTCCGCCTGCCGGTGATAGGTGTCGCCGTTGACGTCGGCTCCCGAGGCGGCCAGCCGGGTGGAGGCCGCCTCGGCGGCATCCAGCCGCTGGGCCGCCGCGACGTACGCCGCGTACTGTTCCGGGTGTGCCGTCCGGGCCGCCGCGACCCGGTCCGGATCGCGGGCCAACGCCTCCCCGAGCATCCGCGCCCGGCCGTGCTCCAGGGCGCGGACCGCGTCGGCGGAGCGGTCCAGCTGGATGAGGCAATAAGCGAGCGCGGGAGACAGCCAGTTGTGCTGGCTGATGGTCTGCTCGCGGCTTCGCCGCAGCAGGCCGGTCGCGTACTGATGGTCGGCCGCGTCGCTGGCCGCTGACAGCGCTCGCACGGCCTCCACCCACTGCCCGTCCTCGCTGAGCATGACGCCCAGCGCGGATGCCGTCTGGATGATCCGCGCGGTGGGGCCGCCGTTCTCGAGCACGTCCAGTGCCTCGCGGTAACTGCGCACCGCCTCGGCCCGGTAGTCCGATCGGCGCCGCTGGTCGCCGCTGCCCGTCCCTTCCCGCGCGGCGAGGTCGCGCAGCGTGTTGGCCAGGGACATCGCCGTTTCCGCCCAGGGCAGCTGGGCCTCGCTGGCCGGCCGGACGGCGAGTGCCTGCCGGAACCGGTCGGCGGCGGCCGTCAGGTAGCGCAGCGCGTCGGCCTGGCTGTCCGCGCCGTGGGCTAGGCGCCGGTACAGCCCGCCCAGGTTGTGCTGGATGGATGCCCACTCGTGGGGGTGGTCGGCCTGGTTCAGTACCGCGGCCGCCGCCTCGTAGCGGGAGATGGCCGCTGTCGGCGGCTCGAACGCGGCGAGCCGGTTGGCCACCCGGGCCCACTCGACCGGCCGCTCGGCCTGCGGCACCAGGTCTATCGCCTCACGCAGCAGCTCTCCGGCCCGCGCCTGCCCGGCGGTGGTGGCCTCGTAGCCCCCGGCCATACGGGCCGTGGTCAGCGCCCACTCGATTGGGAACTTTTCCCGCGTCCAGACCCGGCGGGCGCTGTCGTAGGCGGCGATCGCCTGGTCGACGTTCTCGTCACGGTCGCCCTCGGTGCGGTCGAGCAGCGCGTTGCCGAGGTTGTTCTGTGCGCCCGCCCAGGCGGACCACATCTCGGCAGCGGCCGTCCGGTCCAGCGTCTGCCGCATGAGCGGGATCGCGGCCTCGACGTCGCCAGAGTGGCGCAGCGCGATCGACAGGTTCGTCGCCGCCGCGACCCACTGCCTCGCAGTGCCCGCCGCGGCGTCCGCGAGCGCCTCGTGTAGCCTGGCCACCGCCGCATGCCAGTCATCGGGATGCCCCGTGCGCTCGGCGAGCAGGCTCAGCGCCATCCCGGAGTTGGCGCGGGCAACCCTGCGAGCTTCCTCCGCGCCTGGCCCCTCCGCCTCGGCGATCACCGTCTCGAAGATGTCCGCCGCCCGGCGCAGCGCGGCGGCGTCGCCCCGTCGCTCGCCCTGCCGGACCAGGCTTGAGGCGAGCGTGACCTGGAGACTCAGCCGGGAACGGGGGGACAGCCCGGGCGGCGGGTCGGCGAGCGCCTCTTCCATCATCGCCACCGAACTAGCGATGTAGCCGGGGTCCTGACCGGGGTAGTCGTCGCGGAGCAGGTTCGCCAGCGCGACCTCGGTCTGCACCCAGTCCTCGGGGTCGGCGTCCCTGGTGCGGATGGTCAGGGCCAGCTCGAAGTCCGCCCGCGCGGCGTCCAGCGCGGCCACGTCACCGGGGGCCGCGAGCCGCGCCGCGATCACCGCGCTATTGTGCCGCGCCATCGCCCATTCATGCGGCGCCGTCTCGCGCTGGTGATCCAGGCTGTGCAGCAGCCGCTGCGCCTGCAGCAGGTCGTTACGGTCCCGCGGCGAGTCGGCCAGCTTGGCGGCCAGCTGGCCGCTTATCAGGTCGTGCAGGCTGACCAGCTCGCCAGGACGGGGCTCCATCGCGAATGCGGCTTCCGTGGGCGTCATCTCTGCCAGCGCCCGCTCCAGGATCTGGCGCAGCTCGCCCGGCGGCACCGGGGCCGGCGGGTCGCCGATCGGCATGCCCGCCATGGCCAGCAGGGCCATCCCGACCGCTGGCGAGAGCGTCCCCGCGCTCTCGGCGCCGTCATCCGCCGCCGCTGGTCCATCTCTAACCACGTTCGCACGCACGGTCGGCGGCGGTGGCGCGGGCCCGAGCGCCTGGTCGATCCCCAGCTCGCTGACCCGCCGCAGGAGATCGCGCCGGTCCCGGGCGATGCGGGCCATCTGCGGCTCTCCCTCCTGCTCGGCGGTCTCAGCGATCTGCGCCAGCAGCGTCTCGCACCGCTGGTCGAGCAGCACCGGGCTGCCCTCGATGACCGACCGGATCGCGTCCGGGCCGTCGGCTTGCAGCAGGCTGAGCAGTGCGGGCCAGCTGGCCTGCTTGAACCGCTCGAAGGCATAGCCGGACAGGAACTCGGCGTACCGCTGCAGCTCAGCCGAGGGCGCGGAGAAGCGGCCCGCGTCCAGCGCCTCAGCGTCCTCGTCCATATCGCGCTCCGCCATCACGGTGAGCAGCTCGTACGGCACCTGGATCGCCGTCCCGTCGAAGGGCTGCTCCCGCCCCCGGTTGAAGACCATCCCGGAGATGGCGGCCTGCTCGCGCCGCCGCGGGTCATCGGGAGGGCTGGTTGACCCGAACAGCAACTCGGGGTGCTTGCCGGGCCGGTAGAGCAGCAGGCTCAGCGGCCCGGCCACCCCGGCATCCGCGCCGCACACGGGGCAGCGAGGCGGGATGAACTCACCCGCCGCAGCCAGCCGGAACAGATCAGGCCGCTCGGCCCCGTCCACGACCAGCCAGACTTCCAGCTGCCCGGAGTGCCCGTTCTCGCAGTGATACGGGAAGTGCTGACTGTAACTGCCCATGACTGCTCCCCCTTGCTTGCGTGGTTACCACGGCCGTGCCCCGGTGTGAAGCCCGATGCGCAAGGGACCGCCCACCGCCGCCGCCGCAGCTGCAGCGCGCCACCATCACCGGCTCCTTTCATGATCTTCCCGCGACCCGTGAACAGTAACCGTGATGCCGATGACCTTAATCCGCTCGACTAACAATTCAGACTGGCTCTTTGATACCATTCTGCCAATTGTGCTCTGCTGTCACACTCACGTTAATTCGTTGCCGATCCTTTTGCTTTCGGCCGCCTCTATCCGCTTATCATTCACTGGCCTTCTGACCTTTCCGAACGCCTACATTCGGATGATCTTGGTCGTGTCGGCATGGTTGCTGTGACGCGGATCTGAATCGGCGGGCAGCGGGACTTCTCAGGGCGCCCCCACCGTCGCCACATAGTGGCGATCCGTCCGTGAAGGAGAGCTGGCAACCGGAGGCGTACGTCTACGAACGGCTGTCCAGGCAGCTGCGGATGGTCGGGACGATTTCGCCTGGCGATGAAACCAGCAGGTCATCCAGACGCTCTCCCGGAACGACTCGGCCGGCCCGATGTATCTCAAGGAGGATCTGCCCCACGAGCTGGGACGAATCCAAGAGCTGTGGGAGTCAGAAGGGCACTTCGCGCTGCACCATGACCTGACGCTTCCTGCTTCATCGCTCGTGGTCAGGGGGCGAGGTCGAACCGCTGACCTTCCGTTTTCAGGCTGAGGGCGGAGAGGGCCAGTGCTTTGCCGCGATCCCCGGCAGCCCGTTCCGCCAGTTTGATTTTCGGCTTCTACCTCGGCGCTGCGTTCCAGATCCGCGACGACCTGCTCAACCTCGTTGGCGCGGAGGCTGAGTACGGCAAGGAGTTGCTTGGAGACATTCGAGAGGGGAAGCGGACACTGATGCTCATCCATCTTCTCCGGAGTGCCTCTATCGACCAGAGAAAGTCGCTGGTCGCGTTTCTGGCTCGCGCGGGAAGGCACTCGGATCTTCCGGACGACACTGCGCTGAATATCGACGCTGAAGCCATCCTCGAGTTGATGGTGCACTACGGCAGCCTGGAGTTTGCGTTCCAATTCGGACAGGGCATGGCCACTGCCGCCTACGAGTCCTTCCACCTTGCCTTCGCTGATGTGCCGCCGTCTGCCTCGCGAGGTTTCATCGAGGCGCTCATTCCATACATGCTGGCCAGGGTTTCCTGACTCCAGCGTCCTCGTCCGATACGCGACCGGATCACGTTGATCGCCGACTGGTCGTCCCGGTTCCGGCTCGGCGGCGATTCCGGAGTAAGCGCGGTGACATCGTCGAGGCGCTAGGCGTGCGGTCGCGGTCGACACGTCATGGGCAACCAGCCAGCCATCACTATCAAGGGTCGCCACCTCGGCCAGTGACTAATCAAGTGACTACGAGCCCAGCCGGTGCCGGTCGGCTCCGGTCCTTGCCAGACAGCAGACAGGTTCTGACCTGCGCCGTCCTGACCATCTCGGACCGTGCCAGACGGATTCGTCATGAATGGCATGCAAGAGGCCAGGGGTTCGAGTCCCCTTAGCTCCACAGGTTTTCCCAGGTGAGACCCCAGTTTCTGGCTCGCCGAGGCAGTCTTCAAGATCGTCTGACCGTCATCTGACCGTGCTTCTGAGCACTAGTCCGCGACGCTGAGCGCCACAGATGCCCACTATCTGGCAGGTCAAGCAACTCCGGCAGCGGCGTGCGATGAACAGGCTGGGCGACGGCGGGAAGGTCGACGGACCGAGGGAGGTGGGCCTGCACGGTGTAAGCAAGTTCCGGTCAGTCCCCCAGAGCGGGCAAGGATGAACAGTGACGCTGGGCTCATAACCCAAGAGGTCGCGGGTTCATGTAAGGAACTCCGGCGCTTGATCAGCGCGAGGGTTCCAGGGTTGCATGAGCATCCCCGGCTGGTCCGGTAGGTGGCGACGACGAAGGTTCTGAGGCCAGTGTTTTCGCTGGGCCTCGCGGATTTTATTGCCACTGCTGGCCTGGCCACCGATGACCCGCATGAGGGAAGTGGCCCAAGCTCAGGAGGGCATGGGCCGGTTGCAGCACATGAATGGGAACCGTTGCCGGGCTCTTGCACCTTGGGACCGTGGCCGATGGGTTGCTGCCTGTTGTGCCGCCGGGAGTTGATGAGTCCGACGATGCACGGAGAGGTGCTGATGGAACAGCAGGACAGGCAGCCCGGGTCCAGGCGCTTGGTGGGGATAGACCTGGGGATCGCCTCGCGGCATTCGGTGCGGGTGCTGGAGTCAGATGGGCGGGTGGTGTGCCGGTCTTCCTGCGTGCCGACGACCGAGTCGCTGAGCTTAATGGAGCGGGCGGCGCTGGCGGGGGCGCCGGAGGGCACGCGGCTCGCAGTGGTGTTCGAGCCGACGGGGCCGGCGTGGCTGCCGATCGCGGTGTTCTTCGCCCGCCGCGGCCACGATGTCTACCGGGTGTCTTCGGCCAAGGCCGCGGACCTGCGCCGGTTCTTGCGCCGGCATGCGAAATCGAACGGAATCGATGCCGAGACCCTCGCCCGCATCCCGCTGGCCGATCCGGGCGGGCTGCAGCGGCTGGAGCTGCCAGGGGCGGATGCAGCGGCGCTGGATAGGCGAGTCCGCGCCTGTGACCGGCTGACCAGCGCGGCCAGCGAGCACAAGGTGCGGATCAAGGACCTGGTCCGGCAGCTGATGCCGATGACCCCGCTGACCGGGGACCTCGGCAAGGCCGACCTGGCCGTGCTCGAACGCTATGCCGACCCGCGGGAGCTGCTGGCCGCGGGCCCAGTCGAGCTCACCCGCTTGGTCACCAGCGCCTCGAGCCACCAGCAAGGCAGCGAGCGCGCCGGGCAATGGCAAGCCGCTGCTATGGCTGCCATCGACTTGTATGGGGATCACCCAGCTGTGCCGTTTGAGGAGCTGGCCGCTGAGGTCGCCACCGAAGTGCGGCTGCTGCGGGCGATCCAGGCCGAACTGGCCACCCACGCTGCCGCCCGTGAACGGCACTACCGGCAGGTTGATCCCGGCCAGCTGGCGCGGTCCCTGCCCGGGTTCGCCGAGATCAGCGGCCCGGTCCTAGTCGCCATCATGGGCCGCCCGGGCCGTTTCCGCCACGGGACGAAGTTCAAGTCCTACGCCGGCCTTGCCCCCAAGGGGAGCGAGACCGGGGAAACCGGCCGCAAAGGCCAGTCCATGAGCAAGGCTGGCCCCTCCCTGCTGCGCGCCACGCTGTTCCGCGCCGCTGACACCGCCCGCCGCCAAGACCCGCCGCTGGCCAGGATCTACTACCAGCAGATGACCGAGGGCGCGCCACCCACCTCAAGGCCTGTTGCGTCGTCGCCGGTCACCTAGCCGAACGCGCCTGGGCCGTGCTTAACCGCGGCACCCCGTATGTGACCTGCGACAACAACAGCAATCCAGTCACCGCAGCGGAGGCCAAGCACATCATCGCCGAACACTGGACCGTCCCCGAGGAGATCCGCAAACGACGGCGCAGCCGCAAACAGGGAGGGAAGGCCCCTCAGGCGGCCACAACCGGGCCGGACAAGCGAGGCGACCTTCCCCGCCCCCGATCGTCGCGGCCAGGCGCCAAGGCGGTCAACCCCACCACCTGACCCAGCGCCGCCTCAGCCCGCTCGCCACGGCCAGCGGGCCAGCCAGCATGCCCAACAGCCAAGGGCGAGACGACATCCCAGAAAGCATGACCAGACCGCTTGACAGGGCAGGTTCCATAGGGAATCAAACCCCGCCGTCCCGACCAGGTCAAAGGACATATAGCCCACAGCGGACCGGCCCACAGCTCGCGCTGAGTAACAAAGTGAGTAACTAAGCATCAGGTTTGTCTTCGAAGATGCGATCCATCACGTCGGCGCCGTGCACGATGACCGGTCGGATCTGTTTCCGGTAAACCGTCTCGGTGGTCGCGGTCCCGCTGTGTCCAACAACACGGGAGATCTGCTCGATCGGAACGCCAGCATCGGAGAGACGATGACGCTATTGATCTAGGCATCTGGGTCGATTTTCTTAAAGTGGGTAGGCTGTTTGGCGTTTCCACTCTGGGAATTCTCATCTGTACAATTTCTTTTATCTGGGGGCCTCTTAGCGTTGGCAACAAAGAGTGATCTTGGGCCACCAGTAGTACCGCTATCTCTTATAATCCTTGCATTTCTGCTGCTCTTTCTGGTTACCGTTTTTGAAATGCGGAGCCGGAGGCACCGGAAGTTATCCGCGAAATAACCCGGGCAGGGCACGTCGTGCATCGGATTTATATTCGCGAAGGTCCTGGCATCGCATTTGTTGAAAGCCTATCACCATTCCTAACCTCATAGATACTCAAAAACCCATCGACGCTGGCGCTCAAGCTGCGATTGACGCTATTGTTGACGCTGGAAATAAAACCTCATCCCCAGATGCGATCATCCGAATTGTTTGGAGCTGACGACGGCGCTCCCTTTTTTGCCCGACTCCTGTCTTGCCCGACTCTTGCCCGACCCAATCTTGCCCGACTGTGTGCCCGACTCTGTGCCGAGACTCACTTGATGTGCGACAAATTGGCGCCAGTGGATATGCGACGCCTGACAGGTACGAGGACTTGCGTTAACTGCCCGTTGTGACGACGCACTCTGTCGTCAACCTCTCATTCCCGTCTGCGGCGGGGCGCATGCAAGAAGTACATCGCAGTCGCCGTCGCGGTGACACTGACGGGCGGTCGCGGCAATGGGTCAAGCAGTGGTAGCGGGGAGTCCGGGCGCCCGCTTGCTTCCTTGCGGATGACCGTGATCATCTCGACCAACCGGAGGACAAATGTTCGTGCCCGTTCCCTGGTCTTACCGATGGAAGACCCGGCGCAGTAGTCTCGTGCGGTGATCGTAACCTGAGGTGCTTGGGCTGCAGGGACGCTGGGGGTGGGGGCATTGTGATTACTGTCGCTGAGCTGGCCACGATTCCGCTCTTTTCGACGCTTGCGGAGAGTGAGCTGGAGTACCTCGTCGGCTCCGTCGAGGACATCCACCTCACTCCCGGGGAGTACGTAGCCCACGAGGGCGAGGGTCGATTCCTGGCGGTCGTGGTGGAGGGGAAGACGGAGCTGACGAAGCTTGTCAACGGCGTCGAGCGCGTGATCGGAATCCGGCTTCCAGGCGAACTCGGAGGCGAGATCCCGATGATCTTGGGTACGCTGCTGCCCGCAAACATGCGGGCCGTCGAGCCCTCGCGCGTGCTCAAGCTGAGCGTCAAGGTGTTCCACACGCTCGCCGCCATGGCGCCCCAGGTCTCGGCGACGGTGGGCGCCGCTGCGTTGGAGCGTCAGGAGATGCTCAGGGCGGCCACTGCCCAGCCGCTCGACCCGGCGATGTTCGTGATCGGCCCGCCGATCGACCCGGGAGTCCACGCCGCTGAGAGCTTCCTGCATCGCAACCAGATTCCCCACGATCGCCAGGACCCCGACGATCCCGCCGCGGTGGCACGCGCCGGAGCTGGAGCCGCCGTGGCCGCCCCCTATCCGGTAGTGGAACTGCGCGACGGCACGCGCCTGGTCGCGCCGACCATGCGCGTTATCGCCACGGTCGCTGGATTGACGGTTGCGCCGGGCCGGGCGCTTTACGACGTGGTGATCGTGGGCGGCGGGCCGGCGGGTCTGACGGCGGCGGTCAACGGCGCCTCCGAGGGCCTGCAGACGGGGGTGATCGAGTCCTTCGCTCCGGGCGGGCAGGCCGGTACCTCGACCCGGATCGAGAACTACACGGGGTTCCCATTTGGCGTCTCCGGGGACGATCTCGCGAGTCGTGCGCTGCAACAAGCGAAGCGGCTGGGCGCCGAGATCGTCGTGACCCGCCGGGTCGAAGGCATCGACCCGGCCGAACTGACCGTCAGGCTGGATGGAGGCGACGTTCTCCGAACGAGGTCGATCGTCCTCGCGATGGGCGTGGAGTGGCGGCGCCTTGAG
>Ga0070713_100002455_pt1 | contig 12103 bp, 15 predicted proteins | sample LARL82metaG_FD_65465 | JGI IMG/M metagenome (GOLD analysis project Ga0070713, IMG submission 65465) | Corn, switchgrass and miscanthus rhizosphere microbial communities from Kellogg Biological Station, Michigan, USA - LAR L8-2 metaG | ecosystem: Host-associated > Plants > Roots > Rhizosphere ... | reverse complement strand
CCATCGTCACATCGATGGAGGCCGATGTGCGAATCGCACGTTGAGCAGGGCGAGCGCGGCCGCGATCAGCGCCGACATCCCGGCGATCAGGAGTATCCCTAACGACGGCCAACGGATCCCCTGAACGAGTACGCCAAATATCGTCGCCGGCAGAAACCCCGCCAGCAATCCCCACACGACGACGCGTCCCGTGCGGAGTTTCGTCCAACCGCTCTTTCGTTCTGCCGCCCACAGCAGCCCTGCGAACGCGCAGCCGCTCAGCGCACCCCAGCCGCCAACGAGGAGCAGACTGACGGCAAGTGCCGAGAGGGGCCGCGGGAATCCCTCGAGTTGCGCGTTGCGCCACGCCAGAATGAGAACCGGCGAGAAGCCAATCGCCCAGACTGTGCCCCACAGGAGCGCCGTGCTCGCCACGCCACGAAGACGTCGCATGCGGTATCGCTTCTCGTGTCTGCGTTAGGCAGTCAGCCGATCGCTTCGCGGATCGGCCGGGACGTCGCCACGACGAAGCGACCGACGAGACGGCTGGCCTCGTCGCGACTGTAGTGATAAGCCATTTGCGCGATCCTCCCCGCCTCGTACTTGCGCTCGGAACGTGCGAGATCAGTCATTCGGCGCTCCAGCTCCTCACGGTCCAGAGACTCGGTACCCGCGAAACTGCACACGAAGCTCCATTTCTCGGTTGCCGGCTTGCAGATCGTGACGTGTGACGCCAGATAGTCTAGAAAGGACTGCAATCGGAACACCACCGCTCGAAAATTGCCCGATGACGATCGCGAGGAGGGCGCGGGAAAGGCCTGCATCGTGACGAGCCAGAGCCTCACAGATTCTTGGGAACCCTCTGAATAGAGCACGGCTAACACAAACACGACTGAGAGCGTACACTCACCGTCCGAGCGCCCACTGAAGGATCGCCCTCTTATCTACGCCAGTCATGCTCGAGCGTCCTTCCGTTGTTCGATTGCGAGAAGGCCTTATCGACACTGCACGAGCAATTGCAGCGGGGAATCACGACGTCGAGAACGGGCTTCGTGATCGAGTGGGGGCGGTAGTCGATGATCTGCGCACGCTGGGGTGGCCTCCGGAACGTGTCATCATCGCCATAAAGCAGGTCGCAGAGGACGCCGGTCTCAGAACGTCACGCAATGTCTTGCGCGTCTCCGGAAGGTTGGCGGAAGCTGATCAGATCGTGCAGGACCTGGTTCGATGGTGCATCGAGCACTACTACCGGAATGTTCCGCCCTCTTAGTGCAACACGGGTTTGTCGGCCTCACCGGCTCACTCGACGCATGACTGGGCACACCGTTAGGCGTGCACGAACAGTCGCTCCCTGCTTCGCTTGGGTGCGGGCACGGCGAGAATCGTGCGTCGTCGCTGGTGCAAGAGTGCCGTCGCCGGATGCGGTACTCCGTAGCAGGTGGACAGGTCGCGCCGACCGGTCCCGATCGCAATCAAGTCAGCATCGGCGTCATTCGCGAGTGCCGCCAACCCTTCAACAAGCGTTCCCTCCAATTGGACGGCGGCGATGCTCATGCAACGGGGCGCCAGCTCGCGCGTAAGCCGCTCCAACGCGAACGATGTGGCTCGAGCGTAGCTCGACTCGACGCCGTCGGCACGTGACGCAGCGCTGGTGAAATCAGGCGGCAGATGTGCCAGCAACAGCGTTCCACCGGGTTGCAGCACTTTGAGCGCTGCTCGTGCGGCTGCCGTACTCGCAGGGCTGAAGTCGATTGCCGCAATGGCGCGTCTTGGCTGCTCCGACACCTCCGGTGTCACCGCGAGCACGGGAATTGTGAGCCGCCGGATCAACCGTAACGCCGTGTCGTCGCAGAAAACCGGTGCATGCTCAGTGCGGGCGCAGAGGCCGACCACTACCAGCTCGGCTCTGGACGACATGGCGCAGTCGACGAGACGCGTGACTGCACACCCGTCATCGATGTCGATGTCGCAGTTGATTCCTTCGGCTGCCGCGCGCGCGGCGAACCGGGTGAGTACATCTCGTCGCGCGCGTTCCCGAGCGGCGCAGCGGGGCCATTCCGCTGCCCTGTCCCAGCCACAGCGGTCGGGCTCCAGCGCTGAGACCACCCGCACGGGCGCGTCCCAAGCGCGCGAGAGCTTGAGCGACAGTGCCGCCGCTCCGCACCCGGTATCGGTTCCATCGAGACCAACCACGATTGGCGTACAAGCGGCCACCCTCGACTGCAGGACACAGGGTTCTGCACTGAACGAATCGAGCTCTTTGATCAGCATCTGCTGAGTCGCCATTGTTGCCGCCTCGAGAGAGAACTGAAACCCATTGGAGATGCACGAACGTGATTGCCACGAACTGCAACGTGCTCACGCAGTCGCGCGCTCAATCTCGATCACCGCCGCCAAACGGTTTTCCAGCAGGATGCGCTCGCCGGTCGGTCCTCGGAGCAGCACGTGGTCCATGAGCTCACCGATGCGCCGTATGCGATCGCCTTCCATGAGCCCGCGCTGAGCGCAGGCAGCACGAAGATTGGCAAACGGGATCCGGCTGATCCTGAGCGGCGTGTCAGGCGCTGCGCACGCGAGGTATCTCGGGAAGCTGATCGGACTTGCCTTCATAACGCACCTGTCAGCAAGGGCACTGGACATCAGCGGGCAACATCCGCGATGGGACAAACTTTGATGATGTCCGAGCGGCCAGGAGTCGGGAAAACGACCCGATTTGTGTCCGGCTTTTGCTGATGCCGGTGCTACGGATGAGTAGAATTCGAAATGGGGCCGGGCCGACCGATATGCACATCGCGAACGAAGACAATCGCATCATACCAGCGCAGAGCGTTGATCATGTAGGATGCAGCTTGCGCGAACGCGACGGGATTCACTTTCCGCGGTTCGGTAAACCAATCGCGCACTGTGCCGGCGGAAGGCAGCGCACGTAGATTCGCGACGAACGCCGGTCGTCCCACATCACTGCAGACGCTCGGCAACGATGCGCTATCGCCGACGACGGTGGTCGCGATGCTGTCCCCGACGTGGCGTAGACCATCTATCGCACCGAACACGAACAAGTTCTCACCCAGCTCCGCGCGGAGCCACGAGCCCATCGATCTGCCGGGACCATCGTTGAGTTGTCCGCCTCCCGCCTGCACGTGCACGTCGTGCGCGAAGATGAAGAGTCGGCCCGGTGCCACATGGTCGGCAATCGCTCTGGCGTTAGCTCCCATCGCGCTGTCGCGGTAGGCGGTCGCGTTCGGCGGCATGCCGCCCTGGCCGAGGTTCCGTCGGAAGAAGCCGTCGAGCTGAAGCGCGGCATTCGAAAGCCGCATGGCGACCCAGTATTCGTCATTCGAGGTAGCGTTGCGCCAGGCCGCCGCGTGCAGGCGAAAGTCTGTAGCCAGGTCGGTGATCACCTCGGAGATCGTCGAGCGGTCCGCGACCGACAGATGGTCGTAGGCCTTGTCCTTCATGGCATATGAGCGCGATTGAAATCCGTTCAAGCGCGAGCTCAAACGCGCGCGAAGCCGTTGCGCTTCCGACGAATCGACGCGTTGTACATACGCTAGCGCCTCGGTAACCGTTCGGGCCGCGTTGATAAAGCCACCACTCGCCGTTCGGCCGCTCAAGTCGAAGCCATACAAATGCACTCGCTGCCGCGGATGCGTGCTGTTGAATTCGTGCAGCCAACGGAGCAGCTCCCGGTTCTCCGTGCGCCCATTGCCATGGCCGTCATTCGAGTATGCGACCACGGCGCGGGCAATGGAATCCGGCGGCGGTTCAGCGCCAGGTGACTGGATAAACGCGTCTATCGCCAGCGCATCCTGAAATCCCGTTTCGAGCGCGATCGCGGTCACACCCTGCGACACGAGGGACTCGAATATCTGGTTGCGAAGCTCCAGAAATTCATGCGTCCCGTGCGTCGCCTCGCCCATGGCGACAACGCGCGCCACTCTCGTTAGGCTATCGATGGCCACGAGCGCTGCGGCCAGTGCAGGCTCGCTCGTTGGTTCACCCAAAGGCAGATCAATGGCATGACCGCGAAGCCATGCGATGACTTCGGTCCGCGTGCCGCCGGCCGTGCCCTGACCCATGGCGCGGGCAGCGAGACACAATCCCATGATTGCGAGGCACACGAACGTCCTCCGCGTGCCGCTTGTCGCGCGTTTGTCGAGAATGCCTGTGTGGGCCTTTGGCACGCGATGAATGCGCAGTCGGTGATCGAGTGTGAAGGTCGTTAGGCGTCGAGCTGAGTTTCGTACGGCACACGTTCGGCCTCTACTCGGAGCTAGTACCGCCGAATGGCCGGTTGGATCCAGACAGCCGTCGGCGATGAGTCAGGGCACGATCTTGATCTTCACCCGCGCTCCGTCCGGTAAATCGCGGATCTGCCGATGGACATCGCCCGTGAACGCGGCGTGCTCCGCAATCGAGACTGCATAACGATTGTCGAGCGCGTACGATCCGCCGAGCGCGGGAAGTGTCTTGTATCCCAGACATTGGTCACCTTGTAACGCCCCGTGAGCAGTCGCGAACGCCTCAACGGCACCAACCTGCAGCAGGTCGGCGTTTCGCTCCGGATCGGCGAGCTGCGACTCGAACTGCGCCTCCGTCGCCGCGACCCCGTGGACTACGCCGGCGCCGGGATCGATCATGCTGACCTGGCCGTCTGGACTCCTGAGGAAAAGGTCGCCCGCCGAGGACCAGCCAACCAACGTAGGTAGGCCTCCAATGAGCCAGCGCCACTCCTCGAGCAGTTTGTCCGTGGAGCCGGCCCTATGATAAAGTGGGTTCTCGCGTGACATGAATTGGTCTCCCGTGAGTGTCCAGCTTCGGAAGCCTCGACAGTGGCCGAACTGATTAATGAGCGGTCAACGGCCGAATTGGTTCCGCATCACTTGGATTGCGGCACGAGGGCCGAACGCAAAGACGACAATAATTAGATACGCAATGGCGACATCAACCCTCGCTGCGAGCCAACCCGTGCATACCGGAACCTTCGCCAACTAGATAGGATTTTTTTGACGGACGAGCGTGGACATTGGAGGTGGAGATATTTCTCGCGTTCCCAGATCACAGCGATGTACTGCGTCCTACCGCGAATTATTCGAGCGTCGGGCGGTAACGCTTCCCCGGCCAATTGTCTGCGACTCTCTTCGGCGACTCGGGGCGCCGCACGATGGGGGTTACGTCGTGCCGATCGAGGCCATCGAGCGGGCGTCGAGACTTTTGTCATTCGGCCTCGGAATGGACTGGAGCTTCGAGCGTGCGGCGACGCGTCTCAATCCCAATCTTCGCGTCGATGTCTATGATCCGTACGTCCAAAGGCGTCGATTTCGTAACATGCGGGCGCGCTCTCTGGCAACCATCCCGCTTCGAGTTCTAACACTGAGTCCGCGGCGCGCGCGTTCATCCTGGCGGAAAGCCGCATTGGCGAACGACTACTTTCGATTCTTCTCCGGCGCTCACCGCCATCACGAACAGCGCATATGGTACAACGGCGATAACGGCAGCGCTTCTATTGTCGACGTCATTGAATCGGCCAGTGTGGATGGCTCCCTATCATTGTTCACGAAGATCGATATCGAAGGTTCCGAGTACCGCATCCTGCCCGCGATCTGTTCGTACGCCGACCTTTTCACCGGATTAGTCATCGAGTTTCACAACCTTGATATCTGCGCCGACCTTTTCATGGCGCAGATGGGTGCTCTGCAGAGCACATTCGATGTTGTTCACCTGCATGGAAACAACCATGGCGATCTAGGCTGGGACGGCCGGACGCCCCTCAGCCTAGAGATCAGCTTACTCAACAAGCGTCTCCTGAAAGGCGACGCCATTCTTTACGAGGGGCCGCTCCCGCGACCCGGTCTGGACGCGCCAAACGACAGGAATCGGCCTGACTATGTTCTCGACGTTACGCAATGGCCGTTCGAGCCCTTTACCAGCAGGGACGATTCAACCTCGGCAACAGGCCTTTCGAGCCGCTCATCGCGCCACGCTCCGCTCTCGTGAGGGAGATCATGCCCCGATCGGTGAGTGTGTTCTTTTATGGGCTGTTCATGGATGTGGACCTGTTGCGCGCGAAGGGATCCGTGCCCGGTGAGGGGGGGCCGTTCGTTGAGAACTGTGTCATGTCCGAGCTCTCGACGAGAGGCGTGCGTCGCAGCTTCAGCCTCGACACTCCAGCGTTAGGCCTCGAGCCGCCTTTCGTACGGCACATGCTCACCATGCTCCAGGTACCGGCGCAGGATGCGCAGATAGGCTGCCCAGCAGTAGCAGGACACCCGATACAGATCCGTGTGCGCCTGCCAACCCATGTGACGGAATCGGACCGGCGTGATCCCACTGCCCGCGGCGAGCTCGAACGCGACACGTGTGTCGGTCCATTCCTCCTCCGCCTGGATCATCTGGAGCTCGAACGCCTCATTCGGGACGATCGCCGTCACTCGGCCGCGCCATTGGAACCCAGGACCAAACCCGAGCTCGTAGATGGCTCCCGCGCGCGGCTCACCGGCTGACGTTTTCGTCCACCACTCGTTCAGTCCAGCGGGCGTCGTGATGGCTTCGAACACGGCGCCCCGCCTGGCCGCGATAGTGAAATCGTGATAGATGTCGGGCATAACATCCTCGGATGGAATGCGTCTCGTGCCGCTGCCGATGCTCGGCTCCGCCGTGAGACTTGACGCCGCCGTCGGGCGACCTTATACGTAACCATAATGTTACACATTCATTCTCGCCAGGATCGTGACGATGGCCCGCACCATTCGCGAGGAGATCGACATTGCCGCGCCGCCCGCACGCGTCTTCGCCTGCCTCACCTCGCCGCGCGAGCTACTGCAGTGGTGGACGACCGTCGACTGCCCTTCCACGCATTGGGAATTCGACGCTCGCCCGGGCGGCCGATGGCTGTCACGCTGGCGAATGCCGGACGGCCACGAGTTCGAGCTCGGCGGCGAGATCGTCGACATCCGGCCACCGGAGCTCATCGAGCTCACCTGGCGCGATGAGCGATACCCCAATCTCCCCGTCACGCGCGTGCGCTACGAGCTCATCGCGATTCCCGGCGGATGCCGTCTACGCCTGCTGCATCACGGCTTCGACGACACGCGTCCCGATTTCGACGACTACAACGGCGGCTGGCCCGGGGTCTTCGGCAAACTGCGCGCTCACGTGAGCGGCATCGACGTGGTGGCGCAGCGATGAAGCGAGCAGCGCGCGCCTCGGAGCGCAGCCTCGCTCGCGAGGCGGAGGGGCTCTTCGCCGCGCTCGCCGATCGGACGCGGCTCGAGATCCTGTCGCGCCTGACGCATGGGGAAATCTGCGCGGGCGAGATCGCGAAGCGCTTTCGCATCAGCAGGCCCGCCGTATCGAGGCATGTTCGAGTACTGCGACGGGCGCGGCTGGTGCGCGAGCGGCGCCAGGGACGAAATCTTTATTACACGCTCAATGTCGAGCCGTTGGGAGTCGTGGATCGCTGGCTCGACCAGTATCGCGCCGAGTGGCACACGCGCCTTGCGCGCCTCAAGCAGCATGCCGAGTCCGGGGTCAATCAGTGACCCCGCCACCGTCGATTCTCGCCGCCATCGAGGACGATGCCAGCCGGAGCGTCGGTGAACGCTTCGTGGCGCTCGCCGCCGAGTACTTCGCGGATACTCGCGCTCGTGATGCGCGCGTCTCCACGGCGCAGACGTCGAGCGCGCTCGCCTCGCGCTTCGACGAGCCGATACCGTCGGCGCCACGGGAGGTCGACGACATCGTTAGACGCATCCGCGACGAGATCATCCCGGATTGCAACCATCTTTTCCATCCGCGCTACGTCGGTCATCAGATGGCCGGTCCGCTGCCGGCGGCGGTGTGGAGCGAAGTAATAACTTCGGCGCTCAACCAATCCGTCGCGGTATGGGAAATGTCGCCGGTGTTCACGGTGCTCGAGCATCGCGTCATCGGGTGGATGAATCAGCTCGCGGGATTTCCGGCGGGAGCTGGCGGCACGATGACGAGTGGCGGCACGGAGGCGACGTTCACCGCGTTGCTCGCGGCGCGCGGCGCGGCGATCCCGGACGCCTGGACCAACGGCGTCGGCGCCAATCCGCCGGTGATGTTGTGCGGCGAGCACGCGCATTACGGGGTCACGCGCGCGGCCGCGCAGCTGGGACTGGGCGTGCGCAACGTACTGCCTATTGGCTCGCGCAATTTTCGGATGGATACCGACGCTCTCGCCGCCGCGCTCGAGCAGCTGACCGGCGCTGGACGGCGCATCATGGCGGTGGTGGCCACCGCGGGATCGACGCCCACCGGATCGTTCGACGATCTCGAGACGATCGCCGATCTCTGCGATCGTTATGCGGTATGGCTGCACGTCGATGCCGCGCACGGTGGCTCGGCGCTGCTTTCGCCGGCGCATCGCGCCAGGCTCCGCGGCATCCAGCGTGCACGATCGATGGCGTGGGATCCGCACAAGATGATGCTCCTGCCGTCGCAGGCAGGCATGCTGCTCATGCGTGACGAACGCGATCTCGACTCGGCATTTTCGCAGCGTGCGCCGTATCTGTTTCAGGGAGACCACAGCGAGCGTGTGTGGGATCAGGGCACGCGCAGCTTCATGTGCTCGCGCCGCGCTGAAGTGTTCAAGCTGTGGGTGGCGCTGCAGCGCTACGGCACGGACGCGCTTGCGGAGATGCACGACTACTTCTGCGATCTCACCCGCGATTTTCACGCCTGCGTCGACTCACATCCGGAATTCGAAACGCTGCACGAGCCGGAGTCGAACATCCTGTGCTTCCGCTATGTTGGCACCACTCCGCGCAGCGACGAGCAGCTCGACGCGCTCAATCGTGAGCTCCGCGAGCGTTACAACGCTTCCGGTGAAGGATGGATCACTGCGACAAATCTCGCGGGGCGCCGAGTGTTGCGCGTGACGATCATGAATCCCCGAACGACGGCCGCGGATCTGCGCGACGTGCTCGACGGACTCGCGACGATCGGTCGGCGCCTTGCGCACGATGCACGTTCGGACTAATCTGGACGCGCAGCACACAACTCAAACGCGGGCGGGACAAATCGGAAGCCGGTGCAAGTCCGGCGCGGCCCCGCCACTGTAAGAGGCCCGAGCAGCAGCTGTCGTTGTCGTCGCTCGGTGTTGCTCACTCCGCAGTGCCACTGGGACTCCGGTCCTGGGAAGGCGAGTGAGCAGCCTCAAGTCAGGAGACCTGGCTCGCCCGCATTCGCTCGGTTACCTCCGCTGGGGAGGATCGGGTTCTCCGCCCGTCTCTCCATGGGATCTTCGCGATCTCACGTGAGGACGGGTTTCGCGTTTCAGGCTCTCGGCGTGCGAGCATGACGCGGATACTCGTTGCTCCTCCGCACGAGGCAGCCGGTTCTCTACTGCCGCAGCGCGCGGGCGCTGAAGGAGCAACGGAATGCATTGTTTTGCACTCGCCGTCACGCTCATGGCCCTTGGCCATGGGCCGCGCGTCATCTCGTTCGTTCCGTCGCTCACGGACATCGCCGTGGCGATCGGCGGAGCCTCACAACTCGTCGCTCGCACCGATTACGATCGCGATCCGCGTCTCTCGCGATTGCCGTCGGTGGGTGGAACGACCAATCCGAACCTCGAGGTCGTCGAACAGCTTCGGCCCGACGTGGTCATCACCTGGGACGATTCCGAGGCGCCTGGCCTCGCGGCCACGCTGCGTCAGTTGCGACTGCGAATCGTTCAGGTGCATACCGCCGGGCTTCAGGATCTTCGCGCGGACATTCGAATCCTTGGCAGCCTGCTCGGTCGAGAGCACAGCGCGGATTCGTTGTGGCAGACAATCGACGGTCAGTTGAGAGATCTCGAAACCCACCGCTCGGCACGGAGCCGGCCGGGCGTCTTTTTCGTGGTGTGGTTGCGTCCTCTCATCACCGCCGGGTCGGCGGCGCTGGTGGACACGCTGATCTCGATCGCTGGAGGGCGCAACGTTTTTCACGACATGGCGCAGGCGTGGCCGACCATCTCGAGTGAGGCGCTCGCGGCGCGCCACGTCGATATCATCGTCGTCCCCGAGTCTCGCATTCACTCCAGGCGCGACGTGCTCGACAACCCGGTTATCGCCGGAGTCGTGTCGCTGATGCACCCACGCGTCGTGACGATCGAAGACGATCTCGTGAATCGGCCGGGACCGCGCACCGGCGAAGCCGCGCGCGCGCTCGCCGCGGCGATTCAGCAACCATGAAGAGCGCGCAGCGAAAGACCGACCAGGCGCGCGACACGAGTCTCGTCTCGAAGCTCGTTGGCATGGTGCCGCGCGCGCCGGCGGCCGATGCGACGGCCGTTCAGCGCCATATCGACTCGCTGACGAAACCGCGCGGCAGCCTCGGGCAGCTGGAGTCGATCGCGCTGCGGCTCGCCCTGATCTACGGCGACCCGCCGCCGCCATTGGACAACGCGGTCATCTTCGTGCTCGCCGCCGATCACGGGGTCGCGGCGCGCGGAGTCAGTGCCTATCCGCCCGAGGTCACCGCGCAAATGTGTAAGAACTACGCGTCCGGCGGCGCGGCGATCTCGGTCTTCGCCCGCGCGGTGGCGGCGCGCGTCGTCGTCGCCGACTTCGGTGTGAACGCAGATCTCTCTGCCATTCCCGGCATCGAGCACGTGAAGATTCTGCGCGGCACCCGGGACCTCTCGCAGTCGCGAGCGCTCACGATCGCGGAAGTGCGGCGCGCAATCGTGAAAGGCGCCGAGCTGTTCACGCGCCAGCTCCCCACACCCGACATCGTCGCCATCGGCGAGATGGGCATCGGCAACACCACGGCGGCCAGCGCGATGACCGCGCTCCTCACGGGCGCCGATGCCGCCGCCGTGGTTGGCCGCGGCACCGGCGTCGACGATGCGACGTTGGCGCGAAAGCGTAGCATTGTCGAGGAAGCGGTCGCGCGCGTGCCGCGCGATGCCGGCGCGTTGCGCGTGCTTGGAGAGGTGGGAGGGCTCGAAATCGCCGGGCTCGTCGGCGTGATCCTGGCGGCGGCCGCGGCCCGCCGCGCCATCATTCTCGATGGGTTCATCTCGACGGCCGCGGCGCTGGCGAGTGTGCGGCTGTGTCCCGCGGTTGGCCCCTTTCTCGTCGCCTCACATCGCTCGAGAGAGATTGGGCACGCGGTGCAGCTCGACGCGCTCGGCCTGCATGGCTTTCTCGATCTTGGTATGCGGCTCGGCGAGGCCTCGGGGGCCGCGCTGGCGATCCCGACGCTGCGCGCGGCGGCACTCATGCTGCGCGACATGGCGACGTTCGAAAGCGCGGGCGTGAGCCGAGGAGGGCATTAGAGAATGCTCATCACACTCGTGACCGGCGGCGCCCGGTCGGGAAAGAGCTCGTACGCGCAGGCCGTCGCCGAGCAACTGGGCGGCGATTGCGTGACGGTGGTGGCGACGGCGCGCGGCGAGGACGACGACATGCGGACGCGAATCGCGCGGCATCGGGAGGAGCGCCGCGCGGCGTGGGAGGTGATCGAGGCGCCGCTGGAGGCGGAGCGAGCCGTGGCCGGCGCGCATAACGACGTCGTGCTCCTGGATTGCCTGACGGTGCTCGCGTCCAACGTCATGCTGTCCCGCTCGGAGCGATCGGGACGAGCCGCCGACGAGGCGATTGCCGCGCAAGCGCGCGCGATCATCGACATCGCTGGCCGCCGGCGCGGGACGTTGATTGTCGTCACCAACGAGGTCGGCAGCTCGATTCATCCGGCGACGGAGCTCGGGCGATGGTATCAGGATGCGTTAGGCAGGGCCAACGCTCTCGTCGCCCGGCACGCAACGAATGTGGTGATGATGGTCTGTGGAATGCCGCTCGTTCTCAAGGGTGCGGGGCCGTCCGCATGAAGCTCCAGGGCGCGCTGTCGGCGGCGGCCATCCTGACACGAGTTCCGATGCCGCGAAGCGCGCATACGGGAGATCTCGGATCGGCCGCGCCGTGGATGCCGACAGTTGGAGCGGCAATCGGGGCACTGAGTGCGCTCGCGTTCGTGGGCCTCCGCCCCTTCGGACCAGGCACCGCCGCGGCCGCGGCCGTTAGCACTTCTATAATTCTCACCGGGTGCTTGCATGAGGACGGTCTCGCCGACACAGCGGATGCGCTTGGCGGAGCCGGCACGCGCGAGCGGG
>Ga0070713_100002454_pt1 | contig 12106 bp, 11 predicted proteins | sample LARL82metaG_FD_65465 | JGI IMG/M metagenome (GOLD analysis project Ga0070713, IMG submission 65465) | Corn, switchgrass and miscanthus rhizosphere microbial communities from Kellogg Biological Station, Michigan, USA - LAR L8-2 metaG | ecosystem: Host-associated > Plants > Roots > Rhizosphere ... | reverse complement strand
GCCCACTTTTTCAGAAATCACCGATCTAAGAGAAGTCTCAGAACTCAACCTGCAAGCGAACGACTTTCTGAGGCTCGCCGATAAAATCGATCCGTTTTGGCCCGAGGCAACGCGCGCATTTGTGGTGCGAACAGCCGTGCAGAACCACGCGGCGCGGATGCACAAGATTCTGCGCATTGAGCGCAAGATTGAAATCTTTCAATCTCTCGATGCAGCAAAAAAGTGGATCGAGCAGAAATGAGAAGTGATTTATCGTGGGCGTAAAGAAGGAATGGCGGGATTCCTCAGGCCCGGCTGAGAAACTCGGGTCCTTTCAAAGCGTAAGATGACTTGCAAGCATGGATTGGGACTACTGGCTGCTTCGTTCCTTGGGCCGCTCGTACGCTTTCTGTAGGTATTTCCGGGCTTCCTCAAGAGCACCAAAGGTGTTGTCGTTGGTCTGTAACGCTTGGCGGTATTGACCGACAGCACGTTCGCGCTGACCGGTAATATCGAAGATCTTGCCTAACTGGATGCGGCTCCAGACCTCAGTCCAGCGTGGATCGCCGTCTCCATCAATGGCCGCACGATACGCATTTGCCGAAGATTGATAATTTCGCTGCAGGAAGAAGATCTCTGCAATGCGATAGTGCGCCAGAGAGCTATTCTTGTTGAGATCGAGCGCCTTGTTGAATTCGGTGAGGGCGCCCGACAAGTCTCCCTGTTGCTGCATTGCCTGTCCGCGCAAAATCGATGAGCGCAACTTCACGTCGCTGGAATTCGTCAGGACGTGATGATCGGGATCGACCGAGATACGCCGTGGGCGACCGAAGGTCTCGATGGTGAAAGGAGAATTCGTGCCGACCACCTCGATTCGCTTGTTCTCGGTCTTGCCATCAGTATCAATCCGCAGATCGACAGGCATACGGAATAGATCGAGATCCTGCGCGATTTCTCCGGTCACTCGGAAGCCGGGAGTCTTTTCCTCTTTGGGATTCTGAGCGCTGGCACCGCCGAGTCGATAGGTCGTGTACTTCACTTTGAATTCCGGCGCGCCAGTCGAGTCGAGCCACTGCGAAAAGAACCAGGTGAGCTGGTCACCATAATTTTTCTCGGCGACTTCGCGGAAATCATCAGTCGTCGCAGATTTGCCTGCATATTCCGCGGCGAACTCGCGCATCGTCTTGTTGTATTTGTCTTCACCCAAGACCCAGCGCAGCATGTGGAGAATCATGGCGCCTTTGTCGGTGGTCAGGGACTGGAATTCGGTCGAGAACATGTCAAGCTTGTTGGCGCTTGAGAGCGGGACGGTATCATAAGCCAAGGCGCCCACCGACATATCTTTTACCGCTTCCTCGAGGCCGGCTTCGCCAGCGGCGTTCTCGACGTACATAGCCTCCGAGTAACGTGCGATTCCGTCACACAGCCACCAGTCGTCCTTCGCGGCGGGGCTAATCGAAACACCCCACCATTGATGCGCAATACCGTCCGCCAGCAGACGGTAATTCGTCTTCTCGGTGATCGACGGACCAGCCATTCCCACGAGTTCAGGAGCCCATGTGTAGGGCAGAGTGTCCCCGGGTAGCTCAACCACATTCAGCTTCTGCGACGGAGCAAGACCGTAGAGCGTTATGAAATAAGTGAACTCCTGAACCGCGGTGGTCGTGTAGGCAGGAGCGACGTTCTGGTGCGTCGGCTTGAAAAAAACGTGCAAATCCATGCCTGCTTCGTCGCTTTTGTACTCCTGGAAAATGCCTGCCACGATGGTTCCAGGAAAGCTCGGCTTATCGGAGACGAAGGTAAATGTCTTGGTGGGCAGCACACTCGTGGTTGCCTTTTTTGCCGGAGCCAAATCCGAGACAGTGCTTTTGCCGCTGCCGATCACCAGCATGTGCGCGGGGACAGTGATACTGATCGTAGACGTGAAACGGTTCAGCCCGTAACCGTTCACTGGGAACCAGCGTCCCGCGTAGAGAAGATAGCTTGTATCGTCGCCGATATAGGCCAGATTCAGGCCGGGAACCGGGCTATTGTCAGCGCTTTCCAGTTGTCCTTCGTATTCGAAGGTCAAAGTTGTGGAAGCATCTTTCGACAAGCCGCTGGGTAGTGGGACTCGAATGGTGGAGTCCTGAGTCACGCGCTCAGCGGACAGGGGCTGATTCTTTTCATCGAGGACCTTGGTGACACGCAGATCGTTGTGCAGTTCGAACACTGCAATACTTAAGTCCTGCAGCGCCGTGAACTTAACTTTGGCGCGTGCGGTGATCTGGTGCAGGTGCGGCTCGAGAGTGGCTTCGACCTGGTAGTTGTCGACCCGAAGCCGCGACTTTTCGGCCGCTGTGGCCGGTTGGGCCAGCAGCAGTAGGCAGAGAGTCAAAAAAGCCGTAAGGACGCAGAGACTGCGCCGAAGGTCGATCAACATTCAGGAGATTCTCCAGGAAATGATAACCCATTTCCTATGATGAAGATTCTGACGTAAAAGATGCTGGAAGCACAAGGCTGTCGTGTTTTCGAGGCCCTGTCTGCGGCCCTGAAGCGGCTTCATTGTTGTGGATCGTGGGAATGGGAGGTCAGTTTTCGAAGGAAGAACTCCTGAATGACAGCGCTTCCGGCGGTGCCCCCGATCCCGATCAGAGTATTTTCAAAGGTTAGGGCTACACCGTTCCGATCCGATGCGGGATAGTAGAGATTCGAGATGGCACCCGAGGTCAGACTTCCTAACATGCTGGAGTAGTTCGGTTGCCAGTGCCGATTATCTCCTTTGCAAATCACCGCATTTGCCACGGCGTAAAAGAACCTTGACCTCTTGCTGCCTGTGCCCTTGTAGAAGTAACGGGGATCCTGTTTCAGCAGAGCAGGGAACACCATGTTTCCGAAAAAGACGCCCGTGACGAAATCGGCGTACGCTGCGCCGAAACGCTTTGCGTATCCCTGGGCGCCCTGTCCATAACCGCTGTAGGAATCGCTGGCCTGCTGGGCTCCGGCGAAGATCCCTGAGACGGCAATCGAAACCGGATCAATGGTGAACTTCCAGCCCATGTGAAACTTTTGACGAGCACTCAGCGGCTCAGGGTTGGGGACATAGCTCACGTAGTAGTTCGGGACTACTCCGAAAACGCGCTGCTTCTCCTCTACACGCACCTCTTCTGCGGCGATCTCTTCCCGCGTTTGAGTGACCTGTACTTCGACCGTGGTGGCAACGACGAGTTGAACCTCAGGAACAATAAACTCCTGCCCTGCGCCCAAAACTCCACTCTGAGTCTGGTCGGCGAAGCCCGGCGCAGAGATCGCAACCTGGAATGGCCCCGCTGGCACATCCGTAAACGTAAAGGCGCCGTTATCTCCAGACTGCGTTTGCGTGGTAACTGGGCCAGCAGTCAACGCCACTTTTGCGTTGGCGACTACCGCGCCATCCTTGTCGACAATCGTCCCGATAATGGATCCCACTGCGGTAATCGCGCTTGAAGAGGTTCTGTCTGGCGTCTGACTGACAGCGGCCGAAGCTGGAGCCTCTTGCGACAGCATGGGAGCGGCAGAAATCGACAATGCGAGCGCAAAAAACGATAACAGGACGTTCCGCTGCATGAAATTTGGCCAGAGAGCCGATTTAGCACGATTTGCCTTGATTCGACACTCCGGTACCGCTTTCGCCCTCACGCACCCCTCCGATTCGTTGTACCAGGGCTGGGAAGCCCTCTTGCGCTCTGAAACCCTTCTTCGCGAAGTAGACAACGCACAGATGGGGTCGTGCGGGTCACTGCCTTCCAGGTATAGATGCGTCCACATTACCAAACGACAGTATGGCATGGGCCGCACGATCGGCTGGGTGGATACTGGGACCATTGCTAGGTTGACTTCCGCGCAACTTTGCCTTTACGAGCGCCAGCCCTTGTAGCATTCGCTGACGGTCCTCACTTTCGGGCAAGATGCGTTCCAGGGCTGCAATGACGTTTGCAGCGGTAAATTTATGCTGGATCAGTTCTGGAACGACTTCTTCTTCCGCAATCAGATTCACCATGGCGAAACGAGGTACTTTCACTCGCGGCTTTCCTAACAGATAGGTGAGCGGCGAGACGCGGTAGACCATCACGAAGGGAGTGTTCATCATCGCTGCTTCGACGGTAGCTGTGCCGCTGGCCACAATACCGGCGCGCGAGTGAAAAAGTGCGGGGAGCGCTTCCGGAACAAGGGAAATTCTCCCTTGGCCGATGAGTTTGCGCAGGAATTCGCGGTCGAGCGTCGGGGCGATGGGAAGGAGATATTCGTATTGGCTTCCTAGCTGCGCGGCCGATTCTAGGATCGTCGGCAGATTCATGCGGACTTCTTTGACCCGGCTGCCGGGCATGAGTGTGATCCACTGCTTGGCGGGGTTGATTTGATGTTGGGCCGCGAACTCTTCGCGAACGATCGTTGGATACGGCAATTCGGCGAGCGGATGACCCACAAAAGTCGCATCTACCCCGCGGTCACGATAGAACCTTTCTTCGAACGGGAAGATAACGAGTGCCTTGTCAATGTACTTGCGCAACAGCCGGACGCGCCCTTGTCGCCATGCCCAGAACTGCGGCGCCACATAGTAGATCGTCGGGATCCCGCGACTCTTCATCTGGCGGGCGACACGCCAGTTGAATGCGGGGGAATCGATCACAATGGCAATATCCGGCTTGCGCCGGTCCGCCTCGCGGAGCAGCTGTTTGTAGAGACGGAGAATCTTCGGAAGATGACTGAGGATTTCGGTGATACCTACGACGGCGAGATCCCTGGCATCTATGACAGTGTCGCAGCCGGCGGCACGCATTTTTTCTCCACCGACCCCGAAAAACTCGAGTGACTCTCGGGGAACGGCCACTGGTTGTCCGGCGGAGCGAACCTCCGCAGAGGCTGCGCGGCGCAGAGCTTCGATCAACTGCCCGCCATACATTTCACCAGAGGCTTCTCCGGCGGAGATCAGGATTCGCACGGTGCAATTGTAAGGGAGCGGCTCATTTTTGTTGGCTGCCTCGCCGCTCTCCACAAGCATCCAACGGCGTTTGATAACATCTTGCCGAGCTGTGTAGGAGGGCTGCGTGGTCGAGAACAGGATTCCCGAAGAACAGTCGTCCGTCGCTGTACAAGGGAGTGGAAACCTGCGAGTGTTGGGGATTGTGCTTGCCGGAGGCAAGGGAACACGGCTTTATCCTCTTACGCGGGAACGCGCGAAACCTGCCGTCCCATTCGGCGGGAAGTATCGCATCATCGATTTCGTCCTCAGCAACTTCGTCAATTCCGGGATTTACTCGATTTACGTGCTGACACAATTCCGTAGCCAATCTCTGCTACAGCACCTGAGTGAAGGGTGGCAATTGGGCGGAGTCTTGAAGAGCCACTTCATCACCAACGTCCCGGCACAAATGCGTTCAGAAACGGAGTCGTGGTATCAGGGTACCGCCGACGCCATTTTTCAAAACATCAATCTGATTGAGCAGTCCGATCCGCATCTGGTGGCAATCTTCGGCGGCGATCACATATACCGCATGAACATTCGAAGCATGACCGACTTTCACCTTTCAAAGAATGCCGAGGTCACCGTTGCGGCAATCCCGGTGGCGCGGCACCAGGCGGTGGAGTTTGGAGTCATTGAAGCCGGCGACGATGGGCGCATCATGGGCTTCCACGAAAAAAAAGCTGACGCCCCAACCATGCCGGGCGACCCGAAACGCGTTTATGCATCAATGGGCAATTACATCTTTTCCACATCCACTCTTCTGGATCTGCTTCATAAAGACGCAAAGGATCCCAAGAGCCGTCACGACTTCGGTATGGATATCCTGCCCAAGCTGGCGGGGAGCGCGCCGATGTTCGCGTACAACTTTGAGGACAATCGCATTCCTGGCGATGCGGCCGATGTTGTTCCATATTGGCGCGACGTGGGGACAATCGACGCCTTCTATGATGCCAATATGGACCTGAACCATGTAAAGCCCGATCTCAATCTCTACAATCGCGAGTGGCCGGTACGAAGCACAAGTTATCCTGAGCCCCCGGCAAAATTTGTCTTCGATGAAGAGGGACGGCGCGGTCACGCTCTGGATAGCATCGTGTCGAGTGGATGCATCATCTCGGGAGGCCTTGTGCGAAAGACTGTATTGGGGCGCGGTGTGCGAGTGAATTCGAACGCTGTTGTCGAAGAGTGCGTCATCATGGATAACTGCGACATTGGCCGTCGAGCAAAGCTAAAACGCGCCATTCTCGACAAAAACGTACGGATTCCCCCCGACACAGAGATTGGTTACGACCCGGAGGCAGATCGTGCTCGGGGGTGGCACGTCACGGAATCAGGTATTGTGGTCATTGGCCGGGAGCACAGCTCCGTTCCAATGGCGACAATGTCCGCCTGAGGCGATTGGGTCGGGACCCACAACGACGACATCCCGCATGAACCCGTCATTTTCGCGTCTGATGATCGCGCTGCTGTACGGAATCGCGTATTTGTGCGCCGCCTTCTGTCAAACGTCGCAAACACCCGCGGCCGTCGAACGGCCAACTCCGCCTACTCGCGATCCTCACACGTCCTGTTATGTGACTGCAAAAGAGTCATCGGATGGCGCTGTCCCGCTTGCCGATGCCGACGGTAACTTCATCGTCGGCCCGACGCATGCGCCTGCTCCTGAACTGGCGGCAGACGGTGTACTGCAAGGGACAGTAACTGAATTCACCATGAGTTCGGCAGACAGCAAAGCCTTCCCGGGAATTGCGCGCGACGCGAATACATTCGGAACACCGGATCCTTCCGATCCAGAAACACTAGTCGTAACCACGAGCCATCCGGCTCCCTACACGCGGAAAGTCGCAGTCTACGTTCCTAAGTCATACGTTCCAGGCACAGCGGCGCCGTTCATCGTGGGAGCGGACGGCCCTGACCGTACACTTTTCTCGGCACTCGACGCGTTGATCGCGGCGCACAAACTGCCTCCGATGATTGGCATTTCAATCGCGAACGGCGGCGGCGACGCCCAAGGTAGCGAACGCGGCCTGGAATACGACACGATGTCCGGCAAGTACGCGGAGTTTGTCGAGAACGAAGTTCTTCCTTTGGTCGAGAGCAAAGCGCGCGTGAAGCTCACGAACGATCCGGAAGGCAGGGCAACTATGGGGTACAGTTCCGGAGGCGCCTGCGCCTTGATCATGGCCTGGTATCACCCGGAGTGGTACCACCGCGTGCTGGCTTACTCAGGGACGTTCGTCAATCAGGAGTGGCCTCACTCGGCTGAAACGCCGCACGGAGCATGGGAATTTCACGAGCATCTCATCCCGAACAGTCCGGCAAAACCAATTCGCATCTGGATGGAAGTTGGCGATCGCGATCTCTTTAATCCCAACGTCATGCGCGACAACATGCACGATTGGGTTCTGGCGAACGAGAATATGGCGAAGGTGCTCGCGGCGAAGGGATATCACTACCAGTTCGTTTTCGCTCGCAACGCCGTGCATGTGGATCGTGCCGTTCTGAAGCAGACTCTCCCGGAGGCGCTTGAATACCTTTGGAAAGATTACAGCCCGCCGAGCGCCAGGAAATAAGCTAATCCCTCATAATTCTTATTTCGCGGTCGCCCTTAACAATCAAAGACGAATTCCGAATTCTTTCCAGAGTGTGGTCAGTCGTTTCTCTTCCGATTCAAGCTCTTTCTCCTCCCGACGCCGATGACTGGTCACGATCAACTTCATGTCCGACAAGGTGATGCGTCCTTCGGGAGTAGCGAGGGAACAAATGCTGTGGCGAGTGAAACTGGAGTCCGGCGAGGTCTGATGGTAGTGGCACATGCCAGCGAATTCTTCGAGCCTTCGAGATTGTAAAGAGAATGAGTATTGCGGATTCCATTTAGCACCATCATCTGCCTTTTCCATCCGGAAGCGGTCTCCGTATGCAACCAGTCGAAATGTCCCGGCGGGATCGACCTGCTCCACGTTCGGTTTTAGTAAAAGAGGTTCCAGAAATGAATCTCCGAAGCCGACGTCGACGAGCCATGATTCGTCCAAATCCACCCGTAAGGTGAGGTGATCGAATTCCGGACCTTCATCACCGTTCGCTCTTGCCACACGAGCAGATAGTAGAGTGACCTGGAACTTCAGCGCTCGCAGCAGCGCAGCAAACGCACAATTGAGTTCGTAACAGAATCCTCCACGGTGAAGGTGCACGACCTTGTTCAGGATTGCTTCTTCGTCAACCACGATCTTGCGGCCGAGAGAAATATCGAGATTCTCGAAAGGTACGGTAAAAAGGTGCTCGCGGTGCAGCGCGCGAAGAGTCTCCGCAGTCGGATCGGTAGAGCCAGAATATTTGATCCGGGCCAAATATACAGAGAGGTCAAACATAGGAAATCCGCTGACCAGATGATTATGAGGGATTCCAATGAGATTCGATTTTAGGCGGACGCAGCAGCGTCTGTAGCACGACACAATACTGTTCCGTTTTCTCCTGCAAAGCCCGCAGCTGTTCCGGAGTTGCTTCGGGTGCGTCTAAGTCGAATTGCAGGCGAATGTCTTGAAAACCGACCGGAACATCCTTGGAAATGCCCAATGTCCCCTGGAGATCCATGTCACCCTTCACGGTAACCTCAATGCTGCGAGTCGGAATCCCCATCGCAGTTGCAACGAGTTGGCAAGTAAGCTGTGCACAAGCCGCGAGAGCTCCAATCAGAAGATCGCCCGAACACGCCGCTGTCCCCGTCCCTCCAACACCTTTGTGAGCTTCAGCCTGATAGATTGCGCGACCGATATCAACGGAACAAGAAAGGGGAGTTGCCGTCTCCGTCCCCTTCGCGGTTAATGTAATGCGCGAGCTCGTCGGCTCCCGCCGATACTGTTCTTTCAACGGCTTCTGAATCGATCTGATATCCACCAGTTCCCCCTGGTCTCTTCATGAATTGTGATGGGAATTCTAGACTCCAAATTTCTGCCGGTAAACGCTGGGCGAGATTCCGGTGTGGCGCTGAAACAGACCACGGAAGAAAGCAACGTCCTGGTATCCCACAGCCTCGCTGATCTCCTGCATGGTTCGATGATTGTTCTCGAGCAAACGTTTGGCCGCAGCGACGCGCAGTTTCTGCAAGTACGCTAACGGACTATCTCCGGTTGCCTGTTTGAAGCGGCGTATGAAATTCCGCAGACTCATTCCCGCGCGACGGGCCGGAGCTTCCAGAGGAAATGGGCGATGGAAATTTTCATGAAGCCAATCCTGAGCCATAGAGATGGCCTCGTCGGTGTGCTCGGTTTTCAGCGGAACGACGGCGAATCCGGCCTGCCAGGCGCGTGGTGTCTCAATCAACAGCGCCTTGGAACTCTCCATCGCAACATCATGTCCGCAGAATTTCTCTACCAGGTATAGGCTCAGATCGAGCGCAGCGTGTACGCCGCCCCCACAGTAGAAGCCGCGATCCTCGGTCACCATCAGTTCGGGCATCCATTTCACCTTGGGATATTTTTGCCGAAATGTCTCGGCGAGTGCCCAGTGCGTCGTCGCCCGTTTGCCGTCGAGCATTCCCGCGGCTGCTACCAGCCCTACCCCGGAGCAGACGCTCGCGATCTCGGCTCCGCGCTTATGCCACCGCTTTAACCACGGAACAACGGGCGTATTGCGCTCGACGACATCATCCACACTCAATCCAGTCGTAGGGATGAAGATCAGGTCTGTCTTCCGAATGTTTTGAATCGCTGTCATCGGCTGGATATGCAACGGCCCGTCACAGAGAACGGGCTTGCCGTCGGCTGAAGCCGTTGTCACGTTGAAGCGCGGCTTCGTCGGTTTTCCCGTCAGGTGATTCCAAAGGAACCCCGCATGCCGGAACACCTCCATCGGACCAACTGCTGTCGAGGAAAACGTCTGATTGAGCAGCAAGACTGTAACGTCAACCATGAATGCTCTCCCTTGGTGGTGGCGTAAACGCCTATCTACAATGGCATATCTGCCATCTTGTTGCAAGGCGTCTTTGTACGTATTTTTGAGTTATCGAATGCAGGTTGTTCGAGAAATGACAATACAGGGGGGCGTAGCCATTATGGTAACTGCTCAAAAATTGCCAACCATCGTCAACGGCGTCAATGTTGACAATCTTTTTACAACCATCGACGCCATCAAGGCCGTTCCGGCCATTGCGAAATTCAAGTTCCGCATTCAGAACAGGTGGGAGGGCTGCGGACACAACCGGTCGGCCATCAATGGGTTCTATGGAGCAGGGCAGGAACTCTCGCGGGCAAAATCATTCGTCCTGCACGCGGACGAGCCCACCGTTCTGCTCGGCGAGGACTCGGCCGCCAATCCAGTCGAATATCTTCTGCACGCCCTGGCGGCCTGCCTGACGACCTCAATGGTCTACCACGCGGCAGCACGTGGAATTCAAGTCGAGGAAGTGGAGTCGTCGTTCGCAGGCGATATCGACCTTCACGGATTTCTGGATCTCGATCCGAACGTGCGCAAGGGATATCAGGGCATTCAGGTGACTTTCAAAATCAAAGCCGACGTTCCCGACGAGAAGCTGCAGGAAATCGTGGAATTGGGGACAGGGCATTCGCCTGTGTTCGATTCGCTCACCAAGGGTGTGCCTGTCTCGGTCAAGTCCGAACGGTTGTAGGGCCCCACGCAAACACTATCCCTGAAGAATTCAAGCTGATGATCACAACATACTCGAAGGAGAAATTCATGACACAAATTACTCGGGCAGTTCGCGTCTGGAGTATCGGCCTTCTGCACTTGGCGTTGATGTCGAGCACCGTAGCAGTAATGCCACTCTTCGCAGAAGACCCCGCACATGACAAGCACCATGCGCCATCAAAGTTGGTGGAGGATGTTCGTAAGAATACACTTCAGTTCCTGAACGTAAACAACGCTATCCCGGCAGGATATCTACCCCAGTTTGGCTGTGTCAGCGGTCAGGACCATGGGGCGATGGGCATCCACTACATCAACGGAACGCTCGTGGACGATGGGCTGCTCGACGTGAAATATCCTGAAGCGTTGATCTACGAGCCGGTTGGAAACGCGCGTCGGCTGGTGGGGGTTGAGTACATCGTGGACGCGGTTACTTGGTTGGCGAACAACGACAATGTTCCTCCTACCCTCGATGGGCAGGATTTCAATTACGTCGGCTCGCCGAATCGATTCAACCTGAACCCGGTTTTCGAACTGCACGTGTGGGCTTGGCGTGACAACCCGCAAGGAGCTTTCGTGGACTTCAACAACAACGTTACGTGCGAAATGCAGTAAAACCTGGCAAATCTAGGAGAATTCCCGTCCAACCCTGCTTGGACGGGAAAGCTATTCAATGCGGTCGTGCTTCGCAAGGTTATGTTTGGAACAGAGGATCTGAATGTTCTTCGCGTCCTTGGACGAGCCGCCCTGTGAATAGGGGATTATGTGGTCGAAGTGTAGATTCTCCTTGCTGCCGCATTTAGCAGCAGCCCTTGTCACGCTTCCAAACCTCCAACTTGATTGCAGAGGGAATAACTCGGTCGTGATCTATCGGCCCCGCAGCGCGATTTTCGTATGAAGGTTCGTCGATGATCTCTAGTTTGAATTTGAAGACCTGGCGTCGTTCTGAGGTCTCTTGCCATGCGTCCACCAAACGAAACAAGCCGTTGTACACCCAAATGCCGTCACGCACCTTTTCGAGCACACGTACTGGTTCTGCGTCCGCTCTGCCCAATTTGTAATTTCTGACTGCATCCAGAAATAAACCATTCTGTGTAAGTCTTCCGCTCGGTAAGAATTCAGGTTGGTCAATCTGTTTGGGTTCTGGTCCACCCTGTGTTCTGGGTATGTCGTGGCCTTCGTAAATGATCACGCGGCCCTCTTCCTCAAATCGATCCGCGTACGGGGCCCCCGGGTCGCCGACTCATTAAAATTAAAGACTCGTTCCCTTTGAGGCGAAAGTTCATTCCCCGCTGGAGATTGACTCCGAAATTCGCACACATCTCCAAATAGGAAACGACATCGTCCTGATTTAGCATTTTGCTTACGCTTTGAGGCGCTCAGCCCTCAGACCGGCAACTGCTCCTGCATCCAACCGGGAGCTTCTACTTTAGGCTCTGAAGTCAGATCGATCACCAGGCGCTCAAGCACCATCCGCTTGCTGACAGGATTGGAGCGCAGAGC
>Ga0070713_100002451_pt1 | contig 12108 bp, 11 predicted proteins | sample LARL82metaG_FD_65465 | JGI IMG/M metagenome (GOLD analysis project Ga0070713, IMG submission 65465) | Corn, switchgrass and miscanthus rhizosphere microbial communities from Kellogg Biological Station, Michigan, USA - LAR L8-2 metaG | ecosystem: Host-associated > Plants > Roots > Rhizosphere ... | reverse complement strand
TCGTGTCGCGGACGATGCTCGAGTCGTGCATCGCGCCACGCTGTTGCGCTCCGGCGCGCGACCTCCCGCCCCCGAGCGCCATCGCGGCCGATCCGGTCGCGATTCGCTGAAAGAACTGCCGCCGCGAGGTCATACGCCGACCGGAATTTCCGCCGCAGGTCGCGACGAGCGGATCGTCGCCGCGTATCCGGCTTGCGCGGGTCGTCGTTCCGATTGGGGCCACATCACGATCAGACCGCCGATCATCATGACGAATCCGCCCGCCCACACCCACACCACGAGCGGGTTGAACGTCACGCGCAGCTCGGCGATGTCGTTGCCGCGCACCCCCGCGAGCACGACGTACGTGTCGAGCCTGGCGGTTGACTGGATGCCGACCTCGGTGATCGGTTGGAAGAGCGGGTTGTGCTGCGTGTCGAGATACTGCCGCTTCTCACTCGAAATGATTCCGACGCGCTTGCCGTCGCGAAATGCTTCGAGCCCGACGGCGATGACGTCGCGGTCCGGCCGGTTCGACGTCGACACGCCCTGGCTGATGAACCGCCATTGGTGGCCGTACGGGTCGCGGACGTCGAACGTCTCGCCGGCCTTGAGCGTGACGTCATGCTCGCTCTTGAATGCGAAGCCGGCGAAGGCCGCGAACAGCATCACGATGCCGGCATGCACGATGTAGCCGCCGTATCGGCGCCGGTTGCGCGCGATCAGATGCATGAACGCGGGAATGAGCGATTCCTCATGAATCGTCTGACGGGCGCGAACACCCTTGTAGAATTCCTGGACGATCGTGCCGGTCACGAATCCGCAGAGCGCATACGCGACGAGCGGATACGGCGCTCGCATGCCGGCGGCGAACAACGTCGCGCTCACGAGGACGCCGAATGCCGCCGGCGACGCGAACTGTCGCTTGAGGTTCGACACCGACGCGCGGCGCCACGCGATGAGCGGTCCGATTCCCGTCAGCGCGAGCAACAGCAATCCGAGCGGGACGTTGACCGTATTGAAAAAGGGCGGGCCGACCGTGATCTTGTGCCCCGTCACCGCCTCCGAGAGAATCGGAAAGACGGTGCCCCACAAGACGGCGAACGCGATGCCGCACAGGACCAGATTGTTGTACAGAAACGCGGCCTCGCGGCTCACCATGCTCTCGAGCTCGACCTTCGCTTCGAGGTCGTGCAGGCGCGTCCCGACGAGATAGATCGTGATGCCCGTCGCGAGGAAGAAGAACGTGGCGAACCACGTCCCGACCGGCGACTGCGCGAACGAATGCACACTCTCGATCACGCCGCTGCGCGTGATGAACGTGCCGAAGATCGCGAGCAGGAAGCTGACGACGACCAGGACGACGTTCCACTTCCGAAGCATGCCGCGCTTTTCCTGAATCATGATCGAGTGCAGGAACGCGGTGTTGGTCGCCCACGGCAAGAAGGACGAATTCTCCACCGGATCCCACGCCCAATAGCCGCCCCATCCGAGCTCGACATACGCCCACCACATGCCGAGGATGATGCCGATCGTCAGGAAGAACCACGACAAGAGCGTCCAGCGCCGCACGACACCGAGCCACTCCGCGTCGAGTCGGCGGGAAAACAGCGCGGCAATGGCAAACGCGAACGGGATCGCCGTGGCGACGTAGCCCAAATACAAATTGGGCGGATGGATCGCCATGCCCGGGTTCTGGAGCTGCGGATTCATTCCGCGTCCGTCGGCCGGGAGGAAATCGAGACGCGTGAAGGGATTCGCCTTGAAGCAGGTCGTCGCGACGAAGAACAAGAGAATCGCCGAGATCGTCCCCGTCGCCCAAGGAATCAACTCGCGATTCCGCGATCGGCTCGTCGCGATGGCAATCGTTCCATACATAGACAGGATCAACGCCCAGAAGAGCATCGATCCGGCCTGCCCGCTCCAGAACGCGGTGAAGATGTACACGCTCGGCATGCTCGCGCTGATGTGACCCGCGACGTACTCGAGCGAGAAGTCCTTCGTCAACAACGCAGTCCACAGGCCGAGCGACGCGAGCAGCACCATGGCGAACGTCGCGTAAAGACCTCGGACACCGCTGCTCACCAAATCGTCGCGGCGGAGGGCGCCGCCCGCGTACGAGACGGTCATCGACCAGGCCGCCATCAACAGCGCGACCCACAACGAGAGCTCCCCAATGAGAATCACGCTCGACGGGCTCCGCTCTTGTATCCGGGGGTCTCCTGGTATTTCCGCGGCGCGTTCTCGTAGCGCGACGCGCACTTGGCGAGCAGCTCCGTCGCCTGGAAAGTGCCGTCGGTCCCCATGCGTCCAGACACGACGACGTCGACGCTGTCGGTGAAGGTGTCGGGCGCGATCCCGCGATAAACAACCGGGAACGTGTGCGCCCCGTCGGTCACGCGAAACGCGTATTCCTTGCCGCCGGCCGCGCGCTGCACGGAACCCGGCACGACGCGCGCGCCGACCTTCACCCCTGCGTTGACGAACGACGGGTCGGCCTGGAGCTTGGCGGTCAGCTCCGTCGGCGTCATGTAATACACGCCGGTGTCGTTGATGGAGGTCGCCATCAAATAGCCGGCGACGCCAAGCACCAGCGCGCCGCCGATCAGAAATTTCGTGCGTGGTTTCATGGAAGGAACCTCGGAACTCCTAGTCACCGATGCGCTCGGTTCACAACGGCCCGCGGACTTCAATATAAACTATAACTCGACGCTCACCCCACGGCGGTCAGCGCTCGGTCTGGTGCAGGAGGACGCTCGCGCCGGCTCCGCCTGCCGCATCCCAAACCAGGTCTTTGACGCTGGCGTCACCCCCGGTTCGGGCGTCGTGGACCTCCTTCCCGATGCTGACGATCGCGGTCATCGCAGTTGCCCCGGCGATCGAGCCGTTCCACTTGAGCCCTGTCGAGCGGAGCGCGCTGAACGAGGCACTCTGAACGAAGGCGGCCATGAAAAAATGCTTCGCCTTGTCCGGAGAGAACCACCGATCACCGCCTGGGTGCTCGTCGCCGAAATGCAGAGAAATCAACAAGGCCAGTGCCCGCATCAGGCCACGCTCCGGGTCGATGGTCCTGCGCCGACGCCGAGTCGCTCGAGCGCTCGGCCTATCATGTCCAACGCGTGCTCGAGGAGACGCGGGTGATCGCCTTCATGAATCCAGCTGCTCGCGCCCGACGGATGCGGCAGCGGAATCGCCGTCGACTCCCCACCGATATGCGTCACGTCATGCGCGCGACCGATGAGTTGGTCGAGTGGAAGGTTGGGCAAGAACCGCGAAATAGCGAGCCTCCCCACCGGAATCAACAGCTTGGGCCGCACGATCTCGAGCTCCGCATCGAGCCACACGGCGCAGGTCTCCTGTTCAGTTGGAGACGGCACGCGGTCGCCCCGGCCGCTCGGACTCGGCCCCGGATAGCACCGCGTGACGGCGGCGATATAGATCCGGCGACGGGCCGTGTCTTCATCGACTCCGGCGCGCTCGAGCCAACGAAACAGCGTCCTGCCCGCTCTGCCGGCGAACGGCCTTCCGCCGGCGGCTTCCACTTTCCCCGGCGCCTGACCGACGAGCATGACCTGTGGGTTCGTCGCCCGCGAGACGATCGGAACCACGCTGCTCGGGTGGCCACACATGCGACACGCCGCCAACACGCGGCAATGGCTCTCGAGCGCGGTCGTGATCACCGACGTCACGGTGCGCCTCGATCATCGCGCGCCCACGCGACGGCGGCGCCGACTGCGCGCTGCCACCCCGCCATCAGACGCGCCGCATCGGCGCGATCCATTCGCGGTGTGAATCGCGCAAATCGTCGCGTCGCCAGAAAACCGTCGGCGTCCTTCCATACGCCCGCCGCGAGTCCGGCGAGTCCGGCCGCGCCCAGCGCCGTCGTCTCTACCATGTCCGGGCGCTCGACGGGCACACCAAGGATGTCCGCTTGAAACTGCATGAGCCAATCGTTGGTCGTCGCGCCGCCGTCGACGCGCAGGCGATCGAACGGCGCTCCGCTCTCGTCGCGCATCTTCGCCAGCACGTCCGACGTTCCATACGCCATCGCTTCCAAAGCGGCGCGAGCGAGATGCGCGCGACCCGTTCCGCGCGTCAGTCCGACGATGGTTCCGCGCGCCCGCGCTTCCCAATGCGGCGCGCCGAGTCCGGTGAGCGCCGGAACGAAGTAGACACCGTCGGTGGATTCGATGGAGCGGGCGAGCGCCTCGGTGTCGGCGGCGTGCTCGATGATGCCAAGTCCGTCGCGCAGCCACTGCACGGCCGCGCCGGCAATGAAGATCGCGGCCTCGAGGGCGTACGCGGGTCCGCCGGTGGCGTCGCACGCCATCGTCGTGAGCAGTCCGCTGCCGGCGGTGGGTCGCTCGGTGCCGGCGTTGAGCAACAGAAATGCGCCGGTTCCATACGTATTCTTGCCGGTGCCGCGTGTCCAACATCCTTGCCCGAACAAAGCGGCCTGCTGGTCGCCGGCGACGCCGCGAATTGGCGCGTCGACGCCAAGCAGGTCGCCGCGCGCGACGCCGAAGTCTCCGCTCGATCTGCGCACGTCCGGCAGCATGGACATCGGGACGCCGAACAGGTCGCAGAGCTCGTCGCTCCACCGCTGCGCGTTGATGTCGAACAGCATCGTGCGCGAGGCGTTGGTCGGGTCGGTCGCGTGAACGGAGCCGCCGGTCATTTGCCAAATGAGCCAACTGTCGATCGTGCCGACGGCGAGATCGGACGGACCGTATCGCTCGAGCAGCCGCTGCTCACGGAGCAGCCATTCGATCTTGCTCGCCGAGAAATACGGATCGGGCACCAGACCAGTGCGATGCGAGATCCAGTCCGTGCGTGCCGCAAGCTCGCGACAACGCTCGGCCGTACGTCGATCCTGCCAGACGATCGCCCGGTGGACGGGACGTCCCGTCGCGCGTTCCCAGATGACGACCGTCTCACGCTGGTTGGTGATGCCGATCGCCGCCGGCGCAGCTTTCGCGGCCGCGATCGCCTCTCGCGCCGCGACGCGGACGCACTCGAGAATCTCCACCGCGTCGTGCTCGACCCACCCGGCGCGCGGGAAATACTGTGGGATTTCGCGGTAGCCGCGTCCGGCGACGCGGCCGTCCTCGCCGATCATGAGACACGTGACGCCCGTCGTTCCTTCGTCGATCGCAAGGATGTGGTGCATGTCAGCGGCGATGAGAGAAATCGAATGGCGGATGATGCACGGCCTGGTCGCTCACGATGGCGGTGATGAGGGCGGCGGGCGTCATATCGAACGCCGGGTTGAACACCGCGGCGTCCATGGGCGCGGTCGGTGCGCCGAAGCCGCAGCGCACCTCGTCGGGTGAGCGCTGCTCGATGACGATCTCGTCGCCGGTCGCGGTCGACGGGTCGAACGTGCTGGTCGGCGCGGCAACGTAAAATGGAACGCCGTGATGCCGCGAGACGATCGCCAGCGCGAACGTGCCGATCTTGTTCGCCACGTCTCCGTTGGCAGCGATGCGATCCGCGCCGACGATGCACAGATCGATGCGACCAGACCGCATGAGCGTCGCGGCAGCGCTGTCCACCAGCACCGTGGTAGGAATACCCGCGCGCGTGAGCTCCCACGCGGTGAGACGGCTGCCCTGGAGCAGCGGTCGCGTCTCGTCGACGTAGACTTCGACGCGCTTTCCCTGCTCCACGGCGACGTAGATCGCGGCGAGTGCCGTGCCCATGCCTCCTGTCGCGAGGGCACCGGCGTTGCAGTGCGTGAGCACGCGCGCGCCGTCCGCGATGAGCGCCGCGCCGCGCTCGCCGATGCGACGGCACATGTCGCGATCCTCGTCGAGGATGCGCGTGCCTTCGTCGCGCAATTCGCCATGAAGCAACGCTTCATCGGCGGACCGCGCGGCAACGGAGAGCATCCGGTCCAAGGCCCAGCCGAGGTTGACGGCGGTTGGGCGTGTGGCGCGGATGCGCTCCGCGGCCAAGGCCACGCGCGTTCGCGCCGATTCGGTGTCGCCCGCGTTCAGCGCGAGCGTGAGTCCCATCGCGCCCGCGATCCCGATCGCCGGCGCGCCGCGGACGGCGAGTGTTCGGATCGCGTCGCAGACGTCGTCGATCGAGCGGAGATCGCGATAGACCTCGCGCGCCGGCAGCTGGCGCTGATCGAGAATGCGCACGCCCGCGCCATCGGACGACCACGCGACCGGCTGGATGAGTTCCATCCGCGAAACGTAGGATTCGGCGCGGCGGGACGAAAGCCGCGCGCCGTCACTCGCCGGCGCGTGGTGCGCGACGCCGCTCCGGAAAGTGTCGGTCGAGGAACGCGATCAGGGCACGCTCCTCTGGCGAATGGGCTTGTCCTCGGTTCCGTGCCTGCCGCCTCGCTCGTGAGAGTGGAATGGTCTCCCCCTCGTCGAGATAGCGCGCGATCACGATCGGGTGCACGTATGACTTTCGGCAGATCGTCGGCGTATTGCCCAACTCCGCCGACACGAGTCGCATCGCGAGCGCGACGTTCCGCTTCGCTTCACTCGGCGTCGCCGCGGGTCCGAGCTCCGCGAGCACCGTTGCGGCGCGCAGCGTCCCGCCCCACGTCCGAAAATCCTTGGCGCTGAATCGGCCGACGTGGCGGCGCAGGTATTCGTTCACGTCGCGCGCCGTGAGCAGGTGCCATCGCCTGCCGCGCGTGTAGCGGAACAGCCGCGCGCCCGGTGTCCGCAGTTGTCGCGCGACGAGCTTCACCAACTCGCGATCGTGTACGAACTGTCGCTGGCGGACGTTGCCCTTGCCGCGATAGACGAAGCACGCTGTGTTGCCTGACAGCTCGACGTGCGACTTGCGCAGCGTCGTGATGCCGAACGTTCCGTTCTCCCGCGCGTATCGCTCGCCGCCGACGCGACAGAACGTCTCGCTGATCAGCCGCAAGACCGTGGCGGCGACGATCTCCGCGTCCACCGACGTCGACGGCACGCCGGGCCGCGCGTCGGCGTGCAGCGTCCGCCGAAAGCGCGGCAACTCCTTTGCCAGCTGACGAACGCGGTAGTACTTCCGCAGCTCGCGGCGCTCGACCGCGCGGTCATGATACCGATACTGCTTCCGTCCGCGCGCGTCGAAGCCCCACGCCTGAATCGCCGACCCGGGCGCCGCGGCGACGTGTACGTCGCGCCACGCCGGCGGCACTCGGAGCGCGTCGATGCGCGCCAGCGTCCGCCGGTCGCGAATCACGCGATCGTTCGCATCGACGTAGCGAAAGCCGGAGCGCTTGGAACCGAGTCGGCGAATCCACATTGCCTCTGGAGCAGGCAAGTACCAGTCCCACGCAGATGAGGATGGGAGGCCGGACGCGCGCCTTTCCTCCGCCGTCGAGACTCCATCCTCCGGTCTTTTTCCTTACATTGAGAGCATGTCCTACGAAACCATTTCGTTCGCCATCGCCGATCGGATCGCGACGATCACCGTCAACCGCCCCGACAAGCTCAACGCCCTCAACGATCGCGTGATCGCCGAGCTCGGGGATGCCATCGACGGGGCGCGGGAGAACCGAGACGTTGGAGGAATCATTCTCACCGGCGCCGGACGCGCGTTCGTCGCCGGCGCCGACATCTCGGAACTCGCGGGCCATGGCCCCGTCTCGGCCAAAGCGCTTGCGCAGCGCGGGCAGGACGTGTTCCGGCGCTATGAGATATCTCCAAAACCCACGATCGCCGCCGTCAACGGCTTTGCGTTGGGGGGCGGCTGCGAGCTCGCCATGGCGTGCCATATTCGAATCGCGTCGGAGGCGGCGAAGTTCGGGCAGCCGGAGGTGAAGCTCGGACTCATTCCCGGCTACGGCGGCACGCAGCGGCTGCCGCGGCTCGTTGGGAAGGGTCGCGCGCTGCAGCTTCTGCTCACCGGCGAAACGATCGACGCGGCCGAAGCCTATCGGATCGGACTCGTGAACCGCGTCGTCCCGGCGAATGAGCTCCTTCCGTCCGCGACGGCCATGCTCCACGCGATTCTCGCCAACGGGCCGCTCGCCGTGGCGTATTGCGTCGAATCGGTGAACCGCGGCAACGATCTCACGCTCGACGAAGCGCTCACCCTCGAGGCGACGGCGTTCGGGCTGCTCGCCGCGACCGACGACAAGCGCGAGGGCACGCAGGCATTTCTCGAGAAGCGTCCCCCTCGGTTCACGGGCGCGTGAGCGGGCTCGCGGCGCGACTGATCCGCCACGACGTCCGCGACTTTCGCAATCTGGCGCGCGTCGAGCTCGCGCCGCCGGCTGAAGGATTGGTCCTCGTGGGCGAGAACGGCCAGGGAAAAACGAATTTGTTGGAGTCGATCTACTACCTGCAGATCCTGCGGTCGGCGCGCGGCGCGCGCGATCAGGACCTCGTGCGCTTCGGCGCCGACGCGTTCCACATCGGCGCCACCGTCGAGACCGATGCGCGCCACGACGTCGGCGTCGGCTTCGAACGGGCCACGAAGCGAAAGCGGACGCGCATCGACGGCGTCGTGCCCGAGCGACTGAGCGACGCACTCGGCGCACTTCCGTCGGTGATGTTCTCGCCGAACGACGTCGAGCTCGTGGCCGGCGCGCCGAATGCGCGGCGGCGGTATCTCGACATCATGCTGGCACTCACGGCGCGCGGGTATCTGAACGCGCTGCAGCACTACCGCGCGGCGTTGGCGCGACGCAACGCCGCGCTGCGCGAGGCCGCCCGCAGCGCCCGCGGCTCCGACGCGAGCGTCGCGGTCTGGGAGCCCGCGCTCGCGGAACACGGCGCGGTGTTGTGGTCGGAGCGTCGCGCGTGGGTCGCGTCTGTCGCAGAACGATTCGAGGAGCTCTGTCGCGATATCGGCGAGCCGGGCCGCGTGCGCCTTCGATACGCGAGCTCGATCAACGCGAGCGACGACCTCGGGCAGTCGCTCGCCGCGGCCCTCGCCGAAAAGCGGGCCCACGATCTGCGGCGCGGACTCACGCATGTTGGGCCGCATCGCGACGACGTGATCATCACTCTCGCCGGCGCCGACGGCACCCCGCGCGATCTCCGCACATTCGGCTCGGCGGGTCAACAACGCTCGGCGGCGATCGCGCTCCGGATGCTCGAGGCGTCCACCTTCCGTGAGCGGACGGGGCGCGCCCCGGTCTTCCTGCTCGACGACCCGTTCGCAGAGCTCGACGCGCGGCGCGCGGGGCGCGTGCTGTCGATTCTGACGCGCGAGCGGCTCGGTCAGACGATTCTCGCCGTGCCTCGCGAGAGCGACATTCCGCACGAGCTCACGAGTCTCGAGCGATACCGGGTCGCCGGCGGCGAGATCGTCCGTCAGGTGCTCGCGTGAGCGACCGCAAAAAGCGGCCGGAGGCCATCGGAAAGATTGTCGCGGATTGGCTCGGCCAACGCGGATTGGCGGATCGCGTCGAGCAGGCCGGCGTCATTCCCGAATGGCCGGCGCTGGTCGGTCCGCAGATCGCCGCGGTGACGTCGCCGCAGTCGATCACGGCGAACGGCACCCTGTTCGTGCACGTGACGACCAACGCGTGGATGAACGAGTTGTCGCTGCTCGAGCCGGAGTTGCTTCGATCGCTCAACGCCAAACCTGAGCGAACGCCGGTGCGACGGATTCGATGGCTCTTGGCGAGGGCCGAATAGCAGGGACTGCTTCAACTCGTAAATCCTTTCCTTCCAAAAACTTGCCGACGATGCATCCTGTTGCATGCGGACGCGTTTTCGAGTAATTTTCCGAGGTTGAATCCGACGACGTTTTCGGCTTTTCTACGGGCTGTTTTTGAGGGTGACAAATGGCGACAAAGAGCGGCGACGACGACGAACAGAAGTACAACGCGGGACAAATTCAGGTCCTCAAGGGACTCGAGGCTGTTCGTAAACGGCCCGGCATGTACATCGGGTCGACGTCAGAGCGCGGCTTGCATCATCTCGTGTACGAGGTGGTCGACAACTCGATCGATGAAGCGCTCGTCGGCTACGCGGACAACATTCGCGTCGCGATCCATCATGACAACTCGATCACGGTCGAGGACAACGGTCGCGGCATTCCGGTCGACATCCATCCCACCGAAAAGATTCCGGGTCTCGAGCTCGCCATGACAGTGCTGCACGCCGGCGGCAAGTTCGACAAGAACACCTACAAGGTGTCGGGCGGATTGCACGGCGTCGGCGTGTCGGTCGTGAACGCGTTGTCGGAAAGGCTCAAGGTGTGGGTCAAGCGCGACGGCAAGGAGTACTACATGGACTTCGCGCGTGGCGACACCACGACGAAGCTCAAGGTGCTGCGCGACGTCCCCGCGAAGGAGACGGGAACGAAGACCTGGTTCAAACCGGACCACACGATCTTCACCGAGCTCGAATACCGCTACGACACGCTCGCGATGCGACTGCGCGAGCTGTCGTTCCTCAACAAGGGCGTGTTGATCACGCTCACCGACGAGCGCGCGGGACAGGAGAAGTCCGACACCTTCCACGCCAAGGGCGGCCTCAAGGAATTCGTCGCGCACCTGAACGCGACGCGCAAGAACCTGCACCCGGAAGTGCTCTACGTCGACATGACGCGCGACGACGTCGGCATCGAGCTGGCCATGCAGTACAACGACGGCTACAACGAGAACGTGTTCTCGTTCGTCAACAACATCAACACGCACGAGGGCGGCACGCACCTCACCGGCCTCAAGGCGGCGTTGACGCGCGTCATCAACGCGCATGCGCAAAAGGGAAACTTCCTCAAGAAGGCCGACTTCACGCTCTCCGGCGACGACGTCCGCGAAGGCTTGACGGCGGTACTCTCGGTCAAGGTGCGCGAGCCGCAGTTCGAGGGACAGACCAAGACGAAGCTCGGCAATTCCGAAGTCGAGTCGGCGGTCAAGACGCTCGTCAACGAGTGGCTCGCCGCGTACCTCGACGAGCATCCCCGCACTGCCAACATCATTCTCGAGAAGGCCGTCTCGGCCGCGCGGGCGCGCGAGGCAGCGCGCAAGGCGCGCGACCTCACTCGTCGCAAATCGGCGCTCGACGTCGGCAACCTGCCCGGCAAGCTCGCCGATTGCTCGTGGACCGACCCCGCGCTCTGCGAGCTCTATCTCGTCGAGGGCGACTCGGCCGGCGGCTCGGCGAAGCAGGGGCGTCGCCGCGATTTCCAGGCAATCCTCCCGCTCCGCGGCAAGATCATCAACGTCGAGAAGGCGCGCATCGACAAGGTGCTCTCGAACGAGGAAATTCGGACGATCATCACCGCGATCGGCAGCGGGATCAAGGAAGAGTTCGAGGTCGAGAAGGCGCGCTATCACAAGATCATCATCATGACGGACGCCGACGTCGACGGCGCACACATTCGAACGCTGCTGCTCACGTTCTTCTTCCGTCAGATGCCCGAGTTGATCGAGGCGGGATACATCTACATTGCCCAACCGCCGCTCTACCGCGTGGCGAAGGGCAAGGAAGAGTACTACGCCTATGACGAGGCCGAGCGCACCGAGATCGCGGACCGACTGGGCAACGGCGACGGGCGCGGCAGCGTGAACGTCCAGCGCTACAAGGGCCTAGGCGAAATGAATCCAGATCAGCTCTGGAACACCACGATGGACCCGGAGCGACGCACGCTGCTCAAGGTCAACATCGAAGAAGCCGTTCTCGCCGATCAGATCTTTCAAACGCTGATGGGCGACGACGTCGAACCGCGCCGGGTGTTCATCGAAGCCAACGCGCAGTTCGTGAAGAACCTCGACATCTGAGCCGCTGTCGTAGAAAAGAGAAACGGCGGACTGACCACTGTCAGTCCGCCGTTCTTATTTCCCCCGCCTGCGTGGCGTCATGCGTGAGATGAGACGATTGGACAAATCAGCAGATTCCCTGTCTCGAACTCATAGGGGTTGGCTGCGCCCTGGTTGAACGGGAGGAGCTTATGGACGTTCGGATGCTCCGCCGCGTCGAGATCGGCCGCACTCGTGATCGGCTTGAAGTCGTGGGAGTTCGCGTATGCCGGATCATACACGACGACGATGATCTTCCACGGTGCCATGAACTCCCCAGCAGTCCCGTTCACGCCCATTCCCGGGGCGCCCGTGATGATGTGATCGTGATACACGTTCGGCGCCGGCAGCCCCGGGTGGAAACACGGGTTGCACTGCGGGTGGTAGCCGGACGGTAGCACAATCGGCGGCGC
>Ga0070713_100002450_pt1 | contig 12116 bp, 10 predicted proteins | sample LARL82metaG_FD_65465 | JGI IMG/M metagenome (GOLD analysis project Ga0070713, IMG submission 65465) | Corn, switchgrass and miscanthus rhizosphere microbial communities from Kellogg Biological Station, Michigan, USA - LAR L8-2 metaG | ecosystem: Host-associated > Plants > Roots > Rhizosphere ... | reverse complement strand
CCATCAGCGCCAGCTTGAACTCCGGTTCCGGCGACTGGCCGTGCTTGTAGTATGTTGTTTCGCCGATGCCGACAATGGCCACCTCGCCGCGCAGGCTGCACGTGTCAGACGTCATGCGACACCTCCCGTTGTCAGGTGGACCCGGAGAGGGATACATACTCATCGGTAGGCTGTCCATACCGACAGTAGGAGGACGACATGGACGTCGGCATTCAAATGATCTTCTCCACCTATGGCTGGGACGGCATGAGCGACCGCGAGGCGTGGCAGGAGGAGATCCGCCTGGCGCGACTGGCCGATGAACTCGGCTTCGACGTCATCTGGTCGGTCGAACACCACTTCTTCGATTATTCGTTCTGTCCTGACAACACGCAGCTCCTGTCGTATCTGGCGCCGCTTTGCACGCACGCGGATCTCGGCACGGCGGCGATCATCCTGCCGTGGAACGACCCACTACGCGTGGCCGAGAAGGTGTCGGTCCTCGATCTGCTGAGCAACGGCCGCGTCAGGCTCGGGCTCGGCCGCGGTCTGGCGCGGCGTGAGTTCACCGCCTTCCGCGGCACGATGGACGACTCGCGCGAACGCTTCGACGAAGCCTCGGCGATGATTTTGGAGGCTTTGCGCACCGGCTTCATCGAGGGACATGGCAAATTCTATCCGCAGCCGCGGATCGAGATCCGGCCACGCCCGGAACGCAGCTTCGAGGGACGCACCTACGCAGTCGCCTCCAGCGAGGACTCAATCGAGGCGGCCGCGCGGCTGAAGGCGCGCATGCTGATGTTCGCGGACCGGCCGTGGCCGGCGCGTCTGCCGGGGATCGAGCGGTATCGCGCTCTGTATACACAATACAACGGCGCCGCGGCACAGCCGGTGGTCACCGCCGATCAGTGCATCTGCACGGTCACGTCACAGGAGGCGAGCGAACTGGCGGAGCGCCACATGGCGAGTTTCGTTGACAGCAACCTAGAGCACTACGAGCTGATGAGCACCCACTTCGCCACGGCGAAAGGTTACGACGCCTATGCGAAGAAGTCAGAACTGGCACGATCGGCGGGTCGGGACGGTCTGGTGAATGCGCTGCTGCAGGTGGCGGTGCGGGGTACACCCGATCAAGTGCTGCGCGCCTACGAGGCGCGGCGGGAGCTGCTGGGGGATTTCGAGTTGAACAGCTCGTTCCGGTTCGGTGGGATTCCGTTCGCGAAGGCAGAGGCCTCGATGCGGCTGTTCGCGAAAGAGGTGCTGCCGGTGCTGAAGGGGTGGCAGCCTGCGGCGGCGGTCGAAACCGCAAGGGTCGCCGCGCACGCCTGAGAACGCTGCCGGCGCCAGGGCGCTAACCGAGGTACCGGCAACTTCCGCGACCCGACGTCAGCGCCGGGTGATGACGACCTCGAGATACTCGCTCGGCACCACCATGCAGCCGTTCTCCGAACGATTGGATTGTGCGACCAAGTTCATGAGATCGATCTCGAGGGCCATTTGCCCCGCCGGAGGCAAGGCGGCAAACGTTTTGAGCACGGGCCCGTAATAGGTCCGAAAGATCCGCCGGCCGATCGACCGCGAGCAGCGCGGCCAGCAGCGCCAGGACCATGATCGCAAGCATCGGCGGCACCAGCGCCATGCGCCAACCATAGGTGCGCGCGATCCAGGCTGCCGGCATCAGGAAGATCAACTGCCCGGTCGCATTTCCGGCGCCCAGGATCCCGAGCACGAGGCCACGTCGAGCGGTGAACCACCGTGTGGCGATCGTCGTCGCCATGACGAGTGCCGTCATGCCGGGTGCTACTCCCAGGGCGATGCCCAGAGATGCCATCTCGCCGTCATGGTGATGGCGACGAGCAGGCCGGTGATCAGCAAGGCCGCTGACCAAAGAAGCACCCTGCGTGGACCATAAAGGAGGATCAGCCCGCCCGCGAACGGCGCGGCCAGGCCGAAGAATGTCATGCGGAGGCCGAGCGGGCCGGACAGTTCGCCGATCGACCAACCGAGGTCGGCGGACATCGGCGTCAGCAGAACGCCGAGCACGGACATCGCCGCAGCCGCGCATACGCCGAAGAGGAAGACGAGGGTGAGCATCACCCATCCGTAATGAATGCCGCGCGCAGCAAGGAAGCCTCGAGCTGCAGTCGCAAACGTACTTCTTGCCCCGGGAACCGAGGCAGCGTTGATCGCCATGATGCTCTCCATTTGTGCTTCGTGGCTGACGCCGATGGCCATCGGCCGTGGCGAAACCCACATCGTTGCCGTCGGTTTCAGACGTAACGGCTGCACGTAGAGGCGAGTGTGGTACGCAGCGTGGAATTTTGCGTGGATTCAATGCAGTGGCGGATATGCCGAGAAAGCACCGGCGACGCCCGGCGCATCCGGGTCGCGCTGGGTTGCCACAGGTCAGCCGATGACGGCTGAAACTCAGTACGTCAATGCGCGTGTTGCGGCGACAGCTCCGGCCACTCTGCGGGCGTCACAGGGGAACGCGTACACCCCGGGCGGAGTCTCTCCTCCCGGCGTGCTGGGTGCACTAAGCCAGGGCATCATCGGCTACATGATCAGGTGGCAACTGGACACCCTGCCTTGCGGATGTGCCTTGCACGGCCATCCGAGCAATGCGCTAGGTTGTCTCACCGCGATTCGACGTTCTTCGGGTGGGCAGGTGAAGTGCAACGGCCCGCCTCTTGGGCGGGCTGTGCATCCTGGGCTCTACGCGGGAAGTCTCCAGCCCGCGGTGTTCAAAGGTCCTGTCTAGCCGTTGGAGCTCGGAGTTGGGACGAACCAAGGCACTGTGATGCCCGTGCAGGTCACGTTCTTTCCCTTGACATTGGCAACGAGATAGCCGTCCTGTCGCACCGTTCCGTCAACGGTGGCACTCCGTCCCTGACCACCAACTTCGTGCGCCTGCATGCTGAAGGTTCTGGCCTGCATGTTGACGGTCCCCGATGCATGCGCCATCGATTTCATGTCGTCCCACGAAATCATGCCGGCCAACGAATTGTTGGCTCCCACCACCACGTGCCAGTCCAGAGCCGGGCAGCCACCCTGGGCCTTCGAGTGGAACGTGTAGACCCTCCCTTCGGGTAGCCCCTGCGCTGACGCTACGCCGCAGGTCGCAGCGATTGCTAGCGCACTGGCCGTGAGAAACTTCGATGCATTCATATCGTACCGCTCCCTTTGGGTTTTCGAGGACGCAGGTGAGCACGGCTGCGAAGGGGTCTCCCTCCGCACAACTCTGGGCTGTCTCGCATACAATCAGCGGCCCAACTATCCATTTTCGGCAGGCAGGGTTCCTTCGCCTGACATGAAGGCGCCGCTACGAAACGCGGGAATCGACCGCATTGCTGCGCCAAAGACAGGCGCAAGGTGAGTCTGCCGAAACTGGATAGCCAGTCAAGCCCGCCCAACGCATCCTGGCTCGTTGTGGCAAATCGGTCGCAGCCATGTCGTTTGCCTCCATAATGTTTGCGATCGGCTCCACGCATAACGGTCAGGACGATGGAGCGCAGTGTTACATCGGTACTGGGCGATTCGGACGATTTTCAGGCTGCTCTGCGCGCGAGTGGGGCCACCGGCCTGCTGGTCACCGGGCGTGGGCGCTTTCAGGCCCGACTGACCCGGCTTGCACTACAGCACCTGCGTATGTCGACCATCGAAGAGAACCTGTCCCGGATTGCCTTCATCAAGGTTCCTGACGACAAGGTTCTGTTTTCATACCTGATCGGTGATCGAACGTCGCAGGTCTGGGGTGGGGTCAGGGCGGGGGCTGAAGACCTGATCACGGTCCGCCCTGGCCAGAGAGTCTGTGCCCAGACCGATGGTCCTTGCTATTGGGGTGCAATCAGGTTCCCGATACGAGAATTCGCGCGGTACAGCCACGCCTTGACCGGACAAACGGCGTTGCCCGGCGCCGTATGCCTTTGGCGGCCACAACCTGCGGTCAGAGCTCGCTTGCTCCATATTCATTCGGCCGCGATCCGAGCGGCACGAAGCCGCCGGGCGTCACTCACGACGACCGAGGCTGCTCTGAGTCTGGAGCAGCAATTGATCCATGCCTTGGTCGAGTGTCTGGCTGGAAGACCTGTGAGCGAGGGTACGGCCAGGACACGTTGGCACCAGGAACTCGTGATCCGCTTCGACGAGCTGCTACTGAACCGGCCAGACGGCGATCTGGACGAACCTGGCATCTGTGCGGCGCTAGGTGTCTCCGATCGGTCCCTGCGCAGGGGCTGCGAACAGCAGTTTGGCATGAGTCCAATGAGTTACCTTCGCCTTCGCCGGATGCAATCCGTGCATCGTATCCTGCGATGCGGTGCCCCAGAGACACTGCGGGTCTCGGACGTGGCGAAGCGTTACGGCTTCCGCAACCCGGGTCGCTTCGCCGGCACGTATCGAGACCTGTTCGGTGAGCTGCCATCCTGGACCTTGCGTCTGGGTACGCCGCGCGACATTGGCGCTCCGCGGGGGTCCGCCAGACGGACGGCCCGCGGAACCGGTTGATCTGCATCAATGCAGCGCAAAAAGTCCTCTCTAAGAAAGCTCATCCGGCGCATGCATCTGGTGCGCCGGGTACTTCGCGGGTCTATTCTTGATTGGACAATAGTGACCGATGTCGCCACCCGATTCGGCTTCTGGCATTTGGGGAGGTTTGGTCAGTACCTATCGCCTGAACTTCGGCGAGCTGCCATCCACCGTGCTGGTCGCCCGATACGACGACAGCCAGCTATGACCTGCCGATCGAGGCAATGCACTGACCAAAGAACAGATTGAGGAACCAAATGCGCCATTATATCCGTGCGGCAGCCCTGTTCTTCCTGGTCGCCGCTGCGTCCCAGGGATCGGCGCAACAGCCAACGGCCATACCTGTCGGAACAGTCGCTGCCGAGCTGAAGCCGATCACCCGGGCAACCGAATTCGTGGGCCGGGTGGAGGCAATTGGGCGAGTGGAGATCCGCGCGCGGATTACCGGGTTCATCGAGGCTGTCCTGTTCAAGGAGGGTGAGGTCGTCAAGGAGGGTGACATCCTGTACCGGATCGAGCCGGAAACCTTCCAGGCGGCAGTGCAGCAGGCGCAAGGCGCGCTGCTGCAGGCAAAGGGTGACGTTGCCAATGCGACCGCACAGCTCGGACGCACGCAGGAGTTGGTGAAGACGGATACCGCGTCCCGGGCCTTGCTCGACCAGCGCACGGCAACTCAAACGAGCGCCCAGGGCGCGGAGATCATCGCGGATGCCAACCTGAAGACCGCCAACGTCAACCTCGGCTACACAACGATCACTGCCCCGATCACCGGCGAAATCGGTCGTTCCAAGCTGACAAAGGGCAACGTCGTGAGCCCGGACAGTGGCCCGCTGACCGAAATCGTCAGCCGTGACCCGATGTATGTGACGTTTCCGGTGAGCCAACGCGAATTCCTGAAGATCAAGCTGCAGGAGGACCGCAACAAGCTGAAACAACAGCTCGCGGTGCGCATTCGCTTCTCGGACGGCGCGCTCTACGACCAATCCGGTCGGATCGACTTCATCGATGTGACGGTCGACAAGACGACCGACACGGTTCTGGTCCGCGCGACCTTGCCCAACCCCAGGGGCACCCTGGTCGACGGGCAGCTTGTTCGTGTGTCGGTCGAAGCCGACAAACCAGAGGACAAGGTGCTTGTCCCGCAGTCGGCGCTGATCGTCGACCAACAGGGCGTGTACGTGTTCCTCGTCGTGGACGGCAAGGCGGCGGTCAGGCGGGTGAAACCGGGAGGCGAGTCAGGCGCCTCCACGATCATCGACGATGGGCTCAAGGGAGGTGAGCAAGTCGTCGTGCAGGGGATGGAGAGCCTGCGCGCCGGCACGGCGGTCCTCGCCAGTCCGGCGCCGCCGCCGCTCGCCGGAGGCTGACCGCATGTTCTCCATCCTCTTCATCGATCGTCCACGGCTCGCGACGGTCATCGCCATCGTCACGACCATTGCGGGTCTCTTGTCGCTGCTGGTGATCCCGATCGCGCAGTACCCCGACATCGTGCCGCCGCAGGTGTCGGTCACCACGAGCTATCCTGGCGCATCGGCTGCCGTCGTGGAGGCGACGGTTGCGCAGCCGATCGAAAGCCAGGTCGTCGGCGTCGACAAGATGATCTACATGAAGAGTGTCAGCGGCAACGACGGCAGCTACGCGCTGAAGGTGTCATTCGAACTCGGCACCGATCCGGACATCAACACGGTCAACGTCAACAACCGTGTGCAGGTCGCTCTGGCAAAACTGCCGCAGGACGTGCAACGCCAGGGCGTGACGGTCAAGAAGCAGTCGTCCGCGCTGCTTGGCGTCATCTCGCTCTACTCGCCCAAAGAGACGCTGGATGAGCTTTACATCTCCAACTACGCGACTATCAACCTGCTGGACCAGATCAAGAGCTCGCCTGGCGTTGGCGATGTTACGCTGTTCGGTCCGCAGGATTACTCGATCCGCGCCTGGGTGCGGACCGATCGGCTGACCGGTCTCGGGCTGACCACAGCCGACGTCATCAACGCAATCAAGTCGCAGAACGTGCAGGCGGCGGTCGGCAGGCTCGGCGCCCGGCCTACCTCGAGCGACCAGCAACTGCAGCTCAACATCCAGACCAAGGGACGCCTCGCATCCGCTGCGGAATTCGAGAAGATCATCATCCGGACCAACCCGGACGGTTCCATCCTCCGCCTTGGCGACATCGCCCGACTGGAATTGGGAGCCGCAAATCTCGACCGTTCCACACGACTGAACGGAGCACCGGCCGCACTGATCGCGGTCTACCAGGCGCCAGGCGCCAATGCGCTCTCGGCGCTCGGTGGCGTCAAGCAGGTCATAGCGAACGCGGCGCATGATTTCCCGGACGATCTGGCCTGGAAAGTCACGTACGATCCGACCACTTTCGTCACCGCCACCATCCACGAGGTACAGAAGACGCTGATCGAGGCGTTCGTGCTTGTGGTACTCGTCGTCTACCTGTTCCTGGGCAATCTGCGCGCGACTCTGATCCCGACGATTGCCGTCCCTGTGAGTCTGATCGGCACATTCATTGTGCTGAACGCCATCGGCTACTCTGCCAATACCGTCTCGCTGCTGGCGATCGTGCTCGCCATCGGCATTGTCGTGGACGATGCGATCGTCGTCGTCGAGGCGGTCGAGCAGGTGATGGAACACCGTCCCGAACTCTCGCCTGGCGAGGCGACCAAGGTGGCGATGGGACAGATCTTTGCACCGATCATCGCCATCACGCTCGTACTGCTCTCAGTGTTCGTCCCGGTTGCCTTCATCCCGGGAATCTCGGGCGAGCTGTTCAGGCAGTTCGCAGTGACCGTCGCCGTGTCGATGTTCCTGTCGGCGATCAATGCCCTCACGTTGTCGCCAGCACTGTGCGCCGTGCTGCTGCGGCCGCATCATGGTCCGCGGCGCGGACCGATCGGCGCGCTGATGCGGGGGATCGACTGGGTGCGCGATGGCTACGGCGCGATCGTCGCTCGGCTGGTGCGGATCTCCATCATCGGACTGGTGTTCGTCGCCGTCTCGATGGCTGGCATCTGGTCACTCGGAAGGATCACCCCGACCGGATTCCTACCGGAAGACGACCAGGGAGCGTTCTTCGTCATCGTCCAGTTGCCTGACGGCTCCTCGATCGGTCGTACGACTGACTTCGTCCGCCAGGTCGAGGACGTGCTGAAACAGGAGCACTCCGTCGCGGACTACTCGGCGACGATCGGGTTGAACTTCATCGACAACTATTCTCAATCCAATGCAGCCTTCCTCATCGTCTCGTTGAAGTCCTTTGAGGAACGGACGGACGCCTCGCAATCGGCGCAGGCCATGATCGCGAGGCTGGGGGCCAAATTCCGCCAAATTCGCGGCGGACTGGCGGTTCCCATTGCGCCGCCACCGATCATCGGTCTCGGCACCGGGGGCGGATTCAGCTACGTATTGCAGGACACCAGCGGTGGCAGTCCGCAGGCGCTGTCCCAGGTACTGCGCGGACTACTGGTGGCGGCCAACCAGGACCCCAAACTCAACCGGGTGTTCAGTACGTTCTCGAGCGCCACGCCGTCCATCTACCTCGATATCGATCGTGACAAGGCGCAGATCCTTCAGGTGAATCTTTCCGATGTGTTCCAGGCACTGCAGGCTTCCCTGGGAGGATACTACGTCAATGACCTGAACCTGTTCGGACGCACGTGGCAGGTGCAGGTTCAGGCGGAAGCCGCGGATCGCACGTCGATCGACGACATCTATCGGATCAATGTCCGCAGTGCCGAGGGCAAGATGATTCCGCTGCGCAGCCTGGTCGAGGTACGCCCGATCATCGGGCCGCAGGCATTGATCCGCTACAACAACCAGATCGCCGTGACAGTTCAGGGCAGTCCCGCGGCGGGCGTTTCATCCGGTCAGGCGCTCGCGGCGATGGAGCAGATTGCGGCGAAGACACTGCCACGCGGGTATCGCGGGCTATGGACCGATGTCTCCTTCCAGGAAAAGCGAGCCGAGGGAAAGACCGCGATCATCCTGGGCTTCGCGGTGTTGTTCGCCTACCTGTTCCTCGTTGCGCTGTATGAAAGCTGGACCATTCCCGTCCCGGTGCTGCTGTCGGTCACCGTCGGTGTGCTCGGCTCCTATGCCGCGATTGTCGCGGCCGGTCTCACGCTCGATCTCTACGCGCAAATCGGTATGATCGTGCTGATCGGTCTGGCTGCGAAGAATGGCATCCTGATTGTGGAATTCGCCAAGGAGCGCCGAACCGAGGGCATCCCGTTGCTGGAGGCCGCAACCGAGGGTGCGCGGTCGCGGTTCCGCCCCGTGATGATGACATCCTTCGCGTTCATCCTGGGTCTGTTGCCGCTGGTTGTGGCCGTTGGCCCGTCTCAGCTGGCACGGCGCGACGTTGGCACTCCGGTGTTCGGAGGCATGCTGGCAGCTTCGTTCATCGGCATCTTTGCGATACCGGCACTCTACGTGATCTTCCAGTCGATCCGCGAAAAGCTGCGTGTTTCTGCACGTCCGGTTGCCGCTGCGCCCGAGAAGCGCGTTCCGGCGGACCATCCAGCCTAAGATCTATCGCACCGAGGAAGCGCCATTACCATGGGAATTTCGTCCACCGCTGATGCCGGTGCAGAAGGACCACTCGTTCATGCCCGCATGCGAACGCCACGGGCCGCCGCGATCGCCGGGATCCTGTTTTCAGTCCTTTTGATCTCCAGTCTATGGCTGCTCCGGCTTTCAACGCCGGCGGACCCACTCGAAGTTGGCGCATGGCTGACGACCAGTTCGAAGAGAGTGACCATTGCGCTGAACCTGGTACCGATCGCCGGTATCTCCTTCATGTGGTTTCTTGGCGTCATGCGTGATCGCCTCGGAGCTTTGGAGGACAAGTTCTTCGCAACGGTATTCCTCGGCAGTGGCCTGATGTTCCTCGGGATGCTGTTTGTGGCTGCTGCCATTGGGGGAGGACTTGTGCGCGCCTACACCGCAACGCCGAGTACGTTGTTCGATGATTCGACATTCACCTTTGCGCGTACATTCGCCTACGACATCATGCACATTTATGCGTTTAAGATGGCAGCGGTCTTCATGATAACAACATCGACGCTCGCGGTGCACACGAACATCACTGCCCGCTGGATAGCGGTGCTTGGCTATGTATCAGCCGCATTCATTCTCATCGGCAGCGGCTATCTCGACTGGGTGCTGTTCGTGTTTCCTCTCTGGGTGCTTCTGGTCAGCGTCTTTATCCTGATCGAAAACCTGCGAGGGTCGCCTCACTTAGCGGCCGGTCATGTGCAATAGCTTGAATAGCTTGCACGACCAGCTTGTGTCTGCCGTCAAATGCAGAGGCCACGCATGCCGAGAACTCTGAACCGGCTATTTGCCTGCTGCCTCATGCTCCACTTCCTCTGGCCCGCCGGTGTGCGCGCGCAGCCCACAACCGAGGGCGGCACGACACAAGCGGCAGCGGAGCAGAGTTTCAACACCGAGCAGCTCGATGCCCTGGTCGCGCCCATCGCGCTATACCCTGATTCGCTGCTGACGCAGATCCTGATGGCTTCGACCTTCCCGCTAGAGGTCGTACAGGCGGCGCGCTGGGTCGAGGACCCTGCCAACAAGGCGCTGACCGGCGACGCTTTGACCAAGACGCTGGAAGGGCAGACATGGGATCCGAGCGTGAAGTCGCTCGTGCCGTTCCCACAGGTACTGGCGATGATGAATGGGAACCTCGATTGGATGCAGCAGCTGGGCTATGCATTCGCCGACCAGCAGGCGGCCGTTTTCGACTCGGTCCAGCGGCTGCGTCGGCAGGCACAAACAAATGGCAACCTGCAATCGTCGCCGCAGCAGGTCGTGCGTACCGAACAGCAGACGATCGTCATCGAACCTGCACAGCCGAATGTGGTCTATGTGCCGAGCTACAACCCGACGGCAGTGTACGGCGCTTGGCCGTACCCATCCTATCCGCCGGTCTATCTGCCGCCGCCGGTCGCCTATCCGGTCGGCACGGCACTCGCGACGGGGCTTGCCTTCGGTGCCGGGGTCGCCATCACAGCCGGACTGTGGAACTGGGCACGACCGGCCTGGGGCAGCGGCTCCGTCAATGTGAATGTCAATCGGTACAACAGCATCAATGCCAATCGTGCCGCGATTCATTCGAGCACGTGGCAGGCGAACCGCGCTGGTGGTCGCCCGGCGGGGATGGCGCGGCCACCTGGGGGACCGGTCGGACGGCCTGCGCGGTCGGGTGGACTGCCGGCGGGTGCAATCGGCCGGCAGCAGGTATCGGTGCCGGGCGGTGCAGTGCGATCGCCGGTGGCGGGCAATCGTCAGCAACTCGCCGGCGGTGCAGGTCGACCGAACGCGCCGGGCGGCGCGGGAAGCCGGCCAGGGCTCGGCCAACCTGGCTCGCGTCCGAGCCAGGGAACCCGGCCGAATGCCAGCGGGCCTGCGGCCAATCGGCCGTCGCAGGGAGCCTTCTCAGGCATGAACGAAGGACGCCAGGCGTCACAGTTCGGCCAGCGCGGCGGGCAAAGCCGTTCGGCCGGACAGATGCACCGGCCAAGTGGCGGTGCCGCCGCCGGACGCGGTGGTGGCGAACGCGGCGGAGGGGGACGCAGATGAGGATGCTCACCATAAGCACAGACGACATGATACGGCGGTTCACCTTTATGGCTGCGATCAGCATGGCTCTTGGCCTACTGCCTGCTCAAGGTGTCCTTGCGGCGCCCCAGCCTGTGCAACGGAGCTACGCCTCGGCAGAGGATGCGGTTGCCGCACTGGCTGCGGCGGCCCGTTCCCATGATCTTGTGGCGCTGCGCAGCATTCTCGGCCCTGACAGCGCGAATCTGCTGTCATCCGGTGACCGCTACGCCGACGAGGAGCGAGAGCGTCACTTCGCCGCCGCCTATGACGAAAAGCACACGCTTGTGCCGAAAGGCACGGGACAAATGACGCTCGACGTCGGCAACGACGATTGGCCGCTCCCGATACCGATCGTGCAGACCGACGGACGATGGCGCTTCGACACGCAGGCCGGAGCCCAGGAGATCATCGATCGCCGCATAGGCCGGAATGAGCTTGCGGCAATCCGGGTGTCGCTCACTTACGTGGATGCTCAGAAGGACTATTTCGATCGCATGAAGCAGCAGACCGGCGCCGGTTACTACGCCGAGCGTCTAGTCAGCACGCCGGGCCGTCAGGATGGGCTGTATTGGCCCGCCACAGGCGCGAATGCCGAGAGCCCGCTCGGCCCTCTGGTGGAGCAGGCGCAGGAGGAGGGTTATCCCGGCGAACTCGTGAACGGCAAGCCGATCCCATACCAGGGCTACTATTTTCGCGAACTGAAGGCGCAAGGCCCCAGTGCACCCGGCGGTGCGATGAGCTACGTCCGGTCCGGCCGCATGACCGGCGGCTTCGCCCTCATCGCCTGGCCCGCGAGCTATGACTCCTCAGGCATCATGACATTTGTAGTCAATCAGGACGGCATCGTGTTCCAGAAGGATCTGGGCCCGAACACACCTCGCGTGGCGGCTGCGATCACGCGGTATGATCCCGACCTCACCTGGGCACGAGTGGATGTAAGCGACCAGTAGCTGAAGGCGAACGCAAGCGCCGAATCAGTTCACCGGGATCGTCAG
>Ga0070713_100002449_pt1 | contig 12119 bp, 8 predicted proteins | sample LARL82metaG_FD_65465 | JGI IMG/M metagenome (GOLD analysis project Ga0070713, IMG submission 65465) | Corn, switchgrass and miscanthus rhizosphere microbial communities from Kellogg Biological Station, Michigan, USA - LAR L8-2 metaG | ecosystem: Host-associated > Plants > Roots > Rhizosphere ... | reverse complement strand
GTACTACCGTTTGGCTGGCGAGGAAGGAGCGGCGGTTATCACGGGGGGTGGCGTCCCACATTTTGACAACTCGCTGGACCACGGCTTCTTTGTTCAACCGACAATCTATACTGGGCTCAAGGAGTCCGCGCGGTGTATCAAGGAGGAGATTTTCGGTCCAGTGTGTCACATTGCTCCATTTGACACCGAAGAAGAAGCGATCGCGATGGCAAACGATACGAGATATGGGCTGGCGGCATCCGTGTGGACTAGTAATTTGAAGCGCGGACATCGAGTGGCGCAGCAGATGAACGTTGGTATTACCTGGGTGAACTGCTGGTTCTTGCGCGATCTGCGGACGCCATTCGGCGGCGTGGGTTTGTCGGGTATCGGGCGCGAGGGCGGATTGCATTCCTTGAATTTTTATTCTGAACTGAACAATGTCTGTATCAGGATTTGATTTAGCTCCGCGTCGAAGACGAAAGCGCTCAATGGGGAAAGTCGAAAGCAGAGTCGTTGAGGGCAAGGCAAAGCCGCGCGGGAAATATCCGCACATCAAACGCGCGGGCGACTTTCTGATCATCTCGGGGACAAGTTCGCGGCGTGCCGACAACACCATCGCTGGCGCCGAAATAGACGAACTCGGGACAACCCATTTGGATATTCGGGCGCAAACGCGAGCCGTAATCGAGAACGTGCGTGAAATTCTTCAGACAATGCACGCCGATCTGAGCGACGTTGTCGAAATCACGTCGTACCTGGTCAACATGAATGACTTTGCCGGATACAACGAGGTGTATGGCGAATACTTTAGCGAGGACGGACCGGCGCGTACGACGGTTGCGGTACATCAGTTGCCGCACCCGCATTTGCTGATTGAGATCCGCGCTGTCGCGTACAAGCCGCACAAATAGGAGTCACAATGCCATCGATCAAGGAACTGAAAGCATTCAATTTTCAGAAGTGGATCGAAGACAACAAGGAAAAGCTGAAGCCTCCGGTGGGCAATGCGCAAGTATGGGAAGACGGCGAGATGATGGTAACGGTTGTAGGCGGGCCGAACAATCGCCGCGATTATCACGACGATCCGACAGAGGAATTTTTCTACCAGTTGAAGGGAGACATTTTTCTTCGGCTCATAGAGTCTCCGGGCAAGCCGCCGCTGGAGGTGCCGATCAAAGAGGGAGAGATTTTCCTTTTGCCGAAGCATATGCGGCATTCTCCTCAGAGATTGCAGCCCGGAACGATTGGTGTCGTCGTTGAGATGCCGCGTCCAGAGGGCGCGATGGACGGTTTCGAATGGTACTGCCCGAAGTGCCACCAGTTGGTGCATCGCGCCGAAGTTAGATTGAAGAGCATAGTTCGCGATCTGCCGCCGTTGTTTGAAAAGTTCTATGGCGACGAAAACCTACGAAAGTGCAAGCATTGCGGTACGATTCATCCCGGCAAACAGTAGAAATGTCCGTCATCGATATCCACAATCACTTCTTCCCGCGTGCATGGCCTGATTTCGCGGAGCGATTTGGAACTCCAAACTGGCCGTGGATCAAGCATACCGAGCCGGGAAAAGCCGAAATCATGATCGGCGACCGGTTCTTTCGGCACATCTACTCTGCGTGCTGGGATCCGGAAGTACGCCTTCAAGAGATGGACCGCGACGGAGTCGACATACAGGTGACCTCGGCGACTCCCGTGTTGTTTGCCTATGAGCGTCCTGTAGAACAAGCGCTTGATTGCGCCAAATTGTTTAACGATGCGGCACTCGAGTTGTGCGGACAAGGGAAAGGCAGACTTAAAGCGCTCTGCCAGGTGCCGCTGCAGGATGTTGATGCGTCGTGCAAAGAATTGAGCCGCTGCATGCGGGCCGGACATTTGGGCGTTCAGATCGGAAATCATGTTGGGGAAAAGAATCTTGACGATCCCGGCATTGTCACCTTTTTGCATCATTGCGCGGATGAAGGGGCTGCGGTACTCGTCCATCCCTGGGATATGTTCGGGCAGTCGCGCATGCCGAAGTACATGATGCCTTGGACCGTTGGCATGCCCGCAGAAACGCAACTCGGGATCGTTGCATTGATTCTGAGCGGGGCATTCGACAAGTTGCCGCTCACGCTGCGCATTTGCTTTGCACATGGCGGTGGCAGCTTCGCGTTTCTGCTTGGGCGATTAGAGAACGCATGGCAGCATCATCCGGTCGCGCGTGGGAACTGCCTGTTGTCTCCCAAGCAATATCTCGATCGGTTTTCGGTGGATTCCGCTGTTTTTGATGCTCGCGCACTGAAATTTCTTGTCGAAACAATGGGCGACGAGCGCGTGATACTAGGTTCCGATTACCCGTTCCCTCTGGGAGAACACGGAATTGGATCTCTAATTCGATCGAGCGACTTACCCGCCGATTCCAAACAACGCCTGCTTGGAGGGAATGCCGCGGTTTTCCTCGGCCTTGCGGAAGGAGCGGAATCGAAGAAGGAACTTCGATCAGAGAGCCCCATCGTCCCGAGCGGTGAACAACTGACTTACAGTTCCTACTTGCGAGTGCCGGAGTTGCTCGAATTGCAGCGTCCGCAGTCTTCGCCGCAGCACCATGACGAATTGCTGTTCATCATCGTGCACCAGACATACGAGTTGTGGTTCAAGGAGCTACTGCACGATCTGGATGGCGTGGTCGCCCGGCTGAGCGCTGCGGGCCGAAATCCGAAGTCGCACGATGATGTTTATGAGGCCGCGCGACTGCTGCGGCGATGTACTGAAATCACGCGGGTTCTGGTGGAGCAATTTACGATTCTCGAGACGATGCTGCCGACGCACTTTCTTGCCTTTCGCGGCAAGCTCGAACCTGCGAGTGGATTTCAATCGGAGCAATTTCGCGAGCTGGAATTCTTGTGCGGCTTGAAGGACGAGAAGATGCTGCGTTATCACCGTCCGACCCCGGAAGCTCACGCGCAGTTGGCACGGCGTCTGCGGGAACCTTCTCTTCACGATGTGTTTTTTGAGGCACTCGCGCGGATGGGTACACTGCATCTCGATCCGAACGCGACAGATCGTGAAAAGTTCGAAGCGCGAGCGCGCGCCGTGCTCTCGTTGTATAAGGAAGAACACAAACATCGCGACTGGATCGACGTTTGCGAACGTCTCACAGAATTCGACGAACTGGTCGTGAGCTGGCGGTTGCGGCATATTCAGCTTGTGGAACGGGTGATTGGCGCTCGCATGGGAACCGGGGGTAGCGCCGGGTCGTCTTATCTGAAGCTCACTTTGGACAAGAAATTCTTCCCTGAATTGTGGGAGGCACGCACGCTGCTGACCGAGTAAGCATCTTCTGCTACTTCGATTCCAAATGGCAAAGGAACGCCCAACCATAACCTTGATCGGCGCAGGGCTGAATGGGCCCTTGCTCGCCTTGGGTTTGGTGAAGCGTGGATTCAAAGTGGAGATCTACGAGCGGCGTCTGGACATGCGACGGGTAAAGATGAGCGCGGGCCGCTCCATCAATCTTGCATTGTCGACACGCGGAATTCATGCGCTGACCGCAGCCGGGTTGTGGCAGCAGATGCAGAACATCATTATTCCAATGAAGGGGCGGATGATGCATTCCCCGGCGGGGGAGCTGACTTTCCAACCATATGGGAAAGATGAGTCTGAGGTTATCAATTCGATTTCGCGGGCAGAGTTAAACATTGCGTTGATGAACGCGGCGGAAGAGCAGGGGGTGAAGCTCCATTTTCAACAGCGGTGTCTGGGCATCGATCTCAGGAGCGGCGATCTCCGAGTGCATGATGAGAACTCTGGCGAGGAAAGTTCCGTGGAGTCGGACGTTGTGATCGGTTGTGATGGCTCGGCGTCGGCCATTCGTTCCGACATGCTTCGCTTGCCTCGCTTCAATTTCTCGCAACAGTATCTGGATTACGGATATAAGGAGCTGACGATACCAGCAGGGCCCGGGGGAAAACATCTGCTTGAGACTCATGCGCTGCACATTTGGCCGCGCGGCAACTACATGCTGATTGCGCTTCCGAACATAGATGGCACGTTCGCCTGCATTCTGTTTTTGCCTTTCGAAGGAGAGGACAGTTTCGAACAGCTAAATACGCGATCGTCAGTCGAGGGTTTCTTTCAGTCGCGTTTTCCGGATGCGGTTGCGATTATGCCTGATCTGGCAGATAACTTTTTTGCGAATCCGACCGGATCGATGGTGACCATCAAGTGCTCACCATGGCATGTGGACGGGCGGGCCCTGCTGCTTGGCGACGCGGCACACGCCATCGTTCCTTTTTTTGGGCAGGGGATCAATTGCGGATTCGAAGACTGCACGGTGTTGCTTGAACTGCTGGATCGTCACGGTCTCGATTGGGACCTGGTCTTCTCGGAGTTTGAACGAGCTCGGAAGGTCAACACCGATGCGATTGCCGATCTGGCGGTCGAGAATTTCGTGGAAATGCGGGACCGGGTGGCCGATCCGCGATTCCTGCTGCGCAAGAAGGTTGAGTTGGCATTGGAGAACAAATATCCGCAGCGTTTTGTGCCCAAGTACGCCATGGTGACATTTCACCGGGTGCCATATGCGACGGCTTTACAGCGAGGAAAAGTGCAAGATGGAATTCTGTCGCAGCTGTGTGATCGGATTCGGCGAGTCGAAGATCTCGATTGGAATTCGGCCGATGCGCTGATCAACTCTCAACTTGCGCCTCTGGAGCTCTCGTGATCGATCCTCGCTTCCGGCTTGGTGAAAATTTCGCGCGGGAGATGGATGCCAGTGATCCGCTGGCGCATTTTCGCGAACGGTTCTTTATTCCCCGAACAGACAATGGTAAAGAGTGCATTTACCTTGGCGGGCACTCTTTGGGGCTGCAGCCCAAGTCGGCTAAGTCATATATCGAGGAAGAACTCAAAGATTGGGCGCGACTCGGCGTGGAAGGACACTTTCATGCCAAAAATCCCTGGATGCCGTATCACAGGTTGCTGACTGAGCAGACCGCTACGCTCGTGGGTGCGGCAGCGGAGGAGGTCGTCATCATGAACTCATTGACGGTGAACCTCCATCTGATGATGGTCTCTTTCTATCGGCCGACCGTTCAAAGGTGCAAGATCCTGATCGAGCGCGGAGCATTTCCGTCGGATCAATATGCGGTTCACTCGCAGATCCTATTTCATGGATACGATCCAGCTTCGTCGTTGATCGAACTGACGTCTCGGGACGGCGAATTCTATTTTCGGGATGAAGATGTTCAGGAGGTGATCGAGCGAGAAGGTGACTCAATTGCCCTGATCATGCTTGGCGGAGTCAATTACGCCACCGGTCAGCTTTTCGATATGGAAAGCATTACCACGGCTGGTCATCGAAAGGGTTGTGTGGTGGGATTTGATCTGGCTCACGCTGCCGGTAATGTGCCGTTGCGTCTCCACGACTGGGGGCCGGACTTCGCTGTCTGGTGCAGCTACAAGTATCTAAACGGGGGACCCGGTTGCGTGGCGGGCTGCTTCGTCCATGCTCGACACGCACATGATCGCGACATCCCACGTTTCACGGGATGGTGGGGACACGACGAGAAGGTCCGTTTCAAGATGGACCCTGACTTCCATGCGATGGAAGGCGCCGAGGGCTGGCAATTGAGCAATCCTCCGATTATGGCGCTGGCTCCCCTCCGCGCTTCGATGGAGATATTCCAAGAGGCCACGATCGATCGTCTGCGGGCGAAAAGCATAAAGCTTACGGCTTATCTGGAGTTTCTGCTGAAGGAAACCAGGGGACACCGATTTTCGATCATTACTCCATCCGAGGAAGCCCGAAGAGGATGTCAACTTTCTTTTCGCATTCCTGACCGAGGCCGTAATGTTTGCGACAAGTTAGCGGCAGAAGGAGTGATTGGCGACTGGCGTGAACCGGACATATACCGTGTTGCTGCCGTACCGCTATACAACTCATATCAAGATGTTTACTGTTTCGTTCAGCGATTCCTTGCCGCCTTAGTCTGAAGCGAAACATTCAGCCGCATCCAACGTGCGATTACCTCGGTAATACGAGAGTCATTTCCCGGAAACATACAATCAATAACGTGGGGATTGCTGCCTCTCAGCCTGGGAGAAAGTGGCTCATCGGGATCTGCACACTCGTGTGCGTCCATGTTTTGTTGTCTTTATTCGTATCCAGAGGATTCTTTCTCACCGCATTCGGCGACATCCTGCAGAACGTGGTGGTGTTCGGGGCGCTAATCGCCTTCGCGCGCAACATTCGCACTACATCGGGACGTTCCCGCCTGTTCTGGATGGTAATGAGCCTCGGGTTCGCGATGTGGCTGTTGTCGCAGGTTATGTGGACCTATTTCGAGGTATTCCTGCGCCATGAAGCTCCTAATCCGTTTGTTGGCGATGTAGTTCTCTTCTTGCATGTTGTCCCCATGATGGCGGCCGTGGCGATCCAACCGCATCGCAAGCAGGATGACCGCACCATGCCTGCGGGATCGCTCGATTTCGCGCTTCTTTTTACCTGGTGGCTCTTCCTCTACCTGTTCGTTGTAATTCCCTGGCAGTACGTGGAACTGTCAGAGGCGTTGTACGGCAAGAGTTTCGACTTGCTGTATTTCGCCGAGGAACTTGTGTTGGCAGCAGCATTGCTTCTAGTTCAACGCAGAACGCACGGCAAATGGCGGAGCATCTATCTGGAATTGTTTGGTGCAACGCTGCTTTATTGCGCGGCTTCCTTCATCGCCAGCGAGGCGATCGATTTGCATGTGTACTACACGGGCAGCCTCTACGACGTCCCGTTGGTGGCGTCGATGGCATGGTTTGTGCGAATCGGCTTTCTGGGATCAGAAACAGCCGAGCAGACTGTATCAGGCGAAGCACCGATAAGCGGCTTTGGAATCTGGAAAGCGCGGGTTGCAATGCTGGCTGTTCTTATCACTCCGCTGACACTCGCATGGGCGCAATTTGAGGGAAATGCTCCGCAGCGTGTACGCGCGTATCGCATCCTGCTAGCCACTGCCGTCATGCTCGTGATGGGGGGGCTAGTGTTTTTCAAGCAGCATCTGCTCGATCGCGAGTTGCTTGCGCTACTGCGGCAATCGAGAGAGAACCTTGAAGAGACCTGCCGCCTGAAAGATGAGCTTGAGAACAAAGAGCAGTCGCTCCGCTGGCACAGTCTTGAGCTACAAAGAAAAAATCTCGAGCTTCAGGAGATCTCCTTCACCGATGTATTGACGGGAGTGTGGAATAGGCGCTACATGGAAGAGATCCTGACAGCCGAAGCTGGGCAGGTGCTGCGCAACTACCAGCGCGCACTGGGAAGTGATACTCGCGAAATAGATCACCGCGATCTCGTGTTCATCATGGTCGACATGGACTTCTTCAAAGAGGTCAACGACCTTTATGGGCATCCAGCCGGCGATCGACTGCTGCAACTCGTGGCCCAGCGTCTCTCGACAGTCGTACGCAAGTCCGACGTGCTGGTTCGCTGGGGCGGAGAAGAGTTCCTGATCATGAGCCGCTCGACCGATCCTTGGGGAACACCGGCATTCTGCAGCCGCGTGCTGGAAGTCATGTCCTGGGAACCATTCGACCTGGGGAGTGGCATCGTAGTGCATAAGACATGCTCTATCGGCTGGGCAGCGTATCCGTGGTGCCGCAATGCCTATGAGGCGATCTGCGCGGAAGAGGTGATCGCCCTTGCCGATGCGGCCCTCTATCACGCGAAGGCCCATGGAAGAAATCAGAGCGTCGGCATTGTGACAGCCGATGAAGCAAGCCACACGCCGCAGGCGATCGCCCTGCCTGCGATCCGCGAAGGGAAGGCCCCCCTCGCACGAATGATCGAGACTGCCTGCCCGCAACGGAAGTCGGCCGCCGCCGCAGCATCTTCGTCGGATTCCCGTAGAACTGAATTTGGTACCATTCTTCCTTTCTGATCGCTTTTTCCTCGAATCCAGATCGATGGCTTGACCTGCGCGAGGCGCGTTGACTACAGTGAGAATCCGGCCCGACGCCTGAAAGGCAAACTTCCTGATGAAAACGAACTCTTCCCGCAAGACCGGTCTTCGCCAAAAAGCGCAATTGATGTCCGCTTCTGAAATCGAACGCACACTGGTGCGGCTGGCGTACGAGATCGTCGAAAAAAATGGCGGAATTGATGCCTTGGGTCTCGTTGGTATCCGCCGACGCGGAGTTCCACTCGCCGAACGGCTGGGGAAAATCATCACGAGAATTGAGAACGCCAAAATATCTGTCGGGACGCTTGATATCACGTTCTACCGCGACGATCTTTCGACCGTGGGCCCGAAGCCGGTTGTGCAGGAGAAGGAAGTCGGCTTCGACATTGCTGATAAGAACATTGTGCTCGTTGACGACGTGCTCTTTACGGGGCGCACAACGCGTGCGGCGCTCGATGCTCTTTTTGAACACGGGCGTCCACGGCGAGTGCAGCTCTGCGTTCTGATCGACCGCGGACATCGCGAGATTCCCGTCGAAGCAACATTCGTCGGCCGCAACGTGCAGACCACGATGAACGAAGTCATCGAGGTCAAGCTCACAGAGATCGACGATGCAGAAAAAGTGCTACTGATGGAGAAGTAGGATCCGACACTTTCTTGCAAAGGGAAAGACGGTGGCCGAAGCCACCGTCTTTTAGTTGGTTGAGAATTCTAAGCGACCTTGGTGCAGACCGCTTTGGTTTGTGTGTATAGATTGAGTACGTCGTGGCCCATCTCGCGGCCCCATCCGGATTGCTTGTAACCTCCGAACGGCATTGCCGCGTCGAAGATGTTGTAGCAGTTGATCCAAACAGTGCCTGCGCGAAGTTGCTCGGCCATGCGATGCGCCTTGCTGATGTCGCGCGTCCAAACGGCAGCAGCCAGGCCGTATTCGCTGTTGTTGGCACGCGGGATGATCTCCTCGGGATCGCTAAACGGCATCGCAGTGACGACCGGCCCGAAGATTTCCTCCTGCACGACTTTCATGTTTTCGGTTGTATCGACAAGGACAGTGGGCTCGACGAAGTATCCGCGATCGCCTGCCTTCTGTCCGCCGACCACGGCCTTGGCGCCCTGGGAGAATCCGGACTCCAGATATCCGCAGACCCGTTTTAGCTGTTCTTCGGAAACGAGCGGGCCCATCTGAGTGTCCGGTTCGAGGCCCGAACCTACTTTGATTTTCTTTGCTTGCTCGGCGACGCCTTCGACAACTTGATCGTATATGGACTTCTCCACATACAAACGCGAACCGGCGCAGCAGCATTGGCCATGGTTGAAGAAGATCGCACTGGCCGCTCCGGGAATCGCAGTCTCCATATCGGCATCCTTGAAGACCACATTCGGAGACTTGCCTCCTAGTTCGAGCGAGACTTTCTTCAGGTTCCCGGCTGCAGCATGAACGATAAGCTTGCCTACCTCGGTCGAGCCAGTGAACGCAACTTTGTCTACGTCAGTATGTGCGGCGAGCGCAGCACCCGCCGTTTCACCGTAGCCCGGAACGATGTTGACGACGCCGTCGGGGAAGCCGGCTTCTGCAACGAGCTCGCCCAGCCTCAGCGCCGAGAGCGGCGTCTGCTCGGCGGGTTTCAGCACGACGGTGCAGCCCGTAGCAAGCGCTGGGCCGAGTTTCCATGCAGCCATCAGTAACGGGAAGTTCCACGGAATGATCTGTCCGACAACTCCGATGGGTTCCCTTAGCGTGTAGGCAAGATATTTAGCGCCGGGGGTGTAGGGCACAGAAATCGGAATTGTGTTGCCCTCGATCTTCGTTGCCCAACCAGCCATGTAGCGGAGAAGGTCCACGGCCAGCGGGACGTCGGCTGCCTTAGCGATGGCGAGCGGTTTACCGTTATCGAGGCTCTCGATATATCCGAACTCTTCGGTGTGCTGTTCGAGTAGATCGGCGAGTTTCCAGATCAGGCGGCCGCGCTCGGATGCAGTTAGTCTGCGCCAAGGCCCGTTATCGAAAGCCTGACGGGCAGCTTTGACTGCGCGATCGATGTCTTCGCGATCGCCTTCGGCAATGTTCGCGAGAACTTCACCGGTCGCTGGGTTATATGTGGGGAAAGTCTTTCCGGATGCGGCGTTTACCCATCGTCCGTTGATTAACATCTGCCGCGGTTTGTCGATGAATTCCGCGACGTGCGGATGGATTTGCGGAGAAACTGCGATGCCCATAGAACCTCCTTGGTCGACTTGGACTTGAGGCAGAAAATGATGCCGGGCGAACGAAGAATTAAACTCCGGTATGCTAGTCCCGCACGGGACAAAAATGCAATCGGGTAGTTATTCGCCGTAGGGAACCCAGATGTTCTTGATCTGGGTTGCGTGTTCGAGGAACCAGCGCCCTTCCGCCACGGCGGGATTAAACCAGTCGATGGCGCGGCCCTCGTTGGTCCAGACCTGCTTCAGATTGCTGGCTGACATAGCCTTCGCGCCAGCAACCGTCGCGTCGTCGCCATAGCACCAGATCGCGTCGATGTCGTCGTGCTCGGCTAGTGTTTTCAACAGCTGTGAGACGTATCCCGTCACTATATTGACGGCCCCTCCAGGCAGGTCGCTCGTGTCGAATAGTTGATACAGGTCGCCCGTAATTAGGGGATAAGTTTCTGACGGGATCGCGATGACCGTGTTGCCCATCGCAAGGAGCGGCATCACGAGCGAAAGAAACCCAAGGAGAGGCGCGTCGGTTGGACAGATCACGCTTGCTGTGCCGATGGGTTCGTTCATCGCGATCGCGATGTTACGAAATGGAGGATTGTGCACTGCGCCGTCGAACTTGTCGGCCCAAGCCGCATACGAAAATATGCGCTCGATACCGAGGTCGACTTCTTTTGTAGCTTGCTGCTCTCCTACAACCGCGCTGAGGCGGGTTACGATCTCTGTCCGCCGCAGTCCAAGATTTTCGGCGCAGTAGTAGAGCACCTGGGCGCGATTATGCGCGGTGGTTTTTCCCCAGGACTCGGCCTTGCGCGCGGCTTCGACAGCGTTGCGGATGTCTTTTCGATTGCCTAGCGGAGCTTCGCCCAACAAGCGACCGTCGGACGCCCGGACTTCCATGCTGTAGCCGGAATCTGGACGAGCCTGCTTGCCGCCGATGTAGAGCTTTACCGTGCGATCGATGGCGGGCTTACTTGCTGACTCGTTCTCGTCATTCTCGGGCGCGGCTTTGGCCGCTGTCGAGCGTAGCCTTGGTGCCTGCTTGAGCCACCTCGGCTGCAGATATTCCAACAGCCCTTCTCTGCCACCTTCCCGGCCATATCCGCTCTCGCGGTAGCCTCCGAATCCGCACGCGGCGTCGAACAGGTTCGTGCAATTGACCCAAACCACACCCGCTTTCAGTTGCGCGGCGACGTGCAGGGCGACGTTGATGTTCTCGCTCCAGACGCATGAGGCGAGGCCGTATACCGTGTTGTTGGCAAGTTCGACGGCTTCGCGCGGAGTGCGGAAGGTCATCGCAGCCAGCACCGGGCCGAAGATTTCCTGCTGCGCTACGATCGAAGTGGGATGAACATTGCTGAGGAGCGTAGGCGGGAAATAGAAACCTCGAGAGGGAAGCTCAATCTGCGGCTGCCAGCAAGTGGCCCCTTCGGACACTCCCTGCGCGACCATCTTCTGAATGCGCTCGAGTTGAACGCGCGCCACAATGGCGCCGATGTCGATCGCCTTGTCGAGCGGCGAGCCAATGCGCAGCGTGCTCATGCGGTCGCGGATTTTCGCAATCAACGGTTCCGCGATGCTTTCCTGCATCAGGAGACGTGATCCTGCACAGCAGACCTGCCCCTGATTGAACCAGATGCCGTCGACTAGTCCTTCGACGGCGCTGTCGAGATCGGCGTCTTCGAAAATAATGAACGGCGACTTGCCGCCAAGTTCCAGTGATAGACGCTTGTGAGTAGGTGCCGTCGCACTGCGGATTGCGCGTCCTACTTCCGTCGATCCGGTGAATGCAATCTTGTCAACGTCTGGGTGTTTGACCAGCGCCTCACCCGTGGAGCCGTCACCAGTGACAATGTTTACCACGCCTGCGGGAAGTTCAGCTTCCTGGCAAAGCTCGGCAAAAAGCAGCGCTGTCAATGGAGTAAATTCGGCGGGCTTCAGAACGACTGTGTTTCCTGTTGCCAACGCTGGTGCGATCTTCCACGCCAGCATGAGAAGCGGGAAATTCCACGGAATGAT
>Ga0070713_100002447_pt1 | contig 12120 bp, 2 predicted proteins | sample LARL82metaG_FD_65465 | JGI IMG/M metagenome (GOLD analysis project Ga0070713, IMG submission 65465) | Corn, switchgrass and miscanthus rhizosphere microbial communities from Kellogg Biological Station, Michigan, USA - LAR L8-2 metaG | ecosystem: Host-associated > Plants > Roots > Rhizosphere ... | reverse complement strand
TCGGGCGTGGCGCGATGAGTGACCTTGAGAGCAGCCTGCTCTCAGCCCTGCTCGGCTTCGCGCGCGACCGCGTGCAGCGGCTCGTACCAGAGCTCGCGCCGGACCCGCAAACGCTTCTGCACTCGGTGCTCGGCTACGCGCCGACCGCGTCGCAGGTGGCGGAGTTGCAGACCAAGAGCGTCGAGGTTCAGAGCCATCTGACCGCTGCCTCCACGAAGGCGGCATCGTTCGCGACGAAGGTGGCCGCGCCGCCGGCCAGCATTGCAGCGGCGGGGGATGCGGTTACCGATCTCGCGGCGGTGCTGAGCGAGCTCGACGCCGCGATCGCCGTCATCGCCAGCGTCGTGCCCGAGGTCGGGGCTGTAGAAGCCGCGTTGCTGAAGGTGCTCAAGCGGTCCTCAGCCGAGGTGTCGGAATCGCTGGGGGGCCTCGCCGGTCAGCTGCAGCTGTTAGGAGCCGCGTCGAAGCTATCGGATGGCTTCTCGGTCATTGGCACCCGGATTACCTACAGCGGCGCCAATGCCGCCGAGCGGACGCTTGCTGGCGCCGGCGGCGCCTCCCTCGCACTGGTGCAAAGCAGCCTTTCCGGATGGCTTGACTTTGGCGGGGCGCCGACGCTCGGGCTGACCTTGAAGACCGGCGCGCGGGCGGGGCTAGCGCTCGACGGGTTCTTGACCGCGCTGGCGCAGGGCGGTGACGCGCAGATCCAGGTCGATCTGCTTGTGAACCTCGATTCCCAGAGCGGCGTCACGTTCGGCGCCGGAGTGCGTAACCGGATTTCGCTACCCGGCCAGCTCAGCATCCCCGGCCTCGAACTCCGCGATCTCGGCCTCGAGCTTCCGCAGCCTGCCGAGCTCGGGGGCGCGGCCAGCCCTGGCCCAGGTCTTGACCTCACCGGGACGCTGGCCGGCCAGCTGGCCGCGATCGCCGCCACGGTCGATGGCGCCGGGCTCCACATCGGAATCGACCCGGACAAGCTCGGACGCGACCAATCCCCTGTTTCGATCGTGGCGGCGTCGCCCATTGGCGCCGGACTGCGGGTCGACGCCGGGCCCGTCGCCGGCGGCGGCTACCTCATGCACAGCGGCGACGAGTACGGCGGCGCGCTCGATCTGCGCCTCGGGCCGATCGACATCAAGGCGGTCGGGCTGGTGCAGACCGATCCGTTCTCGCTCGTGCTCGTGTTGTCGGTCGAGTTCGAGCCGGCGATCCAGCTCAGCTTCGGCTTCACGCTGAACGGCGTCGGCGGCCTGCTCGCCCTTGAGCGCCGGCTCGCGGCCGATGTCCTCGCTGATGACCTCTCGAATGGCGCCGCCGACGCGATCCTGTTCCCACACGATCCCGTGGCCAGCGCGCCGACGATCCTGCAGACGCTGCAGGACGTGTTCCCTGCGCAGAGCGGTGGCTTCGTCGTCGGCCCGATGCTCGAGCTCGGGTGGGGCGTGCCGGTGTCGTTCGTCACCGCCAAGCTCGGGCTCATTATCTCGCTGCCCGACCCGCTGATCGTGCTCGTCGGCTCGCTGCGGGTGGCGGTGCCGGACCCGGACGTGCCGATCGTCGACCTTCGGGCCGCGCTGTTGATTGAGATCACCCCCGAGAAGCTGCTCGCGCGTGTCAGCCTCGCAAACTCACGAATCGCCGGGTTCAGCGTGTCGGGCGACTTCGGGTTGCTGATCGGCTTTGCGGACCCGCAGTTCGCGCTATCGGCCGGCGGCTTCTACCCGGGCTTCCAGCCACCCGCGGATCTGGCCGGGCTCCGCCGGATCACGGTCGACATGTCGCCGCCGGCAGTGCTCACGCTTCGCGCCGAGGCGTATGTCGCACTGACGGCCAACAGCTTCCAGCTTGGGGCGCGGGTCGATCTCCGTGCCGACGTCGGCCCGGTGGGGGCACAGGGCTATATCGCGTTCGACGCGATCGTGATGTGGGCGCCGAAGTTCCTCTTTGAGGCGGATCTCAGCGCCGGTATCACGCTGCTCGCGCTGGGCGAGAGCTTCGCCGGCGTTGATCTCCACCTGCACCTCGAGGGGCCTGGTCCGTGGGTGGCGCGCGGCTCGGCGTCGATCTCGCTGCTGTTTGTCGATGTGACGCTGGACATACCGACCATCCAGTGGGGTCCCGATGACAACCCGCCGCCTCCTTCGGTGTCGCCCGTCGATCTCGTCCATGACGCGCTGGGCAAGGATGCGGCCTGGGCCGCGCAGCTGCCCGCCGACGTCGAGATGCTCGTGCGCCTGCGCGACGATCCGGGCGCCGGCCTGCTGGTGCACCCGCTCGGCGCGTTCGAGTTGCGCCAGAAGGCGGTTCCGCTCGAGACCACGATCGACAGGGTCGGGCGCAACCCGGCGGCGCCGAACCGCGTCAACCTGGGCCAGCCCCGCGTCGGAGCTGCTGGCGCCAAGGCTGTGTCCGCCGTCACCGACCTGTTCGCGCCGGGCCAGTACCTGAACCTGACCGACGACCAGAAGCTCGCGCGCCCGGCCTTCGAGCCGTTTGCATCGGGCGCCCGACTGGCGGGCGCGGACGGCGATGTGCACGGGACCCCGGTGGAGACCCAGTATCAGTGGTACACGGTCTATCCGCACGAGCCGGGGCTGTCTGGAACGTTCGACCGGGCGCGGCTGCCAAGCCACGTCGCGAGCGTCGTCCTGCAGGCCGGCGCCGCCGGAAGGTTCGAGCGCGCCGCTGGCAACCCGTACCGCGGCCCCGGCGACCCGGTCTCGCTCGCCGACCCGGGTCAGGCCACGATCCGCCGCGTTCGTGACCTGACCGCCGACCCGGCGGCCAGCGCTGCGTTCACGACCACGACCGAGGCGGCGCGCTCGCTCGCGGATCTCAAAACCGCGAATCCCGAGCTGGCCGGCTCTCTGCAGCTCGTCGGAATCGGTGCGGCCCTGTGAGCGGCTCGCTCTCCGAGGTCACGGGGTTTGTCGACGACGCCTTTGCGGTGCGGGTCACCGCTCCGTTCATCCCTGAGAACATCGTGCTCGGCGTCTATACATTCCTGCCCTGGGTGCGCACAGGGATCGCGGCGGCGGTCCAGGATCCACCCGCGGGCCAGCTGCGCGCCGGGGTCACCGTCACGCTCCCGGTCCAGGCGCCGGGCGTAGTCGACAAGGTGGTCTCGAAATCTCTTTCGGTGCGCGGCCCCGGGGATGTGCTCAGCATCGACGAGCGGCAGGTGATCCGCCGCTATCCGCAGCCCGACGCCACCAACGCCGAGGACTCGTTCCTCGCCCACGTCGAGTTCGCGCGTCCCGACCTGCCGTGGCTGTTCTCGCCCCAGGCACCGGCCGGCGACCGCCTCCGGCCGTGGATCGCGCTGGTCGTGGTGCGCGAGCGCCTGGCCGACATCACTGTCGGCGCGGCCGGCTTGCCGCCTCGCCTGCGGACCGTGCTCGGGGAGCTCCAGCCGCTGGACACCGACGCTTGGGGTTGGGCTCACGCTCAGGTCGTCGGCCCCAAGGCGAACGGCGGCGTCGCCTCGATCGAGGATCGCCTCTCCACGCAGTACGGGGTGGCGAACCTGTCGCGTTTGCTGTGCCCGCGGCGGCTACAGCCGAACGAAACGTATCTGGCGTGCGTGGTCCCGAGCTACGACTGCTCGGTTGCGGCCGGTCTTGGTCAGGATCGGCCGGGCACGCTCGGCCCTGCCTGGACGCGGGCCGCCGACGGCTCGGACGGGGCGAGCGAGGTCGAGCTCCCGTGCTACGACCACTGGCGCTTTCAGACCGGACCCGCCGGCGACTTCGAGTCACTGGCGGAGAAGCTGGTCCCGATCGGCGCGCCGTGGAGCCTCGGCCGCAGGATCATCGACGCCTCCCGTCCGGGCGGCGAGCTTCCCGACCTCGCCGCCGGCGACGCGGGGGTGCTGCAGGTGATCCGGGGCCCGCTGTTCTCTCCCGCGCCGGCGCCGAGGGGCGCGCCCGACGAGGCCGCCACGTGGGCGGCGGCCGAGACCCAGGCGCTGCGCGACGAGCTGAATCTGCCTGACAAGCTGGCCGGAGCCCCCGGCGCGCTGGGCGCAGAACAGCTGCCGCGGATCGGACCGACGATCTACGCCCAGCACCAGGCCGCCGTGAGCCGCGTCGACGGAAGCCCCGACGACGACTGGCTGGCCCAGCTCAACCTGCGTCCCACAGATCGCGTCGTCGCGGGCCTTGGCACGCGCGTTGTCGAGAAGGATCGCGAGGCGCTGATGCAGTCGGCCTGGGCCCAGATGGGGGAACTCGAAGCGGTCAACGCGCAGCTGCGGCGAGCCCAGCTTGCGCGCTTCGCGGGTGCCTCGTTGCACGAGCGCCACATGCAGCCCCTGTCCTATGGCGATCTGCTGCAGATGACACGGCGCAGCCAGGCCAGGATCAGAGTCGACGGAGCGATCACGGTCCACGCCGAGATTGCCGACAGCCAGGTTGCTCCGGCGGCGGTGACCGCGACGTTCAGGCGCATCACGCGGCCGCAAGGTCCGCTCGCGCGCTACGCGGTCGGGCCCGCCCGCGCGCAGCTCTCAACGCTAGTCGCGAGCGCTGGCGTGGCGCGCGATTTCCAGCGCCCGTATCGCGACCTCGACGGGGTCGCCGCCGTGAGCGAACTTGGCGCGCGAGCGCTCGACCCGGCGGTCGTGGCGCGCGTGCTCGAGCTCGGCCCGGTCGGCCCGGACGCGGCGGCCCGGGCAGTCAGCGAGCTCGGCGCCACGCTGGCCACCACCACGCCCTTCACCGACCAGCTGGTCGGGCTTGCCGGCAAGCAGATCGAGATCCGCGAGGGCTTTGACCCCGCGCGGCTCGGCGCACACAGCGCGCTTGAGGCGCTGGACCGCTCGGCGCCCAACGATCCGGTCCGCGCGGTCAGCTACCTCAACGTCCTGGGCGGTCTGCATGCGGCCGGCGGCGCTGTGGCGGAGCGGGCGGGTGCCCTGGCGGGCAGGCTCGGACAGCGCTTCCACGTGGAGCCGCCCTCGTTGCCGGTCGCACCGGTCAGGCTCGCACCACGCGATCCCGGGGCGCCGGCGCTGATCATCGGCCCGCGAGCGGGAACGTTCACGCTCGAGTCGCACGGCAACCGGTTGCTGCAGTCGATCAGCGTCTCGCAGAACATCTCGCTCGCGGCAGGCGCTGGCGGCATCGCGGCAATGGCGGGCGAGCTGGTGTCGCCCGACTGGCCCGGAACTCCCGCGCTGCCGGCACTGTCTGTAAGCGGCGGGGCGATCCTGGCGCAGCTCGATCCAGCGCTCACCGTCACGCGGCGGATCAAGGCACGGCTGGGAACGTTCCCGGCGTGGCTGCGCGGTGATTGGTTCGACGACGGCCTGGTGAGGCCGATCATGGCCGCTCCCGTGTTCACGCGGCCGATGTACCAGGCGCTTGACGACTACGACCGCAACTGGCTGATCCCTGGCCTCGGCAACATCCCGCAGCCCGACTTCGTGACGCTGCTGAAGACCAACGCCGAGTTCGAGGAGGCGTTTCTCGTCGGCCTCAGCAACGAGTTCGGGCGCAAGCTCCTTTGGCGGGGCTTCCCTACCGACCTGCGCGGGACCTCCTTCCGGCGGTTCTGGGACGGCACCGACGAGCTCGTCGCCGACATCCACCGCTTCGCGCCCGGGAAGCTTGGCAGTCACGTCGTGGCCTCGCTGCAGGACCGGCTCGTGCTGCTGGTGCGCGGCGAGCTGATCCGACGCTACCCCGATGCGATTGTGCTGGCGATGCGCGCGCACGACTTCTCGAAGCCGCCCGTTTTCCCCGACCCGATCGCCGAGCCGAGCTCGGCCGCGACGATCCTGTTCCACGACCATCTGGATCCCGACATCGTTCTCGTGGGCTTCGACCTCACGGCCGCGCAGGTCACGGCGGAGCCGTGGTGGTTCATCATCGCCGAGCATCCGACGGCACCCCGGTTCGGCCTGCGCGAGGCCGACGTCAAGCCCGGACAGCCCACCCGCGACTCCGTGGCTTGGGGCGATCTCGCGCTGAGGCTCGGGTTTCTCGACGCCGCGCAAGGCAAGGCGGTCGCCAAGGCGGCCTCGGACCCGGCCAGCGATCCTCCGACGACGCAGTTCGGTGCCGACGCCGCGAGCAATGCCCGGGTGCTGCTGCGCGACCCGGTCCGCGCGGCGTTTGCAGGCAAGGACATGATCGCTCCGATCCTGGGGGCGCCGTGAACGCCCAGGGTGCCGTGAACCGGCAGGCGGCCGGCCTCTTCCACCGTGCGCTCGATCAGTTAGTGCGACGGGTGTTCCCGAACGGCGACCCGCTCGACGCGCCCTCCGACATCCCGCTCGTGCTGCTGCCGATCCGGATCGAGACCCGCTTCAGCGCCGACCAACGCCAGCTGCGCGTGCGCATGTACCCCGACGAGATCCACTTCGACCGGCTCGAACCAGGCCTGACCGACGATGAGCGCAGCGCCGGCGTCGCCTACTGGCAGCAGGTCTGGGACGGGGGTTCGGCCGCCGAGGAGCGGGCATGGCGAGACCTGGTGCACGCGACCAGGCCCGAGCGCGCCGAGTACGTCGCGTTCGCGCTCACTCCGACCAACCTCGATCTTCGCCCGGCCGACCCCGGAGGGCCCGCGCCGGCGCCCGCATTCCCGGCCACCGCGCCGCCTGCGGGCAAAGCCGCGGCTGCGCGAGCGCTGCCCGACCGCTTCCTGGCACTCGCGATCCAGGGGCAGGACACCAGTGCGCAGGCCGGGAACCCGATCCCTGAGAAGCTCACCATCGGTCTGGCCCCTGGTGGCAACGAGACCGACCTGCGTGTCATGCCGAGCGGCGCCCGCGTCGGGCCGGGCATGGAATGGATGGTCGACTTCGACGAGGCCGAGAAGGTGGGGATGGCCCTGACGATGCAGCTCGTTCGCCCCGGAGCGGTCGACCGACTGCTCGTGATGGGAATTCGCTCGAGCCTCGACCCCGATGCGGCCACCGCTGAGCTCGATGCGCTGCTGCGCGCCCACCGCTTCGCCGACGGGCTCGCGTTCGTGCCGCAGGGCACGCCGACCAATAACACCGAGACCGATCGCACGAACTGGCAGTCCGCGCCCGCCCCTGTACCCGTGCCGACACGTCCCCCCGCCGCCGTCGACCCCGACTCCAATGCCGCGCGGCTGGCGTCGGCTCTGGGACTTCAGGCGAGCGAGTTTGACGCGCTTGAGCACGGATCCGATCGCGAGCAGGCGAACGCCCACGCCGCCAACACCGCACTGTGGTCGCCCAGCTTTGGCACGTTTCTCGCCGGCTTGTTCATCCCGCTGCCGGGCGGGGCGTCGCTCGACGACGACCGGCGCGAGCGCACGCGCGATCTGTTCCAGGATCATGTCCGCGGCCGCGGACCGCTGCCCGCGGTCCGGATCGGCAGCCAGCCGTACGGCCTGCTGCCGACCTCGAGTGTCGACCGCCGCTGGCAGCCAAATGGCAACGATCCTCTCGAGCGATCGCTCACGCCCCTGCTGCGACGGATCCGAGGCTTCTGGCGAGAAAGCCTCGACAACGTTCCGCGGCTCGGGAGCGGCGCGCTCGACGCGACGCTGCTGGAAATCCTCGGCTCCTCGCCAACGCTTCAGGGATTGCGCGTTCGGTCGGTGGCGTCGCAGACGTTCTGCTCGACCGCGCAATACATCGTCGGTGTAAACGAGGACAACACGGTCGTCCAGGAGAAGCTCGATCGGATGCTGTGGGGAACCCTGGGGTTCGATCCTGCCCAGGTCGGGCTCGGGAAGTCGCTGGGCGCCACGACGCGACCGGTCGGCCTCCCGCTCGTGCACGAGCACGATCCGCAGTTCATCGCCGCGCTCCTCAGCGACAGCCCGCGGACGGTCGAGAGCGTGCTCCAGGCGCTGCTCGAGCTCGCCCGCGACCAGGAGCAGGCCGCGCTCGCCCAGGCCTCACCTCCGGACCTGATCGGGCCGGTGCTCGCGCGCGCGGGTGACGCCGTCGGCGAACTGCACGGACAGCTGGCCAACGTCGTCGCCCAAGGAACGGCGGTCCAGGATCCCGCGCAGCTGCACGCCCTCGCGGACCGCGTCCAGTCAGTTGCTGGACCTTCGGGCCCGAGCCTCCTCGTCGAGCACCAGCCGGTGGCGGCAGTCCGGGGCTCGCTCGCAGAGGTAGCCCTGCAGCCGCAGCTCGCGCAAGACGCGGGCCAGAGCCTGGCCCTGCAGACGATTGGCGCATGGCTGCGCGCCGGAGCTCGCTACAACGAGTTCATCGATGCGCTGCGACTGCTCGCGGGCACGAGCCTGCAGGAGCGGAGCTACCTGATCGCCGAGACGCTGGACCTCGCTTCGCATCGGCTGGACGCTTGGATCACGTCGCTGCCCGCCCAGCGCCTCGAGCAGCTGCGCGCGCGACAGCCGACGGGAGCGGTGATCGGCGCCTACGGCTGGGTCGAGGACCTGCAGCCAGACTCGGCGACGACCCGCGACGGCGGCTGGATCCACGCCCCGAGCCTCGGCCACGCGGCCACTGCGGGGGTCCTGCGCAGTGCCTACCTGACTCACAACCCGGACGCAGAGGGCTCCGGTGCGCTGTCGATCGACCTTTCCAGCGCGCGGGTGCGCAGGGCGCTGGCCCTGCTCGACGGCGTGCGCTCGGGCCAGCCGCTGGCAGCGCTACTCGGCTACCTGATCGAACGCCGACTGCACGAACGATCGCTCGATCGCTTCGTCGCGTCGCTCCGGGCGCTCGCTCCGCTGCTCGCCGGGCAGCTGACCGACCATGGTGAGGCCCTCCCGCAACCGGCTCGGGAGTCGATCGCGGCCAACAACGTCATCGACGGGCTCGCGCTGCTTGCGCTCGACCGCGGCAAGATCCAGGCCGCGCTCATTACCCCGCCCGCCAACAACCCATACCTCGATCCCGGTACCTGGCGTCCCCCTTCTGGCACCGAATGGAACGACATCACCGATGTCCTGAACGAGGCGCAGTCGGCCAACGATGCGGTTGCCGATCTGCTGCTGGCGGAGGGAGTTCACCAGCTCGTTGGAGGCAACATCGCGCGCGCTGGGGCGGCGCTCGAGGCAGCGGCGGCGGGTGATGCCCCACCGGTTGCTCCCGACTTCGTGCGCAGTCCCACCCGCGGCGTCGCGATCACGCACCGGATGCTGCTGCTCATGGGCGACGCTCAGCCCGGCGGCAGCTGGGCGGTGGACGCGCCGCGTGCGGCCGCCGAGCCCCGGCTCGAGGCGTGGGCCCAGTCACTGCTCGGCCCTGCAGAGTCCACGGTGCTCCACGCCGCGGCCGACGGCACGCGGACAACGCTCGCCGAGGCGCGGCTCTCAGCGCTCGACTTCGTCTACGACGCGGCCGATCCCGCGATGCTGGAGCGCCGGATCCGCGCCGCGCTCCCGGCGCTCGGCAACGCTCCGCTGGCCGACGCCCGCGATGCGGGCTGGCCCGCCGGGCTGCGACCCTACGCCGAGACACTTGAGTTCGCGGGATCGCTGCAGCGCCTGCTCGCCGGCGGTCGCGCCGCCGGCCGGGAAGACTTCGCGCGGCCCAGCGACAAGCCGACCCGCACCATCGGCGACCTGGCCGGTGTGCAGCAGCGGATCCAGACCGCCCTAGCGGCGCTGACGCAAGCCGAGGCTGACCTGGCGGCGCTACTCGCGCTGAACGCGCCGGATCAGAACGCGCTCGCGACGGCAACCGACGCACTTGCCGCCTTCGGCATTCCCATCGCTGGCGCAGGCGCCGGGCTGGTCCTGACCGTCGCTCAGGCGGCGGATGCCGAGGCACGGCGGCGGATCAGCGACGCGCAGAGCCTGCTCTCGAAGCCGTTTGACGCCAGCATCGCGGTCGCGGCCGGCAAGGCGATCTTCGGCGAAGGGTTCTGGATCCTGCCGCCCATTCAGGCCGGGCCGCCTGATCTGTTCACGACGGCGCTCGGCGCGCTGACGCCTCCGCCGGCTCAGATCAGGCGCTTTCTGCGCGACTGCGCCACGGTCCGAGACGGCGTCGCGCGGTATGGGGAGACGCTGCTGTTTGCCGATGCGCTCGGCGTGAGACGAGAGCTGCGGATCGCGCAGCTGGCCGAGGCGGGCACGCCGGGAACCGCGCAGTGGGTCGCGCTTCCGTTCGATCCGGCTACGCCATCGCCGGACAGGCCGGTGACCAGCATCGTCGTGGACGCGCCGGCCTGGCTGGCTGGGGGAGACACGATGTCCGGACTCGTACTCGACGAGTGGGGAGAGGTCGCGCCCAGGCGCGTGCAGGTAGGCGGGCCGGACGGCCCCAACCCTCCCGAGGCGCGGGCGCTGACCGGCGTGGCGGTGAACGCCAACGCTCCCGGCGTCCGCGCGCCGCAGGCCATCCTGGTCGGAGTCTCACCCGATGAGGGGCGCTGGGACTCGCAGGTGATTGCGGACATGCTCGAGGAGACACTCGAGCTCGCCAAGCTCCGCGGGGTGACACTCGAGCGAGCGCTGTGGGCGGGGCGGATCCTCCCAGCGCTGCTCGAGCAGAGCTGGTCGCTCCAGGGGGAGAAGGTGATCGACGGAAGGCTGCTGGCGCCGCTGTCGGCGCGTGAGGTCTTGATGCCGTACGTGAAGGATTGACGATGGACGTCTCCGGAGTTATCAGAAACCAGATTCCCGCCGGCGTCTCGGCGCTGTTCCAGCTCGAGCCGCCGGGGTGGACGCGACTCGAGCCGCAGTCGGTCTCCGGCGATCCGACGCCGGGCCTTGAGGCGCGGATTCACGATCCCCTCTGGCTGCTCAACCGGCAATGGCAGCTGGGCGAATTCCACGGCGAGGATGCCGGCACTCCGGTGGCCGTTCACGTCTCCAGCACGACCAGCCCGATCGTCGCCTGGCAGCCGGGGGACCCGGCGCAGGCAAATCCGGTGCTCGCCTGGCAGGAAGGGCTGTTCCTCGACGCCGCCGTCGAGCGCGAACCCACGAGCAGCGCGGGCGTCGGCCTGAGGCAACGCGCCGAGGCTGGGGCGCAGTTCCTGGCGATGCTCGAAGATGCCGCCGTCGTCGGCGCGCACGACGCGATCCTCACCGACTGTCCGTTGCCGGCCCCCGGCGCCGATCCATTCGACACGCACGCGGCGGGGCTGTCGCTGCTGCTGAGCGGCCGGGTTCCCGACGGCGAGGCCGTCGCGCAGCATCTGGCGCCAGGGTTCGCGCAGACGCCGCCGGCACTCCCGGGGTGGTTCGCCGGTGCCGATCAGAACGCCGCCCTGACCGTGGTCCAGGACTGGTTCGCCTGGTACCGCGGCTCGGTCGCCCCGCTGGCCGACCAGGCTGCCGGCTCATGGATCGATGAGCGGCTCGAATACCGGTTCAGCCTTGGCCTTGCCCATGACGGCGGTCAGAACGTCCTCCGGGCGCCGGAGTTCGGGGGTGGGGCCGTCGACTGGTATGCGTTGGACTACGATGCCCAGGCTGCCGGGCTGCAGCCGCCCGACGCGGTCCCGCCGGCGCAGGCCGCCAGAGAGCAGACGCTGCTGGCTACGCCTCTGCGCTTCTCGGGCATGCCAGCGGCCCGCTACTGGCAGTTCGAGGATGCTCAGGTCAACCTCGCCGCGCTTGAAACCCAGCCCCACGACCTGGCGCGCCTGGTGCTCGTCGAGTTCGCGATGGTGTACGGGAACGATTGGCTGGCCGTGCCGCTCGATGTCCCGTTCGGCTCGCTGACCGAGATCACCGCGGTCGAGTACACAACGACGTTCGGAGAGCGCTTCAGTGTCGCCGAGGCTGACGACAGCCAGCGCTCCGGGGCGTTCTCGCTGTTCCACATCTCGCCGGCACTGCGAGGGGTGTTCGTGCCGCCCTCAGCGATGGGCTCGCTCGAGGGATCGGCGGTCGAGGACGTGGTCTTCCTGCGAGATGAGACGGCGAACATGGCCTGGGCGGTCGAGCGGATCGTTCAGGGCGACAGCGGCGACCCCCGCAGCCGCAGTGGCGAACCGCAGCCGCCGCCATTCCAGCCCGGAACCCAACCGGGCGCGGATCTCGACTACCTGCTCGAGACGCAGGTGCCCGACAACTGGATCCCGTTTGTCCCTGTTGCGACGAGAGATTGGACCTCGATCCTGCGCAAGGGAGCAATGCTCAAGGCCGGCGCTGAAGTGCAGCCCCGCGGCGTGCTTCTGCGCCCCGGCCAGCAGCTCGACGTGC
>Ga0070713_100002443_pt1 | contig 12126 bp, 6 predicted proteins | sample LARL82metaG_FD_65465 | JGI IMG/M metagenome (GOLD analysis project Ga0070713, IMG submission 65465) | Corn, switchgrass and miscanthus rhizosphere microbial communities from Kellogg Biological Station, Michigan, USA - LAR L8-2 metaG | ecosystem: Host-associated > Plants > Roots > Rhizosphere ... | reverse complement strand
GCCTATCTCAATGGCTGGTCAGTTGCGTCTCAGTCCTTCGTCGACAACCCCGGCACGACCAATGAGAGCGAAGGCGTGGGCATCGACGTGGATCACTGGGACGGCGCCGGCAACTTCACCTACACTGGCGACCGCAACTCCGCTTCCCTCCCTAGTACCGTCTCTGGCAACGGCACCTACACTGTCGATGCCAACGGACGCTTTGCGGTCATGGTCAACGGGCTCTGCGCTCCTTGCGGATACCTCACCGGCGTCAACCAGGGATTCGGCATTTATGACTCGGACAGCGTCAATTTCGTGCTCCTCGAAAAGCAGACGCTTCCCACCCTCGGCGGTCCGTTCCAGATTTCCTCGATCCTGGGCGGATACTCTTTCGGCAACCGCGGGTACGCCTTCCCGCAACAGCAGACCGCCAGCGGCGAAACCATCACAAGAGGCGACGGCAATTTCGCCGGCACTGTGGACACCAATACGATGGGCAAGACTGAGGTCGGCATCACCCAGACCGCGCTTGAAACCGCGACATCGACTTCCGGCGCCACTGGCCGCTTCCTCTACCAGCCCAGCAACACAACCTTCCCCTACGCCATCTACGTCATCGATCCTACGAACGCTGTCGCCATCCCGCTCGGCGGCTCCGCAAGCGAAACCGATCCGCTGCTGAGGTTCATTCACCAATAACCACGACCAGCATTTCCGCCGGCTCACTCGAGAGTGTGCCGGCGCTGCAATTGCAGGAAACAGCTATATTCCTACCGCTAAGCAGCTTGGGAAGAGTCGGTTTGGAGTTTCCTGATCATTGCATTGTTGTTTTTGGTGGCCGTTGAAGCACTGAATCGTTGCGGTCGATCTCATCCAATCTTGTGAGGCCCGGCACGTAAACAATCCCGGTCACGATATCTGCGGTAGGAGAGAACATGCAGGCCATCACCGCCACCGTAGCCGTAGAATGAGCTGTCGACTCATGCCGCTCGAAGCGATGCGCATTTTGAAAACGCAGAGAAGACTCACTGTCACCTCGCTTAACCAATGCAGTTGGAGGTCATGATGTCAGGGAACAGAAGGCTATTGATCCTGTCTCTCATTACAGTGCTCGTCGAGGTTCCACTTCCGCCGCAGACTTCGGCCGCGCAGACCGACTCGCCCCAACTCGCGCAGGCTCGCGCCGCGTGCGCATCCGACGTGCAGAAGCTGTGCGCCGGAGTGCAACCGGGCGGCGGCCGAATCGTGGCCTGCCTCAAGGAGCATAAGGACTCTCTATCCGATCAGTGCAAACAGGCCGCCGGTCTGCCTGTGAATCCAAGTAGGAGTTCCGCTCCCGCCGCTGCCAGTGCCCCGGCTCCGTCGTCAGACTCCGATGCTGGGCCGAGCGCTCCGGCTGGGGCCGCCCCGGCTAAACCGGCCTCCGCACCCAAAGGCACTCCGGTAGTCGTCCTCGGAGAACGCTTCGTCCAGCGCTCAGTTGTCGACACCCAGCAGGGCGGCATGACGGCAATAACAGTTCACGTTCCAGAAAGCTGGCACTTCGAGAGCAAGATCGAGTGGCACTACGATTGGGTCGCGTATCCTGTCAACTTCTCCTGGCATGCTGAAAATCCCGCCAACGCGGAGGCTTATTTCCAATATGAGTCATGGCAGCTGGTGGACATGTACGTAGCGCCCCGATGGAGACAATACGTAAAACAACCCAAGCTTGGCGAACGTGTCCTGGGCCGAATTTATATGACGCCGGTTGTCCCTCCGCTGCAAGCCATGGTCGCGTACATCAAGAGTGTTCGCGGCGATGTAACCAATCTCAAGTGGCTTGGGCAACAGGACCTGCCTGACCTGGCAAAGACCCTGCGCCTCCCCCCTTCGCCCAACCAGCACGGCGTCGCCATAAAAATCGGTTACGACTTAAACGGCAAACCCGTCGAGGAGGCCTTCTTTGGCGTCTACTTCATGGATAAGGCAGGCGTCCCGGCAGTGCAGGCAGGTCACCAGTCAATGGGCGCGAATGAAATGATAGAGACCGACTGGGGATTACAGGGACTGCAAAGCTTCCGCGCGCCCGCCGGCACACTCGACAAGCGCATGCCAGTCTATTGCGTGATCGCCAAGTCCATCCAAGTTGATGCAGCATGGATGTTGCGCGATAGGGCCATCAACGCCACGTTGCTCCAGACGTTCAATCAGAAGCTCCAGCAGGGCTGGGATCAGATTCGTGCAGCGGATGCGCTCACAGACGAGATGGTGAGGCAGAACACGCAATTCCTGGACAACGTTGGTCGTCAGGAAAAGGCCATGATGTCCAGCGGCGGATCGGTGGACAATTTTCTGCGGTCGGATGGTTCGGGCGGTGGCGGTGGCAGCAGTCGCACCTCCAGCGACAATGTGAGCGATCTTCTCCGCAACGTCGATACCATGAACGATCCCAGCACTGGTGATACGAAACAGGTCTCCAATTTGGGGGGCTACAATCATTTCACCGACGGCTTCGGCCACTACCGCACCTACGATGATCCCAACGCTACCCCGGAAAACCAAGGCGAAAATGGCTCCTGGCAGCGGATGACGCCTGCACAATGAGTTTTCTTCGGCAGAACCGGGGAGGCGTCAGCAATTTGATAAGTGCAACGGGTTTGGCGCAGCGACGAGTGGAATCTTTCTGGCTCGTTTCGCAAACCGTTCTCGAACAGAGAAGCGCCGCAGCGAACCTGATCCCTGGCTGAGGTATAAAATCGCTGCCGTTGTTTCGGAGTCAAGAAGGAAATTTCGGTTGATGATGAATTCACGTTGCTGAATTCGTGCGAGTGGAGGTCATGAATCTTCGACCGCAGCGGTTTCAACAGCGCGAATCCAGACATCTTCAAACCGCTGGCCAGAAGCGCGAGGTTCTTCTTGCGCAACATCCGCGTCTGCCGCTGACCTGGAGAGCGATCATAAGTCAGCTCGCGCTAGAGCGCCGTGTTCCGTTGCAGCTTTTCAGGATGAGAGAGCGTCCCTCGGTTCATATCAATAGACGGTTAGCGCAAACAATTGAGGTTGTAGCCAGGGCTCTCTGAAGGGAATGAAATCTTATTGAATCAATATGTTTCCTTCCAACCAGAAGGATTGCCCGAGCGCTAATGCACCCCACTGAAAGCACGGTAAACGATTTGCGTTCGTTCTAGCATCCGAGGCGATTCGAGTAAAAAAAACGGGCCCTCTCCGAGATGAGGGAGAAAGCGAGAAGGCCCAGGGCGCAGTGGATATGCAACCTGCCTTCGCCTATTGGACCGTAAGTGACAACGTCGTTGTGTGGGACAGCGATCCGGGCGTAGCGGTAATCGTTACGGTAGAGGTTCCAGTCGGAGTTGGATTAGGATTGTTTGAACCGGCTTTGGATCCACTGCATCCCGCAATGGAGATCAGAATCATCAAGAGCGACAGCGTTCCCCCACCAACAGAAATGAACTTGAGGAACTTCTTCCGCCTTCGAAACGCGGGTATGATTGCGGCTAAACCGAGCGGGAGTACGGCTCCAGCCACCAGCGATTTAGTGCTCTGGCCACGATCAAGACCTGCTTTGGAGTAGCCGCTGGGAGGGGTGGTATACGTGCCGGCAGTAATGGTAAGGGTTGTGCTGGCAGCCGCCCCTGCTGCAGGCGTAATCGAAGTCGGAGAAAATTGGAACGTCGCACCGGTCGGTAGCCCTGTAACTGTAAACGACACGGGAGATGCGAATCCATTTGTGGGGACAATGTTGACTTGAACTGTCGCAGATCCGCCTTGAGCGACCGTCAATGCAGCCTGCGCCTCATTGATCGTGAAGTCACCCTGAGCCGCAGGTGCGGTCGGAGTGATGGCTCCGAACAACCCGCCTTTCTCGTCGTTGACTCCGGCTGAGAAATACAGTGTGTTAGGATCTCCAGTTCCATTGGCTCCAAACAGAATCTCCCAGAGGTTGCTGTTTTGGATCGGCTTTCCGGTCGAATCCTGCAACTGGCCCTTGAGTGCGAAGCTGGTTGGATCGTAGGCATTGATCGTGCCATCGCCAAAATTGCCGACGAGCAGATCGCCACCAAACGCACCGAACGAAACAGGTGCCAACGCAAGTCCCCAGGGCGCATTCAGATTGCCGCCTGAAATGGCACGCGCAATGAACTTCCCGTTGTTATCGAATACGCTCACGTATCCTGCGCCCGACCCGGCAGTCGGAGGGCCGCCTGCAGGGTTTTGCTGGGCATACATCACATATACCTGATTGTTCAGCACGTGGACGTTGAAGGGCGCGAAGCCGGCAGGCAGGGAAGGGTCAGTGAAATTCTCGCCCAGCGTCGCCGACTTGAATTTCGAATCGAAGATCTCAATTCTGTTTTTTGCAGGGTTGGTCGCCAACAGGAAATTCCCCGCGCTGTTATTCACAAGTGCAAGCCCCGTATAGACCGCGCCGGACGCCGAATTGTCCACAACCACCACGGCATTGGTTACATTGGAATTCCAGGCAGAAATCGTTCCATCGAGTGAATCAAAGACAAATAAAGCCGCTGCACCTTGAGGAAGGACGAAATCGGTTGTTGACGAGTTGAACGCGATACCGGTCGGAGACCCGGTCTTTCCGGTGGCTGCCGCAGGGATGGTGACGACGAATTGCTTGTTAGCGCCAGCGTCGTAGACTTCGGAGAGCCCCGTTCCCGCAGTGTTGATCCAGAAGGGTGTGCTTGTCCCAATGGCAACTCCCCAGGGATTGATCAGTTGCGGGTCTGTCTGCTGAGCCTTCACAGAGCCATCTGAAATCAGGTTCGACTGCGTGTAACTATTGGCCGCTTGCGCGCGTACCAGGGGCAGTAAGAGTGCGAGAAGCACAAGGCATTGAATCTGAATCCTTCGGAACATGGGGGGCATACCTCAACTCAAAGGGATCTGCGCTGGACGGAACACGCGAACGCCGCTTGCGTCTTGCGCAGTCTCAGCTATTAACTGCGTCATCCAGACTTTTATTCCGAAGTTCCAGTTAGGGCTCCATCAAAAAGCGCGCCAGGGAAATTCGCAGCGCGCTTCGGAATGTTTTCGTGTGCTTCTCAGTTACAACAGTGCCGGGCATCTCCGGCAATCTCTGATCAGGACTGGAGCGTGAACGTCATGAACCATACGAAGCCACTCGCGGCGACTATTGCAGAATCGAGTTCGCCGGCAAAAGATTTGGTTGATCTCGAGCGCCGTTGGCAAGGAGTTGTCGAGCGACGCTCGTTCTTAAGGAACATTGGCTTGACGGGAGCGGCACTCTCAGTCGGGACAATTCTTGCCACAGAGCAACCGGCGCGGGCCCAGGCGGGCAACCGCAGATTGCCACATGGCGACATCGCATTGCTGCAGTTTGCGCTCTGGGCCGAATCGGTGGAGAGCGACCTTTGGATCCAGTATGCCGAGCTGGGCGGCGTAGGGCCCTCAGGAGGAGGAGCAGCGCAGGCAGGGGAAGAGTTTCAGTATTTCATCGGCGGAAACGCTGCATACACGCTGGCTCTTCAAAACCTTGACGGCGATATGCCGCAGTACATCACGGACAATACCGACGATGAAATCAGTCACGCTTCGTTTTTGGCAGAATTTCTGCGTAGCAAGGGAGTTGAGCCGCTCAATCTCGACCGGTTCAGAACTCTCCCGAGCAGCAAGGCCACCGGTGCACGACAAATCGGGCGTCTCACCAATCTCATGAGCCTCAACGTAGACCTTGGTTGGTACACCCGCTACAGAAGCGGACAGAATCCCGACCTTGGCGCAGTGTTCGAAGGGCCATTCGTCATTAAGAATCAGCCGGCGATCCCTTTGGATGATGCCGATACTCCGCCACAGACAAACCCGGCCATTCCTATCAGTGGCCGAGATGCTTCTCGTATTCAAGCCATCGCCAACACGGCTGGTTTCCATTTCGCCTTCATCGAGCAAGGCGGCGCGAGTCTTTATCCTACGCTGGCCTTTAAGGCTATCGATCCGACCGTATTGCGAATCCTCGTCAGCATCGGCGGAGTCGAAATCAATCATTTTGGGTTGTGGCACGACAAAGGAGGCAATGCCGTCGCACAGCCCCTGGCAGGCGTCGTCGATCCAGTCACAGGATTCTCTTTCCCCGACTTGAATAACCCCGCAACTGAACTGACGCAGACCAACAAGATTCTGCCGGAGCCCTGCGACTTTATCGCGAAGGGATTGCCAAAGTGCTCGGTGATTCGACCGACCTCAACGGAGCAGGGCGGCGCGGTAGCAACCGTCAGGGCATTCATCGCCGACGGCCTGTTTATCGGCCAATCGGACCAGTTTCTTGATCTCTCCTTGCGGCTGGCGCAGGCTGCGGATTCAGCCGAACGCGCGATTTGAGCGGCAGACGCTCTCCCGAGGCGTCTCTTGGGCGCTGCGGATCTAACCCTCCGAACCGCGGTGCCCCTCTTTTTTCAGTGTTTGTTGCGATTCGATAGTTGAGGGCTCGCTAAAAAATCGGATCATGCTTCACCCGCTTTCTGTTGCGCCGCGATAAGCGCCGGTCAAGCAACTTATGAGACGACCTCCTCGATATCGCTTGCATGATCGTTCGAGAGTCTGTCCGGATCAATCGTCTCGGGACCCTCAGGCGACGGGGCGGTGACCATCTTGTTGCCTCGCAACAAATCCGCAACTTTGTCCGCGGACAGTGGGCGGCTGAAGTAAAAGCCCTGAATTTCGTCACATTGGTGCGCGCGGAGAAAGGACAACTGTGCCTCGTTTTCGACACCTTCGGCGATTACTCTCAAGTTCAGGTTCTTTGCCATTCCGATGATTGCAGCTGTGATCGCTGCGTCGTCCGGGTTGATCGCAACGTCTTGGACAAAGGAACGGTCGATCTTTAGTTTGCTCACCGGAAACTGTCTCAGGTAACTGAGGCTTGAATAGCCGGTGCCAAAGTCGTCAATTGCAAGACTCAGCCCCATTTCCTTTAATTCTCGGAGCACAGAGAACATCACGTCGGCATTGGACAGCAAAAGACTCTCTGTCAACTCCAATTCGAGGTATTGAGAAGCGAGTCCGGTCTCATGGAGGACGCTTCTGATGTGATCGCGGAAGCCGTCCTGGCGAAACTGTACTGCGGAAACATTCACTGCAATCTGCAATCTCCGAAATCCTTCGTCTTGCCATTTCCGAGCTTGCGCGCAGGCGTTCTTCAGAACCCATTCACCGATGGGCACAATCAATCCTGCATTCTCCGCCACTCGAATAAACCTATCTGGCGGTACAAGGCCTAGTTCCGGATGTTGCCAACGGAGCAAGGCCTCCACGCCGACGATCTCACCTGTGGCGATATCCATCTGAGGCTGGTAGACGAGGAAAAGTTCCTGCCGGTCGAGCGCCAGGCGCAATCCGGTTTCCAGTGCCAGTCTCTCGACCATCTGGTCATTCATGTCTTTCGTGAAGAACTGAATGTTATTCGGGCCCTTTTGTTTGGCGCAGTACATTGAAGCATCGGCATTCTTCACAAGAGATTCGCCGTCCTGTCCATTTTCAGGAAACATACTGATCCCGACGCTGCATGTAATGTTGATCGGATTGCCCTTAAGCGAGAATTCCGCGGTGACCGCCTCCAGGGCTCGTTGGGCCGCCACAGCGGCATCCGAGGCTTGCGCGACGCCGGTCAGCAGTACGACGAACTCATCGCCCCCGACACGTGCCACCGTATCTTGTTCGCGTGCCCATCTTTTGAGCCTTGCCGCAACTTCCTGCAGGAGGATGTCGCCTGCAGAGTGACCCAACGTGTCGTTAATGATTTTGAACCGATCAAGATCGAGGAACAGGACCGCCGCACCTTCCTTTCGCCTGCGAGCACTGGCAAGCGCCTTGGATATTCGATCCTCGAGAAGTGTCCTGTTGGGGAGGCCAGTCAAAGCGTCGTAATAGGCGAGAAATTGCACCCGGTCCTCGGCCTTTTTGCGCTCTGTAATATCGCGTGCGGTGGCCAGTAGCATCTGTTTTCCTTGCAGCATCATGCCTGCAAGGCATACCTCAGCGTGAAACAGCTCGCCATTCTTACGCCGGTGGAGCCACTCGAACCGCTCCTTCCCATTCTGAAATGCGGCGGCTATCCTCTCTTCGGCAGCTATTCGCGATGAACTGCCGTCGGGCTGATTTGGGGGTGAGATATCGGCAGGGTGCTTGAATTCGCCCTTCGAAGAGAATCCGAAAAGCTGCAATGCGGCGGAATTGCAGTCCACAAAGCCCTTATCGTCCAGAAGCCAGAACGCATCCGCCGACTCTTCAAATATCACTCGATATTTGTTCTCGCTTTCCCGCAGCTCCTCGCTGGCCGCGACCAATTCTGAAGTTCGAAACGCAACTTGCTCCTCGAGGTGCTCGCGATGTCGGTGGAGCTGATTGTTGGACCTCTCTATCTGCTCGAGCATGCCGTTGAACGCTAAGACCAGGGTTCCGAATTCGTCGCGGTTCGGAAGTTTTGCCCGGATGGAGTAGTCGGCCGCGCTCGCAATTGCTTTCGTTGTCTCCACCAGCTCCGTCAAGGGTCGGGATATCGGCCGCTGCAAAAGCGGAGCAAGCAGAAAAGCTAACAACAACATAACCACCGCAGTTCCAAAACACGCCAGGCCGTACGCACGTAGACCGGCGCTTAACCGCTGTAAGTCAGATTCTATGTAAATCGTGCCAATGCTCTCTCCGACAAATATTATCTTTCGGGCAACGATCAAGCGACCTGATTCGAAGCTGGCCTCGCGGACTTGTGCCGGCGGTGGAACAAAATCAGACTCTCTTCCGCGGCGAACGTATTTGACGAATGGCTTGCCATCCTCGGTGTAGATACATGCTCGTGTGACCGCTGACTGAGCTTTTAAGGATTGCAGGACATCTCGAGCCGAATCCACGTCGCGGAAAGTAAGCGCGGCCGTGCTGTTCTGGGCCAGGACATGGGCCAAGGTCGACAAGTCCAGAGCCATCGACTTTTTCAGGCCGATGAGGTTGAAGTAACCGACGAGGAGGAAACTCGTTATGCCGGTTATGCACGCCATCGTCACAAACAGTCCCGTGAGCTTGTAGCGGATCGACCAATCCCGGAATGGCTTCACGCTCGTCATTTCGGTTGGCCCTTCACTCAATCACCTGATTCGCCAGGCTTAAGAGCTTCGAGCTGACTCGGAGCCTCGCTTGCATGGCAGCTTTGTGGTTGACTTGGAAATGTACCTGATTCTCTCGCAACACAAAGTTTATGATTCCGCCTTCCTCCAAAAAATCTCTCGTTTCTCCCACAGTCAACGTACTCGTTCCTTGGAGGACGGCGATGAGGTGCGAGGCCTGCCGGCTTTGAGGCAAGGAAATGAACAGCACCTGGCAGGCTCGGGATTCCTCCCCGGTTTTGACCGGAACCACGGCGATTGGACGGTTCTTGATCGTTTTGTTTCTGACTGTCTCAGTCAACTGCAACCCAAATGGCGCGTCATTCAGGATGCACATCCGTATGGGTTCAGAATCGTTGCCGAAAGTCCCGCTCGGCCACTCGACGAACTTTACGAAGTTGAACAAATAGGCCGCCTTGACTTCATATTCACTGACTGCCTGGGAATACAAACGGTGTTGTCCAAGCAAAGAGACGAGGAGAGCAAAGCTCCAGGCCATTAATCGTGCACGATTTGGGCGCCCTCGCTTCATCGCCGGCTTCACTCGCCAAGGTGCCAGGTAATGTTTACGCGAAAGGAACGCCCGTCTTGCTGAATGGCTTTCTCCGAAACTGCGGTTGAAGGCGGGTCATAATACTTCTTATCCAAAAGGTTGTAAAGTGTGGCTGAGATGTCAGCGTGCCTGCCGATCCTTCGCCCGAGCAGATTCAAGTTGGCTATCGTAAACGGCGAGATTGAATTTCCCGCAAACGCCTGCATCCCGCTTCGGTACTGGGCGTCGAGGCTAAGAAAGAGCGATTGCCTCACGACCGGTTGAACCATGCTGAGCTTGGCTAAATGGCGCGGCGAATTATTTAGAAATTGACCAGTGTCCCTATCCTTCGTCTCCTGAAAACTATAGCTGGCGAGCCCCACAAGACCATGAGATAGATGCGCTTTGACTTCCAGTTCGAGCCCGTCTGATTCGGCTCTCTGAAGATTGCGGAAGATGAACTTGTCGCCGCTGGTGACTTCCTGCGATATGAGGTCAGCGAGGGTCTGATTGAATGCCGAAGCTGACCACCAGAAGCGACTCGACAAGCTTTGCTCCCAAACCAGTTCGGTCGATCGAATTGTTTCCGGCTTTAGAGCCGAGTTGGGAAGATTGGGAGGAACTGAATAGTACTTCTCATATACATTCGGTACGCGAAAGGCTTGGCCGTACACGAACTTCAAGGCACTACGGTTCGATCGGCGGTAGATCAATGCGACCCGAGGGTCGCCACTCGCGTTTACACTGCTGTAGTAATCATAGCGAAACCCCGCATTTAAGGTTAACTGTTTGGCGAGGGCGACTTCGTCCTGCACGTACAGCGCTCCAACAAAGGACCTGCGCTTGTCGTCGAGATTAAGGGATTTGGGATTAAGATCGTAGTTAAGTTGATCTTGGCGAAGGTTGTTGCGATATTCCCCTCCAACAGTAACATGATGTCGATTGAGGACAGTCTTTTGGGCCTGTATTTCCATCCCCCACCACTTACCGTCAGCATAGTCCAGATTTGGATTGATTCGTGTGGGGTCCAGCAGAGCGGGGTAGAGGTAGGTCCCTTGATAGGCGTATCTATCAACAAAGGCGCGAGCCAACAAATTGACTGAGTTAGCGAACGTATGTTCGTAGTGAAGATCGAGGTATCCGTGCGTGTCGGTCGCGCGCGTTCCTGGATTGTTGAATATAGTTTCGTAGGCTCCGGTAGGGATGCCCTTTTCCCTGGCACCGTAGGCGCCCTGAAGAGTAAAGCCACGCGACGCCACCGTGATTAGCGCAGTACCTGACTGATCATCATCCGCATGGCTTGCAATGCCGTTGTCTGTCTCCATTGCGTTGAACTCAGGGAAGAATAGTTTGTTCTGGCCTCGACTCCCGTAGAATGATCCGGAAATCAGGAACTCAAATTGCTGCAGCCTGCGGCCATAGCTGATTCTGCCTTTGTAGGTATTGAACGAAGCAGCTTCGGCCGAGACCTCAAGACCATTGAGGTCTTGAGGCTGCTTGGTAATGATATTGATTACGGCGAACAGCGCATTGCTGCCATAGAGCGATGAGACCGGACCGCGGACGATTTCGATCCGCTGGATCATCTCGACGTCGATTGGAGATTCGGTTCCAATCATCGCTTCGTCGTAAATGTTGTCGTTCAGCCTGTGATTGTCGACCAGGAGAAGAATTCGAGTATTAAAGTCGCCGGGTCGCGCGAAGCCTCTGACACCCAGGCTGCTGTAGTTTCGATCGTATGTGACGTAGAAGCTGCGGACGGTTCGTAAGATATCTGCCAAGGTCCGGTATCCGTGTCTCTTGATCTCATCGGCAGTAATCACCGTTACAGAAGAGGGAGCGTCCCCAGAAGGCTGAAGATGCCTGGAGGCACTGTAGACCTCGATATTGCCTAACTGCTCCAGGCTCAACTCGGAAAGGTCGGTCTTTGACTGCTGAGCGGGGCAGTCAGTACCGGTACCAAGGAGCATGAAGAGCACTACGAGGGAGACACTTTCGGATATTGAAAAGAATCTAAGCTTCATGAATCACTCTCGAAAAAACAGCATATTACCCTGGCTCGTTTTTGGTACGAACAGAGCCGTTGATGATGCACTTAAGTACTTCTTGAAGTGTGACGTGGCTCACATCGTCAAACGAAATGAGCAGCGGCAGTAAGATCAGCTTGGAGCAGTTCCTATTGGCGAGTACTTTCACGATAGTCTTATCGGCATTCTCGTACAAAAGGTTCAGGAGTCTGCGTGGGGTCTCGCCATCGCAACCAATCGAGGATGGGCATGCCGCTCAAAGGAGCAGCCGCGATCTTTCGTTATGCAGCTACAAGGAGTGGGTTTAGCTGCATCGTTCCCTTTAGTCCAGCAGAAGTGATAGTTGAACCGCTTGGAAAGTCCGGAGGCAGCGCGATGGCCCATGTGAGGAGGCCGGGGCGAAGAAGGGCGGTTACATGAAAGATCAGATTGTTTGGTTCAGCAATTAAAAATCAGG
>Ga0070713_100002442_pt1 | contig 12126 bp, 14 predicted proteins | sample LARL82metaG_FD_65465 | JGI IMG/M metagenome (GOLD analysis project Ga0070713, IMG submission 65465) | Corn, switchgrass and miscanthus rhizosphere microbial communities from Kellogg Biological Station, Michigan, USA - LAR L8-2 metaG | ecosystem: Host-associated > Plants > Roots > Rhizosphere ... | reverse complement strand
GCTGCGGCGCGAGCTGGCCGAGCACGGTGCCCATCTTGCCCAGGCCAATCAGGGCGAGCTTCCCGCCACTCATGCCGCGGGTGCTCCGCTGGCGAAGAACTGCTCATGCAATCGCCGCATAACCACCGGCACCTGCTCACCGTCGACGACGATGGTGAGGTTGATACCAGTCGCGCTCAATGAAAGCATATGGATCGGCGTGTCGCTCAGTGCCCCAAGGGCGCGTGCCATGTGCTCGCCGCCGGTGCTCAGCGCGGCGCCCACGATCGCCACTATCCCGCGATTCCGTTCGATCGAGACATCGCCGAGCTCGCGCAGGTCGGGCAACAGCGCGTCCAGCTGCGACGGATCGTCGATCGTTAGGCTCACCGACACCTCGGACGTTGCCACGACGTCCACCGAGGTGCGGTGGCGATGAAAGACATCGAACGTCGTTCGCAGAAAGCCTTCGGTGAGCAGCATCCGTGGCGTCCGCAACCGGATCAGCGTGACGCCGCTCTTGCCGGCGATCGCCGTCACTGGTCGCCGTGGCGCCTCGAATGTGATGAGCGTTCCCTTACCCTCCGGTCGGCGCGAGTTCAACACGAACACCGGAATGCCCAGCCGGACAGCTGGGTAGATCGTCATGGGGTGCAGCACCTTCGCGCCGAAGGAGGCAAGCTCGGATGCCTCGTCGAACCCGACGCGGTCGAGGAGATGTGCTCCCTCCACGACTCGAGGGTCGGCGGTGAGCATGCCGTCGACGTCCGTCCAGATCTCGATTGCGTCGGCCTGCAGCGCCGCACCAATGAGGGCCGCGCTGTAATCCGAGCCGCCACGCCCCAGGGTCGTGGTGATGCCGCGCGATGTGGCGCCGATGAACCCACCCATCACCGGGATGCGCCCTGCTCGCGCGAGCGGGGAAAGCAAGCGCTGCGCGGCTTCGGCAATCGCGTCCACATCGGGTTCGGCTCGAGTGTACGCCTCGTCGGTGAGCATCACCTCCCGTGCGTCCACATGCTCGGCTGGCAGTCCGCAGCGCCGGAACGCGGCAACCGCGAGCTGCGACGACAGCTGTTCGCCGTAGGCGGCGATCGCGTCGAGGCTGCGTGAGGTCACGTCGCCGAGGGTGTTGAGCGCTTCGGTAAGATGTGCGAGCTCGTCGATCATCGCACTCATCTCACTGCACAACTCGGCGCATTCCTCGGTGTCGCCGAGGAGAAGCTCGGCCTGCTCCATATGGCGCTCGCGCAGCGCTTCGACGCTTCGAATGGCTCCGATGAGCTGGCCGCGCGAGGACTGCTCCGCAATGGCCAGGAGCGCATTGGTCACTCCGGCCATCGCCGACACGACCACGATCGGTTGTCGCTCCCGCCGCGATGCGACGATGTTCGCCGCTCGCCGAATGGCGTCCGCGTCCCCGACCGAAGTCCCGCCGAACTTGACGACGATCACGGTCAGCGCGGCAACAGACCGCAGTTCACCATGAGCTCTGCATTCAGGATGGAGGCGCCCGCGGCGCCACGCACGATGTTATCGCCCATCGCGACGAGCTTAACGTCGAACAGCGTATCGGCACGAGTACGGCCGACGCTCACCGTCATGCCGCGGCCACGAGAAACGTCGCGGCGAGGCTGTGGCCGATCCGCCGCGTCGAGCACCTCCACGGGGCGCTCCGGCGACGAAGGCAAGCCACGCGCGACGTCCGCTCCGCGCCACTCCCGCAATGCCTGCAGCACCGCTTCGATTGGCGCCCGCTCCCGCAGGCGCACCGACGCACACACGGTGTGTCCATTCTCCACGGCGACCCGATTGCAGTGCGCGCTCACCGCCATCGGCGCCGAAACGATCTCCCCGTCGCCTAACGATCCGAGGAATTTGCGGAGCTCACCCTCGAGCTTGTCCTCCTCGTCGCTGATGAACGGAATGACGTTGCCGAGAATGTCGAGCGAGGCCACTCCTGGATAGCCGGCGCCGGACACCGCCTGCATCGTCGAGACGAACACGTCGCTGATGCCGAAGCGCTCCTGTATCGGCGCGAGCGCCAGCGACGTCACGATCGCGGAACAGTTGCCGTTGGTGACGATACCCCCGGCACCTTTCCATCCACGATTGCGGCGCTGCGCATCGAGTACGCGCAGATGGTCGGGGTTCACCTCGGCAATCACCAGCGGTACGTCCGGCGCCATGCGATGATTCTTCGCGTTGCTCAGGACGAGCTTCCCCGCGCGCGCAAACGCCATCTCGGCTTCGCCCGCCACGCTCGAGTCCAGCGCCGAAAAGACGACGTCGGCCGTCACGGCATTCGGATCGCAGGCCACGATGGTTTTCTTCGCCACGTCCGCCGGCATGTGCCCAGCTGTTACCCATCGAACGGTCTCGCCATACACGCGCCCCGCCGAGCGCTCGGAAGCGGCGACCTCCGCGAGCTCGAACCAGGGATGATTCTCGAGCAGGCGAACGAACGCTTGCCCCACCGCGCCCGTCGCGCCGAGGACAGCGACGCTACGTCGCTCGTTAGGTATGCTCGAAGGTCGCGGCGAACTCGGGGTCATGGTTTCAACTCGCGAGGAGGGAGCGCACGATGCGGTCGTACGACTCGACGGCCGCGCGCAGCTCGCGGACGTCGATGTACTCGTCAGGGGTGTGCGCCACGTGAATGGAGCCTGGACCGAAGAGCAGCGGCGTGCCCCATCGGCTCAGAAGTGGAATGTCGGTGGTGTAGGCGACTGGCGCGACGTCGAATCCGTCGATGACATGAAAGTGCTGCGCCGGAATGTACGATCCCCACTCCAGCTCCGCCTTACCCAGCGCCCATTCTATGATCATCTCTCGGAGCGGCTCGACCGGGCCCACGAGTCGGAACATGAGCTCGGCCTCACACAGCGCCGGGACGATGTTCGCCTCCGTGCCCCCTCTGATGGTCCCGATGTTCACGGTCGTATCGCCGAGCACCTTGTCAACGGGCAATGAGAGGTCGTGAATCGTCGGCAGCAGGGAGAGCATCGGCTCGATCGCCGAATGCCCGAGCTGTGAGTAAGCGGAGTGCGCGGCCTTGCCGCGAATGCGGACCGTGACGCGCTGCGACCCTTTTGCGCCGCTTGCAAGCTTGCTCTCCGTCGGCTCGCCGTTCACGAGATAGCGGCTTGTCGCGGGGAGTCGATTCGCGGTGCGGGCGCCGTCGGAGCCCTTCTCTTCTCCGACGACGAACAGCAAATCCACCCGCTCCTCGCCGCTCTGCGCGAGTCGATCCGCGGCGCTCAACATCGCCGCGGCGATCCCCTTGGCGTCGGCGGAGCCGCGACCGGTGAGGCGATCACCCTGGAGCCGTGGCGGCAGGTAGGGCGGCACCGTATCGAGGTGTGTCGAGAGCGTCACCCCTCGTCCTCCGCGTGTCGCCCATACATTGGCGCGACCGCGCGTCACCTCCTGGAGGCTCACATTCCAACCACGAGCAACGAGCCACCGGGCCACGAAATCAATCGCGGCGCTCTCGGCGCCGGTCGACGAATCGATGGCCAGCAACTCCGCCGCGAGCGCCACGACGTCAGTCATGCCGCAAAACTAGTGGCTTCTAATTGAGATGGTGAGAGATGTTGTCATCCTGAGCGAAGCGAAGGATCTGCTGTTCCCGCGCCACCCATCACGCGCCACGCACCACGTGTTCAGGGCACTACACCGTCCCGAGGTCGACCTGACTATTGGTTCGAGACACGATCATGTGCTCCGCGCCCCGCGCATGCTCGACGAACATCTGCTGCACGAGCCGGTTTGCTTCCTTCACATACTCGTCGTGATGCCGCTCGCCGATGTCGCCAATCTGTGCGAGCTGCTGGATGCCAAGCTGCCGTCCGCCTTCACGAAAGGTCTTGAAGGTGTCCTCGGCCTGCCGTGCCATCACGATGTCGCTGACGAGACGGAGGTAGTCGCTTGCACGCGGCGCGTCCGCGAGGTCCTTCGCCATGCCGAGCGCGCTCCCCGCCGCGCGCTTCAGCGTTTCGCCGATGCTCTCGAGTGGGTTCTCGCTTCGTGTCTCGGCTGTCCCGACCTCTCGCTGAAACTCCTCGAGCATGCGCTGATGTTCGCGCATCCGTGGAATGTGGCGAGAGCAGAGGTCCCGAAAGCGCTGATCCTGAGCCTGCGACTCGTGGTCCACCACGGAGCGCAGGAAGGTGTCGTGCTGCATCACCGCGTTGTTGATCTGGCTGCGAAGGAAATCGATGCCGCTTTCCATCGGTGTACTCGCTCGATGTAGACTCGCACCGGTCGTGCACAACACGCGCCAGGGACCAACGGTGATTGTCATCCCGAGGAGCGAAGCGACGAGGGATCTGCTGTTACCCGATCCTAGAGCTCGTCGGAGAGCACCCGGCGACGAAGGTCGAAGAACTCCATCGGCAGAGCGATGCGGCGCTCGATCGCCACGTCCTCGATCGCGGTGAGGATCATACGCTTGAGCTCGCGACCGACATCGCCGTTAGGCAGGCTACGCAGGGTACGCTCCGCCAATTCCGGTGTAGCGACATATGTCTCGAGAGAGACGCCAATCGCGCGCGAGGCGACGCCGGCGCCAGCGTGCTGACGAGTACCACCGATGGGGGGCTCGGACAGAGTCGAACTGTCGACGCGCAGAGCCTCGGCGAGCCGCTGACGAAGGGCATCGGTCAATTCGGACTTGCCGGTCATCACCCGCCAGAGCTGCTGGCGCGAGGTGCCCGCTGTTCGGGCGAGGCGCTGCTTGGAAAACCCCCTTCCGATCCGCAGTACCTCGATCTGCTTTCCAAGCGGGGTCAACCCTGGAAAGCCGGCAAGATCGGCGTCAGCAGCTCCGGTCCGAATTGACATTTGTAGCACCAGAACGTAGCATTATCCGAACAAACCCCGAATAGCAGGTGACATCTGTAACAGAGAATAGGAGTTGTCGTGTCGAGAGTCAACAAATCGGGGGGCAAGATCGGCAAGGCCACAGGTCCGTCTCAACGTCGACCGGAGGCTCGCGGAGGGAGCGCTCGCAAGTCGCGTCTCAAGGGACGGTCGAAGGCGAACTCGGCCAAGGCATCGACGCCTCCGGCTCAGTTCCGCGTCAAGGAGCTCAACGCTCAGCAGAAGTGCGGACCAGGAACATCAGTCGAACGACTCTTCCGCGTCGACGAAACGGCAGAGGGTGCGGCAAAGGCGCATCTCGTTTTTCTGGATCGACGACATGGTTGGTACTGCGAGCACGGCGTCGAGTGTCCCGCAGTCGGGCAGGCAAAACGGATTGGACAGGCTGACAGGCAGCATATCGGACGCACAAACAACGGTGGGATGAGAGCATGATCGCACGACACGAAGCACACATGGACAAGATGGACATCTGGTCGAAGCTTTCCGCGCCTCTGCCTCCTGGCGTCATCGCATGGCGGCAGGATGGCAAAGCTGTACAGAGAGATGGCAAGTACGTCGCGCGTTTCGTCGCGTATATCGACGCGAACACGGTGCGGGAGCGACTCGATAGCGTCGTTCCGGGCGAATGGGATTTGACGCTCGAGCTTCTGCCGACATTGGCTGGTCAGGACGAGAACGGGGAGCAGAGCTGTTCCTTCAAGGCACGGCTGCAAATACTCGGGGTCATCCGCGAAGACGTCGGTACTGGGCGCGACTACAAGTCCGCGGCCACCGACGCGTTCAAGCGAGCCGCCGTGCGATTCGGAATCGCGCACGAGCTGTACAGCTTCGAGCAGAACTGGGTGCAGGTAGATGGCGATGGTCGCTACGCGAAGCCTCTGGAAGATCCAGCGGTGGTTTACGCCCGACGGCAGGCACGCGTCGAAGGGCGTGAGCGCGCTCGTGCCGACCGTGATGACGAGCAGCGCGACTCGAGTGAGGTGCATGTCGAGACGACACTCGCCGGCCCGGCAAGCGGCCCACTGGCTCTCGATGAGCCGAGCTGCCCAAAGTGTGGCGGCCGTATGTGGGACAACCGCCTCTCGAAGCGCAATCCAAAGGCACCCGATTACAAGTGCCGAAATCGCTCCTGCGATGGAGTGATCTGGCCAGCAAAGGGTGGAAACCGCTCGTCGGCCAGTGGCCAAAGCACGGCGGAATCGGCAGTCCCGCTCTTAGAGGAGGCCGAGGCTGTAGCGTCTGAAGCGGATCAGATTCCGTTCTGAACCAACAACTGGGCAAGCGGCTGGACACATTGCGGGTGGGCGCGCGAACGCGCGCCCACCCGTTTGCGTTTAAGCCGACTCAACTTCGGAAGCCGGCGACCGATATTTGAACGCGAGGGCGCCGCGTCTGCTCTCCCCGCCCTCGACAAGGAGCCGACAATGGAGCTTTGCGACTGTCCTGTCGTGTCCCATGATTTCGCTGACGCGCGGCGTGTGATGTCAGAGTGCTGGATCTACACGAATACACGTGGACTCCGGGCGATGACGCTCCATGGCAACGGGTCGAGCATGGCCCTGGACGGCCAGCATCTGTTCCGTTGGTGCATACTCGACGAAGCTGATGGCAGCTCGATAATCGGATATCTCTACAGCGCGGAACGGCCGACCGCGGAGCTTCGCGATCGGGTGATCGCACTGGCCAGAGCGCGATTCTCGCCCCCACTCCGTTCACTACCAAACGAACAATTCGAACAGGTCTCCCTCTGACGAGGGGAGATCATCATTTCTTGATCGGGCTCGAGTCTTCGCCGACATTCGGCGTGCTGTGCGAGCGAGCCTTACGTCGTGTGTTGAGTTTCTGCCGAAGTCAGTCGGCTTCCAGGCGCGGCTCCTCCGATAACCGGGAGATCGACTCGAAAGATCGCGCCGCCGGCAACGCGGTTTTTCGCGTGCACCCGACCGTGGTGTCGCTCCACGACCGAGCGAACAATGACCAGCCCCATCCCGAGGCCGTGCGGCTTCGTCGAGAAGAACGGCTCGAACAGGTGTTGCTGCGCCTCCGGTGAGAGGCCAGGCCCTGTATCCGATACGCTCAGCTCGACGAGGCGATCACCGATGGTGGTTCGAACCATCACGGCGCGGTGCTCGACGGAGGTTGCGGCAGCGTCGAGCGCGTTCAGAAGCAGATTGAGAATGACCTGCTGAAGCTGAACCGGATCGCCCGGAACTTTGGGCAGTTCCGGCTCTACCACGAGCTCGATCTGGGTGTGTCGCAACGCCGCCTCGCGCTGGAGCAGGCGAATTGCCTGTCGAGCAACTTCGTTGAGGTCAACGGCGCCGACCGACTCACTCTTGCGCAGGAGCACGCGCATGTGCTCGATGACTTGGCTCCCGCGTTCGCTGTCACCGGCGATCTCGTGGAGGATGTTGATTACTTGCTCGACATCGACCGGGGTCTGCTCGAGGAGGAGCACTCCGGTTTGTGCATTCGTTCGTATCGATGTCAGTGGCTGCTTCAGTTCGTGCGACACGGCTGCCGCCAGCTCTCCTACCGTGGCAACGCGGCCGAGGTGCGCCACCTGGTTTCTCGTCTCCTCCAACCGAAGCTCGGCCAGCCGCCGATCGCTGATGTCGAGGTGCGAGAGGATCGCTCCTCCTTCGCCTCGCTCCAAAGCGTCGACGCGAAGCTCGAACCAGCGAACGTCGGGTGACAGCCAGTGGTACTCATGGCGAAAGGCGGCTGCCCGTCCTTCGAGTACCGCCTCGATGCCACCTCGAATCTCCCCTGCCTCGACGCAGCCTCGCTCTTCCGCTCGCCGACACTCATCGAGGTAATTCCAATCGCGGAATCCGTCGAGTTGCGGATCCACGTTCGCCCGCTGCGCCAGCTCGCCCCACGCGGCATTGACGTGAATGATGCGACCCTTTCGATCGATGATTGCGATGAGTGCCGTGATGGAGGCGAGCACGGCCTGATTCAAGGCCTCGGTCGCGCCCGGCGGAGTCGCTTGCCTGACCACCGTTTCGATGTGGCGCCTTCGCCATCGTTCGTAGAGCAGCAACCCGATCACCGCGAGCTGCGCGGCGATCACGCCTAACGCCAGCAGGAAGGCTGCGCGCAGGCGCATCGTTCAAGTCCCCATCACTGATAGCCGTCGAGGGAGAGCGGCACGCGCCGGAGCAGCGGCCTGACGAGTCCGACCAGCTCGTCGATGTCGAACGGCTTCTGAAGGAAGCCATGCGCCCGACGAAAGCGCGCTCCCTGCTTGAGCATGTCGGCGTGCGCGCTGATGAAGATGATCGCCGGCGGCGACGCGCTCTGCGACTGAAGACGATCCTGCAGCTCGAAGCCGCTCAGGCCACCCAGCTGAATGTCCAGCACGAGACAGGACGGCTCCGACTCACTCGCTCGTCCCAGGTATTGCTCGGCCGATCCAAATGCCTCCACCCTGATGTCGTAGCTGGCGAAGGCTCTGGTGAGAGAGCGGCGAATGGACGGGTCGTCGTCGATGATCGCGACCCAGTCGTCGGTATCGGAATGGGAGCCGGGAATTATCGGAGGAGACGGCACGTGAGGCCCTCGTTGGCGCACGCACGACTGGACGGGGCCGTACTTATGACTTCCGGGCCCTTCGCTTTATTGGACCTTGGGCCAATGGTTGTGCCGAGAGCAATTACACGTCAGCCACAATGGTGCCGAAGGTGACGAAAGGCGGCTCGAAGAAGCCCTCCGAGCCGCCTTTCGGGACAGATCTTTGTTGACGCCGTATCAGCTCATCTACGCTCGACGTGGACCGTGACATCAGGCGCGTCCGACTTCAGCTCCACGTGTCGGCCAGAGCTGGATTCCCGGAGCTCGATGTGAATCTCCTGTGGTCCGCTGCCGCCCGTCGTCGACCGAGTGAGCGTCACGTTCAACGACTCCGGGTCGAGACCGTACCAGGACCCGGTGACTCCGTCCACAACGACACCGATCAGTCCCGTCAGCAGGACGTCGGCGATCACGGTTCCCGTACCGACGTTGCTCCGAAGGTTCGCTGTCGCGGGATTGTAGCCAGGACTCGTGAACGTGAGCACATAACTGTACTTCCGCTCGAGATCGAGCGTCGTCGGCGTCGTGTACGTGCCCGTCGCCGGCGATGTCTCGACTCGGGCACCTGTTGGAGATGATTGAACGTCGATGTGCTGTCGCGATCCATGCAGGATCGCACCACAGGCGCTGAGCAACAGCGCCGCTGCTACCGGCACTACCGTGCGAGTCACGCGCATTGAAGCCTCGGGATGGACAGGTGGACGCCCAGAGAGGAGGACGCCACGAACGTGCAGCCCGAGGCACTCGATGGCAAGACTTGGACGCTACGCCGTACGAGTCTTTACAACTCTTCGAGAGTTCTACTTTGAACCGTTCCTCATTGTGCAGGGAGAGGCATCCCTTTCGCCCGCGCCTCGACCTCACGCGCGATCATCAGTTCAATGCGGCCCGTGGTAACGCACTCCTGATCGTTGATGCCGAAGAGATGTGGCGTAATCTCGACGGTCGAATGGATGGAGTCACCTCGGACATGGAACGTCAGCGTGGTGTAGTACGGTCCCGTGATGCCGCAACCGTAGGCGATCGCATTGCGCTGAAGCTCGTTCCAGCCTCTGAAGCTGACGGGCCCCGTGACGAACACCCCCGAGTCTGGCGCGACGGATCCCGATGGCCACTGATGCTGGACTCCGGTTTCGACCACCGCATCCCACGTGCGCGCCACGGGCGCCGCGATATCGATCGGGCCCGGCGGTGGATTCACCACGAGCGGCATGATCTGTTGGTTCGTCGTGCATCCGACGCCGCCGAGGATGCTGACGACGAGCGCGAGCTCCCGGATCGTCATCACGGCCACCTCGATTACGGGATGTATCCGTCTTTTCGCATGTTGTTGACGACGAAGGTGACGGCGTAGTCCGTGAGCTTGTTCGCGTCCTTCGGATCGATCGTCGCGCTACGTGCCATCCACACCAGCTTCTTGTCGCGCATGGAGTACAGCGTCGTTTCCATCGTGTAGAGGATGGAATTCGAGTAATAGATGGGGTTGTACGCCGTGCCCCAATAGCCCCAGTAGCCGTAAAAGTCGGTACCACTCACGGTCTGTGGTGTCTGTTGTCCGACAAGACGCATCACCACTGCACCGTCGAAGCCGGCGCCGGAGATTGCCGTACGCACGGAGTCGATGTGGTTGATCTCGTTGTCCGGGATGAGTCGGTAGGACGGCACGCCACCAGGAAGCCGCGCCGCGAGTCGATCCTCCACCATGCGGCGCATGCCGGGGTCGGTGGACATGAACACCGCGAGCGTGTGATTGAGCCGGAAAGAAGCTGTCGTCGGGTCCTTCCACGACGAGACGTACTGGGTCGAGTTGACGCACGCGCCGCTAACGGTCGCGGCCATCATGAACAGCGCTATCCTCCGATACATCTGCTACCCCCTGCCAGTCGAAGCTCTGCCTAACGACATCCCGATTTCGGCGCCGGCGGAATGGCTCACGCCGGCTGCCCGCGAGAACGCCGCCGTCCGTTCACGAGAAGCTCAACGCAGGGTATGCCCGATCAGGGCAACGGGCACCTAGACTTTGGTCGCATCGGCGATTTTTCCGTGATCGGTGATCGGTTGTCGGGATCGGTGGACAGTGATCGGTGGACAGTGATCGGTGGACAGTGATCGGTGGACGGTGATCACTAGCTGTCAATTCACAGACAACCGACCACCGACCACCGAGCGCTGAAGCACTCCACCCGTTACGGAATCGCCACTCCGTACGTGGTATTGACTGCTTGAGCCGCGGCGCTGGCGAGCAGTGATTGCCCCTGCGCGCTCGGGTGGACGCCATCGAGGCTGATGTATTGGCCAAAGGGGCTGTTCGAGAACAGCAGATTCGAGACGCTGAAGCGTGGCTTGGGAAGATCGTACAGCGCGGCGAGCGAGAAATACGCGTAGCCGTATTGCTGGGCCTGCGCTTGGATGTGCGCATTGATCTGCGCCATCTCCGCGTTGATGGCGTTCATATCGCTTGCCGTCAACACATAGTCGGCGGCACCGGGGACATCGGCGCATGTCGCGGTGGTTGGCGTCTTGGACAGCAGCGTCAGGATGTAACCCGGCACGAAGAGATAGTTCGAGCTGAAATAACAGTTCAGACTGACACTGATCCCGAGCGCGAGAAGCGACGGCCATTCGTTGAAGAACTCACGTGCGCGGCGGATGCTCGGGAAATCCGCGGCATTGTTAGGCAGCCCGACAAGGACGGCACGGGCACCGGTTTTCGAGACGGAGTCGACAACCTGGTCGTAATCGCTCTGCCAGTTCGCATATGGCGTCATCGCCGAGATCCGTCCCGTGCTCGCGGGCAGGACGTCGTTGGCCGCCAGCTCGACGGAGACGAACGTCGGCTGCTCGGCGAGCATCGCCGCGACCTGCGTCTGACCCGGCAGCAGCACGCGGCTGTAGAGAATACCGGTCCGCGTGGTGGCGCCTTGCGATTCGAGAGTACTATACAGCGCGTCGTGAACGTCGGCGCCCGAGATGGCGACGTTGTTGGCGGGCAGTGTGACTCCGGCCTGGAGTGGCGCGCAGGTATTCATCACTGCGGTCACGAGATTATTGCCGAAGGCGCCGACGAGTATCGCGTCCGCGGCGAGCGGCGGTTGCAGCGGCGGACCGCAGCCCGGGTCCGCGACGAGCGGCAGCGTAAACGGCATACCAGCGAGCGCGGCGAGTTGCGCCGGCCACGAGGCGCGTTGGCCGGGCGCATAGATGCCGGCCGACTGAACACCCATGCTATTGCTGGTGCCTAACGCGACATAGCGTTGAAAGAGGTCCTGCGCCGTGAGCGTGAAATTGGGTTGCCCGGGGGCGTGTCGCGGGAGCACGGGCGACATTGGGTCGCCGCAAGCCATGACAGTGCCGCAGACGGCCAGGAGAGCGAGGGCGTGCTTCATGTGACCACTCCGACGAACCAGCAGAAGAGGCCACGCACCTTGCGCCACGCCCTCGCGGCGCGTGCGCACCCCTCCATGCGACAACTCAAACGTTTCTCAAGTCGCTCAGGGCCGCAAGGGAGTCTTTGCGCACCAGTCCGTCTGCGCGCGGCCATGTCCTTCCCTTCCGTGATAGCAAGATGCCGGGACCGGGGCTCGAACCCGGAAGGGATTGCTCCCAAGGGATTTTAAGTCCCTCGCGTCTGCCTATTTCGCCATCCCGGCCATCATCAGCAAATGCTAAAGAGGGAGCGGCGGC
>Ga0070713_100002440_pt1 | contig 12128 bp, 23 predicted proteins | sample LARL82metaG_FD_65465 | JGI IMG/M metagenome (GOLD analysis project Ga0070713, IMG submission 65465) | Corn, switchgrass and miscanthus rhizosphere microbial communities from Kellogg Biological Station, Michigan, USA - LAR L8-2 metaG | ecosystem: Host-associated > Plants > Roots > Rhizosphere ... | reverse complement strand
TGCTGAAGGCTCCCGGAGGCAGAGTCTTGGCCTTCCCGCAGCCCGTGGCCAGTGTCGCCATCACGATCGCCAGCGAGGCTACCAGGACTCCCACAAGCACTGCCAAGTCTCCGCGAGTCTGCCTGCGGCTGCCTTGCATCAGGTCGCCAACTCCCAGTGGCAAGTCTTCTTGGAATAGGAACTCATCGAATCGCGTCATGAACGGATCATACTCCGACACCCTGGAGTCTCGTCCAATGAAATATTTTCCACAAAGCCAAAAATCAAAAAGGCAGCCGATCTTCCGGCTGCCTCTCTGGTTCGTGGGTTGGGGAAACTTGTTCTACTTCTGGGGCTTGCGGTACTTGTCCCCGTATTTCTTCTTGAAGTGCTCGTGCATCGACTTCCCGAAACTGGGCCGCTTTTTCCCGTTGCACTTCGGGTGATAACACTCTTTCCAGAATTCGGCGTTCCGCTGCAGGATGGCAAGTTTTCCCGCTTCCGAAAGCTTGCCGCCAGGGCGTTTTTTATGGGGTTCGGTTGCTTTGACGATGCCGGGAGCGGGTGGCGCTTCCGGCGCGCTCGGGACCACGGATGGATCGATTCTCAACTGTGGAAATCGCTTGCGGAAATCGACCAAAAATTCGCCCATGGCCTGTTGGGCTTCGGTCACTAATTTATGATGCTCTCGTAAATTGGCCGCCAGCGTGAAAAATTCCTCCACCGGGGCCGCGCTTATACTATGCTGCATGACTTCGATTTTCTCCTTCTGCTTCTGCTTCTGCTTCAATTGCTTCGGTGTCCTATCCTTGTTGGCTGACGGCAGCCGACTGTGAAATTTTTCCCGTGGGTCCGGTAACCTGAACCCATAGAAACGTTTTTTCCAGCGAAGCCTTGGCCAAGTCGCACACATCCTGTTCCGTAAAGTCGTCCAGGAATAAGCCTTGAACCCGTTGGTCGTCCAATCGAACCTTTGCTTTCAGATCCATGAAAACTTCGCGGTCGTTCAATCGAACTTTGATGTTTAGCTCCATGTAAACAGTCCGAGAGATACGCCTGCTTCCTTTCTCGACGTTGCACCACCCGTGTACGGCCTGATTCATCCATCGCTGTCTGCCTTGCGTGTCCAGGAACACGATTCGGTCATCCTGCCTTGCCCCGCCCATGCCGCGCGGGTCGGTGTGGTCGAATGTCGCTTCCGCCCGGGCCAGGGGATTGCCGCACCACCCGCAGCGAAACTTCTGCCTGCGCCACATCGCTTCCGTGCGGCGGCGATATTCCGTCCGCCCCGCTGAAGTGTCGCGGCACACCTCCCGGCCATCCGGGTAAGTCTCCACTGCGCCCCCGAGTTCATTGGGCTTGTAGGCTGAAAGCGCATCCCTACTATAGTTCAACTTGTCCGCATTTGTGCAACTTTTTAAGGTGGCGGATTTTGCGGGCACGGTAGCCGTTCTTGCTATGGCTGTCTAAAATTGTACACTCCCCGCGAAAGGTTGTTTATATCAGAAATCGCGGTGGAAAGTCTGTGCCACATCGCACAGATTAGCCGCGCAAGCTGGGCCGAAGGGTCATCGGTACTTTGATTACCGGCCCATCAACTTTCCGAAGTTTTCCGAGATGAGCCGGTCGTACTCCCGCAGGATCTCGGGGAGTACGGAACCGTAAGCGTAGTCGTTCAGGCAGCCCTCCCGATTGCAAGCCTCGCAGTGAAAGTACTTCTGCCGTATCTGTTCCACGATCTGTTCCCTGGTTAGCGCCACTTGAAACCTCCTCAACTCTTCCAGTCCGCCAGAATCAACTCCAGAGCCCGCCCCAGGTCGTCGCCCAGCCCCTCGTCCGCCGCGAACTCCTTCAATATTGCTTCGATCACCTCGCGCTGTGTCTTGTACATCTTGAGCTTGAACCACACCCGGCGCTCCTCTTCCGGGATATTGTGGTGGGCGTCGATACTCTCCTCGACCGCGAGAGCGAACGTCTCTTCCGTCATGGTCTCGGCCTTGTCCAGCCACTCGCCGTCGTAGCGCAAGGTCTCCGGCAGCGCCAGCAGGCGGGAGCAATTCTGCTGGCTGATGCGGAGCAACTCCTCCAGCGTCAGCCGCTTCAAACCCTCAGCCAGCCGGATCACCTCATACCATGTTGACCTCGACACGCCCACCCGGCTGGCCCTGTACTGGTCCTCGCTCTCGATGCCGCACTTAAACCAAATCTTGCGTTCCTTGGCTTTCCGGCCATAGAATCCGATCTCCAGCGCCGTCTTGCGCTGGATGCCCCCCAGCTTGGCCAGCTTCTTATCCAGCTCCAGGTCTTCGTCGTGTTCCTGCTCGATCAATACCGGCTCATACATAATCGCTGTCCTTGTTCTTGTCTTTCCGGAACGAGTCCGCCTCCGTGCAGGTGTTCCAGTGGGCCACGGCGGCATCGCTGCCGCGCTCCATGATGTTCATGGGGATACTCTTGTCGCGGGTGGTCTTCCACCACTCGATATCCTGCCCGCATCCCCGGCACACTCCATCCCCGGAAAAGCGGTATCCCCGGGCCTTCAATTCATCCAGCGTCTTGGGAAAGGAATTCTGTCCCTTGGTATTCATGCATCCTCCAAGCACAAAGACCGGATGAGCGCCAAAACGAAAATATGGCACCCACCCGGCCTTCACGCTTCCATTACTCTTTTTCGTATCTCTAGCCCTGCGTCATGATTTGTTCTCCTGCTTCTGCTTCTACTGAATCAACACATATTCCCCGTCGCAAAATTCGTCCGGGTCGCCGCTGTAGCCACAGGAATCACACGTGACCGGCGCATCCGCTTCGTACCACTCCTTCACCTGCCTGCACTTGGGACAGATATAGGGATAGTGCTCCCCCTTCTCCAGATAAAAATGCCCGTTCGGTAGAATCTTCATTGGATCTCCGTAAAGGGTAGGTTTGCTTTGCGGTGCTCTTGCCACGCAATTGCGCGCCAGCATTCCCATGAGCAGGCAGCGGAAAGTTTACCGTCGATGTAAGTTGGCAGTCCGCCACCGCCACCGATAACACATACATTTCCACAGTGGCTGCATCGAATTGGCTCCGACTCCTTCACGAAATTTCTCCGGCCACCGGCTCGTAATACGCCATCGGGCACTTCGCCAGATACTTCACGGCTTCCTGAAATCCCTCCAGCTTCGCGTCCTTGATCGCCGACCGGATGGGATGTTGCTTCTTCTCCGCCTGCAACTCCTGGGTCCGCCGCAGCGCTTCCCAGCGCAGAAACGCCAGACAGCTCCCTTCCGGCGCATATTCCTTGTTGTGCGTCCCTACCGTGGTCATCTTCTCGATCTGCCGCCTCAGTTCGTCGTACTCCCGCTCGATCTCCTGGCAGCGCTTCTGGCAGTCCAGGTAAGCCGTGCTCACCTGGGTAGTCTTGCGCGGCGTGATCTTCCCCGCCATCGCGTCTTTCAAATGAATCTCTAAGTAATGCCGCAGGGCTTCGTCGCTATCCTCGGTTTCAAACTCGCAATAGCTGCACGAATACGGCCCTAGCACTTGCAGAAAATTTGCTGTCTCCATAACCCTCAATCCGTCGTAAACCTGTCTTCCCTTTCTTCCCTTGCCTTCGCTTCCTCAATCAGCTTGCGCGCCTCGCGCTGAATCAGGGTCAAACCCGGCCTGCGCCAGCGATACAGAATCGCGTGATGCACCATCGCCCACTTTACCGGCTGTCCCGAGCGGACGGCCATCGAATAGGTCACGGTCACGCACTTACGGCTCTTCTCCGGGTTGCGAATTTCCTCTAGCAGCAGCCGCTCGTAATCGAGTTGTCCCGAATCCGTCATCAATCCTCCCCGCCATGCTTCGCAACACCTGCCTCCCCAGCGCCGTGATATCCGGATGCCTGTCGATGAAATACTCCGTGGGCTGCCGCGCATACCGCCAGCGCCGCTCGATCGCCGTAAACACCGCAATCGATTTTCGCGGACGCTCCGGCCAACTCAGGCTGTTCACCAGGATCTGCTCCCCCTCCGCACTCATCACCCGCTTGTGCAGCCCTAGGTATCGCACCGACCGCACACTGATGCCGTACTTGTCCGCCAATGCCTGCAGCCGCATCGTGCGCAGCACCCGCACAAGATTTCGTTCCGCCTGCATCATGGCTTCCGCCCCGCTTCCTCATTGGCATTGCGCAGCTTCCGCTCGATCTCTTCCGCCTGCCTGCGCAACACGGCCTTGCGTTGCTCCCACTGCTCGTCGCTGACGCCCTGGCTTCTGAGGCGCTCCGCCTTGGCCACAACCTCTTCCGGACTATGCTCCTGGAAGTGCTTCTCTACTACCGCCTGCACCGATCCCGGCTTGGCTTGTGTCGGCGGATGCTTCTCGAAGAACTCTTTCGCGATCTCTTCCAGGGTCCAGAACTTCTCGCCCGCCGCCTTGCGCTTCTTCAGGTCATCCAACTCCCTTGCCTCGTCCTGGCGCTTTTGCTGCTCCCTCGCCACAAGCGCCTTGCGCTGCGCTTCCTCGCGCCGCGCGAGGATCGTCTGCAGCACGTCCGGCAACTTCGGCATCCCCCGCCACACCTGAATGCTCCCGTCCTCCAGCGTGTACTTCGGCGGATATTTCATCATCTCCATCACCGCCGCCTCGATCTCCGGGTACTCGTAGTCCCTGAGACTCTCCATCCAGAGTTGGTGCTCCAGCTCCGAGAGCAGCGTCCGGTAAGACTCCTGCAACGTCGCCAGCAGTGTCGGCAAATCTCTGCGCGCGTTGCCAGATTTGCTGACTTCTGCGTTCCGCCTTACTAGCTGGCTCATGGCCGTTCTCCAGTGTCTTGAATTGTGTAACCGGACCAGACCCCCAGCGCAAGCATATTTTTATCCACAGGCCAATCGGCTCCGAGGGAATAATCCTCTCCGATCGCGAACGGTTGAGCAAAATGCGGTGAAAGTGCTCCGCCGTGACCGTGGGATACGATTTTAAAAAATACTTAAGCGCCGCGCCGTCCTGGGGGCCAAACTGGAAAGGGAGTCCAGACTCCCGGTTCATGTGGTCCCAGTACCGCTTCAGCAGATCGACAAACTCCCCATGCCGCAGATCCTTGCGCTCCAACACTGCCAACTCTAGGGAAGACTCCACCCCAGCGGCGGGTTTTCGCTGGGAAGGTTTAGATTTAGTTTTGTTATGAGTCTTGTCTTGAGTATTGTTTATAGGTCTCCCTGAACCCTCAAAAAGGTCAGGCTGGCCCTCTGTAGGGTTCACACTGGCCCCTACATCGGAAGACTCTCGCTGCACCTTCTCCACGGCAAGCAGGGTATGGATGTTGATATTCTTCACTCCATTAGGTTGTGAACTGCGCTTCACGGAAATCAACCCTGCCTCTTCCAAAGTCTTGGTTGCCCGCTTCACTGTAGACTCGCTGATCGATAGAGTTGAGGCAATTCTGGGAATAGACACAATTGCATCGCCAGTGTGGTTGTTGGCGTACCGCGTGAGCGCTAGATACACGGCGAAGGCGTGGACCCCGACCTTCCGGGCGTAAATGTCAAGAATTTCGTTATCCGCCCAGAAGTGCCCGGGCCGACGCGAATCGCGTAGTTTCATCGTCATGGTTGGCTGGCTTTCTTTTGCGCCAACTTCAACTTCTGCTTCTCCCGCGTCTATTCGAACTTCTCTCTCATCGCCGATCTCTCCCTCGCCCTGCCCGTTATCGGCGTCCCGGGGCGGCGTCGATCCGAGCCGATCTTTGTGCAGATTGGATTTCCAAAGAAAAACGATCCCCCGAGGGGAAGCTCATACCCATCCGGGCACTCCCATGAAGGGACAGGCATTGAACCCATGCCGGGATCGATAATAGGACTATTACAATTCTGCGTACAAATCGCTGGCTTCGTATCATGTTTGTCAATTGCATCACCCCCCTTCGTCGTGAAGTTTTTATTCGCGCTCCTCTAAATCCTCGCAACTCTGAATCAATTGCCAGGACTCTCGGTAGGCTATCTCCATATTGCGCAGGCGCTCCGCTTTTCGTTCTAACTCGCGCGCTTCGGATGCACAGTTACCCTCCAAGACTTGTAGCTTTGTGATCGCGTGTTTAAGCATCATTGTTTTTTCCACTCGTCGCAATTCACTCCCATGCTGATACTGCTGAATTCAAAAGTCACCATGCTTTCGCAGTGGCGCTGGTACTGGAAGGCGTCACTGCGCTCTTTCTGGAAAGAGACACCCTTCAAAAATCCGCCGATACCCGCGAATAAAATGCACCCGGAAATAATCAAGGCTACGCGCAACTCTTCGCTCATTTTCAAAGTACCAGTCCTCCCAACTCCGCCGTATCTTCCGGCTGCTCTTCCATCCCCACGCCGGAACGAATCGAGTCCCAGCGCTCCCACCAGTGGTCGATGCTCTGCAGGTGTTTCTTGGCCAGCGCCCGGGTGTGCTCGAACGCTCCCTCCACCACACTTTCCGATACTTCATGGTCGCGAAATCCGGACAGCAATTTCTCAAAGCGCTTGTTGTTCATCTGCGTGTGGCTGCGGTACTGAGAGCTGATATGGCCCTTGAGCACATTGATGCCCAACTCCGGGCCTTTCCTCTTTCGAATCTTCCCCGAGATCGCCGTCTTCAGGGTCTCGGCGTCTACCCCGAACTTCTCCGCCGCGTCCGAGGGCCGCATGTCCCCTTCCGTCACCGCCTTGATCGCGCCCGCCATGCTGCGCGCCAGGACATTCGATTGCGCGTCCTTGATATACTTCCGTACCACGTCCGCAGGCCAGAAGCTGAAATACTTCACGATCGCCCCGGAAGACGTTTTCCGCTCCAGCAGGCTCTCGATCGTGAAGTTGATATCCTGCTTGCTCGGCGGCAGGTTGCCTCCCACGTTGCGGCTGAAGGCGTAGGCAATCATCTCCGCAGGCTTCATGTCGTCCACAAAGTCGCAGGGCAGCTCCTTTTTGCCCGCCAGCTTGGCTGCCTCCAGCCGATGCCGCCCTTCAATTACGTCGTAATCCTTCGTAATTTCGAGCGGAGGCAGGATTACGTCCGCCTCATACAGCAGAGCCAGATTCAGGACATGGTCCTCGTTCAGTTTTTGCCGGACGAAGATTTTGACCCGTAACTGCTCGATGGCCACCATCACCGGCTTGCTAGTCTTCATTACACGTTCTCCTTGTCTTCTTTCCGCCACACATACACCGCGTCCGCAAACACTCTCACGCGGATTTTTATGTTCTGACACTTGGCTGACATTTTCAGGCGGTTGCGAATCGTGGCATTTCTACCGCCGACAAACCAATCGCCATATCCAAAACGGGCCAGCGGAATCTTTACGAAGCCGTCCCGCTTCACCCGTTTCATATCCTCCACCCAGCACGTTTCCCGTCCCTGCTCCTTCCAGGTAGGGTGGTGTTTTTTCTTGGCGCGCTCCTGCAGTACGTCCCAGGCGTTCTTCCGCACCAGGACGTACCCGGCCTTGTCAATGAGTCCCAGGAGAGCCTTCGAAAATGGGCTCCTCTTCTTCGTCATGCTTCTTCTCTTTCTTATTCACTTCGTACCGCAACACCCTCTTCGCAATACGCTTCGCATCCCTCGATATCAAAAGACTCCTGTGCCGCCCGGGCATACGCATCCAGCGCTTTCTGGTTTTCCTTGAGCATCTTGAGCGGCGCGCGACCGGCAACCACCGCCTTGGCCAGACTCATCACGCTGTTGCAGCGGCCCTTCCACCGCCGCACCGTCGAGACTCCCTGCGCTTTCGGCTCCGACGCCAACACTACCGGAGGCGCGAAGCCCGCGTCGGCAAGAAACACCATCGCCTCTTCCTCGCGTCCCTCGGCGGCAAGCGCTTCCGCCTCCGCCATCCGCGCGTCTTCGTCGAGCGCCGTCTGCTGCTTCTGTAGCTCCGCCTGATTCAGCTTCCGGGTCGCTTCCCGGCGATGCTCATAGGCCAGCACCGCCGCCCGTAGCTTGGCGTCGGCAAAATTCAACTCATGCAGCGCCTCGCGCTCCTTCTCCCGTACCGACTTAGTAGCTTCGTTGAGCGCGTCCTTCACCGGCTTGACTAAGTTGCCCAGTTGCTTGCGAATCACCTGCGCGTGGCGCAATCGCGCCGCCGCCAGCGTGTAAGTCACTTCGTCCTGAATGTCGATCTCGTCGAGCGATCGCGCGTGCGCGTCCGCCATGGCTTTGGCTCGGTCCATCGACTGCACAAACAGGGCCAGTCCCTTGCGGATAATTCGCACATCCACGAACGGCCCTTCTGATAAATCTTCCTGCATAAGTCCCGCCAGAATACTGCCGTTAAATTCCGTCATTCCTCTGCCCTCATCGGCCAATGCTTCCGATTTTTCTTGGTGCTGCTGTGGCCCACGTGCCAGTGCTTGCAGAACTCGCACAAATACGATTGAATCCGAAACCCGCCGCGCTTCGGCCCCTTCTCCCGCTTCAGCGTCTTCACATGGACTTCCGCCAACTCCCGGGTGTCATGCCGGAGCTTCCCGACGCACATATGCTGATACCGCGTCTTTTTATCCATCCGTCAACTCCGTGCCTATACGGCGGGCGATGTCTCATAGACTCCGTTGTTCCTTCCCCAGGTGGTCACCGCCAGCGCGCACAGAAAAATATCCTTGTCGCGCGGGTCGCGGTAACGACACATGCGGTAACTTCCGTCCGGCTTCAAAATCACCGCCGCCCGCTCCCAGCCGGTCGGAATCCTGTTTTTTGTGTGCTCGTACACGTCGCGGATAGCCGCCGAAGGCGTCTGCACCAGTTCGTATCCGGCAAGCTGCAGCCGCCACGCCGCCTTCTCCTCCACCGCGCACTTTAAATCCAGGATCATGGCCTTTTGGCCTAGCCATCCCCGCTTGTCGATCTGGTAGCCGTAGCGAAACCCGCGCACCGTGGCAATCCCCTGCACCTCACTGTCCCGCACCAGGAACTTTTGCTCCGCCTTCATCTTTTCGTAGGCCAGCACGTACGGAACCGCCTCTTCATGCAGGCTGGCCCAGTTCAAGTCCCCCAGGGACGGCGTGTCCAGTTGATGACAAGCCAGATGCACCGCCGTACCCAAGCTCGACTTGCGCTCCAGAATGTCGAGCGCAATGGCCATTGAGTAATGCACCAGCCCCGCCTGCGCCAGCACCTGGGTCACGCTGGGAACGATCGTGCCTGTCTCGTCGCGGTAGGTGTGTGTCTCCGCGATGAAAGTGTATGCGGTGGTCACTTATCTGTCCGCTTGGTGCCAGTCACGCTGACGCAGGAGCAAACCCATAACTCGATCAACATCCTGTGGACGGAATGGTCATATGTAGCCTTATGCCGGATGCCGGTTCCTTTGCACGACATACATTCGTCATCGGCGACAATATGGAGCAGCGTGCGTTTCAATTGGTCCTCCGGCTGGCGTACTGTCCCCGGATGTTGCCGTGAAAAAAAATCCCCGCGCTCTCGGCGTTACTGAACTCCAGGAATGTGTCCACATCCACGCCCTCGTATTCATACCCGCCGCCCTTCCAGAACTCGACCGTCAACACCTGGGTCTCGTCGTCGTAGCTAAAAGAGCGAATATTGCTGCTTTGCGGTACTACGGTTTTTATGGCCACGCTTCTTCCTTTCCGGCTGGTTGCGCTCCGGGTCCAGGGAAATACTTCCCGGCTGCAGTTCGTACCACGTCACCCCGTTGCGCGGGTTCTTTCCAACCACGTGAATGTAGTGCCCCATCTTTCGCAAATCGGAGATGCGGCTGGTGTACTTGAGGGAAATCGCGGCCAGTTGGACGTTGGTCGCCCTTCCCAGCCGCAGCAGCTCTAGAATCCGCGCGCACTGGCTTGCCAGTCTCGCCCGCTCCTCTTGTTTCATGTCATCTTCAGCCTGTCTCCACCCGCCCAGATCATCAGGTCCGGGTAGTCTTCCTTGCGAATCTGCAGCAGAGACTCCACGTGGCAGTGCTTGCGCACTTCCTCTTCCACCATGGTGCTGGTCTTGCCGTGGAATCTTCCGGCGCGAGCCACCGTCATTAGCTTGACAATCTGCTTCTGGTCGATGAAGTCCGAAATCTGGACTACGGGAGTCTCGGGAGCCTGCAGCTTGAAGTCCCAGGAATCGATTTCCGCCTGTGGAATTTCCTGGGTTTGGTTTTGGTCTTGCGCTTGCAATGGCTGTGGCGATTCGAGGGTCATGATTTCCCGCTCGGGCAGCGGGATCGCCGTCTTCACCTCCGGCACCACGTCGCCTTCGAGAATTCTCTGGCCTTCGTCTTCGTCGTAAATGCCGCTGAAGCCGAACGCCATGCGCGCCGCCTGGATATACGCCTTGTGCCGCAGCATCCGGCGCGGCCACTTCGTCCAGATATCGTTGTTGCGCACACACTCGATGAAGAACTCCGTGGCGGGCGGCGAATGTTGCACGTTTTTGCGGTGAATGGCGCAGGTCACTGAGACCGGCTTGTCGCCATTCATCTCGTATTTGAAGTCCGCGCCGTCGTACTGCTTGTGCCGGGTCACCAGACTCACCCAGCCATCCACGCTGACAATCGGGATGATGCCCCCGGACTTGGTGACAAACGCGAAAATTTCCCGGGTGAAAGGATTGAGTTGGTACTGGTGCGCGACGGAAAGGAACATCGCCACCTGCGCCAGGGTCGGCGGGGGCTTATTGGGGTCTTGCGGAAAGCAGGTTTTGATGATGGTCTCCACGAACGAGCTGGGGACCATCTGGTATTGCTCCGCCATGCGCTGGAAGAGCGGGCTTTTTTGCGGAACCGTAAGTTCGGTGGGAAGGGCAGAAGCTGTGCCCATGAAGAGACTCCTTCATGACCTAGAATGTTGCTTCAGCTTCTGCTTCTGTTTCTTCTTCTGCTACGTAGTAGCCGTTTACTGCGTACAGCGCTCCAACTTCCCGACTCCCGCCACCGTGAGGCGCGGTTGCGCGGGTTCGCAGGTGCCATAACTTACCGGCTCTGCCAGGGGAGACTCCGGCGCAAGCCGCTTCTCCCACCCCTGAACCACCTTCACCAGTGTCTCCAGGGACGACTCGCTATTATTCACCGCATAGTACATCCGGGAAATCAATTCCAGGTGATGCGCCGTAATCCACGGCCAGAGTTTCCGCACCATCTCCTTTTCGGCCAGCACGCGGCATGTGTCGGCGAGAGAGACAAGCGGATTTTCATGACCCATCAGGTACATCTCGCTGCGGATAGGTGCGAAGTCCTCGCCCGTAATCCCGCAGGCCAGTAGCGCGCCGCCAAAGGCGCACCCGCAGGCTCCATCGGGAGTAATCCACTCGCTTGCGTCCGCGCTCTTGAGCCCGTCTCCGAGTAAAATCGCTTCGCTCAATTTCATAGCTGCTCCTGTTCTTCGAAGGGACGCACCGCGACCGCCGCTAGACCCTTCGGCCCGTTAATCAGTTTGAATTCCACCTCCTGCCCCTGCCGGAGCATGCGGTGTTCCTCTTTGCTTTGTATGTCGGAGTAGTGGACAAAGACCGACTTGTCCCCGAACTTATCCCCGACCGTTTCGCAGTTGATAAAGCCGTAACCCTTTTGATCGTCGAACCATTTCACGGTTCCACGAAGCACAGATCCGATCAAATCCTTCCCGTGTGTCATTGTTCCGATTCTTCCATCCATTTCTCAAATGCCTTGTGGGCGCAAGACCGCCCGCATAGGTTCAGCATTCCGTCGTCATCGGCTTCCTCTTCATTCCACGCCTTCTGGATGTAAGACTCCCCCTGCTGCCGTAGCAAGTACCAGTGATTGCACTCTCCCTTGAGTTTCTGACACATGGCGCAGCGGTAGACATGCTCCCGGGCCACGCCGTCATGATCCCGTGGCGCGCGCCAGCAGCCGCGTGCGCCGGTCCTCGCGCCGTTTTTGCATGCGCGCCACGCGCTGCTGCTGCAATTCCCGCACCGCGTGCCCGCACAGTTCTTCCGTCGCCGCCAGCACGATTCCCAGGGACCGCTCCGTGGCCAGACGGATGCGGTCCAGGCGCAAGACCTCGTGCTCGTCGAAGGCAAGCTTGCGGATGAATTGCAGTTCTTTTTCAAGAGAGTCCAGAACCCGAAGAACATGGAACTCCATTACAGTTGGGACTTCGGGAGAGTCGCTGGACAAAATAGGGGAGTCCGCCAAACATGGCGCAAGTGGTATGTTGTTCATAGCCCTTCTTCTTCTTCCTCTC
>Ga0070713_100002439_pt1 | contig 12130 bp, 25 predicted proteins | sample LARL82metaG_FD_65465 | JGI IMG/M metagenome (GOLD analysis project Ga0070713, IMG submission 65465) | Corn, switchgrass and miscanthus rhizosphere microbial communities from Kellogg Biological Station, Michigan, USA - LAR L8-2 metaG | ecosystem: Host-associated > Plants > Roots > Rhizosphere ... | reverse complement strand
CAGCTTATTCGCAGCGCGGCCGTGCGCGGAGCGGGAGGGGCGGTCAATTAATCTTGAAACTTCTGCTGCTGGACATAGAGACGGCGCCGAACCTGGTCCATGTGTGGGGACTTTATCAGCAAAACGTAGGCGTCAATCAGATCATCGATTCCGGCTATGTCATGTGCTGGGCGGCGAAATGGTACGGCGAAAAGGAACTGGTATTTGATTCGATACACCGCAGCAGGCCGAAGAGCATGCTGGGCCGCGTTCACAAGCTCATCGGGCAGGCAGATGCGTTGGTTCACTACAACGGCACCAGCTTTGACGTGCCAACGCTCAACAAGGAATTCCTCATCTACGGCCTCAAGCCGCCGGCCCCTGCAAAGCAAATCGATTTGTACCGGGTTGCCAAGCGTCAATTCCGCTTCCCGTCAAAGAAGCTCGAATACATAGCGAAATCACTAGGGCTGGGCGAGAAGACGCGCCATGAGGGGCACGAACTGTGGATCAAGTGCATGGCGAAAGACCCCGAGGCGTGGGAGCGCATGGAGCAGTACAACCGCAACGACGTTGTGCTGCTCGAGCGCGTCTATCAGCGCATGTTGCCGTGGATCAATCAGCATCCTAACCACGGCGTCTATGACGAGCCCGGCATTCCCGTATGTCCCAATTGCGGCTCGGGTCATCTGCAACGCCGCGGCTTCTCGCGCACGCAGGTAAACAAATACGCGAGATACCAATGCCAGGAGTGCGGTTCATGGACGAAGGAAGCGGGGTCGGAACTGGCGAAAGAGGACCGTCAATTGATTATGCGTCGGGACATCGGATGACTGATTTCGACAGCATCAGCAGAGGCCTTCAGGAGGCCATCGCCATGCAAGCCGACAGGGGCCAGAAACATGACGACGGCAAGCCGCGCATGGACTTACTTGACAGGCACGCGCTAGAAGAAATCGCTCGCGTGCTCGGTTTCGGCGCGCAGAAGTACGCCGCGCATAACTGGCGGCGGGGCATCAGCTATTCGCGCCTGACCGCGGCCGCATTGCGCCATCTGCACGCATTCAACGATGGCGAGGACATCGACACGGAGAGCGGACTGTCACATCTAGCGCACCTGGGTTGCTGCGTCATGTTTCTGCTGAACATGCAGAAGACGCGACCGGACCTAGATGACCGGCCGAGGGAAGAATGAAAGTCTGGTGGAAGTCAAAGACCATCTGGTTCAACGCCGCGGCAGGAGGCGTGGGTTTCATTGCCGCGGGGTGGGATCAGTACGCCGGCACCCTCCCGCATTGGGCCGCGCCACTGCTTGGCGGCTTGGTCATGGCGGCGAACGTCGGGCTGCGCTTCATCACTACAGACCCGGTTTGTCTGAAGCAAATGGACCCTGACCGATGATCTACCTCTTCGGCGGCGTGGGTGTCATCGTGCTCTTGCTAACGATCGCGTTGGGCTTCGAGCATGAACGCGTGGTGTACGAAACCAATCGCGCCGATGCGGTGCAACTGAAACTCACCGCCGCAGAGGAACGGGCGACGGCTCTCGCGCTACTTTGGTCGGCGCAAGTCGATAAGACGGAAGCGGCCAAGCGTGGGTTAGACAAGGAAACCAATGTGCAATTCGATGCGCTCATGGACCGGATCAAGCATTTACCGGCCCGGACTTGTGCTGCTGGCGCTGATGTTGAGCAGCTGCTCGGCGACATTGCAAGAGCGGCCAACGCTGCCGGCATTGCCACCGTCGATAGTGCGTCCAGCCATGGCCTTCCCACTCCCCCCGGCCCCCGTCGCAAGAACGACTGAAGGCGTCGTGTACGACCTGGACGCCCTGATTACCTGGGCCTCCGGGGGAGCGAAGGCTTACGCCGATGCGCATTCACAAGGCTTGGCCTGCATAGGCTTTTACAACAACCTCAAGGACACAAAATGACCATTACCACGTTCTTCATTCTCTCGGCCGTCCTGACGGGCCTGGGTGTTATCGCCGTCGTCGTCGGCGCCGTCGTCTACCTCAAGCGCCGCGGCGTGTTGAGAGCCGCAGCGGACGCGGCCAAGACCGCGGTTACGGCTGACGTGCAGGACGCTGCGAACAAGCTGTGATTTATTTCCTCGCCGGCCTACTCGTTGGCGCCCTGATCGGTTGGATCATCACTGCGGCGCTGATGTAATTTGCGCCTCCTTCTGCTCGTCGCACTGCTACTTTCGGCGTGCGGCGGCGGGGGCTCGTCCAGTCCGCAGACACCCGTTGCGCCGGTTGTTGCTCCGCATGTCGTCGACTTTGGCTACTTCGGCACGGGCGACGGACAGATAGCGGCAACCGCCGGGCACGTCTCATTTGTTCATGCTGTCGATTGGGGCGATTGGGCCAAGGACCGGGAGGCGATCAAGGCGCGGATCATCGCGCAGATGCAGGAAGCAAGGGCCCGGGGTATTAACCGCATCATCCTTTCGACCGGCTTCCTCACCTTCGACAGTCAATGCAATTGGCTCGGCACGAAAGACCTGTTGCTGTTCAAGATTCAACTCGACGCGCTCGACCTGTCGCGGATGGTCGTGATGCTCTACCCGATGGACGAGCCCGAGAATCACGGCTGTTCCGGGGCTACGATGGCGCAAGCGTTCATGCAGACCCGCGCGGCATGGACACTCCCGATCGGCGTCATTTACGGACCCAACGGACCGACGCCGGGCATCGATCAGGCGACGGATGTTGGCAGGGACAACTACGGGCACGGCCCGCAGGCTCTTAACCTGCGCCCGGACCAACACCTGATGCTCATTGCCGGCGGTGCTAACCCTTATCGCGAAGGCCCGCAAGCCTTCGTCGACTACGCCAAGGCGAACAACGTCAGCGTGCTATGGGCGTTCCTGTTCGTGCCTTATACCGACCCACAGGGCAAGCCGCAGCTCGGGATCGGGGCGAATGGGATGCTACCCGCCTACAATGCCGCGGGAGACGCCCTTGGCGCCTGAATACGACGCGCTGGTCATGCAGGTCGCGTCCTGGCTCATGCGGCAGTCGCAGGCGAACGAGTACATCCCGCTCGCGCAACTCATCAAGCAGTTTGTCGAAGACGTACAGAGGATCATGGAGTGACCGAGCGTTATTGGGACTACGCGCCAATGGACGAGCCCGCTGCGCGCAACGCGCAGAAGTTTCTCCCGCCCGAGGTAAGATTGACGGACGAGGATGTGCAGAGAATAGCGGTATGCAAGGGCGTCAACAGCATTACCCGTGCATACATGATGGGGTTGTTAGCCGGGCTTAGGCGGAAGTAGGCCATCAGCGCCCCATCCAAAGCCCATGTTTCACGGGGAACGCAACGGCGATTATGAGTCGCCTGCTCTAACCGACTGAGCTACGGGCCCGTCTATGACAGTGGCCGACAGTTGACGCCTGCGAACGACCGGCTCCCCCCATCGCCAGTCCCGCCACTAGGCGACTAATGTGACGCGCGGGCCTATCGGACCGTTCTTTATCCATTCGTCCTGCGTCCTGCCGCAACGTCCGCAAACGCGCTTCTGCCGGGTCTCGCAATAAGGCGACTGTCGTTCAGGATGCCGCGGGCTCACAAGGACGCCATTTTCCTGATACTCCGTCCAAGGACCCCACGCGTGGCGCCAGGAGCAAGTCATTTCAGCTTCCCCACGGCGTCGCGCAGCCGGCCCTTGACGAGATGCGTATACCGCTGCGCGCTTTGCAACTGATCGCCGAGCAACGTCGCGATGGTATACAGGTCCTCGCCCTCCGCGGCAAGCCACGACGCGAACGTGTGTCGCAAATCGTGGAAATGCAGGCCTGGCATCCCGATAGCCTTCCTAGCCCGCGAAAAGTCTTTGTGCAATTGCCAATAGGAATGCTCCAAAGGCAACGCCGACAAGTAGCGACGCGCCGGCCCAGCGACAGGCACGATTCGCGGTTTGCCGCTCTTGCTCTTGTAGACATGCAGCGTAGCCGAGTGCGGCGGCATCTTTGGCAGGGCAAGCAATTCCGAAGCTCTTAGCCCAGTGTAGGCCGCGAGCCAGATAGTCGCTGGATACGATGATGCTGCCGCCAGTTGCGAGACCTGGCGCTTCGTCAAGTACACTTCCCGCTTGTTGTCCTCGCGCAGCACCGTGATCCGGCCGCTCAGATTCTCCGCGATCCGCCCCTGCTTGTAGGCGTGGCGGCAGACTGATTTCAGCATTGCCAGCCTGCGGTTGATCGTCGCGGCTTTGGTCCGCGTGCTGACTGCCGTACTGATCGATCCAGACGTGCCCCGTGCTGCCGTCCTGCCTGATTGTTGACCACTGCTGGACTGGGTATGGCTCCACTCGCTCATGGCTTCCTGTACCACTTGCGGTACTTCCCGCAGCAGCCTTCCTTTTGCGAACGGCTCCCACTGCCGGGCCTCGCTTTGCATCTTCCGTCGGTCTTTTCTTCGGTGATCCTCTAGCAGCCATTGCTCGATTGCCTTTTCCAGTGACAGCGCCGGGATTTTCTCCAGCGTCTCGCGGTCGAATATCTCGCGTCTCAGCTTCGTCTCTAGGCTTTGCGCCTGCGTCTGGGTGGACCCTTTTGGTAGACGCCGGAAAATGCGGATGTGGGCCTGCTCGAACTCGACGAGCCATCTTTTCCGTTGCTCGTCGTATCGGACTGCCATCCGCCTCTTTCCAGATAGTCGGTTAGCGCTTGCTCCGGTATGCCTACCCGGTGCGGCGAAACCCGGACTGTAGGCAGTCTGCGGTCGGCGGTCAAACGCTCTACCGTCCGTCTGGATACGGACAGTCTTAGAGCAACCTGGTTTAGCGTTAGGATCACGGTTTCTCCGCAGTGAGCAGGCGGTCGGTCACTACTCGCCCCGAATGCCGACGACTTTGGGCGCGTCGGGCGCGGGCAGAAGCATCTCGCTTTGCACGCGGTCGATGACGCGCTCGCCGCTCGGCAACAACATATGCGGCATGAACGCCGCCTCGAAGCTCATCACGCCGCACTCCACTGCGGTCAATTGGCCCTTGACCCAATCGCGCAGGACGGATTGGACGGACTTGCGGCCCTGATCGAGCGCCCGCTGCTCGTGATCCTGCTTCGTAAACCGGGAGTTCCACTTGTATGGGTGTGTGCGAAGCCACGCGGCGGCATAACCCTTCCATGACGCCTCGAGCGATACGTTCCGGTTGCGCCAACGGAACTGCACCATCGTCACCCCTCGCTCGGCGTCGATCATGGTCCCGAAGCTCTGGCAGCCGAACTTTTCAAGCGCGGCCTGCAATTCGGCGAGCGCCGTCTTGCCCGTCGCGTCTTCGTACGGCAGCGAACTGCGTTTAGTCGTCATCGGTCGCGCACGCGCGTGCTCATCTATCGCTCCCCTGTTTCCATTCTGGCTCGCTATGGTGACGCTGGCCGAGAACGCGAACACAGGGCTTGAGCGATTCGCGCATGTCATCGATCCACTTGCCGCCGCCGCAGATGACGAGTTCCAGCTTTTGCAGGAAGTCAGGCTCGCGCAACATGCGCAGATGATCGTGATTGATCTCAACGATCGTTCGTGTGCTCATCTATCGCCCCCCCTCCGATTGCAGCGCGGCGAGACAATCGTCGCGATGGCGCTCCGGCGCGCTCTCGGCCCACTCTTCCTTGCACACGAGGCACTGTCCGCCGCCATCCATAGCCTCGGTTTCATCCGATGTCCACGTGAAAACCGTGTGCTCCCGCAGCGCCGCGACCAGCTTTGCATTGCGCTTCGCGAGGGCGTCGCGTTCGGCGAGCAGGGCGCCGACCTGTTCGGCGAGCGCGTCATCCATGCCCATGCCGTCGCCAAGCGCTATTTCTTCGCGTAATTGCCCGTACCTATCGCTCATTCCCGCTCTCCCGATCGTTCCCCTAGCGCGGCGAGACAGCCGGCAGCGTGGTGTTCATCACACACGTCTGGACCGGGCCACTCTGCATCGCACTGCCAGCAATACCACTTGGGATCGTCCGGCGTCGCACAGTGCCCGATGCAATTCTTCCGCAACGCCGCTCGCAGCCTATCCCGCTCTTCCCGTAGGGCGGATATTTCGCGCTGAAACGTCGCATGAGCCAGCTTCCATTCGGCCTTCTGCCAGTCGGTTTCATCCATTGCCGTGTCTTATCAGTGCATCACTCATGCGTATCTTTCGGTTGCTGCATCTTTTTTAGCGCGACGACAATCTCCGCATCCGTCATGCCGACGAGTCGCATCGCGGCGATGATCGCTTCCGGCTTTTGCGCCTTGCGCCGGAACGTCGCTACGTTGCCGCTGAAATTGACGCTACGTTTCATGCCTTCGGCTCCGGTGCGTTCATTGCAGCGTCGATCGCAGCATCTAGTGCCGTTGTTCGCAACGGTCGCGAACCTGCGGCAAGCCATACCGATGGCCAATCTCCGCGATCGCGTTCCCGCAGCCACCGATACCGCGCCGCATCTCGTCCCTCTGCTTGTAGGGATGCTCGTAGGGATTCGCATTCGGCGGCTAGGCAAATCGGGCACACGCCATCAGCACACGCCGTTTCGCGCTCGGTTAAATCGTGCTCGCAGAGATCATCCATTAGCGGTCCCGCGCATCGTCGTCACGTTGGGCGCTCTGTTCCTGTGGGGCGGCGTCGTACATTGCGCGCCATAGATTCGCCAGCGCTAAGCCGCTCACATTGCAGTCGTGAGCATCAGCCCACACCCGCGCGACCTCGCGCATGGCATCTGTCGGCTCCCACGGCGGCATCGATGCAAGCGTTTTCTCGGTCAGGTATCCCGTTAGCGTCGAAACTTCGCCAGCCGTAAACGTCGGCTCTCGCGGTACGTCACGTTGGGCGAGGGCGGCGGCAGCTTCGACGATCCTCGCCCACAGTTCGTCTGACATACCGCCGTAATCGGCTAAAGCGCGCAATCGGGCGGCAATCCAGCGCCTCACTTCAGGAGCGAGCGCTGCATCTATTTGCTCACGTGTCAGGTCTGGATAGTCCTTCATGATCCTGTCGTGTGAATAGCCGGCGGCGTGATAGTTATGGATTGCTGACACCGGGATGCGCGTTCCTGCGATGCAGAGTCGGCCATGCATGATCTCGGGATCGACAGAAAGGCCAGCCGGTGCGGCGGGAGACTCGTCGTCGTCGTCGTCGTCATCCACTAGCGCATCCCGAGCAGGCGCGGCGGTGGATGGGCGCTCTGCTGGAGCAGCGGCGCGCGCTTGCGCTGTGTCGTATCCGGCCATGATCGCGTTAGCGAACCAGCCAATCATGCAGCCTTCGTCGCGCGGGATAAACGGGTGCGCGGCTATTTGCTTCATCCATTCCCTCGCCCATATCACGGCGTCAATCGTGTGCGGCCAACGCTGCTCTGCTACGCCCTGCGCGAGAGCGAGCATTCCTGGCAGCCCGTCGTCTTTAGCTTCGGGGTCTGCGGGAGCATTGGATGGGTCGTCGGTGACGTTGCTCATATGAACCTTGTCGTTTTGCTGTTCAGCGGCACCAGCGGGTAGGGGAGCCGGTGCATCTGCTTGGACGCGGTCGTTCCATGCGGTGATAGCCGCGTCACGCCATTCATCGACCGGCCTGTATCCGGTGCGAACCTCGGGGCCGATGCAACAGCAGACGAGCGCGCCCCACTTCGGTCCTTCCGTCTCGCGGAACGTTCGCGTGTCGTTCAGGTCCGGCACCTTCCCGCACCACGGACACGGCAGCACGTCACTCATGGCGCTTCCCCTCGGCAATAGCGGCGTCAAACATAACCGCCCAGCACTTTGCCGGATCAATCGTCCACGTCCCGGTATAGCTATGGATACCTGCCTGATCCGCCGCTTCAAGCATCGCGCGCGTCGGCTCGCGTGGTGGCACTATTGCCTGCTCTGCGGCGAGATAGGCGCGTGTGCGCTGGATAAGCCCCTCTTTCAACCATGCGGTCGCAGGAGCTGCCCTAACGCGGAGTAGCCACTCACGCAGCAGTTTCGTTGCTTCGTCGCTCATGCGGAATCCTTTGGTGTGCGCGAGCGAATCATCTGCGCGAGTTCGTGTAATCCGATAGCGTCGATGCTCCGGCGATCGTCGCAAATCTTCGCAGCATCTTCGTAGGCGTAGCGCATGCCGGTGGTGAAGATGGTCTCGCCTGACGCGACTTCATCGCCCAAGCTGTACCAATGCTCAAGCGCGGCTTGCAACGCTTCACGCTGTTCTGGTGTGAGAGTCATAAAGCTATTCGCCGATCCAGGCCGATTTCACGACAGCCAATCGTTCGCGCAAGGGCGTTTCGATGGCACCGCTGATGGCTCCCGCGCTTAAACCTGCCTCCGTGACCGCAACGAGCGCGGTAACCGCATCCATGTATCGTTTTAGCGACGACTCGAAAGCGGACCTGGTCTTGACTAGCGGTAGAACAGGATCTGACGTTTTCATTGCAAAGCACCTCTCGATTCATTTTTACAGCGTCCATGTGGCAACTCGCTACGCCTTCTCGACTCCGACACGAAAGGCTTTGTGTCATCACGCCTCTAGCGCTTCCAGCGTCATCGCGAGCAAGTCCAATTCGTCTAGCTTGTACTGTCGATAGAAGCCCTTGACGCCGAGCCCATGCAACCCGAGCGCGCCTTGATGGTGATCGGGACAGAGCGCCACGGTAAGCATGTCATCGGCTCGCTGTGCGGCACCTTGGCCTTCGCGGATATGATGGACATGAACGCCGTACTTGACGCCGAGCCCGATATACACGCAGAGGACGCAGGGTAGGGCGGCAACGCGCTCCATGTGCCGCGAGCCCTTGGCGCTACTCATCGAGATAAACCCCGTGCTCCGCTGCCATCGTTTCAACCGCCTGCATGAATTCGTTGAATTCGTCGGTGTCTAAATCGGCACTGCTGTTCGGAATCGTCAGCACCTTGCCGCCAGGAAGATCGAAGTCCCTGCACCCGAGCAACCGCTGCTTGAAATACAGGTGAAACTGCTCCGGTGAATACGTCTTTCCATCCGGCCTAAGTTTGTCCGACATCGCTCCGTAGATCGCCCACAGTCGCCGGTTAGCCTCACTGCTGCGCTTGAACCGCCGCCGGCAGGTCGGGCATCTACCAGGAATCGAGGGAGCGTTCTTCGGCTTTGGGCTTGGCAATCTCTTCCTTCGGCTCGACCTTCAGCGACATCCACTTGCCTTTCGGCCCTTCCTTGATCCAGCCCGCTATCTTGTACAGCGTCCCATTCAGCATGAACTCGCCGCGATAACTCGGCCGATTGTCGTTTTCCTGCTTGTCGTCGTTCTTGAAGAAACTGCCTTGTCCATCTTTCAGCACGAATGCCATAGTGTCTCCTAAGGTTGACTAGCAAGCCCGTTCGGAGCCCGTGCCCGCTTGATCGCCGACCTTACGTTGCTCGGCAAGAGACTCCACAGAGCAAGTTTCTGCTCGGTATCGAAGTGCTGCGTTTCCACGAAAGCGAAGACATCGCCCTTACTCTCATGGACGGCGATAATCTCGATGGCCTTCTCGCGGAGGAACGCCTGCTCCTCTGGCGTCTGCGCTTCCAGTTCATCGACCGCGACCTGACGGGCCGTGTGCTTACTGTAGTCCGGTTTCGCAGCAGCGGCGGCGTTTCCGTCGTCGTCTTCAGGAGCGATTCCTACGGCCGCAGACAGGCCGTAGCGACGGGCGTAGGTCAGGGCTGATCCATACCCCTGCGCATCCGCCTTGGACACCGGCAAGGTCAGTCTGCCCTCGATCCATTCCCCGGACGTGTGCATGAGTCGGGTATCGACGATGATTTCGTCCTTGTCGGATGGCTCCGTCATCTGGATCACCGATATTCCGTTGGTCGCGAGCGGGGAACGGCAGGCTTCCCACACCGAAGCGAGGTCGGCGTACCTCGAGCGGAAGTGCGGATTCGTCGCGTCCTTTTTGGCCCCGGCCATCACCGCCTGCGCCTTCGCCAACGCGGTTGCGATTTCCTTGATGCTGTCGCTTGTTTTCATCTTCGCTCCGGTGCGTCAGTTGGGTATTCGTCGTTCATGGCTAGATCGCGTCCACGATCATCTTTACGCGCTCGACGAGTTGCCGTGCGAGCGATTCACATTCAGCCTCGACGTATGCCTGTGAACGTAGGACGGCGTTAGGGTCGCGTGCGCGATACTTCTCCGGGCCGCTAATGTCGCCGCTGTGCGCGCAATCGAATCCGAACCACCACAGGTCCGCTCCTTCCGCTGGATAGCCGTTTGCTCCGTTGCCAGAAAAGGTGATGCCGCCATGCACGTCAAAGACGATTTCGGGCGAGCGCATCCGCTCCTGATCGCCGGCAGCGCAAAACAGCGGGATGATTCCGCGCTTGCCCATTGTTTCGTTTATCGGCGGCGACAGGTGGCGTGAAGGTTCGCTGTAGCCGACGCCGTAGAGCACATGACCCTTCGGCACGGCGACGTAGCCGCAACGGTGCGAGTTGTTGACGAATCGGCAGATCGCGCGCAGGCCAGCCGCGGTGATCCAATCGCGCTCAATGGCTAGGCTCATGCCGTTCGCTCCGAAGTCTGTAGGCTGTTGCGTTTGATTGCGTTCACGTCAGTCCAAATGGATCGAATTTCAGTAAATAATCCCCAGCCCCACCAAAGACAGCACCATCACTGCTATAGCTGTCCACCGCCATATCCGTTTCGTGTACCAAGGCTCACGCCAGTAACCGATGTTCAATCCGCTCTGTCGCGAATGAAACTGATTACGATGCACGGCGTAGGTGGGCTCGTCATGCTGTTCGACCAGACGGAGACTCACGGCAACACCTGTTCCATTTGGGCTGCGTCAACGCAATCACTCGGAACAACCGTTGATTCCGCAACACGTAGCGTCGCGGCGACGGCGCGCAGCATGGCCGTAACTTCGTCCTTGGTCCGTCCCGGCGTGTCGTTCCACGCCCAAATCGCGGAGTTGTCGTCGCCGCCGAGCGCACTGACGAGCGCGGCGAGACTCGCATCGATGCGCTCCCACAGTTCGGTGATGGTGGGGTCGGGGAGCGCGCGCACCACCGCCTTGTGGACGGCGGTTGCCGCGCAACTCCCGTCGATAATCGTGCATGCTCCACCGTTCCCCTGGTTCCATCCCTCGCGGTCGATCAAATCTGCCGCCGCATCCAACACTTCTGCTCTCATGCTGCCTCCACGGTGATCTTTCCGTTCCCGGCGCACGCGGTACAACGCTCAAGCGTGTATCCCCAATCGCCGGTGTATCTGCGATCCCCAATGCGCCGAGAAACCACGGTGCCTTTGCCATCGCACCATTGACAGCGTTGCGCGACTATCCGCGGCACCCCAGCGCTATCCAGTACGCGGTTTAGTTCGTCGTAGATTTGATTCATGCCTTCACCAATAAGCCTTTCTCGACGCGGTAATAAGTGTCCGCATCGATGCCTTCACCGACATAGCCGATCACGATTCGCGGGCGCTCGCCGTCGTAGAAAGCGAGCGCGATACAACCATCAGGACCGGCCTTAGCCATGCCGTTAAAACCGGCGACCATCGCAATAGTTTTGTACCCGCTGCTCGCGGCTTTCGAGCAGTCCCCGCTGCTCGCGGCTGTCGAGGAGTTCCCGCTGCTCGCGGCTTTCGAGTAGTTCCCGCTGCTCGCGGCTTTCGAGCAGTCCCCGCTGCTCGCGGCTGTCGAGGAGTTCCCGCTGCTCGCGGCTTTCGAGGAGTTCCCGCTGCTCGCGGCTTTCGAGGAGTTCCCGCTGCTCGCGGCTTTCGAGTAGTCCCCGCTGCTCGCGGCTTTCGAGCAGTCCCCGCTGCTCGCGGCTTTCGAGCAGTCCCCGCTGCTCGCGGCTGTCGAGTAGTTCCCGCTGCTCGCGGCACTCTTACCTTTGCCCTTCGCGAACTCAGTAATCTCGCCGCGCGCCGCCGCCTTTAACAGCAGCTTGATTTGATATTGCGAGATACGCGTCACCGCCGACGCCATGTCGCCGACATGCGCAATCGTGCAGGCGGGGAATTTCACCTTCTGATCGATGTCTACGCACCATGCGCGCTCCACTTCGACGATCAGCCATTTCGCGTCCAGCGCATCCGACAGCAATCGGTAATTGCCGTAGCCGTCAAGCAGCCCGTGCAAGCCGCCGCCGCATTCAGGTTTCGTGTCCCAATCCGGCGCTTCATTGATCGCGCCCGGTTCAAGGTTCCATGCAAAACCGTTGTAGCTTGT
>Ga0070713_100002437_pt1 | contig 12131 bp, 13 predicted proteins | sample LARL82metaG_FD_65465 | JGI IMG/M metagenome (GOLD analysis project Ga0070713, IMG submission 65465) | Corn, switchgrass and miscanthus rhizosphere microbial communities from Kellogg Biological Station, Michigan, USA - LAR L8-2 metaG | ecosystem: Host-associated > Plants > Roots > Rhizosphere ... | reverse complement strand
CAGGCAGACCGCCACTTCGCCCGGGCGAATCTCCGCATAGCACTCCTTTTCCTCGACCGACGTGCGCGGTCGCGCGAGGTTGGCCAGGAACTCCACATACTCGCGCAGTTTCTTCAGCCGCAGCTGGCTGTCTTCTGGCAGGAAATAGCCCATCGTTTCCAGATCATCCGAATCGAACGTCGACATGGTCGCCTCCTCATTCCATCGAAGTGCCCGTCCACGGCATGACGACGGACGGGGTGTCGGGAGGCTAGAAACCGCTAAGAGCCGGCGGGCGTATTCCCCCGAGGGATGTTGTATTAGCCGCCCTCCCGACGCAGAAATCACGTCGGCTTGCGCCTGCGAACAGGCGCAAAAAACCCACCAGTTTGACGGAGGTGGGTACCGCTCTTAGGGGAGTTTCTAGGCTCCTTGAAATGGAGTCTGCTATCGCGTGTGGGTGGTGTCAACCGCCGCAAAGAATCCAAACGAATAAGGGGTTCTGATCCACTTCGTTCTTTACGATTCACATCCCAGTGGCACTGCGTTGGACGACGCCCGCCTCATCTTTGCCAAGCGCTTGCGCGCAGCCCGACTGGCGGCGGGCCTGACCCAGGAAGCACTGGGTGTCGCTACTGGAATCCTGGCTGAAGTGGCACGCACGCGTATCAACCGCTACGAGCGCAGCGTTAACGAGTGCGACCTGCGCACCGCAAAGAAACTCGCAGACGTGCTCGGAATGCCACTCGCTGCGCTGTATGCGGATACAGACGAGATTGCAGAGGTGATCGTTGCATTCGCAAAGCTACCGCGCGCGGAACAGCGGACAGTGGTGAACGAGCTAAAAGCGCGCGCTAAGAAGCGATAGGCTGCCACCGCTGAAGTGACACACGCGGATCAATCGCTACGAACGCGGTGTCAACGAATGTGACCTGCGCACCGTGCAAAACGCCGTTCACCCGCCCACCTTCGCTGCCGAAACTGACCACGGTCGGCGATCACGCTGCCCATTATCGCCATCACGTTGCCCATTCCTTACATCGAGCCTGACTACCAACATCAGTGGAACTGGCCACGCTTACCAACACCAGGAGTCGAGGGCCAACTGCGGCCAAATCGAGACGGTCGTCGCCTCTGCCTGGTTGCCTCAAAGCGGTCATTAGTGATGGTCAGGGTCACACCACCAGGCGCAAGTGCGCTATCCGGAAATCTTGCCGTTTAGATAGTGCAGAAGCGTGCGGATCGTGTTGATCACTAGCATTGCATCCCCGTCTGCCAGCAGAGTGTCGTTGGCGTGGGCCAGCGTGGCGCGATTACGAAGTGGATTTAGGACATCGAGAATGGACGCCATTGCTCGCCCAATTTTGACAACATCCTCGCCTCGTGGGCCTTTGGCTCGCATGGCGGGATGATGCTTTTGAATGAGCTTGAATAGCTGAGTGATGTCGGCATCCGCGCCGTGTTCGATCTGAGCCTGGGCGCAGATCGCTCTCAGATAACCATGAAAAGCAGTATGCGCGCGGTCCACGCCCGCAACGCCCCCTTTGTTCGCCACCGCCCGTTCGGTCTCCGCAAGCGCGCGCTCCACGAGATCGGACGTTATGGCTAGATTCGGGGATGGGACGGGCGATGGCGTGTCCTCCACGTTACATTCAACCGCGACGAACCTGACGTAATGCCCTAGCTCGCCCAGAGTGTGTGCAATGGCGGACGCATTTCGCTTCAATTCCCGGTCTGCCGCCCGCTCGCTCATATCGATGTATCGGTCCATTGGTGCAGCGTAGTACAGGAGCGAAAATTCATCGTTGAAATAGTTGGTGCCCGTGCGCAACTCAAACGGCGTGCGCTCGAGTAGGTCGGCCGCATCTTCCAGACCCTTTGCTCCAAGCATGCGAACAGCGGCGGCCTTCACCCGCATCCATTTGTCGTCATCGAGGCACTGATCGCCGAGGTCAATTTCAATGGATCCGGTGCCCTGGTAGAGGCGAATCATGTGAACCCCCTTGAGACAACATGCATTAGCTTGAGCGCCACAGAGCCTCCCGGCCGAACAGCGCATCGGCGCTCCTCAGGTCCAACGCGTGTGGGTTGTTACACCAGGTGGCCCCTCATCCGCGATTTCAACATAGAACTGATCGCTCAAGGGTGCGCTGCGTCGCCCACGTCCTAGTCATCGGCCATCCAGGGGTACACGTTTGAAAGGTGATGCCTATTGATGATTACGTACCAGTCGTCCAGGCACCGATGTAAAAACGGCCTGACCTCCATGCCATGAAACTCGTCTGAGTCGTCGGGACATTCTATGTAAAAGAACTCCTGAAAGATTCCGCCCCTGGTATCCAGATGTAGACCCTTGCGGTCGGATATTGCGACGCCGGCGCCCACTTTCGGGCGCTTCAGGAAGAGGTGCTTCGAGCCGTTGGCAATGTCGGAACAAACCGACAGTGAGTGCGCAGCGAAAATGTCCTGTTTCAGCGCCTCGCTGTCTTCTGCGCCAAATTCGTCGTCGTGGAGGATCCAATCTCGAAGATGCCACATAGCCTGACAAGCGAAGATGATCACGTCGTAGAAGGTCAATGCGCCCTGCAGTTCTGATGAGTCTTGGGCGTCGACGATGCGCATCAAGCGCTCGATCCTCTGCACTTGCTCCGCAAATCGGTTCTCCATCGTCGTCGGCGTTCTCGGGATAGTTGTACGGATGCGTTAGCCGCGGGTGTCTCGCATAGTTTGGCCGCACGGCGATAGGCTCCTCACCCGCAAGCTGCAAAAATCCGGGCTATACGGAATTCTGCACCCACCCGCCTCTGCATGTCGCATGCTTGTCGGGGCGCCATTGAGCCCGCAAGGGCAGTGATCTGCCAGAAGCAGACGTTCAACGCGGGAGTTAAACGGTGGCGAAGCCGTCCGCATTGAATTGTTAGCAGGCATTTCCGGTGGTTACGGCAGATGGCTGTAATGGCGCCGCACCTTGCTTATATCCGCTAGCAAATCTTCTGTAGTGAAATTGTTCATAAGCGCTGCTTTGTACGTGTCAGTGATTTCTCTCAACTCACGTAACTTGTCCTCTGGATCTTGTTCGAAGAAGTACCTGCTAAGTTCGTTGAAGAATGCATCACCATCACTTTCCCGCAAATCGACAACTGGGAGATCATAACCTCTGTACCCATGAAGATATTGCTCTAATACGCGACGCTCTTTTTTCGGATCTTCCTGCGTGAACCATAGAGTCCTGTAGCTCCCGTCGAGTGAAGCAGGAAACTCCTTTGGGCCAGTCTCAGCTAACGGAAGACGGCCGCCTGCCAGGAGGTGCTCTGCCTCGAAAAGGATGCTGGCCTTGCCAGGCACTATGCTGCGATAAGTCTCAACGAACTTGTTGTCAAGAACACGTAGTTCGTCAAGGAGGTCAACAGTAAGAGCTTCCATCACGGAGAGGTTCGAAGACTGTCTCGAAAGCAGGGCGGCGATGCGCGCCGAATTTAGATAAAAGCGGCGTCCATCAGGCGTCTTAGCGTGTGTTTCCAAGGCTGCTCGAAGCTCTCCAAGTAGCACTTGATAAATTTCGATTATTTCATAGGACTGCACGAGCACGAGGTGCAACCTTGCGGCCAGAAGGCGGTCTCTTCTCTCGCGAATGAAATTGGCGATTTCGATGAAATCGAATTTCTCAAGCAGGACTTTGATTAGCTCTAACATTTAATTCACCTTGAAACCTTCAATGCCTGCCTGCACTGGAGTTAAGTGGCGCGCGGGACACCGTCAGCTTCGGCGAATTTCTAGACCTCATTCTGGTCGCTCCAAGCCATATTGGGTGAGGTTCTTCTTGATCCAATCCCAAGCTTTCTTCGGTAGCCAGCCTTGCCGATCTTTGCCGACTTCGACGACAAGTAGATTGATATCGCTATCGACGTATGGCTTCAATTTCCGGAATATTTCCTTGGCATTATCATCTGTGATGATGATCCAGGAATTTGCAATATAATGCCACCAACCGGAAAATCTCTTGATTTCATCAAACAGGGCCGAATACTTCTCTGGAGATCCCTTGTAGTCATACGTGATCAAGTAGGCGCGTTTCATTGTCCAGTCTCCTCGTGCTTCTGCCCACTCAGCGCCGTAGCGGCGCTCACCCTTTCTTGATTTGTTCCGTAAGGCAGCTTTCCTCGATCCAAAAGATGGGCATCTCTGTCAAATGTGAGATGCATGGGTTTGAACCAAACGAAAAGGCCAACTATGGCGACGACAAAGATAAAAAGGCCTACGCCAATCATTACGCAGTTCATTTTTTCTGCTGGCTGTAGTTCTGCCCCGAGAAGCACCGTGGCCAGAAATCCTTCGACAATGAGAAGTGCAAGCACAAAAAAACCAAGCGGTGTATTGGTGGTCTCGACTAGCTTGGCTCTATCTTGGTTTGGCGATGATTGCTTTTTGCGCGATGCGTTTGGTGGCATGAGTGTCTAACTACTACTGATTAGACGGACGTGCACGTCCGGTTATACATCCGCGCGCCGTTGCCGACGCGAGCCCCTAAGGTCACTGACCTTGAGGGACTTTACAGATCCCACGTCCGCCTAACAACCCGAAGCAAAGCTGGCCGTCCCGTGCATGCTCGCGAATATCGGCTCCGGGTCGTAGAGCGACCTTCAGTCGAAGGGTCAGCCGGTTGGCGATGCCGGTCAAATTATGTGGCGAGCTTGGTCAAATGTGCTGGCAATGATTAGTCAACAAGCTGACAACCTGCAGCACCTCCAATAAGCTCGCAGAGGCGCTTCAGTTCAGCGCGGCGATGTGGCGGATCGCCCGCAAATACGAGGTCGCACTCGCAGGGCGTGTGCGGGATGAAATCGCCGCTATGATCACGTGGCAGAGCGTGGAGCGCGCAGCGAAACGGATCTGTGATGCCTGAAGTGGAGCCCCCGTCGTCGGTTCCACCTGACTTTCCGTGCCGGCTTACGCCTGGCAGCTTGGTCGGATCGGGCCAGACTTCGGGAGCAGGTTGATTGTGCTGCAGCGCCCCCGTCAGTGCTGTAGGAAATCCCCTCGCAGGGCGTCAGCCAGGGACCCACTCCTATGCGATTCACGGGATTCCGGGTTCCTATAAGCCATTTATGCCAGGCATCCATTTGATCGATCCCAAGACACAAGTGTGGGCGCAGTGATGCGCCACTAGCAGCTTCTCTTTGGCGTTACAAACCGTCATTGCATGGACGTTGACGTGTGGCGAAACCTGACTCCACCGGTGTTAATCGCCTGGCATATCTCGCCCGGCAATATGGACCAAACTGACGAAAAATATCACTGCAGCCAGCCATTAGGTTTGAGTTTTTAGTCGATGACACAAGGAGTGATGAGCCATGGAAAAGAACCAGGTTGCCAAGCTGCGCTATCACCTTCCCGAAGCCGCCCACGAACAGCTCTGCCATACACGCGATGAGATCCGGCTGCTAGCCGACCTCACTGCCCGCATCAGCGACGAAGCGGACTATCTCCAGCTCTCGTCCAATGCCCTGGCCCGGTGCTTCGATCGCCTGGCCGACCAACTGGCCGATGCTTTGCACGAAGTATCGAGACGCCAATCCGACGAGAAGTGGGAATCAGCTTCGCGGTAGAGCCACATGAAGAACGGTGCCAAGTTCACTTCCTTGGCTGAATTAAGTGAGCTGTCCGCTATGGCAATGTGCGCCCGGATTTGAGCCCCGCCGTCGGTTCCACCTGACGTTCCGTGCAGGCCGGCTTACGCCTGGCAGCTTGGTCGGATCGGGCCAGACTTCGGGTGCAGGTTGATTGTGCAGCAGAGTTTGTTGTCAGCGCTGTAGAAAATCCCCTCGCAGAACGTCAACCACAGCAGGTAATCCGACCATGGATCAAGCCCGAGCCCCGTTCGACCAACAACGCGCAGCCGCCCGATCACATCTCCAGGCAACCAACGCTCATCCTGAACATGGGCCATCACAAAAAGGGCGCCCTTGCGGACGCCTTAGAGCTCTAGGGGGATTTAGCCAACCAGTACCCCAGTTCGTCGATTCCACCTGGCATCACAGTCGGCAACGCCGGACATCCTGTCGGATTGGGCCAGACTCGCGGGGCGTGGATAGATTGCCCCACGTGGTTTGGCCGGTCTGTCAGAACATTCCGATAGGGATTGTCGGTTGCAAAGGGCACCGGACTTCGGAAGGACGACCTCCCTCACCTGAGGGTTGCCTGTCAGCTGCGATGTGGTTGCAGGTAGATTGAACCGACTATCCAACTGGCCTCCACAGGACTGAGACATGCCCAAGCTCCGGCTTTCAAAACTTCTCCTGGACTATCTTCCGCCAGTCATCGCTTTTGCTGCCGCCGTGGTTGCGGTGGTTGGCGCTCCAAAATGGAACGACCAGGCCATCGGCTTTGCCAAAATTACGCACATTGGTTGGATGGTCTTGTTCATCGGATTCTTGGCCTTGGGGGTTTCCATGGTCGTTACCGCCAAAAACAACCGAGAGAAGACGCAAAAGAGGCAGATGCGGGAGCGTATCTGCGCAGCCGGCAAGGCTCAGATGTTGGAAGCCGTACTTCACTCGATTCATCCACTGAGGAACGACACGATCTGGAAAGGACAAGACCGCCCGACGTCGCCTCTCGATTTCCTGGACCCCAAACGGCGTGAACTGCTAGCAGAACTCAACCTCAATTCCGTATCACCTTACATGTCAGGCAACTTTAAGGAGATCAAGTGGCACACCATGTTCGAGAAGGCTGCCAAGGCTGGAACCAAGAGCATGGTCACCACCCTCCAGATTTTCGTGACCTACCTGCCCTTCGAAGTCATTGATGCGGCCACGAAGCTACTCAATTGCCCGTTCATGCAAATTCGATTGCTGCGCATGAGTGATTTAGTGGAGGCAAATACGCACCACGACAAGAACTGGCGCGTGCCATTCTTCATCGTCCGGAACGATGAGATGCACAACCAAGAATACGAAGAATTTTGGAATCTCATCACGCAAACTATGAAGCTTCTCGGCGCAGAATCCCTACCGGACGGCCGCCCGAAATTCGGAGGCTATTAGCTTTTCACTACATGCCCCTATGCAGCTGATCGCGACTAACCGGACTTCTGTGGCCCAAGCACTATAGCCAAGTGCCTCAGGTCGTCCACGGAGAGGTCGTACCCCTTCCCGTCCTCCCGTTCCCTCAAACTTCCAAGAGCATAGACTCTGAAGTAAGCCACATTGTCCACCTGCTCAAAGAGTTCGAACCAATAGCGGCGGTAGCGATAAGCATTGATGCTGGCAGAGTCCACATACAGCGATATGGGCTTGTCTTGATGCTTATCGAAAAAGCTGAACCGGAAGCCCGCGCCAAATTTCTTGTACCGGGCACCTCCAAACAACACCCGGTCATTCACTCCAAGATCCGCCCATTTCATCGAGCGAAAATATGATTGCAGTGAGATCTCCCCGAGCCCTCGCACCTGGATACTCAGGGCTTCAAACTCTTCCTTTGATAGCTCTTCTCTCGCCTCCCGGTAGCACTGCACAAGTCGCTCCAAGCTATTCGTGCTGTGCCTCATCTGCGAAGGTCGACCGCCCCTCATGTCTCGAGAGGTGCCGGTTCCTTGCTCCGAATCAATGCGTTCGCTGGGTGGCTCATCCCCTTGCTGGGTACTGTCACCAGTAGGGTCAAAGACGTCAATGTAATCCGTGAGCTTCAGTTTGGCCTTCCGCTCTTCCAGTTGACGGTCGGACTCACCCGGTAGCCTTTGCCTTACGTCGTCTTCGGACCCTACCCATTCGCATGCCGCGTCATGGTCATCAATGGGATTGGCTCGATAGTGGGCGGTCTGATGCTTGGATTGCTCCTGGGCTGGGACGTGATAGTTCACCCCGGTGACTTTGACGCCTCGCTTCCTGCACGTGTCCGTTGAGCAGAGAAAGCTCAAGGCTGCGCGTCGGGGACTAGCAAAATAGAACAGCCTAGCTCCCGTTATCGGAAGAACCTCCTCTGCTTCAACGCAATAGGCATGCGTGATCCGTTTATTGCTCTTCATAGGCCCATTTTTCCTTCAATGGTCAACAAAGCTCTGTACGTGGACAGTCCCGCCTTCTGTTATCGCGCGAATTGACAAAGACTTGAGCGGTCACCGTGCTCCAGATCAGTGACAATCAACCCCAGGATTCGAATGGGGAAGCAGCAAATGGAGCATGTCTGGGAGCCTAGTCAGTGGGGCATGGTGTTCACCAGGTCGGAGGCATGGAAGCTTGCGCTTGGATCCAAGGCGCTAAGAGTGACCTGGGAAGGTGGAGCGACCAGCATCCCGCTTGCCCGCCTGTGTGTGTCAATCGACAAAGGCATATTTTGGTCACGGGTCACGGTGCTTGATGAGAAGACGGCCGTCACTGTCCTTGACGGCATTCCTAACCGCTTAGCGGTCGAGTTTAGAGATAGCTTCCAGCAGACGCTATCAGCTATCCGGAAACGAGAGGCGGATCAAACCAAGATTCACCGGTTCAACGAACACCTCCCGCGTATCCTCCATTGGGGGCGTTGCACTGCATGGGAGATGACTTCTCTCTTCGAAGAGAGGCGCTGGCTTACCGAGGAACACATCCTCAGCTGGAAGAACTCGAAACCGAACGCAGACCTTGCCTTAGCGGACCCGGTCATTTCCGCCCATGTGGCGAGGCGCCCGAAGAGCGAGCAGCTAGTCATTGGTTTCTGGCAAAGCGATATCCGCGAAAGCGCGCAGGAGCAAAACAAAAACTTGGTTGAGCAAGAGCTTGCCGCCTGCAAAGACTTCTTTGACCAAGTCGAAAAAAGCCCACTGACTGAGGAGCAAGCTCGGGCCATCTTGTGCTTTGACAACCGCGTCCTGGTGGTCGCATCTGCGGGTTCAGGCAAGACGTCGACCATGGTCGCCAAAGCAGGCTATGCCCTACATCGAAACTTGTTTGATGCCTCAGAAATTCTGCTGCTCGCGTTTAATGCGGATGCAGCCGAAGAGCTTCAAAGCCGCATCCGGGACCGACTCAATCCCATTGGGTTGGCTGGTGACAGCATCCGAGCTCGAACCTTCCACGCCTTTGGATTGGACATCATCGGTCAAGCTACCGGTGCTCGCCCTACTCTTGCCCCCTGGTTAGACCATGGGCAAGATCTCGCTCACCTCCAAGGCCTCATCAACCAGTTGAAGGCAGAGGACTCAACCTTCGCAAGTCGATGGAATCTGTTCCGAGTCGTGCTTGGTCGCGACCTCCCGGCCTTCGGCAAGGAAGAGGACGCCCCCGAAGACTGGGAGAAAGGCACAGGAAAAGAAGGTTTCCGGACACTCGATGGAAAAATCGTCAAGAGCCAAGGCGAGCGCTTGATTGCGGATTGGCTGTACTACAACGGGGTGGCCTACGAGTACGAGCGCCCCTATGTCGTCAACACCGCCGACGCTCAGCACCGGCAATATTACCCAGACTTCTATTACCCCGATATCGACACCTATCACGAGCACTGGGCGCTCGATGCCGCCGGTAACCCACCCCAAAAGTTCCCCAACTATCGAGAGGGAATGCATTGGAAGAAGTCAACTCATGAAAGAAACAAAACTCAGCTTGTCGAAACCACCATGGCGGAATTGTGGTCAGGGCGAGCCTTCACGATTCTCGAAAAAGAACTCACGCAACGCGGGTGCAAGCTCGACCCTAACCCTCATCGCCCACCTGTGGGTCGAAAGGTGCTCGAAGACAAAGACCTCGCACGTACCTTTCGCACCTTCATGTTGCATGCCAAGAGCAATCGACTGACAGACGATGAGCTCACCAAACGAGCAAAGGAGCAGGCAGCTGGCGCCTTTCACTACCGCCATGATCTCTTCCTGAGCCTCTTCACTCAGATTCGCGATGCGTGGGAACAAGAGCTCCTCGACCACAATGTCATCGACTTCGAAGACATGCTCATCCGCGCTACCGATCTTCTAGAGTCGGGAGTCTACGACCCGGGCTACAAGCTCGTGATGGTCGATGAGTTCCAAGATGCCTCGCAAGCCCGAGTGCGCCTTGCGCGAGCCTTGGTTAAGTCTTCTGGCCGACACCTTTTTGCAGTCGGAGACGATTGGCAGAGCATCAATCGCTTCGCGGGTGCCGATTTGTCTGCGATGACGAGCTTCGAAGAGTGGTTTGGCAACGGTCACGTTTTGCGACTGGAACGGACCTTCCGGTGCCCACAGGCTCTATGCGACATCGCAGGAACCTTCGTACAGGCCAATCCAGCTCAACTCAAAAAGCGCGTGATGTCCAAGACGCCTCCGAGCGGACCGGCCGTGCGCGCCATCGAAGTAGCGGACGAAGATCGCGTTAAAAGTGCCCTACTCACGCTTTGGCAAGAGATTCACCAGAACATTGGATCTGGGGAGATTGCAACTAGTGCAGGAGGCAAAGTCAGCGTCTACTTGTTGGGACGCTATCGGCGCGACGAGCGCTACTTGCCAGACTGGACCCATCTCTCCGACCGCCTGGACGTGCGCTTTCGGACTGTCCATGGCTCCAAAGGCCTAGAGGCCGACTACGTTTTCCTGCCTCATTTAGTGTCGGGGTATTACAGCTTCCCCAGCACAATTGCCGACGACCCCGTACTGCTTCTTGCGCTTCCTACAGGTGACGAGTTTCCCTTTGCTGAAGAGCGCAGGCTCTTATATGTGGCACTGACGCGCGCTCGACGGAGCGTAACCTTGATGACAGTGCGGCACCAACACTCATCATTCCTGGTAGAGCTTGCTAAAACAATGAAGATCGATATAACCAACATCGAAGGGGAAGCCGGTCGCTCAACTCCATGCCCTGATTCCACATGCAACGGTTCGTTGGTTCCTCGCACAGGTCGATTCGGGCGTTTCCTTGGATGTACAAACTATCCCAGGTGCAAAACAACTGCGCAGATCCGGCGTAACTTGAACTGATGCTTTAATACGATGCTTGGCCTTGGAAAGTATTGCATCAGCCATAAGAGAAGAAAACGGCTATCGAAACAGGGGTCACCATTTATTGCGCCAGACTAGTCGGGTCTGACAGACACTCTGGATGCGCGGTGGCGCCGGATGTTCAGCACCATCGAGGTACAGCATGACGGGGACACGGACATATCCACGCACCGGTACGCCATTCTTGGTTCCGGGTTGAAACCGCTTGTTCACCATCTTCTGTATGGCCGCCTGATCAAGCGCAGAGTTGCCACTACTTTGCGCGACGCAGGCTTCGATTATCTGGCCGCCCTCATCCACAAGACCGAAGACCACGGTAGTGCCTTGAGCATAATGACCAGCAGCATCCAGAGGCCAAGGAAGCCCGTCGATCATGGGCACAGGCGCGTGCGCGGCTGATTGATTCACTTCGTGCTGCACCGAACAACCAGTCATCAATAACGCTGCCGCATACAGGGCAAAGAGCACTTTCATTGTTTCGTTCCCAAAAAGGAAGGTCGACGCTTCCAAACCGAAAGGGGGCGAAGATGATTATTGGAAATTATTTACGCCCATACCCTTTGATTACCTGCCAGAGCTGAATTCACTGCGAACGACCATTACCGTGGGCAGCAAGCACAGCCGCGCAAACTGCTTTAGTGACAATGTCCAAGACCGAACCTGATACTACCTTGGTGCGCTTATGTACATAACTTGGGTCAAATGGACTTCCAAGTCGTACTCCGTCGGCGGCACGATAATCTTCGCTACTAAAATCAAGAAACTGGGTACGAGCCCCATTTTGACGGTCACAGTGAACCTGTCCATCAAGGAAACTTACGACCGCGTATCGCCCACCCTCTCTTCTACCAAAACCGAACTTCACGCCGTAGTTCGCGACGTAGTCTGTTGCTTTGTAGGCGTAGTAGGAATCACTGTCTTGATCGTGAAAAAATAGAATCCAGCGAGCGCCAGTCCAACGTACCGGCGAAAAAGTCTCGACATTCAACCGAGATGGATGCGTAGAACCTTTGTCCCCCAAGACCTGGGCCCACACTAAATTGACAAAAATAAACCCGAGCAATACACCTGTAATTGACGGTATCAGCCTCATAGCTTCCCCTGTCCAAAAAGAGAAGGCAGCATCACTGCTGCCTTTTTCTCCAGTACTGTTACCCAGCGATGTTTAGCCGCACTTCGAATACCCACAATTCAAACAAGTCTGACACCC
>Ga0070713_100002436_pt1 | contig 12134 bp, 22 predicted proteins | sample LARL82metaG_FD_65465 | JGI IMG/M metagenome (GOLD analysis project Ga0070713, IMG submission 65465) | Corn, switchgrass and miscanthus rhizosphere microbial communities from Kellogg Biological Station, Michigan, USA - LAR L8-2 metaG | ecosystem: Host-associated > Plants > Roots > Rhizosphere ... | reverse complement strand
TTTTGCTGGGTAGACTCCGCTCGGACTTCTCATTCGCCGCACAGACGTGCGTAGCGATGTGTTAGGGTATCCTACGCGGGTCGGGCCCTGAGAACGACATGCTACGGCGCTCCTTCATTACTCTGCTCGCTTGCGCCGCAGGTTCGCCGATTGCCGGACGCGCGCAGCACAAGGCAATGCCGGTGATCGGCTTCCTTAGCGCCCGTTCCGTGGGCACGTCTGCTGCACTGGTGGCCGCATTCCGCGAGGGATTGAGCGAAACCGGCTACTTCGAGAGCCAGAACGTGGCGATCGAATACCGCTGGGCCGAGGGTCGGTACGACCGATTGCCCGCATTGGCCGCCGATCTCGTCGACCGCAACGTCGACCTGATCGCGACGAGCGGTGGCCCTCCTTCGGCGCAAGCGGCAAAGAGAGCCACATCGACGATCCCAATCATCTTCGTCCTCGGCACCGACCCGGTCGAGTTGGGCCTAGTCGCCAGTCTCGCGCGGCCGGGCGGCAACCTCACCGGCTTCAGCATGCGTATGACCGAACTGAATGCCAAGCGGCTCGAACTGCTGTCCGAACTGGTTCCCCGGGCCGGGGTGATCGCGCTGCTGGTGAACCCGAACTATCCCGGGGCTGTGGGGATCATGCGAGAAGTGCAGGAAGCGGCGCGGGCGACGGGGGTGGAGGTCCTTATCTTGAAGGCCCATACTGAAGGCGAGATCGACGCCGCTTTCACGATCCTTGTCCAACGGCATGTCGACGCGCTCATCGTCGGGAATGATACGTTCTTTGACAGCCGGATCGAGCAATTTGTGGCTCTGACGGGGCGGCATGCCGTTCCTGCAATCTATGATCAGCGGGAGTTCACTGATTCCGGCGGGCTGATGAGCTACGGCACCAGCCTTAAGGCTGTCTACCGTCAGCTTGGCATTTACGCCGGGAGGATTCTTAAAGGCGAGAAACCCGCCGATCTTCCGATCCAGCAACCGACGACATTCGAACTGGTTATCAACCTAAAGACCGCCAAGGCGCTCGGCCTCACCGTGCCGCAATCACTATTGCAGCGCGCCGACGAGGTCATCGAATGAGGCGCCGCGAACCTCTTTGCGCTAGCCGCCAGCGCGACCATGCTGTCGCCGCATCCCGCTGCAACGCAGCAGAGGATGCACACGATAGGCGTCCTGAGTGTCGGCGATCCGGAACCACTGCTGCGGGAATTACGCGATCAGTTACGCCGACTCGACTATCTCGAAGGGCAGAACCTTCGATTCGAAGTGCGGCAGGGGACCGGAGATGTCGATCTGCTGCGACCTTTTGCCGAGGAGCTGGTGCGGCTCAGGGTTGATGTCATTGTTGCCCGGTTAACCCCGGCCGCGCAGGCTGCAAAAGCTGCAACCAGGACGATCCCGATCGTCATGGCGCCCGCCGGTGCACCGGTCGAGACCGGGTTGGTGGCGAGCCTTGCCCGGCCCGGCGGGAATGTGACGGGGTTCTCGATTGCTACCGCGGAAGTGAGCGGCAAGCGTCTGGAGCTGATCCGCGATATCGTGCCGGCGGCCCGACGAGTCGCGATCTTCGCCAATGCGGCCGACCCGTTCGCGGAGCCCCTTGTGGCCGAAACCGAGCAGGCCGCGCCGAGCCTCGGTCTGACAACCGCGGCAATCTTGGTGCGGGACAGCCGGGACTTGGCGGCTGCTTTCGCCACCGCCGCGAACGAGCGCGCCGACGCGGCGATCCTTCAGGGCAGCCTACCCAATAAGCCTGCCGCCGAAATGGCGCTCAAGCACCGTTTGCCATTATTCGGGACCAACCGGCCCACGGTAGAAGCCGGCGCACTGATGTCCTATTCCGGGCAGGTGCAGGAGGCCTATAGCCAAGCCGCGACTTTTGTCGACAAGCTCCTGAAGGGGGCCAAGGCAATCGAGCTGCCGGTGCAGCAGTCGACTAGGTTCGAGCTAGTGATCAACCTAAAGACCGCGAAGGCGCTGGGCCTGGCGGTGCCGCAGTCGATTCTCGCGCGTGCTGACGAGGTCATTGAGTGACCGGATTCCATCCATGCCGCCGTGTGTTGCGAGTCGAGCGAGGGTCCGCTTCTCTATCGCGGCCGGTGTCAAGCTTCGGCCTGATTATCCATGCCATCACCCTTTGCGCTCCGGCTAATAATGCCACACGGGGCTCTGGCTTCTCTTCGAGGTCGGCGCCTTGCCGCCTCATGATGGGATGAGAAGGGTGAGGCGGTACAATCTGTGGGGCGCCCTTGCCGCTGGTGAGCAGCAGGGTCGGCGGACCCTACGAACTCACCCCACCCATCGTCCCCGTGAGGACATTTTTCTGCCGGAGCAGAACGCGTTATCTCCTTGCTAGCTATTTCTCTGTCGCCGGTTCAGGCAACCGCAGGAACCGCGGCGTTGTCCTTGCTCCAGCGGAACTCGCTACCGTCGACCCACATCCGGTGCAAAACCACAGCCAGTCGCCTGGCGACCGCAACGATGGCACGACGGATCCCGCGCCGTTGAGCCACCCGCATACCCCATGCCTTCAGCCACGACCATTTCCTGCTCTGGATAAGCAGAGAGTGTGCGGCCTCGTAAAGCATCGTGCGCAGCAGGGCGTCGCCGCATTTGGACACCCTGCCGTCGTAGTCGACCTCGCCGGACTGGTAGCGCTTCGGGGTCAGGCCGATATGTGCACCGACCGCCCGGGAATGGACGAAGCGTTGCGGCTGGTCGATTGTCGCCCGGTAGGTCAATGCAACCACTGCGCCGACCCCTGGGGCGGTCATCAGCCGTCGGCACACCTGGTCGCCGCGGACCGTGTCGAGCAGCATCTTGTGCAGGACGGCGAACTGCTGGCGCATGACCCGACGGACGTTGAGCAGCGGCTCGGTGATTGCGGCCAGCCCCGGGAAGCCCGCAACGAGCTCGTGGACCCGCGCCTCGTATCGCCCGCCGCTGACGACGCCGACTTTCAAACCGAAGTTGCGCAGCGTTCCGCGCAGCTCGGACTCCAGGTCCAGCAGCTTGCGTTGAAGCAGCTTGCGGTTAGTGAGCAGTAATCGCTGCTGCTGGGCAACCAGCATCTTCACATGCACCGGCTTGAACAGGCCAACCCGCATCATCTGCGCGATCCCGCGCGCATCGTTGCGGTCCGTCTTGTTGATCTGCTGCGCCGTCAGCAAAGCCTTCATGTGCCGCGTCTCGACGCAGATCACCGGCAGGTCGGCCGCCGTCAACGCATTGACCAGCCACTGCGATAGCGGGCCCGCCTCAATCCCAATCCGGCCAAAGGGCACGCCGAGCGAGGTTAGAAGGGCGATGATATCGGTCGGCTCAGTCGGAACTTGCTGCTGCGAGATCACCTGGCCGGCTTCGTCGACAACACACACCGACGTTTCCTTCACCGACACATCAAGACCAACAAAATGCGCCATCGCGTCGCTCCTTTTCGATGCGCGAGGTCGCGTCGACCTCGATCCACTCATCGTCACAGAAGGGGATGCGAACTCATCATCCAAAAGTGAGCCGCAGCCGCCGCGATACACCATCTGTGGGGCAAAACCGGAAGCGACCGATCTCGAACATGAGCTTCCGTTCTGCGCCGGGAGCGGCCGTTCCCTTCGCGACGACCAGAGGGCAGACCCGAAGCGGCCATCGCTAATTCAGCGGGTCGCGCTCAGGTAACTGGCTTGATCCGACCACCTGTGCCTGTCGATCCCGGCCATCAAGAAAGAAGGAGCGTGCACGGATGAGGCGCCGCGATCATTATGGCCGCCGGCGCGGTCGGCGGCTGGTCGTATGCTACACGCGGTCAACAGAGGGCGATGCCGGTAATTCGTTATCTCAGGATCTCCGCGCGAGAAACGGATGCACCGCCCGTCGCCGCCTTTCTTGCCGGCCTCGCCGAGGCTGGCTACGCTCGAAGGATTAAAGTGTCGCGATTGAATAACGTTGGGCCGAGGGGCGCTACGAGAGGGTACGCCCGTCGATTGTTAGATACGAGCGGTCAAATTCATCGTTCTGAAAATATCTGAGTTACGTTGGCAACATATAAGATCGCACTTCCGAAATTTTTGGGGATTATAACCTCGGCGTAGTAGCCGCTACGGGTTGTATCGTGGCCGTATGAGCGACGAGCGCGCAAAGCCGAGTTGGTATCGACAGCAAGCCAAGCATCTGCGGCCGCGGGCGGCGGTGATCACCAAGGATAACCAGCTGCGGGATGCCTATCTCGGTTTGACGCGCGAATACGAAAAACTCGCCGATCTTTAGAGGATCGCCCGTCGCGTTGAATCTCAAACCGCGCGGCCAGTACGTGTAAGCCGCGAAGCCGTCTCCAATTCTCGGCAAATTCCTCAAAGCCGATCGCGGCGAGATTTAGCTGTTTGCCGCACCGTGACATTCTTTTCGGCGGACGCCAATTTGCGGAGATGCGCTGCCCGATTCCGGTAGAGTTGCGCGGGATCCATACCGGGTTAATAGCCAGGCGCATGAATCGGTCCCTGATGTCCGCGCTGGTTGAGGAAAACGAGGTATTCGACAGGACCGATCGCAGCCGACAGGCCGCCGCGAATGAAATCGAGATCACGAAGGCGATGTAAATCATCAACATTTCAAAGGGCCGGCGCCCTACTGGACTCTGCCTCGAAAGCATGGTGGCTCATGATGAAGTCGACCCAACTCCGGCGGTACAATCAGATGCACATCTGCGCTGCCGTTGTTGCGTACCGCGATGTTCAAAGCGACAGACGCGCTCTCATCCGCTCCTGATCCGGGCTCCGAGCGCAGTTCCCATCCGAGTGGAGCCAGGCTTTGAATGGCCAATAGTGATGCCGCCGGCAAGCGGCCCCTGCGGTTCGGTCAGATAGCCGATCAGCTGCCCGGTATCCTGTCGAAAGTCTTGGCCATGTCCCGCTACCGCCGCCACACACGCGGCGTGACCATGCCGGTGAACACAATGCAAAGGGTAAGGGGAAACAGCAGCGCGGTCCGGTCCATATCCGATTAAAGCTGCGAGCGGGAAAAAAACGCATCACCGCTCGCCCCTCCTCCCGGATCGCCTCAATGGCATCCGCTTCGGTATCGAGTGCCTTGATGAAGGCGATGTAGCGAGCAGCGTAAAGCGGGTCGGTGGCTTTCGATAGGAGTCCGCGGTAATGAGCAGCCCGCTGGCGCAAATATGCTGCGGTGATCTGCCGTTCTTCCATGCCGATAAGAATGCATCTAGCAGTCACAGGTTCCACACGCGGCGCGGTTGAGACAGGCCGCCAGGACAACCGCTGAAAGGCGCTTGCGAGACAGCGCATGGTGACCCCGCGTTGATGACACAGAGCATGCCAAAATCCGGAGGCAGAATGGCAACCGAAAACATGGCCCGAACGGGCGAGACGGACGAAACCGATCGCCTGATTTCGTCAGAAAAGGTGGACGGCACCACGGTCTATAACCGCAACGGCGAGAATATCGGATCAATCGATCATCTGATGATCGATAAGATCAGCGGACACGTGGAATACGCGGTGATGTCCACTGGCGGGTTCCTTGGCATCGGCGACAGCTACAGCCCGGTGCCGTGGCATTCTCTGACGTATGACGTGAACCTCGGTGGTTACGTTATGGACGCGGATCGGACGCGGCTCGAAAAGGCGCCGCGGTTCACATCGAGCGCCGAGCCCAATTGGTCCGATCGGTCCTACGCCGAGCGGGTCGATGACTACTGGCAGGTCGGCCGAATCTAAACATTCACAATTTGAATCGCAGGCCGGCGCCCTCGCGGCGCCGGTCCTGTTTATGGTCCACCTCCCGTACGGCAAAATGCGCTCCCGCCATCAGGAAATGAGGTAAATAACAGCCATGCTGGCGACCACCGGTCGAATGCGGGCGCGCGGTCGCGACCGAGCCGGCGCCAGGGACCGGGCGGACACCCGGGAGGTTCCGCCCGGTATGAACCAGCGGTGAGGTGAAGCGCCGCTGGTCACCCTGCGGGAACACGGCCGCTCGCACCAAGTTCTCACGCCACAAAAAAGCGTAGCCTCGCCAGTGCAGGTCGCGACGTTCCTAACGCGAGAGTCGGTGATCTGAGATCGACCGATACGCGAACCGTCGAATGACATTGCTTCTCCTGCTGTTTGATCGAGTAAGACAACATGCAAGAAGAGCAGGAGGGCACTTAATGAACCCGGTTCTGCGGCGATCGCTCTTTCGTCGATAGTTCTTTCCGGTTCGGCTCAGGCCGCTGGCTGCCTCAAAGGCGCTGTGGTCGGCGGAGTCGCCGGTCACTACGCGGGCCATCATGGCCTCCTCGGCGCAGGCGCGGGTTGCCTCCTAGGCCGGCATTACGCAAACAAGCACACCCACCAGCAGATGAACTCCAATTCCAGGTACGGTTCCTCGCGCAACCAGTACCGATAGCGCCTCGCCAACCACGCGGTGGGCCGCCGTCAGGGCTGACGTAGTCCCTGCGGCACGGTAGACGTGTAAAAACGACGGGTCGGGACAGATCAAAATGCGAATCGCACAGATTGCGCCGCTCGCCGAGGCTGTGCCGCCGAAGCTCTACGGCGGCACCGAGCGGGTGGTGTTTTGGCTTACCGAAGAACTCGTCCAAATGGGTCACGAGGTCACCCTCTTTGCCTCCGGCGACTCCGTTACCCATGCGAGACTGGAGCCCTGTTCACCAAAGGCATTGCGGCTCGATCGCAATAGCCCGGATCCAATGCTGGCCTATGGCGCAATGCTGATACGGGTCGCCGAACAGGCGCGCCAGTTCGATGTGTTGCACGCCCATCTCGATTGGATTCACATCCCGCTGCTGCGGTGCCTGGGTGTGCCCTTCGTAACGACCGTTCATGGGCGGCTCGATCATCCCGCCTTGGCGGCGCTCAGTAGAAGCTGCTTTCCTGACGCACGCTTCGTTTCCATTTCCAATGCTCAGCGTATCCCACTGCCGCAAGCGAGTTGGGCGGGTACCGTCTACCACGGTTTGCCCGGAAATCTGCTAGCTCCAAATTATCAGCCCAAGGGATATCTTGCGTTCCTCGGGCGCATCACGCCGGACAAAGGCCCGGAAACCGCAATCCATCTCGCGCGCGCCGCTGGAATGCCCCTCAAAATCGCGGCGAAGATCGTGAGAGCCGAGCGACACTACTTCACGCAGCGCATAAAACCGTTGATAGACGGCACCGACGTTGAGTTCGTCGGAGAAATCGACGAGGCGCACAAGGCCGAATTTCTCGGGAACGCGGCAGCGCTACTATTTCCGATCTGTTGGCCGGAGCCGTTCGGGCTTGTAATGATCGAGGCAATGGCTTGCGGTACCCCGGTGGTGGCGTTTCGATGCGGCTCTGCACCGGAAGTTGTAGATGAGGGCGTGACTGGGTTTGTTGTCGAGCCGCAGGCCGGATTGAGCGCGATCGATCGTGCCGCCACGCTCGATCGCCGGCGCGTACGACATCGTTTTGAGCAGCGCTTCACGGCCCGCCGGATGGCCGAAGATTATGTCCGAGTTTACGAGAGTGTGATTGCTGGTGCGAAAGGCCGTCCCGCACACCCGCCTGAACTGCGGATAAGCGCAGGTTAGAAGGCGCGCTGATCGCCTATAGGCGGCCATCCTCCACACCGCTCTGCCTATCGGATTCTCTAGTCCGGCAATCCTTTGGCGCGGGATCTGGTTTTCAGTCGCGCGCCCAAAAGGAAAAACCGCTTCTTACCCGCCCCGACCTTTCGTGATCGAGCTAGGGCCCGGTATGGGGCAACTTGAGCCATTGCGCTATCTGCCCACCGAGGTCGCATTTGCGGCGTAAGCGGACCTGCCGGCGGCGCGGTCAGAATTCGCACAAGCCTCAATCAGGCCTACGAGTATCCGTATTATGAAAGCTGCTCTGTTGTAGCATCCAACGTCTCTCTACTGCGTCGGCGACCTCCAGGATCGCGTCGGCAGCCTTGGGGCAGCCGTTCCGGTATGTCTCGGCGGCGATGATGTTGAGTTGCCAGATCGATGCCAACCCGTGGTCGCGTACGATTCCCGATGCCAGCTCGGCCGTGAATGCGTCGGTTCTCATGCATCCACTCTCACCGATTAGCTCTTAAAACTCGGTAATTGAATTTCGCCCTTCTAAGATATTTCGGACAAATGATGCGTGACGCTCTTTGCAGCTTCTTAACCCTAACGTGTAATGAAGGGTCGATTGCAAGGAGTTAACACGATGTGGATCCAATTGAGTCGCGCCGACATCGAACGTGTGAAGCAGGAGCTTCAGACTCGTCGCTCCGAGATGCTCGCTCGTCACGCCGGAGAACTGACCGCCTTAGACGCCGATGAAGCTGAACTCACGGTCCTTGAGCAGGCAATTGACGAGCTTGTTCGCAAGTTCGGCATCGGAAGCGCCGAAATCGTGACGCTGAAATCCGCTTGAGGCCAGCTGATCGTTTCGGTCAACCAACGTCAGCGGGGAGTTGATGGCAGAGAAAGCGGGTACCGGTGTTGCGGTGCTCGACGATATCGTGCTCGAGGCTCTTGGCCAGCTTCACGGTAAGTACGATGCCGAGTTCGTCGCTCGGATGATCACGATGTTTATGGAAACGGCGCTGGTCCTCCTGATACGGCTGAAGGAGGGAGTCGAAAACCGTGACCTCGCCGCGCTGCACCATGCGAGCCATGAGTTGAAATGATTGGCTTTCTCGCGGAAGAATTCTGCTGTTTCCATGCGTGGGGCTCCTCATAAGGCGGGAGCACTCGCATCTCTCAGCCGACGCTATGCCTAAAAGCGAAGCGCCGGTGCTCGGAGCTTAACCCCGTTCGGGCCCGCGCGCAGCCCACTTAATCGACACACACCGCCTTTCCACGCGCGTCACATTCGCGGCCGCGCAGACGCGGTTCCAAAATCCAAGACGGGAGTGTAAGGCGGCGAGCTTGGCGGTTCACGGTGGCCGCAGGCGACGCACTCATCTTCACGCGCTGAACGGCGGTGCGTCGCCGACCAAGGCTTCCCGGATGGCTGCGGTATCTTCCAGGCGGGAAGTGCGCCTTAACGTACGACGCTGGCCGGTATCGCCCATAACATGATAGTCGCCGCCGATCCGACGCTGGTGCTTTCGTCAGTCAAAAGATGCGGTGAAGGACTGGGCGTAGATCCGAATAAAACGTCGTGGTGCAGGGTGAGGCTCATGGGTTCGCCCGAATTCACCGTCAGAGTGCCCGGCGCATCGAGCCGGACGGAAATCGAGACCGCTTTGCCGAACCCGTCACTGCTGGACCGGGCAAAGCCATGACCGACGAGGCTGGTCCCGCCACTAATCGAAAGGTTGCCCTGGGAATAGATGATTTCGGGTTGCAGACCGCGACTGGACACGGCGATCTCCGTTCCAAACTCTAGCGGGACATCTTGGGCCATCATGAAGCCAACTGACGCCGGCTCATTGGCTCCCGCTCCCGATGGGTGAGATTTCAGCCAGTCGACGTATTGCTTAATCAACTGCGCCGGCGTCTCAACGGGATTAGAAATGACTACATGAGATAAGCTCATTTTCCGGCCTCTTCCTTTTAGTTGAGTGCAATCGTAGCATCTCTCGCCCAAGAACACGCCATGCAAACTTCAGGACTCGCGAATGCACGAGTTTGAAGAAAATAAGCGGTATGTCCCTCAACCGGACCGACGACGAAATCCACGGCCTCATTGCCTATGCGCGCGGAAAATTCGCGGCGGAGCCCCATCCCTTCGCCCCGGCGCTGCGGCCGATCCGGGAGGCACTGGCCAAGATCGATCCGAAGCCGACGCCCGCGCCCTTGCCGACGCGGAAGCCCTAACGTGCCCAGCCTAGTGCTGCAAAGGAAGAATAAGCGGCGGCGGTAGTGAGCAACCGCGGTTCAATTACCCTCAGCGAGCTGCAGGGCAAGCTCGACCTGCTGGAGATCAAATGCCATCGCTGCGAGCGGCACGGCCGCGTCAGCCTTGCCCGGCTGATCGAGGAGCACGGCGCAGATACCGGGCTGCCCGATTTATGGGAAAGTCTCGCGGGTGACTGCCCGAATGCGCGGACAACGGCACTAAATAGCCGCTGCGCGATTTACTATCCGCAATTGCCGGCGCTGTTCCTGCCGAGCAATCAATCCTGAAGCAGCACCGCTTAGGAACCGGATGCTCCCGGGCTTTGGCCGCAACAATGAATTAGACGATTGCCGCCACTGACCGACTGCGCGAGGCTGTGCTCGCTGATATAGGAGGTGGCAGTGTCGCGAGAACGGGTAATCGGGATTGCGTGCGGTTTGATCGTGGGTGCCTGGCTGTCGCTCGCTACATCGCCTCGGACCGCGATTGCACAAAGTAGTGCCGGCACACCCGGGCTTTATCAAATCCAAATTGCCAGCGGGATGGCCCAGGCAGGTACATCGCCGATTTGGCGTGCGAACACCGCGACGGGCGCGCTGGATTTTTGCACGTTCACTAACGTGAACCTGTCCGGTGGTAGTCGCATCAGCTGCCAGGGGAGTTCTGGCCCAAAATAGCCGCGAGAATCCGGAGCGCGAATGCGGTGCGCGGGATGCTAATTTCGTCGTGGGCGGTGCGGTGCGCTAACTTCCCGAGCACTGTGGTGGGTGGCAAGCGTGCTTACCATTCCTTAAGCACGCGGCAGGCTTCAATACGCAGGGGAGGTGCAGGCGAGTTGACAGCCTGCCGCTCGGCAGTCGGTTGAAGGGGACGGGGGCAGCGCCAGGGATCTCGAGCGCTGCCCCTTGCCGCCGTCCAAGGCAGGTTGGGGAAGTGCACCTGCCGCCGGCATATGTACGGCATTTCGATAAAGACCCGGTTAAGCAGGTGGGGTTCAGACCACGCTGCCGGGCGATACCTTTTAACATTCATTTCCGCGCCAATTCATCAGCTAACCTCCCGATCAATTCGCGAAATTCCTTGTTGCCCCGCACATCGAGCAGCTCGTTGACAATCGTCTCGAGCGTTGCCGCATCGACATGGCGCCGAAGGGCCTTTCCGATCTCGCGGATCGCGTCGTTGGATGTGGTCATTTGGGATTTGCGCTCCGGTTATCGACACCGACGCCGCGGTCGGACGGCGAAAGTGCGAGGGCGCGACCGGATCACTGGCAATCGTAGCGTCCGATCGCGGCCCCTCGCACCCCTGCGCCTCGCCCAGCGGATCGCGATTGCCAGCGATGCCCCGAGGGGAGCCGCAAGTTGGTAACCCGGAAACACCGTCGCTTGGTTGAGCGCTCCCGCGCGCGACACACGCGGTTGCAAGCCAAAGCGGTTACAAGAACGACTAATGCCAACCTTTCGGCGGCGCCCTCCGGTTCAGCGACGCGAGGCAGCGCGGGCTGAGTAAAGGGCAAGCCCACACCGGGAGAGCGCCGGGCGCAGCATAAGTCAGGTTGCGGACGCTGACCAGCCGACACACCGCACAGCGGTATACTGGCCGCCAAATGCTTGGACCGTTTGACTGGTACAGTGCAATCCAGATCGGCATTGCTGCGGCGATCGTCGGCATGATCGTGCTGATCGGCTGGTTGCAGGGTCCGCCGCGGCGCTAGTCCGCCTTCAAAAAGAAAGCCCCGCCTTTGCCAGCGGGGCTCCCTTGCAGGCGAATGAGTTACGCCGCGGTGTTGCCGGTCGAATTCCATACCAGCTTGAGCTTCGGGCGCCGTTTGCGTCTCCCGTGCCTCTTCGTCGCCGTCTCTTCTTCCTTCCATAGGCGAGTAGCCTTTCTGCCGCTGTCAGTCCGTGCACCGAGGCATAGTCGATCATGGAGAGAAAGCCGACCTCGATGCCCGAGAGATCGCGCGTCTGGTCCGCCACGATGCTGGGGAGTGATGGCGCGGTGCATTTGTCGATAGCGCGGTACCGCAGATAAGCCACGGCGTACTCTTCGCCGGTTCTGCAATCGACTGCATAATCTCCGCTGGGGCTCACGTCGCAACCCGGAAGGCATGATTCGAATATTCAAGACGTGACAAAATGCGCGGCTTGCCCTTTGTGTGAGTTAGTCCATTTTGTAACGTTATGGTTGTACGACTCATTACCCCCGAGCAGTGCCGCGGCGCCCGCGGTATGCTGGAACTGTCGCAATCCGATCTGGCAGATATCGTCGGGTTGAGCCGCCGAGCGATATTGGAGTTCGAACGCGGCGCTCGGGTGCC
>Ga0070713_100002434_pt1 | contig 12141 bp, 11 predicted proteins | sample LARL82metaG_FD_65465 | JGI IMG/M metagenome (GOLD analysis project Ga0070713, IMG submission 65465) | Corn, switchgrass and miscanthus rhizosphere microbial communities from Kellogg Biological Station, Michigan, USA - LAR L8-2 metaG | ecosystem: Host-associated > Plants > Roots > Rhizosphere ... | reverse complement strand
CTCGCGCGCCAACTGGTGGAGGCATGCATCGAAATTTGCGGACTCGACGAGACGACGATCAACGTCGAATTCACCCAGCATGCGGGCGACGAGATGTACCACACGATGTACGGCGGCCTGAGCGACGACTGGCAGGCAGGCCAGCCCGACACGCTCAAAGGACACGCCCCGTAGCATCGATTGTTAATCACACCCAGGAGCATCAAATGTCAGAATCTCACTACGATGCGTCACGCACCGGATTGCTGTTGGTAGACCCCTACAATGATTTCCTCTCGGACGGCGGAAAGATCTGGCCGATGGTGAAGGAGGTTGCGAACGAAGTCGATCTTCTCGAGCATCTCCGTTCGGTGGTCGCGGGTGCGAGAGCCGCCGGCGTCCGGATCTTCTTCGTTCCTCATCGCCGATGGGAGCCGGGCGATTACGAAAGCTGGGATCATCCGAACCCCAGTCAGCAGCTGATACAGCAACTGCAGCCGTTCGCCAAAGGAACGTGGGGCGGAGAATGGCACCCTGATTTCGTCCCGCACGCTGATGACATCATCATCAAAGAGCACTGGGCGCAGAGCGGATTTGCCAATACCGATCTCGATTTTCAGCTTAAGCAGCGCGGAATCACACATGTGATCGCTGTGGGACTGCTTGCCAATACCTGCATCGAGTCCACCGGCCGTTTTGCCATGGAATTGGGGTATCACGTGACCTTGGTTCGCGACGCGACGGCCGCATTCAGTCACGACCACATGCACGCGGCGCACGACCTAAATGGTCCGACGTTCGCTCACGCCATCCTGACAACACCGGAGTTGCTGGCGGCGCTGCCGCCCGCGGGACGTTAGGGCCGGATCCGATCCCGATCACCGGTGAAATGTCTTCTCGCATCCGCGATCGGCCGGCGGCGAGGCCAAGCCTATCAAGCGTCGCGTTCAGAAATCAAATGCACGCAAAGACGAAGGGATTACCCAAATGCAGTTCGTGGTCCTCTTCAGCCTAAATCCCGATAAGGCGCAAACACCTCCTGCGGAAGAACTGCGAGAGGCCGAATTCGAGACGGTCCGCGGCCTCTACATGGAAGGTCTGATCCGACAGATATGGCTTCGAAGCGACGGCAGCGGAGCTTTCGCGATTGTGGAGGCGGCTTCATCCGACGCCGCCGCTGAAAAGCTCGGTGGGTTACCGATGGTCCGCGCCGGTGTCTTGCAAACTCCCGTCGTCGTGCCTCTGTCGCCCTATTGGGGCTTTGCGCCCCGGTCAAAATAGGAGCGTTCGAGAAGGCGGTCGATAGCCGCGGTCCGATTTCACAATGCTTCCATTCCCGTAGCAAGAACAGCGACTGCTGCGACGATATACGGGCACGACAATCTTCACTTATTGAAACAAGGAGCCTGAAAATGCCACTCGTTAGGATCGACGTCGACGCTTCAACTTCCGCAGAAGTCCGACAGAAGCTCAGCGAAATTATCTACGACGCGATGACATCTGTCGCGAAAGTCCCAGCCAACGACAAATTCATGATCGTCTCGACGCACGCACCGGGTGACTTGGTTTTCCCAAAGGAGGGCTATCTCGGGATCAATTACACGCCGAGGATCGTGTTCATTCAGATCACCTGGAATGCTGGTCGAACCACCGATGTGAAGAAGGCGTTCTACCGCAAGGTCTCAGATGACATTCACGAGAAGACAGACATCCGCAAGCAAGATGTCTTTATCAGCTTGGTCGACGTATCTCCGGAAAACTGGTCCTTCGGCGACGGGGAAATGCAGTACGCCCCGAAATGATCGGCCGTGGCGGCTCGCTCGCCACGCATCGGGCGGCCAAGGTTCGGTTCACCGCCCGACTATTTTGGTGTGGAGAGACGTTCGCTGACCGATGACCTCCCCATTACCGACCTCACTTGGCCGTACCACGAAGAGGATATCAAAATGACCTTGAACGCCGCGAAATCTGGTAGCTTCAAGATTGCAGGCGATCTCGATGTGCATCGTCTAGGGTACAGAACAAATATAATCTCGTCGCCGAATCTACGATCACTCAGGGGAATTATAGCCCAGTCGAAGCCGACGAGGTAACTTACGAGCCACTAAAGCTCCAGGCGGAGAAAAGAAACGGGGCGTTTCTGGTGCGGTGCCTGACCAAGAGCAGCGTGAAAGTTCACTAAGCCCCTGATTTATTGGTGGGCCCGGCAGGACTCGAACCTGCAACCAGACCGTTATGAGCGGCAGAATATCGATCAGCTTCGTTGATTTTGCTGTGCTTTTGTTTGATTTCGTTCGCGTTCGTTGCGTTTCAATCAGGTTGTTTCTGGTGCGAAACTGGTGCGGTGGCCACGAAAGTGGGACTGGTTCGTTTGTCGACCTCAGACGGTGCCTGTTATCGCTCGAAGAGCCTCACGCCATCCAAGAAGCCGGTCATGGCGCGAAATGAAAGCGTGGCGCTGCCAAGTCTGAGTCGGATTGCTATTGCCGGGATTGTACATTATATGGTACATGCATATTATATAGGGCGGGATGTCAGGTAGCGGCCGCCACAAGATACCCGTCGTGTTTTACCGCACGCAGGGCGGGGCTGAGGTCGTGCGGGCCTGGCTGCGAAGCCTGGACGACGCCGACCGTCAAGCCGTGGGCCTCGACCTCATGCGCGTCCAATACCGCTGGCCAGTCGGAATGCCGCTTTGCCGTGGGCTGGGCGACGGCTTGTGGGAGGTGCGCACGTCGCTGCGCAGCAACCGGATCGCCCGCGTGCTTTTCAGCGTGCAGCAGGGCCGTATTCTGGTCCTTCACGGGTTCATCAAGAAGACCCAGAAGACTCCCGCGGACGACCTGGCCCTTGCGCGCCGCAGAAACCGTGAATTTGAAAAGTGAAGGAGACCAATATGGCGAGGAAGAAGAAAGCAATCCGTTCCACCGCCAAACTCACCACGCTCGATGATTTCCTCGGCGAAGATGGCAAGCGTGACGAGTTCGAGGCCATCGCTGTCAAGGAAGTCCTCGCGTGGCAGATCGAGCAGGCGATGAAGGAGAAGAACATATCGCGCAACAACCTGGCTCAGCGCATGAAGACCTCGCGCAGTCAGATTGGGCGCCTGCTCGATCCAAGGGATGGCAATGTCACGCTAACCACGCTTCAGCGCGCCGCGCGTATGGTCGGGCGGTCATTGCGGCTCGAACTGGTTTGAGATCGCAGTTCGGGGAGCGGCGGTGCCTGTGATGGCGCCGATGCGTCGGCTTTGCCCGCGCGCCACGTACAGCATTCCAACCGTAAGAACCGACCTCACGCATGAGCGAATACCAGTATTACGAATTTCAGGCGATCGATCTACCTCTCGACCAGGCTGCGCAGGAGGCGTTGCGATCGATTTCTTCGCGGGCGCGGATCACCGCCACGAGCTTCACCAATCACTATGAGTGGGGCGATCTCAAGGGCGACCCGCGCAAATTCATGGAGCGCTGGTTCGACCTCCACCTCTATCTGGCGAATTGGAGCACGCGGCGCCTGATGCTGCGGGTGCCAAAGCGCCTTGTGAATCGTACCGACATCGAACCCTTTCTTCACGACATAGATTGGGTCGAAGTGTGGACCTCCGGCGATAATTTGATCGTCGACATTTGCCGCAATGAGGTGGAGGTTTATGACGACTGGCAGGACGGTTCCGGTCAACTGGCCGCGCTTGCTCCATTGCGCGCCGATGTACTTTCGGGCGATTTCAGACTGTTCTATCTTCTATGGCTGGCTTCGGTTCAGGATGAATTCATCCCCGAGGATGAGCTCGAGCCACTGCCGGGCATAGCTCCGTTGACAGGCGCGCTCGAGGGTTTTGCCGAGTTTTTCGGGATCGATCTCGATCTCGTAGAGGCGGCCGCCGAGTTGGGTGCAGGCGACGCAGCAATGAACAAAGGCGCGCTGCGCAAAGCAATAGCGGCCATTCCCGAACGCGAAAAGGCTGACTTCCTGCTGCGCGTCGTCGATGGCGACGGTCACGTAGCCGCGGAGCTCAGAAACAGAGTTCGCAAGAAGAACCCAGCGTCAGCCGTCCACCGTACGGCCGGTATGTTGCGCATGCGGGCGAAGGAGATCGCGGAGGCACGAGAACGCGTCGAGGCCGAACGTCGCGAGGCGGAACGGCGTCGCCAAGCGGCGGAGGCGGAAAAAGCACGCCGCGCGCGGCTCAAAATTCTAAAGCGACGCGGCGCCAGCAGCGTATGGCGCGAGATCGAGCAAGAAATCGAACGTCGCAACCCGACTGGCTATGATAACGCCATGACTCTGCTTTTCGATCTTCAGGCGTTGGCTGTAGAAGAGGGGAACCAAGATGATTTTCAGCGTCGTCTCGGCTCGATCCGCGCACGGCACGAGAAAAAGGGGAAATTCATTGAGCGGCTAGGCAAGCTTGGACGCGATAGCAATGAGAGAATTGCCTGATCTTCTTGAGAATGTGGAGCGTGATCGAGAAATCGCCGCGATCCGCGAGCGGTTGGCGCAGCTCGAATCTGAGAAGGCTGAACTTGAAGGAAGTCTCAACAAGCTGCTGGCCGCCCAGGAGGCGAAAGATAGCTCATCGCCTGCCAGTGCTGCGCCCGTAACCAATGCATCCAGTCCGGCCGCCAAAAAGCTTTGTTTCGCTCGCTGTTTCGAGGCCGGGGTGACGTGTTTCCGAAGCGCTGGGAGAATCCCAGGACAGGAAAAGCAGGCTATGCCCCGGCCTGCGCCAACGAATGGGTGCCGCGCATCTGCGGAAAACCGAAGGTGAAATGCGCAGACTGTCCCAATCGCGCGTTTTTGCCGGTGACTGATGAAGTCATTGATGGGCATCTGCGCGGTCGTCATACCGTTGGCGTCTATCCCATGTTGGAGGACGAGACATGCTGGTTTCTCGCCGCCGATTTCGACAAGGCGACTTGGCGGGATGATGCTGCCGCCTTCGTCCGCGCTTGTGCGGCGCGCGGTATTCCAGCGACGCTCGAGCGCTCTCGTTCAGGACAAGGCGGCCATGTGTGGATTTTCTTTGCTGAGCCGGTTCCGGCCTCAGTCGCGCGGCGATTAGGGGCGCATCTCGTCACTGAGACAATGGAGCGCAATCCAGACATCGGCTTTTCATCCTACGACCGCTTCTTTCCGAGTCAGGACAATATGCCGGCAGGCGGTTTCGGCAATCTGATCGCGCTCCCCTTACAACATGGTCCTCGCTTGGCGGGGAATTCTCTCTTCCTCGACGACACGAATCTTGAACCTCATACCGATCAGTGGGCCTTTCTTTCGACGGTTAGGCGCATCACGCTTGCGGAGGTAACGGCGATTGCCGAGGAGGCTGGACGGCCGGAACAGGTGACGGGGTTACGCCTGCCCCTTGATGAAGAAGACGATGAGCCTTGGACCAAACCCCCTTCCCGGCGCAGGCCGGAGGCCCCCATTGCCGGACCCTGCCTTTCAAAACCCGGCGTTCTACAGCGCGCAAGGCATGCGGCTTTCGACGTTCGGGATTCCGCGCGTTGTCGCGTGCGCTGAATTGCTCGCCTACCACATCGCCTTACCACGCGGTTGTCGGGAGCGCTTCGAGGAGTTGGTGGGGAGCCTGAATGTGGATTTGCGCTGGCGAGATGAGCGGAACGCGGGATGCGGCATCAAGGCTCATTTTCTTGGGGCGTTGACGAAGGAACAAGAAACAGCAATCACAGCATTGCTGTTGCACGATACCGGCGTGCTTGCAGCAACCACTGGGTTCGGCAAAACCGTCGTGGCTGCGGCGATCATTGCAGCGCGCAAAGTCAGCACGCTCATCCTGGTCCATCGCCGTCAGCTTATGGAGCAATGGGCCGCGCGGCTGCAAAGTTTCCTTGATTTGCCGGAGGATAGCATCGGCCAGATTGGCGGAGGCGTACGCAAGCTGACAGGCGTCATTGATATCGCCATGATTCAAAGCCTTGCTCACGGGGGCACTGTGGATGATCTCGTCGCGGAATACGGGCAACTCATTGTGGATGAATGCCACCACCTTTCGGCCGTTAGCTTCGAGGCGGTGGCACGTCGCGCCAAGGCAAAGTTTGTCCTGGGTCTCTCTGCCACCGTCACCCGCAAGGACGGTCATCACCCGATCATCTTCATGCAATGTGGCCCGGTACGCTTCCGGATCGACGCGAGGTCCCAGGCTGCAGAGCGCCCCTTCGGCCATCGAGTGGTGCCGCGCACAACGTCCTTCATGCTTCCGCTTGGGCTTGAACAGGAACGTGCGCCGATTCAGCAAGTTTATGCCGCGCTTGCTGCGGACGAGGCACGCAATGCGATGATCTTCAATGATGTTTTGCAGGTATTGGAAGATAAGCGTTCACCGGTGATTCTAACTGAGCGCAAAGAACACGCGTTGCTCTTGGCCGAGAGGCTCTCCCGTTTCGCGCGCAACGTCATCGTTTTGACCGGCGGGATGGGAGCGAAGCAAAGACGAGCCGCTATGCAACGGCTCGAAGATGTTTCCGCGACGGACGAGCGGGTGCTGATCGCTACGGGGCGCTACATCGGCGAAGGTTTCGATGATGCCCGGCTCGACACGCTGTTTCTCGCGATGCCGATCGCGTGGAAAGGAACGCTCGCACAATATGTCGGACGTTTGCATCGATTGTATCCAGCCAAGCGCGAGGTCGTCGTCTATGACTACGTCGATGAAACCGTGCCAGTGCTCAAACGGATGAGCGAAAAGCGAGTCAGAGGCTACAAAAGCCTTGGCTACTCAATCGACGCTCACCCGTCATCGTTGGGCGCTTCGACGTTGTCGCTCAAACTTGAACAATAGCGCAGCCGTCGAGAGCCGTGGGCACGGGTCCCAACTCGCTAGCTTCTGCAATCTTCGCCAACCTGACCCTTTGTTCGCTGCGTCTTCCGATTTTGCGATCATCGGCAAACAGGCCTTTTGATATCTCGTCCATTAGGTATTGTGTTCTAAGGAACTGAGGTACTGGTGCTCGCTGGTATAACTGTGCGGTGGCGGTTCGAGCCGCAAAGGAGACGTCGATAAACATTTGAAATCACTGGTGGGCCCGGCAGGACTCGAACCTGCAACCAGACCGTTATGAGCGGCAGAATATCGGTCGGCTTCGTTGATTTTCCTTGCCTTTTGTTCGTGTCCGATTGCCTTCGTTGCGTTTCGTTCAGGCCGTTTCTGGTGCGAAACTGGTGCGGTCCCTCTGAAGCCACACGGAGCGGACAAAGTGCTGGATACTTCACGAGCATAATGGGTTGACGTTATTGACGCTTCATCCCACCGCGATTTGCTGTGGAGCCTGGAGCAAGCTCTGCATCGCAGCATACGGTTGCGGACAAATCGGGAGGCGCTGTGTTGCTGCCGGATCCTGATTGGCTCCCTATGCAAGGCCCCATGCGACGCCGCGGATGCAGGTCGATCGCCGTGGACTGCATCGGCGGGGAATCTCTAGTCGTTGAAATTTCCACCAAAGGCTGCCATCATTGGGAGCTACCCTAAGATTCCAATGTACCTTGCGCGGATCCGAGGGAGGAAACCATGAGACTCAATGCGAGTTTTGCGGCCGTGCTAAGTTTGCTTGCATTTTTTGGCGGATCCGGTGCGGCGCTGGCCCAAGCCGACTGCAAGACACTGGTCAAGGCGTCACCGTTCGGCCCGAATGACGAGACCGGTGCGACCAACCGCATCACCCCGGCGGTGACGAAAGCTGCGGCAGCGGAAATCCAAGGCGGCCAAGTCATTTCGATGGCCTACAACCTGGTCGACGGAGTCCCGCTGTTCGGGACACGGTTCACCAAGACAATCCTGACATCGTTTGCGGTGGTCCCCGGCGCCGAGTACGGCAAGAACAAGCTGAGCTACATGGAAGACACCTATTTGAGCCAGAGCCATGTCGGCACGCACATCGATGGAATGGGACACATCGGCATCCAGGATTGCTATTACAACCAAGTGTCGATGGGGAAGTTTGTCACTCAGAACTATCTGAAGAAGCTAGGACTGGAGAACATCAAGACCTTCGCGACCCGCGGGGTCATCATCGACCTCGTCAAGGTGTTCCAGCAGGCTGGGAAGCTGAAGGCCAATCCGGCGTGCCAGACACCCTGCCTGGACGGCGGCACGCTGATCACCGAAGCCGATATTCAGGCCGGACTGAAGATGTACAACGTGAACCTGCGCGAGGGCGATGCAGTGTTCCTGCATACTGGCTGGGGCGACCTGTTCAAGCAATTCCCGGCGCGGAATGCGGATTACAACAAGGCGGAGCCCGGACTCAGCAAATCGGCGGCGGAGTGGCTCGCCACGCAGAAGGTCGTCCTGGTGGGAGCCGATACTTGGGCTGTCGAGGTAATCCCGGGCGAAGACACCGACGAGGCCTTTCCGGTCCACGCGATTCTGCTGACCAACAACGGCATTCACATTGTTGAAAACGTGCGCACCGACCTGATTGCCGCCGAGGCGGCGAGCAGCAATCGCGCCACGTTCTTCCTGTCGATGACCGTGCCGAAGGCCGTGGGCACGACCGGCACGTTCGTGAATATCGAAGCGATCCGCTAGCGTGCGGAATTGCAAACTTTCGCTGGCGGCCGTCGACCGCCGGCATTTCCTTGTCGGGTGCGCTGCCACCATGCTGGCTCGCGCGAGCGACGCGTGGGCGCAGAAGCGACCCTTTCGCATCGCCTTCGCCAATCAAAACGAAGAGCCGGGTATCCGGCTCGACGGCCTGGGTTTCACCGGCGTGGACGTCCACCGGAGCTTCGAGCTTGCCGCGCGTACCATGCCGGTCGAGATGATTTACTACGACAATGCGGGCGAGGGCGAGAAGGCACTCGCCAATGCCGACGATGCAATCGAGCGCAACGTCGAGCTGTTCATCGGCTATAATCCCGACCTCGATGCAAATGCCCAGATCGGGCGCAAGTTGCGCGCCGCGGGCATCCGGGCGCTCGCGGTGAACTACCCAATTCCCGGCGCTCACCTGTACACGGCCGACAATCTTGCGGCCGGTGGCATTGCCGGGCGCACACTTGGCGATTTCGCCCGGCAGAACTTGTCGGGCCAAAGCGTGGTCGCGGTGATTGTCGGCGACGTCGGTGACGTCCGGCCTGCAATGGCGGATCGCATCCAGGGCGTCGTCGAAGGGCTGCAGCGCGAGCTGCCGGAGGTAACGCCGACGCGGCTCGATACCAACGGGAATCCAGTCCGTGTCGAGGCCCTGCTCGGAAAATTCCTCAGGGCGCAAACGGGAAGAAAGGTACTGGTGGCCGCGCTCGACGATGCAACCGCACTTGCGGCGAAGACCGCGATCGAGATCGCCGCGCGGCTCGGCGACTGCATCATCGTCAGCCAGGGCGTCGATCGCAGTGTGCACGGCGGTGCCAGCGATAAGAAAGAGCTCGATCCGAACAATCGCGGGAGCATCCTCCTCGGATCGGTTGCCTTCTTCCTCGACCGCTACGGCTACGAAGTGCTGCCGATCGCGCTGCGGATGCTCGCCGGCGAACAGGTTCCGCTGCGCATCGCAACCAAGCACATCCTGATCACCGGCAAGAACGTCTTCCAAGTCTATCCGCCGTTCGACATGAATTGATCAGCAGCCGTCCCCCGCGCCTTACTCTGATGGCGGCGGGCCGAAATAATAAATGCCGGTCTGTCCGTTCTCAGGCGCTGACATCGTGGCAAAGGTGACCCCGCCATTAGGCCCGGCGGATGCTACCGGATTAAGCGCAAAGGCGGGCAGTTTCGTATGATCGGGCAGCCGGTCACCCGTCATGGCAAGGCGCCTTGTATCGCCTGCTCGCCATACATACAGTCCGGCCGGTCCAGGCCCATCGTCTATTCCGGCGACAAATGTCACGGCGGCGTTGAGCCCCAGGCTCGGCCACGCGCCGAATGCCGAATACCGTCCACCTCCCGGTGCACTGTCGCCAACGGCCGCAACCTGGGTCAGACCGGAGGCGGCATTCCACAGGAACAATGCCTCCGAGTTGGCCGCGGCGCCCGCGCCGATATGAGCGCCGAACGCAACGTTGTCGTCGTCGTCGAGCGCGACGCGTTCGGAAAACCGCACGAGCATCGTGCCGGGCGCGATGCTCTCGCCGACAGCCAACAGGCGGGCGAGGTCCCGCGTGCCTGTGACGAAGATACCGCCAAGCGCGTCGCCGCGGTCGATCACTGCCGGCAGCACGATGACGCCCTTGTTGTTGATGACAGGAACTCCGAACTTCGAGAACGTTCCCCGTGGCCGCGTTGGATCACCCTGGATCACGGGCGCAGGGTCGCCTTCGGCGATCAGTTTGCGCAACTTGCCGGCGCTATGAAGGTACAGCACCTGCAGCATCTCGCGGCCGCGGCGTACGGTTGCAACGAAGGCGACCTCGTCGCGATCATTGAGAGTCGGCGTATCGAACTCCACGAACGTGCCGGTTGGCACCCCCGGCGCATCGTTTCCGCTCAAGGCAATAACCTTGAGTGAACCGTCGCCTGCAAGGAAAACACCCTCCGAGGCGCGAGCCCCGCTCACCGCCGCCCCGAAGGCGACCTTGTCGGCGCTGTTGAGCGACGGAGTGGGATGCCTGGCGAACTCCGAAAGTAGACCGCCCCCAGGTACTGGATCCCCGAGTGCGGCGGACTTGACGATGCGAGAGCCCACGTCAACGAATATCCCTTCCGTCTGTTTGCTGTGGACGACGCTTGCATAGAACGCCACATGGCCGCGTGCATTCACGGGAGCCACGATCGGCTGCGTCGTTACATCAAATCGGTTGAAGTCACCGCCGGTTGGGGCGGGCTGGCCGGTCGCAATGACGAGGCGCAGGCTGGACGCGACCTGGGCGGACGTCGGAGCGGTCGCGGTCTGGGTCGGCGCGTTCAAAGCGATGGCCCAGATCGCTATCGCCCACATGATCAGCACCGCCAACGCGGTCACCGCCACGCGCTCGCGGGCGCTCTTGAGCAGAAGTCCTGCAGGAGGTGCCGGCATGCTCGATCAGTTCTTCAGGAGGCCGGCCTTGATGGTGGAAACGTCGTGGCGGATCATGTTGATGTAGGTATCAGCGCCGGCGCCGGGTTTTGACAAGGCGTCCCCGTAGAGCGTCCCGCCGATTGCCGCGCCCGTCTCCTCGGCGATCCGTTCCATCGTCCTCGGGTCGGTGATGCTGTCGAGGAACAAGGCGCGGATCCGTTCGCGCTTGATTTGATCAGTGAGCTGCCCGAGTTCCGCGGCCGAGGGCTCGCTCTTGTTGGTCCAGCCATTGATGGAGATCAATGTGATGCCGAACGCGTGCGCCAAGTAGCGCAGCGAATCATGCGAGGTGATCATGCGACGTTTGGCAGTCGGCACGGCGGCCAGCTCGGTCTTCGCCCACGAATTGAGCTCCTGCAGCTCCTTCGTATAAGCGGCGGCCCGTTGGCGGTACTCGGCCGCATTGCTCGGATCCGCGCGCACGAGTGCTTCGGCAATGTTCTTCACGTAGACGATGCCGTTTCTTGGATCGAGCCATGCATGCTGGTCTATCGCAGCCGCTTTCGGCTTTCCGCTCGGCGTGAGCTCGTCCTCCGCCTCGAGCGTCTTGGCGCCGCGACTGACCACGACTTTGGTGCCATTGAAGGGCGCCTGTCGCAGCAGCCCGTCCAGCCAGGGCTCGAATTCATCGTTGAGTCCATTCATGAACAGGACGCGCGCATCGGCGACCGCGCGGGCGTCAGCCAGAGTCGGCTGGTAGAGCTCTGTGTCCCCATCTGGGCCGACCAATGTGGACAGCTCAACGCGACCGCCCATCACCGTCGTCACCATGTCGCCGATCACGCTGAAGGTGGCGACCGCCTTGACCTTGTCGGCGGCCCGACCGGGGCCAACGGAAGTGGCGATCAGCATTGTGAGCAGACCGCAAAGCTTGAGCAACGGACGCATTGTGCGACTCATCGCATTCTCTCCACGAGCGACGCCGATTTCGTGGCTAGGCGCTGCATCATCCAATCATGTCATTGCCGACAGCCTAGAGCAGTCCGGGCGCATTGGGAACGACGCTCGGTGCACCGCATCAGTGCCACGCCGGTCTCTCGGCCCCTTGAACGAGGCTGGAACAGACGAGCGAAACGACATACATCGTCCCGCCGGCAATGACGATCGCAGGTCCGGAGGGCAGATTGCCATAATACGACATCAG
>Ga0070713_100002433_pt1 | contig 12141 bp, 8 predicted proteins | sample LARL82metaG_FD_65465 | JGI IMG/M metagenome (GOLD analysis project Ga0070713, IMG submission 65465) | Corn, switchgrass and miscanthus rhizosphere microbial communities from Kellogg Biological Station, Michigan, USA - LAR L8-2 metaG | ecosystem: Host-associated > Plants > Roots > Rhizosphere ... | reverse complement strand
TTTTGATTGAGCCGCGGCGGGAACTTCGCCGGACTCTGGCCCGTGAAATCCGCCGCGCTTTTAACCCCGAAGCGCCGCGCCGCCTGGCCGCGGCGCGTCCGCCATGTGCTTTTCCCGGCCCTTTGGGTCGCGGCCGCTTCCGCCGCCCATGCCGCCAAGCTGCCACCCTGGCCCAAGATCGATCGGTCCGAGATTGTGCAGGCCAAGCCCACGCTGTCCGCCGAAGCGGCGGCGGAGGTCAATCTTTTGAAAATCGACATCGACGATGACGATTTCCCTGACTCCCGGAAGACATTGGAATACATCCGGTTCAAGATTTTTGATCCGGAGAAGGCCGCCGGCGTCACCCGCGTGTCGGTGTTCACCCAGTCATCCGAAGGCGCCGATCTCAACAAGGTTGAAATCCGTGCAAGGCTCAGTTTGCCCGATGGAACGATCCGGGAGTTCGGCCGCGAATCCATGCAAGAACGCACGGTGGAAGAGAGCAATGTGGATGAATCGTGGCTCGACCGGCTGCTCGGGTCGGAAGGGACGGTGATCCATGAGCAATTTCTGCCCGTCCCCGGAATCGTTCCGGGAGCGGTGTTGGAATACCAGGTTTCCACGACCGTGGAGCATCCCCCCATGATCTTCGCCACCAGCTTTCAAAGGAAGGGGGTTCCCATCCGCCAGCTCGAGTACCACCACCGCGTATCGACCGAAGGCAATTTCGCCCCGCATGCCTTCATGTTGAACGGAGCCACGCTTCAGGCGAATTTCAAACCGGATCTGGATCATTCACTCATCACCGTCACCGCCCGCAATCTGCCGCCGCTGGTGGACGAGCCGTACTCGGCCACCGTGTTCGACCGGTCCCTGACCCTGATCGGATCCTATACGCCGATTAAGATCGAATTGATATCCCGCCATGACATCGGCTCCGTGGACATCGACCGCGAGGCCGGCCCGTGGACTCCTCTGGCCAGCCGCATCCGTTGGTTCGAGGAAGATGCGACCGCGTACGACCACGACGTGGCCAAGCTTGCCCCGAAGCTCACGACGGGAGCGGCCTCGCAGACGGAGGCGGCCCGGCGGATTCACGACTACGTGCACGGCCGTTACCTGGACTTCCTGCGCAGCCCCCGAGCCGGCCGTCCATCCGAACGCAAGTACATTGCCGCGCCGCTGTCCGAAGTCATCGCATTCGAGAAATATCCGGACACCCCGATCACAGATCAGGATTTCCTATGGCTTGCGGTGGCCCTGGACCGCGAGGCCGGCCTCAAGCCCCAGACGATCCTGATGTCGAACCGCCGGATCCTGCGTTTCGACCAGCGCCTGGTTTCCGACGGTTTCCTTCACGACAGTTGCGTCCGGGTGTTCGTGGACGGCGCCTGGAAGTTCTCCGCTCCCAATCTGCCGGAGGCGGTCCCGTTCGGCGCGCTGCCCTGGTGGAACCGCGGCGGCAGCGGACTGATCGCGCAGTACAACAAACAGGAGTTTGTCGCGATCCCGACGGCGCCCTCGGCCGACTCGGTGATCGACAACACCGGCGATTTCAAGCTCGGCGCCGACGGAGCCGTGACCGGTGCGGCACGACGGACCTTGACGGGTGATCCCGCCATGATGTTGCGGCGCCAGCTTCGAAAGGCGGATGACGCGCGACGGAGGGAAATCCTGCAGAAGGCCGTTCAAAAGGAAATGGATCCGGCCCAAGTCACGCTGACTGATTTCACCGGAGTCGACGATCCCAACGTTCCGCTGGTGATCGAGTACCGGCTGAATTGGCCGGAGTTCGCAGCCGTTACCAAGAGCCGGATGATTTTCCGGCCCTCAATCTTCCACGGGCAGTCGAAATCTCCGTTTGCCGAGGAAGCCCGCCGAAATCTCATCGAGTTTCCCTATTCCTGGCGGGAGATCGATCACGTGACCCTCCAGCTTCCGGCCGGCTTGAAGCTCGAGGCGCCATCGGCTCCGAGGTCCTATCCCGGAGACGTGCTGAACTACCGGATCGGGCTGACCTACGAGCCCCGCCATAGCCGGATTAATCTGACCCGGACCTTCGACTCAAACCTGACCTCCCTTTCCGCCTACCTTCCCGTGCAGGCTTATCCTGAACTGAAGCGATGGTTCGACTTGGTGGCCCATAGCGACGGCCACGAACTGGTCCTGGTCAAGGCGGCGCCGGCGATCGCTCCCCATCCTGCCGTGCCGGCTGTGCCGCCGGCTCCGGCCGGCACGGCCGCACCGAAAGCATCGTCGTGATTTCGTCGGGTTTATCCGGCGCTCGCGCCGCCGTTGGGCTGGTCCTGATGGGATTTGCCGGGGTGGCCGCTTTCGGCGCGACGGCCCCGGATTGGGTCCAAAAAAGCCTCGCCGAGGACAACGCGAACTGGCGACCCGCCGGCAACGCCATCCTGCTTCTGGAAGCGAGGACCACCCGTTTTTTGCCGCCGGACGGATCGAGTGCGCGCTGCCGGATGCGCTCGGTGCTTGAAATCCGCACGGAGGAGGGACAAGCCAGCGCCCTGGCGGCGCTGCCCTACAATCCCGACACCTGCCGCGTCCTGTCGGCGCGGGCCTGGATTGTTTCGCCGGACGGAAAAAAGACCAAGGCCTTTGACCGCGCGGACTTCGTCGATTCGGTTGCCGAGATCAACAACTACATGTGGAACAGCGAGCGCAAGCTTGTGTTTGACGGCAGGGGCCGCGCCGAAGTCGGCGGTGCGTTGGCCTGGGAATTCGAGATCGAGAGGCAGAACGAGCTGAAGGAATCGGACGAGTCTTTTCTGCATTCGATGCCGGTCTGGCGGGCCGAGTATGACGTCATTCCGGTCCCGGGTGGGCGATTGGACTGGTTCGCCACCGCTTCGCGTCTGCGCTCGCCCGTTCCAGGCTCCGAACCGGGGGCGCTGCACTGGGAATTGGACCGCCAGGCGCCCTTGTCGGGAGAACGTCCGGAAACGTTCTTCCCCAATTTGCTGTTCGTCCATGTCCGCTCGCTCAATTCCGGGACATCGCCGTCGGAACGGTCATGGGCCGACGTCTCCCGCCTGGCCGACGGGATTTTCGAGCCTCGCTTCGACGCAGGCCGGGAAATCAAGGCCCGCAGCGAGGAATTGATGTCGGGCAAGCCGGATCGGTGGGAGCGGATCCGCGCATTGACGGATTTTGTGCAGAAGCAAATCGTCTACTTGTCGCTCACGCTCGACACCGACAGCCTCGCCGGCCTTCGGCCCCACCCGGCGGCGGAGGTGCTCCGCAACCGATATGGCGACTGCAAGGACAAGGCGACCCTGCTGGTTTCCATGCTGCGCTCGGTCGGCGAAGGCGGTTACCCCGTCCTCCTCTATGCGGCCAATCAAAAGGCGGTGTCGCCGGACTGGCCCAGCCCGGGGGAGTTCAACCACGCCATCGTGGCGATCCCGGCCGATGGGCAAGTCCCGTCCTGGTGGCCGGTGGTCGATCTCGCCGGCCTTGGGCGGGTCGTGATCTTCGATCCCACCGATCCGACCACGCCGCTCGGGCTGCTCAGCAGCGCGGACCAGGGCGGCTGGGGGTTGGTGGTCTCTCCGCGCGGCGGCAGCCTTTTTTCCCTTCCGGCCTCCGATCCGTCCTGCAGCCGCATCGAACGCCATGTCGAGGCCGTCTTGACCTCTTCCGGGGCGATGAGCGTGAAAATCCGGCAAGACGAGATCGGCGAGCCCGGCGCGATTGTCCACGCCCAACGCTCTTATTCATCAGCGGATGAATTCGACCGCAAAATCGAGGGCTGGGTCCACGAGACCCTTCCTCTCGCCCGGGCCATGCAATGTTCCGATGACTGGGATGCCCATCTCGGCCGTCATCGCCTGGATCTGGAATTCGCGGTCCCGCAATACGGACGCCCGATGGCGGACGGGATGATCCTCGTCTCGCCCGCGCTGCTTCCCGCGGCAACACCGCTGGCCCCGTGGCGAACCCGTAACGAAGGATCGGTCTGGCTGTCCTCGTACGCCATGCAGGAGGAGGTGCGGCTGCACCTTCCCGACGGGTACGTGGTCGAGGAGCTTCCCGATCCCTTCGACCAGGATCAGGCGGATTGCGCGTGCCATCTCGCCTATAGGACGGAGGGCCGCGACGTGGTGTTTCAGATGCGCTTGGAACGGCAGGCCCGCTCGCTCGACAAGAACGCCTACGAGACGCTACGCGGTTTCTGGATGAAAGCCCAGGATTCCGAACGAAGCCCGATCCTTCTCCGCCGCGCCACCTGACGGCGCCTTCGACCTCGCCTCGACGTCCGCGCTATCCATACCGGACCACGGGCTCAGTTGCACGGCAGCGTTGCATTCAAAAACGAAGAAGCCAAAGAGTGACCTGGAAAAATGGGAGTCGCAAAACCCGGACACAACAAAGCTGTGGGGAGTTTGAATTCCCCACAGCCAGGAATTTGCGATCGAAATCGCAGAGAGCCCCTGTGAGGGCTACTTCTTTTTGCGTTTGGTCGTTCGCGCCTTCTTAGGGGCGCTTTTTTTCTTTTTTGCCATAGGTAATTACCACCTTCCTTCCGAGTTCTGTATAACCGGATGCGTGCGCGTTCCAACCACCAAATTCAATTTTGTTTCGTGCGGCCGATTTCGGACAAGCCGGGCTCGTGACCGGATGCGATCTAAAAAAAGCCGAGCAGGAGCGGAGGGAAAACGCCGAAAGTGAAAATCATCGCGGCGGCGGCGGCCAGCGCGAAGGCGGCGGAGAGAGGGACGCGGATCGGATTTGCGTTCGGCCCGGGGGCGGCTACCAGAGCCTGTTTCAGGACGACGAGATAATAGTAGAGCGCGACGGCGCTCATCAGGATCGCGAAGAGGGCCAGCCAGCCGGCGGGGCCCGCGAAGCCGGCGATCTGAAGCGCCGCGGCGAAGACCGCGAATTTTCCGTAGAAGCCCGCGAGGGGCGGGATGCCGGCAAGCGAGAGGATGAAGAGGGCCAGGCATCCGGCCAGGAAGGGCGAGCGCCGGTGAAGGCCGGCGAGGTCGGTGATTTTCTGGCAGGGGCCCGACCGCTCGACGACAGCGATGACGCCGAAGGCGCCGACGGTGGCGAGCCCGTAGGTCGCGGCGTAGAAGAAAACCGGCCCGGGGCCCGAACGGCCCGCGGCGATCACGCCCAGGAGCAGCGCTCCGGCGTGGGCGATCGCCGAATAGGCGAGGAGGCGCCGGAGGTTGCCCTGCGCGAGCGCGCCGAGATTGCCGACGAGGATCGACGCCGCGGAGACCGCGGCTGCGACGGGGAGCCAGCCGGGCGAGGCCGCGAGATTTTCCGAGGTGGCGCCGAGCGCGGGCCAGAGGAGGCGCGTGAAGAGGGCGATGCCGGCCAGCTTGGACGCCGAGGCGATGAGCGCCGCGGAAGGCGCGGGCGCGCCTTCGTAGACGTCGGGAGCCCAGAGGTGGAACGGGGCGGCGGCGGCCTTGAATCCGAATCCGACGAAGACCATCACGAGGGCGATCGCCAGAAGCGGGCTGGGGGAAGGGGAGGCCATCCGTTCGGCGATCTGCGGCAGGTCGATCGAGCCCGTCAGGCCGTAGATCAGGCTGAAGCCGAAAAGGAGGAACGCGGCCGACATGCCGCCGAACAGGAAATATTTCAGGGCCGCCTCGGCGGACTCCGCCCGGTCCGTATCGAAGCCGGCCAGGACATAGAGGGACAGGCTCGCCAGCTCGAGGGCGAGGAAGGCCAGAAGCAACTGCTGCGCCGCGGCCATGAGCGTGAAGCCCGCGGTGGCGAAAAGAACGACGGCCACCCATTCCGCGGGGTGCCGCCGCCGCGCCGCTCCGGCGGCGATCGCCAGAGTCAGAAGGGAAAGCACGAGAACGCCGAGACGGCTGCCGAACGCGAGCGCGTCGAGGGTCAGGACGCCGCCGAAGACCGGCCCGGCCAGCCCGATGTGCAGGTTCAGGCCCAGGGCGGCCAGCAGCGCCGCCATGCCGATCGCCGTCGCCGCGCGCAGGCGCGTTTCGATCGAGCCGCGCTTCCCTGCCGCAAGGTCGAACCCGAGGACAAGGAGGGCGCCCGCGACGAGCGCCGCCTCGGGCCGCAGCGCACGGCCCAATCCCGCATAGTCGGGAATCATGGAGCGCCCCCCTTCAGCACCGCCGTGAACAGCGGCGAATGCAGGCTCGGCAGGATCCAATCGAGGAGGAGGCCGGGCTTGAGTCCGATGAGGAGGGTCGCCCCGATGAGGAGAGCGGCGCCGGTCTTTTCCGCGAGGGTGATGGGCGGCAGGGGATGCGTGCCGGCGGCTGGAGCGGGTTCGCCGGCGGACCCGAAAAAGCAGACGGTGATGACCCGGACCGTGAAAGCGGCCGCCACCAGGACGCCGAAGGCGGCGACCACGGCCCAGGCGCGGGAAGTCCGCCATGCGCCGATCAGGATCGTGAGCTCCGAGGGAAAGCCGCTGAAGCCGGGCATGCCCATCGAGGCCAGGCCGGCGATCACGAAGACGACGGCGGCAAACGGCAGCAGCCGGCCCAGATGCAGGAGGCGCAAGTCCTCGAGGCGCCGCGTGTGGGTGCGGTCGTAGACCATCCGGCCCGCGACGGCGAAGAGGAGGCCGGCGATCACGCCGTGCGAGAACATTTGAAGCACCGCGCCGCCCGCCGCCAGGACGTTGCCCGCGGCGAGCCCGAGGATGACGAAGCCCATGTGGCTCACGCTCGAGTAGCCGATGACGAACTTGAAATCGTCCTGCACCAGCGCGATGAACCCGGCGTAGACGATGCCCGCGACGGCCAGCCCTCCGATCGCAGGCTGCCAGAAGGCGAAGCCCGTCGGAAAGAGGGGCAGCGCAATCCGCAGGCAGCCGTAGGCGCCGAGCTTCATCACGACGCCGGCGAGCAGCATCGAGGCGGCGGTGGGCGCCGCGGCGTGGCCGGTCGGCGCCCAGGTGTGGAAAGGGAAGAGGCCGGCCAGCACCGCAAAGCCGAGGAAAACCAGCGCGAACATGCCCCTCTGCTCGCCGGCCGTGAAATGGGCCGCTGCTGCCGCGAGATCCCCGATCGCGAAGCTGTGCGCGCCGCCCGCGGCGTACGCCCAGAGGAGGCCGGCGAGGACCAGCGCGCTGCCGGCGAACGAATAGAGGACGAGCTTCATCGCCCCGTACTCGCGCCGGGTGGAGCCCCATATCGCGATCAGGAAGTATTTCGGGACGATGGCGATCTCGTAGAAGACGAAGAAAAGGAAGGCGTCGGCGCTGAGAAAGACGCCGTAGACTCCGCCGATCAAGGTCAGGTAGAATGCGAAGAATTCCCCCGCCCGCTCCTCGAGATTCCACGAGAACAGGATCCCGGCGGTCGCCGCCAGCCCCGTGAGGACGAGCAGCGTGAGGCTGATTCCGTCGGCCGCGAGGTGGTAGCGGATACCCATGAGGGGGATCCAACCGGCGTCGGCCACCGTTTGCAGGCCCGCGGCCGGCGTGAACCGGCATGCGGCGGCCAGGACGAGGCCCCACGCCGTCGCCGCGGTGGCGAGCGCGACCCAGCGGGCCGCGGCGGCCGAGCGCCTCCCTGCGGCCAGCGCGAGAAGCGCGCCCGCGAAAGAGACATAAATGCTCCAGGGCAGCAGGCTCATGGCGGGGGGAGCAGGCCGGCCCACGTGGTGATGAGCGGATTGTAAAACGCCGTGAGGATCTGGGGCAGGATGCCGAGAAGCAGCATCAGCGCCGCCAGCGGTACAAGGACGGCGAGTTCGCCGCCCGTCGCGTCGGCAAAGGAACCCGCCGCGGCGCCCGCCCTCGGGCCGTGGAAGACGCGCTGCCAGAAGGTGAGAAGGAACATCGCGGTCGCGAGAAGACCGAGGCACCCGACCGCCGCGGCCCAGGGCGCCAGGCCGAACACTCCGCGGAAGACCAGGAATTCGCCGACGAAGCCGTTCAGGCCCGGCAGGCCCAGCGACGAGAACAGCGCGATGCCGCAGAGGCCCGCAAAGACCGGCGCAGAGGTCCGCACGCCGCCGAAGTCGCCGAGCCCGCGACGGCCGCCCGAACGCGCCTCGAGGACGCCGACGCAGAAGAAGAGGGCGGCCGCCGAAATCCCGTGGTTGAACATCTGGAGCAGTGCGCCGCTCAGCGCCGCCGAGAAGTCGCCGCGGGTCGCCCCCGACCCGGCGGAGGCGGACGTCACCGCAAAGAGGGCGAGCAGGCAGTAGCTCACGTGATTCACCGAAGAATAGGCGACCATCCGCTTGAGGTCGGATTGCCGCATCGCGGCAAACGCGCCGAACACGACCCCTCCGAGCGCCAGCCAGAGCAGCGGAACGGAGGCTGCGTGCAGGGGGCCCGGAAAGAGGGGCCAGAGGATGCGCAAGAATCCGTAGACGCCCATCTTCGACAGGATGCTGGTGAAGAACATCGCGGCGCCCGTCGGCGCCTCCGCATAGGCGGACGGCAGCCAGGTGTGAAACGGGAACAGCGGCACCTTGACGGCCAGCCCCAGGAACACGCCGGCGAAGACCGCCTTGGGCCAGAATCCTCCGAGCGCCGCGAGCTTGGCGTGCAGGGTTCCGGCCGCCGCAAGTCTCGCCAGCCCCTCGAAGTCGAGCGATCCGGTGGCGGCGTAGATCGCCGCAAAACCGAGCAGCAGGCCCGCGCTGCCCGCCAGGGCGTAGAGGATGAACTGCACGGCTGCGCGCGCCGCGTCGGCGCCGCCCCACAGTTTGATCAGAAAGAACGCGGGAACGAGGCTCAGCTCCCAGAACAGGAACCAGTGGAAGAAATCGAGCGCCAGGAAAACGCCGAGCGCGCTGCCCTGCAGCAGGAGAAAGAGGAGGCCGAAAAGCCTCGGATTCCGCGTCTGCCGCCAGGAGCCGAGCAGCCCCGCCGGCGCGACGATCCCGGTCAGGAGCACGAGCAGCAGGCTCATTCCGTCCAAGCCGAGGTGGTAATGGACGTTCAGGGATGCGATCCAGGCATGCCGCTCCACGAATTGGAATCCGGCCGCCGTCCGGTCGAAGGAGCCGAGAGCGGCCAATGCGAGAGCGAGCGTCGAAAAGCTGAAGACGAGGGCGAGGACGCGGCTTGCGCCTCCGGAGATCCGGGGGAGAAGCGCCAGCAGAAGGGCCCCCGCCCAAGGGGTGAAGACGATCAGGCTCAGGCAGGGAAGGGCGTTCACCGGCCACCTCCCCAAAGGACCAGGATCACCAGCGCCACGAAAGCAAGGGCGAGGACGCACAGGTAGCCGTGGGCCTCTCCGGTCTGCGCCCGGGAGTAGGCCCGGCCGGCGCCGCGGAGACGGCTGCCCGCGGCATCGAAGCCCGCGTTCAGCCCATCCTCGTCGGCGTTCCGGTTGACGACGCCGACGAATTCGCCGAGCAGCGCCAGGAAGCGCACGAGCCCGTCCCAGACCCAGTCGTCGAGCCCGGCGGAAAGCGCCGCGAAGCCGGCGAAGATGCGGCCGACGGTCGCGGCATACAGCTCGTCGAACTTCATCCGCGCCGCGAGGAACGCATAAATGCGGGGAGCGGCGCAGGCGAGCGGGTCGGCGGCGGCGGCCTTCGCGCGCGGCCGGCGGCCGTAAAGGGCCCAGCCGGCGCCCAGGCCGATCGCGACGAGCACGATGGAGAGCGCCATGAGCCCGCCGCCCTCGAAGAGTGGCTGCGCGGGGATGGCCCGTCCCTCCAGCTTCGACTGCAGCCAGGGCCAGGCGGGCGTCCCGATCACGCCGAGCCCGACCGTCCCGGCCGCCAGGAGCACGAGAGGGACGGTCATCACCGCCGGACTTTCATGGGAGTGTTCCGCGGCCTCCGAACGGGCCGCGCCCCAGAAGGTCTCGGCGATCAGGCGCGTCATGTAGAACGCCGTCAGGACGACGGCGGCCAGCCCGATTCCAAGAGGGAGCCGTGAAACCTCCCATTCGCCCGCCACATGGAGGATGGCTTCCTTGCTCCAGAATCCGGAAAAGAGGAACGGCACGCCGGACAGCGCCATCATGCCGATTCCGAAAGTGGCGAACGTCACGCGCTGGCGGCCCGCCAGCCCGCCGAGTCGGCGGATGTCCTGCTCATGGTGCGCGCCATGGAGCACCGAGCCGGCGCCGAGGAAGAGGAGCGCCTTGAGAAAGGCGTGGGTGAGCAGGTGGAAGATCGCCGCCACCCACGAGCCGACCCCGAGCGCGAGCATCATGTAGCCCAGCTGCGAGACGGTCGAAAACGCGAGGACCCGCTTGATGTCGTTCTGCGCCACGGCGATCAAGGCGCCCAGAAGGGCGGTGATCGCGCCGATGAAGGCGACGACGGTGAGCGCGTGAACGGGAACGTCGGTAAGCACCCGGTCGGCCGCCATCAGCGGGTAGATCCGCGCGATCAGGAAAACGCCCGCCGCGACCATGGTGGCGGCGTGGATCAGCGCGCTGACCGGCGTCGGTCCCTCCATCGCGTCCGGCAGCCACACATGCAGCGGGAACTGGCCGGACTTGCCGGCCGCCCCGCAGAAAAGGAGAAGTCCGATGGCGGTCGAGGCCGCCAGGCCTCCCGCGGCCGTCGGCATGGCCAGGTGGGCGAGCGCGGCGGTCTCGAGGCAGCCGCGACCGCCGTCGTAGAAGACAAGCGTTCCCGTGGCATGGTACAGCCAGACCAACCCGAGAAGAAGGCCGAGATCGCCGATGCGCGTCGTGATGAACGCCTTTTTCGCGGCGGCGGCGGCCTCGGGTTTTTGGAACCAGAAGCCGATGAGGAGGTATGAGGCGAGGCCGACCAGCTCCCAGGCGATGAAGAGAAGGAGGAGGCTGTTCGCGACCAGGATTCCGAGCATCGCCGCCGCGAACAGGCTCAGGAAGCAGAAGAACCGGGCGAAGTTCCCGTCCTCCGCCATGTAGCCCAGGCTGAAGACGAAGATCAGCGTCCCGACGAAGGTCACCATCACGCACAGGAACGCCGTCAGCGGGTCCAGCAGCCAGCCGAGCCGGACCGCGCCGGAGCCCAGGTCGAACCAGGTGAATTCCACGTGCCGATGCGCCGAGGGATCGGCCAGCGCGGCCCGAAGGGCGACGCAGCAGAGCGCGAACGACGCGATCATGCCGGCCAAGGCCACGGCCGCGGCGAACCGCCGGCTGCGCCGCGGCGTGAGCGCGCCAACGCCGGCCGCCAGGAGCGGCAGCGCGGGAATGAGCCAGAGATGCGCGACGATGGGAGGCATCGTTCAGCCCTTCAGCAGGCTGGCGTCCTGCAACCGGACATTCCGCCGGTGGCGGTAGACCGCGATCACCAGGGCCAGCCCGACGGCGAGTTCGGCGGCGGCGACCGCGATGGAAAAGATCGCGAAGATCACCCCGATGGCGGGCTCCGGCGAAGGCAGGTAGCGCCAGAAGGCGATGAAGTTCAGGTTGGCCGCGTTCAGCATCAGCTCGATCCCGAGCAGCACGAGGATCATGTTGCTGCGCGACAGGGCGCCCGCCAAGCCGACGCAGAAGAGCGCCGTCGAAAAAAGAAGGCAGCCCTGGAGCGGCGTCATGGTCCCTCCCTCCGGGCGGTTTCACGGCCTCCCGCGGCGATCACGACCGCGCCGATCAGCGCGACCGTCAGGATGACCCCGACGACCAGCACCGCCGCGGCCTGCGGGCCCATCAGGAGTTCCCCCAGATGCCGGACGGTGAGGCGGGGAGGCGGCGCATTTGCCCCTGCGGGGGTCAAATTCAGGGTCGAGCCCAGGAGGGTGCCGCCGAGGACGGCGGCGACCGCCGCGCCCGCGAACAGCCCGGAAAACGCCCGCCCGCGCGACTCCGGCGTGGGGGCGAGGTCCGCGCGCGACCGCCGCGTGAGGAGCACCGCGAAAAGCACCACCATCGAGACGGCGCCCACGTAGACCAGCACCTGGGCGAACGCCACGAATTCCGCGCCGGCCCAGAGATAGAAGGCGGCGATCCCGAACCAGCTTGCGATCAGGAGGAGCGCGCTGTGGATGAGATTGCGCAGCGCCAGCGCCGCGGCCGCGCCGGCGAGGGTGAAGAGAGCGATGAGCGCGAGGACGGCGTTCATGAGGCTGCGTAACGGTACTGCCGCGGCCCAAGGCCGGCGGTCAGCCTCCGGCCCATCACAAGGAAAGGCCCGGCGACCAGGGCGATCGCCGCGGCCCAGCGGACGAGCTGCCAGGGGCCGGCCCACCCGCCGGCGAGCTGCCAGAGCGCGGCCGTGCCGATG
>Ga0070713_100002432_pt1 | contig 12142 bp, 9 predicted proteins | sample LARL82metaG_FD_65465 | JGI IMG/M metagenome (GOLD analysis project Ga0070713, IMG submission 65465) | Corn, switchgrass and miscanthus rhizosphere microbial communities from Kellogg Biological Station, Michigan, USA - LAR L8-2 metaG | ecosystem: Host-associated > Plants > Roots > Rhizosphere ... | reverse complement strand
CGCTCCTCAAGGAGTCGTCCATCTCCGACATTCTGGTGAATGGCTTCGACAAAGTCTACATCGAGCGCGCCGGAAAGCTCTCGCTGACGCCGGTGCGGTTCAAAGACAACGCGCATCTCCTGCACATCATCGAGAAGATCGTTTCACAAGTCGGCCGCCGCATCGACGAGGCCCAGCCGATTGTTGACGCGCGTCTCGCGGACGGCTCGCGCGTAAACGCCATTATTCCTCCTCTGGCATTGGATGGACCCTCGCTCTCCATCCGTCGCTTCGGCCGTCATGTGATCACCTCCGAAGAGATGCTCGCGAACCTCACTCTCACGCCGGGCATGCTTCGCTTCCTGGCCGCCTGTGTGCAAGCCAAGACCACCATCCTCATCTCGGGTGGAACCGGCTCAGGCAAGACCACTATGCTCAATGCCATGTCACGCTTCATACCCGAGGACGAACGCATTATCACCATCGAAGACACCGCCGAATTGCAGCTTCAGCAGCGCCACGTCGTGAAATTCGAGACCCGGCCACCCAACCTCAACAAGGAGGGCGGTATCAACCAGCGGCAATTAGTGCGCACGGCTCTGCGCATGCGACCCGATCGCATCATCGTCGGAGAGTGCCGCGGCGCCGAAGCTCTCGACATGCTGCAGGCCATGAACACGGGCGTCGATGGATCGGCCAGCACCGTGCACGCGAACTCGCCCCGCGACGCCTTCTCGCGTCTCGAAGCCATGGTTCTGATGTCCGACATCGACATGCCGTCGCGCGTGATCCTTCAGCAATTGGCCAGCGCCATCCGCATGGTGGTGCAGCTCAGCCGTCTTCAAGACGGCACGCGCAAGGTGCTGAGCATCGCCGAAGTGCGCGGCATCAAAGACGACCGCATCGACGTGCGCGACATTTTCCTGTTCGAACGCCTGGGCGTTACTGACGCCGGCAAAGTCCAGGGCCGCTTCCGCAGCTCCGGCGAATCGCCCAAAGTTCTGGAGCGCCTCAAGATCCATGGCATCGAAATCCCGCCCTCGATCTTCGACGAGGTCGTCGACGTGAATCTATAAAACCAGGAACGCAATCGCGCCACATGCAATTGTCACGGCGTGCGGCAGCCGCAGCCCCTTTTCCTCACGCACATCCAACTCCGGATTCTTCGAGTAAGGCGCGTGCCCCGAGCCCAGGCTCATCAGGATCAGGCCAATATTCTGGAAAGTCCGCCGCACTCGCCTTTTGACGAATATCAAAATGATCGCCGCGACCGCGCCAAAGATCAGCGTAAAAAACAAAATCCTCAGCCAGTTCCCCGGCCCCGCGATCGCCCCGACCGCCGCCATCAGCTTCACGTCACCGCCGCCCATGCCCCGCAGTAGATAAAGCGGGACGTAGATCAGCAACGCCAAACCCAAGCCTTCCAGAGACGACCACCATCCCCCCAAAGCTGTGTTCAGCACTATCCCTAACAGTGTTCCGGATACCGTCAGCCAATTCGGAACCCTCCGCCAGCGCAGGTCAAAAATCGCAGCGATTATCACAACCAGCACGAGCACAGCTTTTAAGGCATTCGGCAACAATACTTAAACCTAACACCCGGTACCGTTCACCACCTCGCCACAGACTTTCTTCCCATATCTTCAGCCACTTTCCTGACGCTCAACCATCCGCCCCCCAAGCCCCGTGCTATCCCAGTATCGAAAGGATCAACACGATGCCCGATTTCCCCGTCCCCATCTGGACCGACCGCGCCGCCACCAACCGCGCCAACTCCCAACACTCCACCGGTCCCCGCACCCCCACCGGCAAACTCCGCTCCTCCATCAATGCTTTGACCCACGGTCTCACCGGCGACACCGTCCTCCTGCCCTCCGAAGATCCCGCCGCCCACCAGCGGCACACGCAGGAGTTCTTCGACGAATACCAACCCAAAACGCCCACCGAACGCCAGTTCGTCCAGGAGTTCATCGATACTTGGCGCATCAACCGCGTCCCGGCGCTCGAAGCCGAAGTGCTCCACCGCGCTGCCGCTCTGCTGGAAATGCACAAAGTAAAGGGGATTCTATACGACCCCGCCCAGGATGGCTTCGTTTTTTCAAACGACCAGATCGAAGCCTATAGCCTCCGTTTGATCCGTCTGAATGAGTCCCACCATATCGGACATCTCCGTTTCCACGCCCATTTAGCCCACCAATTTGCCAGCTAAATGCGATAAACTTAACGTGAAGTACTGCGGGGAGGCGCGGATATGACGCTCCGTTTCGGTAGCAGTTTGATTGGGCCCTTAGTCGGTTTGCTCGCCGGCACTGTCGCATCGGCGCAGACGGCCAAAGTTTCTTTTTCCAACGACGTCGCGCCCATTCTCGCCAAGAACTGCGCGCAGTGCCACGCGGCCACGCCAGCCATGGGGAACCTCGACCTGCGCAGCCGCGATAGCGCCCTCAAAGGTGGACAGCACGGTCCCGCGATCGTTCCCGGCCATGCCGCCGCCAGCCGCCTGTATCAGCACCTCACGGGTCAAGAGCAGCCTCAAATGCCGATGGGCGGCCGCCTGTCCGACGCGGAGATCGCGGTCATCAAGGCTTGGATCGACAGCGGAGCGGAATGGGATACGTCCGCATCGGTCACTACATCAAAGCCCTCCGGCACTGCCGAGCACAAATTCACCGATCAACAGCGCAACTACTGGGCCTTCCAAAAAGTCACCAAGCCTTCCGTGCCCGCGGTCGGCGCCCACAATCCGATCGATGCCTTCGTTCTTGCCAAACTGGCGACGCAACATCTCAAGCCCAATCCGCCTGCCGACAAGATCACGCTGCTCCGCCGCGCTTATCTCGACTTGACCGGTCTTCCGCCTTCGCCCGAAGAGGCGCAGGCCTTCCTGGCCGACAACTCACCGCAGGCCTTCGAAAAGGTCGTCGATCATCTCCTCGCCTCTCCTCAATATGGCGAGCGCTGGGGCCGCCATTGGCTCGACCTGGCCCGCTACGCCGACAGCGCCGGTTTCAAAGCCGACGAAACGCGCCCTAACGTCTGGCGTTATCGCGACTACGTGATCCAATCGTTCAACGAAGACAAGCCCTACGACCGCTTCGTCAAAGAGCAAATCGCCGGCGACGAGCTTTATCCCAACGATCCCGCCGCCCGAATCGCCACCGGCTTCGACCGGCTCTGGCCCGACGAGAGCAACCTCGCGAACCCGATTCTCCGCCGCCAGGAAATCCTGAACGACATCACCGACACCGTCGGTGCCGTATTCATGAGCATGACCTACGGCTGCGCCCGCTGCCACGATCACAAATTCGATCCGATTTTGCAGAAAGATTACTACCGGCTGCAGGCCTTCTTCGCCAACATCCGCAATGACGATCACGCCAGTCTCCTCACCGGCGACCAAGCCGCGGCCTATCAACAGCAGCACGCCGCGTGGGAAAGCCAGACGCGCGACATTCGCGCCAAGATGGACGAGCTTCTCGCTTCCGTGCGCAACGAGCGATTGAAGGAAGACATCGGCATGTTCCCCAAGGAAGCGCAAGAGGCCGTCTTCACTCCGGCCGGGCAGCGCACTCCCATGCAATGGCAGATGTACTATCGCAGCGCCAGCCGCCTGCCCTCCAACCGTGAGCTCGAGCGCGCTCTGAAAGGGGACGCCAAGCAACGCTACGCCGACCTGCAAAAGGAACTAGCCCAGTTCGACAATCTCAAGCCTGCCGATCCGCCGATCGCCGAAGCCATGTTGGATGCCAGCCGCAACGCTCCGCCAGAGTACGTTCTCTCCAAGGGTATTTGGGACGCACCACTCGACGAAGTACAGCCCGGCTTTCTGAGCATCCTTGATCCGAGCCCAGCAAAGATCGTTCCTCCCGAAGGATTGAACTCCACCGGCCGCCGGTCCGCGCTCGCGAATTGGCTCACCGATCCGAAGAATCCGCTCACCGCGCGCGTCATGGTCAACCGCATCTGGCAGGATCACTTCGGCAACGGCATCGTCCGCACTTCTAGCGATTTCGGTATCATGGGCGACCGCCCCACTGATCCGCAGCTGCTCGATTACCTGGCCACCACCTTCGTCGAAACCGGTTGGAGCATCAAGAAAATGCATCGGCTGATCATGCTCTCTAACACTTATCAGCAGTCGTCGGGTTATCAGGCCGACGCAGCCAAGGTCGATCCCGACAACAAGCTGCTATGGCGTTTTGACCGGCGCCGCCTGGAAGGCGAGGTTATCCGCGATTCCATGCTGATGGCCACCGGACAATTGAATCTGAAGATGGGCGGCCCCGGAGTTTTCCCTCCGATTCCCGAGGGCATCAGCAACGGGTCGAAATATCTTTCCTGGAAACCTGAGACCGATCCCACGGAAGCCGATCGACGCAGCGTCTACGTCTTCGTGAAGCGCAACCTCCGCTATCCGATGTTCGAGGCCTACGATTTTCCCGATACATCGGAAAGCTGCCCCCGCCGATACTCGACCGTCAGTCCAACCCAGCCGCTGGTGGGGATGAACGACACGTTAATTCGCGAATGGTCGCGAGAGCTGGCCACCCGGGTTCTCAACGATGCCGGCCTTTCGCCCGAGCAGCAAGTGGAACGCGCGTTTCGCATCGTGTTCACCCGCGCCCCCAGGGACGAAGAACGCCAAGCCGTTCTCGATTTCTTAAACAAGCAAGCAGCGGAAATAAGCGGGCCGACGGCTCGCACAGCGGCCTTCGTGGATTTCTGCCAGGCGCTGCTCAACTCCAACGAATTTTTATACGTGAACTGAGGAAGGAGGCTGATCATGGAGCGTAATCCGAATCATTATCCGCGAGTTTCCACCCGTCGCGATTTTTTCACGCGCACTGGCAGCGGACTCGCCGCCGTCGCTTTGGCCCAGATGCTGCAAGAGGACAAGCTCCAGGCCGCAACAGCCGGGGCGGACCCGCTGGCGCCGAAGCAGCCGCATCATCCTCCCACTGCTAAATCCATCATCTGGCTTTTCATAGAAGGCGGGCCCAGCCACGTCGATCTCTTCGATCCGAAACCCAAGCTGGTGGAACTGGCCGGACAGCCGATACCTGAATCCATGCGGCCGAAGTTCACCGCCATGCCGGGCACTTCCAAGAACGGCCTGATGCCGTCCAAGCGCTCCTTCAAGCAGTATGGGCAGAGCGGCATCTGGGTTTCCGATTGGTATCCCAACATCGCACAGCATGTCGACGACATGACCGTGGTCCGCTCCTGCTGGACCGATGGCATCAATCACCTCGGTAGCGTCACGGAAATGAACAGCGGCTCCATCTTGAGCGGCCGGCCGTCGCTGGGTTCGTGGGTGAATTACGGCTTGGGCAGCGCGAATCGCAATCTGCCTTCGTTCGTGGTGATGCTGGACGATAAAGATCCCATCGGCGGCGCCAAACAATGGAGCGCCGGATTCCTCCCCGCGTCCTACCAGGGCATGCAGTTCCGCACTGGCGACACGCCGCTCATCAACTTGAAACCGCCGCAAGGTATGACCGATTCGCAGCAGCGCAACCAGCTCGGGCTGCTGAAGCGCTTAAACGAAATCTGGTCCCAGGACAAGCAGGAAGACGACGAACTCGACGCGCGCATCCGCTCCTACGAGCTGGCGTACAAGATGCAGAGCGCGGCCCCTGAGGCAGTCGATCTAACGAAAGAGTCCGAAGAAACTCGCAAGCTGTATGGAATGGACGAAGAAGCCACCCGGGCCTTCGGCAGCAATTGCCTGATGGCTCGCCGCCTGGTGGAGCGCGGTGTTCGTTTCATCGAGCTCTACTCCGGCTCGGGCAGCGGCTGGGATGCGCACGACAACGTCGAAGAGAACCACAGCAAGTGGTGCAAGGCGTCCGACAAACCGATCGCCGGCTTGCTCACCGACCTCAAAGCGCGTGGATTGCTGGACGACACGCTGGTAGTGTGGGGCGGCGAATTCGGCCGCACGCCTTTCAACGAGAAGGGTCTGGGGCGCGATCACAATCCGTGGGGCTTCACTATCTGGATGGCTGGGGGCGGTGCCAAGAAAGGCCACTATGTCGGTTCCACCGACGAAATCGGGATGCACGCGCAGGAGTCACCGGCGCACGTGAACGATATTCACGCATCCATGCTTTGGGCCTTGGGCCTCGACCATCTGCAGGTGACTTACATGCACAACGGACGCGCCGAACGTCCGACGGTAGTCGCCGGCGAAGTAATCAAGAACCTCTTCGCCTAATCCGAGGCGCTACGCGATATGCGCCCCAGTCGTCAACACGTAAACAACGTATAACGACTGGCTCGCGGCCATAAATAGCCGGTTCCGCTTCGTCCCTCCGAAGCAGACGTTCGCGCAGTTCTCCGGCAGCCGGATCATACCGATGCGCTCGCCACTCGGCGCGATCACCTGAACTCCCGGCCGTGCTCCAGCCCAGACATTGCCATCCACATCGCACCGGATTCCATCTGCGGCCGCAGGCGCTCCGCTGCCCGGAACATCCAGCTGGATAAAACGCTTTCCATTGCGAACGGTCTTCCCGTCCACATCCCAAACGCGGATTTCGCGGCCCGTGCCGGTATCGGCAACGTAGACCTTCTTATAGTCGGGTGAAAAGCAGATGCCGTTGGGCCCGGACATCTCATCGTAGAGTTTGTCCATTTGGCCGGTCTTCGGATCCACGCGATACACCGCTTCCTTCAGCTCTTTATCGGCCTTGAAGCCTTCGTAATTCCCGCTGATGCCGTAAGTCGGATCGGTGAACCAGATGCTGCCGTCCGGATGAACCACGATGTCGTTGGGCGAGTTCAGCCGTTTGCCTTGAAACTTCTCGGCTATCACCGTAACGGTGCCGTTGTATTCGTAGCGGACCACGCGCCGGCCGCCATGCTCGCACGAAAGCTGCCGTCCCTCGTAATCGAAGGTGTTGCCGTTGCTGTATCCCGATGGATTCCTGAACACCGAGACGTGCCCGTTTTCCTCGATCCATCGCATCTGGACATTATTCGGGATGTCGCTCCACACCAGATAGCGCCCCACGCCGTTCCACGCCGGACCTTCAGCCCACAGCGTCCCGGTATGCAGCTTCTTGATTACGGTGTTCGTCACTATGTATCGGCGGAAGCGATCATCGAGCGCGACCACATCCGGGTCGGGATACTGCACCGGAACTTGATTCGACCAGTCGCGAGGAATTGGATTAGGAGAGATGGGCGAAGCAGGCGACTGAGCAGCGGCCTTCAGAGCGGCTCCGCCCACAGCGGCGGCGAGAAACGATCGGCGGTCCAACATGCGTGTCTCCTACTTTCCCTGGACCTCGGTCATGATGCCCGAGGCCTGAATAACGTTGTGATAACTCTCGGCCATCTGCCAGGTGCCGTGCTGGTAGTGAAACACGCGGCTGGCCCAATAAGCTTTCTCACCGTAACTCGGCTGGCAGGAAATCATCACGACGGTCTCCGGGCCAAACGTCCAGAGTCGCGCAAACAAAACGGGCGTCGCGCCCACTTGAGGAGTGCCAGGCTTGGGCTCAGGCGGCGCCGGACGATCCTTCTTCGGCAGAGTCTGGCCACCGTAGGTACTGACAGTCTGATTGTCGTCGGCTACGTGCTTCATCCAGAACTGGCGGCCGCTCTCCTGCTCCTGCCAATTCGCCATGGCTGCCTCCTGCACTTTGTCGATGGTGCGGATGGGCAGCTGCTTACATGGATTCACGCACGGGATGTCATAAGTAGGGCGCACACGTTCGCCACGCGGAAGCACGGCGATCTCGCTGGTGTGCAGGAGCCGCCAGCCCTCCGATCGCTTCACCCAAAAGCGCGATGCAAAGTTCTTATCGCTGTGGGCCTGCAGCCACACCACTTGATCGCCGTAAGGATGCTTGACGATCTCGACATCAGCGCCTTCGCCCACCAGCGGTTTCATGCCGAGAGCCAGTGCATCGGGACGAAACACCATGACGCCATCACGATCGATCCAGGTGAAGTCGGGATCGAGGTATTTATTGATCGCCGCTTTGTCGCCCTTCTCGAACGCCGTCATCAGAGCCTTATCGGCCGCGGCAACCGGATCGTCGGCGGCTCTCCCACGCCAGCCCAGCATCAATGACGCCGCCACGCACGTGAATATCGCGATTCTCTTCTTCATCGGTTTGCTCCTTTTTGTTCCGCAGCTCTTTTTTCCTGCGCCCGCTCGCCCGCGAGCACTCCTGCCAGTCCGTAGTTGCCTTCGTGGCAGGCGTATTCATAGACCGGACCTTCCGATTTTTCGAGCGAGACTTCCATGGTCCACGGCTTGGTATACACGGTTGGATCATCGATGGTCGCGCGGTAGAGAATCGAGTCCGGACTGTTACGCGTGAAGCGCTCGGTGATCCGAAGATTCTTGTCGGTCATGCCGTCGTATTGAACACCAAAACGGCTGCGGTCGTTAAACTTGAAGTTTGTGGTTTCCACCACCAGCGTGTCGCCTTCCCAGTGGCCGCGCGAATCGCCCATCCATCCCTGGATAGTCCCCGGCAAATGCGGCGGTCCATCCAGCGGAATCACCCGGACCTGGTTGCCCATCTCGGCCAGAATCGAAATATATTCGGGTGTTTGAACGATCTGATAAAGGTCGTTGTAGTTGCCCGGAATCATGGGCGGGCCGGACTGCGAGAACATCAGGCACCGGTCGGGCAGCGGCCGGTCTTCAGGTCCATCGGCCGGATGCACTGCGAACTTCTCCTGGATCGCCTGGAACTTCTTGCGGGCCTCGGCCGTCATGGGAGGAACCCTGCCGTCGGGAGGATCGATGATCATCGAGGTACGCCGGGTGCGTGCTAGTTTGGAGCCGCGGTCGAACCAGAGCTCGTTGTAAGCCCGTGCGATGTCCGCCTCCTGGCCTCCATCGCGACGGTCTCGATTCACTTCCTGTGCTTTGTTCTTTTCGTAGACCGCGGCTTCTTGCTCCGTGTAATATTCCTTGGTGCCCAACTCCGCCGGCCGCTGGAAAGGCGTGAGGCTGGCGGAGTTCCAGATGCCCTCGAAGGACGGATGCTGTGCCCAACTAGGCACGGCGATACTCACCAGCATGAGGACCCGATAGTTCATGGCTTAGTTACCTTTCTACGGAGCGGCCCGTACAACAGTTCCTCGACAAACTCGGCGCACTTGAACTCCATCAACTGCGCATTCTTTTCCAGCCTGCGGTAGAGCGGCATGCTCATTTTCCAGGGGCGCGAAAACACTTTCGGATCTTCGACGGTGGCCTCGTATTGAAGCACGTTGTCGCTCACCGGCGTGTAGCGTTCCACCACGTGCAACGCGTCGCTATGGAAATCGCCCGAGCGATCGAACCACGTCTGGTCGACTTGGCCCGTGACGTCCACCACCAGAGTCTGCCCCTCCCAATGGCCGTTCGACCAGCCCATCCAGCTATCCACCTGCGATTCCCGCGGCGGACCCATGTTGATCGTTCGGACCGCGTTGGCGTACTCGTAGACTATCATGATGGAATTCGATCCTTGCAGAATCTGGAACGGGTAGGGCATGTACGTCGCGCGTGGAACGCCCGGCATATAGCACTTGATCTCCGGATCGGCGCTCCAGCGATTAGCGAAGTTCTGTCTCTTCTTCGCGGCTGCTTCGGGAAGATACGGAAGCTCACCGCCCTCGACGACCCCGAGTCCCGGCGGAATAGTGCCGATCGCTCCCAGCGCCGGCGGCCCGGGGCTCGCACCATGAGTCTGGATGTCCCAGTTCGCCGTGCCCACCGCCTGCCAGATTCCATTGAGATTTGGCTTTTGTCCTGAACTCTGCGCTGCTAGAGGAACGGCGAGCAAAGCCGCCACTACGACAGCCGGAATCGGTCGCGCCACTCGATCATGATACGCCATCGCCTTATCGCAGTGCAGTATCGTGAATCAAGGTGAAGAGCCCTTGGTAGCACCGCAGTATCCGACCCCCTACATAGAGCGCGGCACACCGGAGTTTCGCCGAACCAACCTGGCCTTGTTCTCGGCGGGCTTCTCCACCTTCGCGCTGCTGTATTGCGTGCAGCCGCTGCTCCCGGTCTTCTCGCGTGAGTTCGGCGTGAGCGCTGCAGCCAGCAGTCTCTCGCTCTCACTCACCACCGCGCTGCTGGCCGCGTCAGTCTTGATTGCCGGATCCCTTTCCGAAGCATGGGGACGAAAATCGGTGATGGTGGTGTCGCTCTTCGCCGCCGCGATCCTCACCGTCATATGCGCGCTGGTGCCCGATTGGCATGAGCTGCTGGTGGTCCGCGCGCTGGAAGGCATCGCCTTCAGCGGACTGCCGGCCGTCGCCATGGCCTACTTGAGTGAAGAGATGGATTACAAGTCGGTCGGCCTGGCGATGGGTCTCTACATTGGTGGCTCTGGTCTTGGCGGCATGACGGGACGCTTCGTAACCGGCTATCTCACCGATATTGCTTCCTGGCGCGTTGCGTTGGGCGCGATAGGCGGGTTCGGTATTCTCGCCGCGCTGATATTTTGGCGAACGCTCCCGCCATCGCGGCACTTTCAAGCGCGGCCTCTCGCGCTCGGACAACTGAGAGAATCGCTCCTTGACCATCTGCGCGACGCCGGCCTGCCGTGGCTATTCATCGAAGGCTTTCTGCTCATGGGCTCCTTCGTGACGACTTACAACTACATCGGCTACCGGCTGCTTGGACCGCCGTACAGGCTCAGCCAGACACAGGTAGGCGCGATCTTCGCGGTGTATCTATTCGGCACGGGGAGCTCAGCGTGGGCGGGTAATCTGGCCAGCCGACTGGGACGGCGCAAGGTCTTCTGGGCGACCATCGCGATCATGCTCACGGGTTTGTTGCTAACGCTGCTCAGTCCGCTCGGGATAATCATCACAGGCATCGCCGTTTTGACGGTGGGTTACTTCGGCGCTCATTCCATCGCGAGCAGTTGGGTTGGGCTGCGAGCTCGGCATTCCAAGGCGCAGGCTTCGGCCCTGTATCTGTTCTTTTACTATGTTGGGTCGAGCGTGGCCGGATCTACGGGCGGGCTGTTCTGGAGCGCTTCGGGATGGAAAGGCGTGGTCGGATTCACCTCTTCGTTGGTGATCTTGGCGCTCCTGATTTCGTTGCGATTGTCGCTACTACAACCATTGCCGGTCCTGACGGAACAGCCACCTCAGTGGCAGCGCTGCCCCTGATCTATATAGGTTCGGTGATCGATCACCGAAAGCTGGATGGTCGCGCAGTAAGATCCCGCGCGAGCTTCAACCGTTCGCTGGCGAGCTTTCGGTTCTTCCTTCGATTGCGTGGCGAATGCTTCCGCGATCACGCGGCCGCTCATGGAATCGGGAGCTTTCACGCCAGCGAGTGCCAGCACTGTCGGCGCAATGTCATAATTCGCTACCGGCGCATGGACCACAGTCCGCCGTTTGAAATCGCGGCCCCAGAGCACCAGCGGCGTGTGGATCATGAACGGGTTTAAGCCGCCATGACCGCTTCGGCCGGGAACGTTACGCCGCTTGTCATTGGTAGCGACGCTTTGCAGGCCAGGGACGCCGAAGGCATTTCGATCCAAGGTCCATTGGTAGGTCACGATGACATCGGCGCCGCGCACCGGTCGGCATTCGTTGATGAGCTCGAGTGAAAAAGTTCCGGGAACCCATCCGAGTTCCTTGCCGGGACGGCATTGGAGGCTAGCTTCTTTGGGCTGCTGGGAAGTTGTGAAGACTAGATCCACTCCGTCGGTCTTTTGGAGCTGCACTACGAGGCCGCGGATCAATTCGGGATCGTGATCTTTCGCGTAAAGAAGCGTCGATGCTCCGTTGTTCGCTTCGATGATATCAGCCGCCTTGCCGGTGGCTTGGATGGCGCCGTTTAAGTCAACGGGGTTCGGCTCGCCACCAAAGCCGTGATCCGCTGTCACGATAATGTCGGCCTGATTCTCGAGGCCCATTTCATGCAACCGGGCGATCAGAAGACCAACCTGCTGGTCCATCGTTTTGAGGACCGCCAACGCTTCCGGCGATCCGGGACCGAACTTGTGCTGAGTTTCATCGGGCTCGGTTAGCCAATCGACAACCACGCGCGGGTGCAGGTCAGAGAGAACATATTCGCGCAGCACCCGCTCGGCCCAGAGCAGCGAGGGAGTGCCTTCGTTCGACTTCACGGCACCAAAACGCTGCTGAATTTCGCGATCGACCTTGTCTGGGAAAGCCACGC
>Ga0070713_100002429_pt1 | contig 12144 bp, 13 predicted proteins | sample LARL82metaG_FD_65465 | JGI IMG/M metagenome (GOLD analysis project Ga0070713, IMG submission 65465) | Corn, switchgrass and miscanthus rhizosphere microbial communities from Kellogg Biological Station, Michigan, USA - LAR L8-2 metaG | ecosystem: Host-associated > Plants > Roots > Rhizosphere ... | reverse complement strand
AGGCGCTCGGGGTGCCCTACTGCGAAGCGTCTCTGATTGGCTCGTATCGCGCTGCGTTGACCCACCTCAGCGTCATGGGGGCTCCGCTTCGCGGAAACCGGCTGGAATCAGCGTAATGTCAAGATCCCCCTCACACGCCGCGGCCTGGAGCACCACGGGATCCATTCCTGCGAGTTGGAGAGCTCATGCCGAAGAACAAGGGCGGGCGTGAAATCCGCAAGCCCAAGCAACCTAAGAAACCCAAAGTCGTCAAGGCAGACCCAACGGCCCTGAAGATCAACGGAGCCGTGAAACAACAAGCCAAGTGAGGCTGGCAAACGCCGGAGTCACGGCGGCGGACACCGCGCCCAACTCACCTCCGCCCTCGGTTACGCGTTGGCGGGCTCCTGTCCGTCCGGTGACCTGGCCGGGTCGTTGCTATGCGCAAACCATTGATTGCGCAGTCCTCATAGTGCGAGTGGTTGAAGATCATCCCATTGTCTGACCTGAAGACGTAGGGTTCGTCGACGATGTTGCAGTCGCCGCCTGGTGGGAAATCAACAGTAAGGGGCGGTGGAAGGAACCGCACCTATGGATCGACGGCTATTGCGTTCTCATAAACAGTAACCCGCGCCAGTAAGCAGGAGTCATTTAGGCCCGTAAATGACGTGAACTGCAAATTCAAACCTCACGGTTAAGTTGGCGGCCAGTCCTCGCCGCGAGACTGGAACTACTAACTCGCGGCAAGAGCCATTTCGGCAAGTTAGCCGTAAGAGACCTTCTTGGTCCCATGGACTTGGGGCCCGCGCTCGGATCCTGGCCGGGCGGAAACGAAAGAGGATCAGCGCATTCCCTGTCGTCGAGCAAGGCTCTGTGGGTAGGCGTGCGCTGCCCCCCGACGCCGGACGTGCAGGCGCGTGGGCTCCAGCCGACAACCGTACGACCCAGCGCGAGTTCGTGCCCGGCTGGGTGACGTTCGGGCCAGGACCGGACGCGACCTTCGCTGCGCATCGCTACCGATTCTCTGCCCCGGTCGGGGTGGCTAGCTTGGCCGTCGATCTCTTGGCTGAAACTCGCAGGGACCGACGTGCAGCGCTGGAAGAAGGCATATCCGACCGTCTTGCAGGTGCGTCGTGCCGCACAGGTCATTGCCTGCGGCGCCCTCGTCGATGTTCGTGTTGTGGAGGTCGTTGCGTCCTTTGGTGGGGTCATGGCGTGCCGACGGATCTAGCACGGGGCCTTCTCTCAAATCCTGTCATGAGCTCGCCGATGTCGGCGCTTTGCGACCAGCCGTTGGTCGGTCAGGTCGCTCCGCCGAACTCGCACCGGCCGCTCGCTGTTAGCGGCTCCATATTCGAACCGTGTCGGTTCGTGGCGCTGTTGGTTGACTCGGCCCGGGCCTGTGGTCGACGTCCGGCCCACTGTGGAACGCAGCAGGACGCGGACGCCTCCTGGCCGGAGAACGCCGGCTTACCCCGGTACGCGGTGCGCTCTATGAGCCATCACCCACGCTAGCCCGGCGGCAGCGTTATTGATAGGCATCCGGCCATGCCTGTTCGCTGCCTCATCGAGAGTCTGTCGGCGTGCAGGCTGAATGGCCAATGAGCAGAGCGTTTCAGCGTCAGCCAGGATTGATCAACGCCCCAGGATTCGCCCGCTCATGGAGGTCGCGGCGGTTCAAATCCGCTCGGGGCTCCACCCCTGAACCCTCTTCTGCCGAGAGGTTCAGCTCATTTCCGGGTTCTTGGAAGCTTGATCAACTTGCCCTCAGTCCGCAAACAATACGCATGATTTAGGGCGCCGACCGGTTGATCGTGGACGGACCGTGTGGATGTTGGGAGTCCGCAGGCACGGCGTTTACGTGCTTACCGGTCGGCAACTGGACGACGTCCGACCAGGAGGTCCGGGCTGCCGTCGATGCGGCGCGCCGCGGCGGCGAGGATTTGACCTGCGCGGCGAACAGGACAACCGTGGGGAATGCGCAGCGGCGGTCAGCCGACCGCCACGGCGTCGGGAATTCGGCTGGGAAACTGGCGAGCATCGGCGTCGCTCACGAATGGATGAAGGGAAGTCCGCCTGTGCTCACGTTGACCGATAACGCCGCCACTGAGATCCGCAACCTCACCGCGGACCCGGAACTGCCCGAGGGCTGCGGCATGCGCATCGCCAATGACCCGGCGTCGAACGCCCTCACGCTTACCCTGGTGCCGACGCCCGCTGCCGGCGATCAGGTGCTCGAAGAGGACGGCGCCCGCGTCTTCCTCGACCAGCAGGCGGCGGCCCTGCTCGACGACAGGGCCCTTGACGCCGCGCCCGACAACGCCGGCCAGGTGAAGTTCACAATCGCCGACACACCTCACAGCTGACAGCCTGGGCCGGCCGGAGTCGCTAGGCCCACACGTATCCCGGAGCGCCGAGGCCCGCGCCCGTACCGATCACGCACGAGATCGTCCGGCAGCCGACGCGTTGCGGGGATTCGGATCTCTGTCCGGGCCGCGGCAGCGTCCGGGTCGGAGATCCGAGTGCGCTTGGTGCGTGGCGCCGAGCCTCGTTCCTGGGGCGGACGCAAGCGTGGTTGCGTTGGTGATCCCGGCAGCCGTGGTAGATGACGAGCTCGGCAGATCAGAGCGTTCGAGTGATGAGCTGCTCAATGGCGCTGGCCGGCTCTGACACCGGGCGTTGCCAGCAGCTCAACGGACTGAGAGTGAACGGTGGCGGCGGCGCAGTCCTTTCCTGCCTCGTACAAGAGGGGATGCTGTTAATCACATGTGGATTCCCGGCGACGAACGATCGCAGCACGTTGGCCGAGCATCGCGCCCGGTCCGGTCCGGCCTAGTGTGCGTTGGGGGTTGCTGTTGCCGGCGGCTGCTCAAGCGCGGACCGCGCCGGCGGGCTGGGCGTGTCCTCGCCTTGGCGCATGCCTCCGCGGAGTGATTCGAAGATGGTCATGCCTTGACTTACCAGCCCGGTTGCGATCTCCCCTATACCGTCAGCCCCGTTGAGCACGGTGAGGTTGGCACCGGCTAGGCCCTGTGCCGCTTGCCTTACGATCTCCGGAAGCTGATCGATGAGCATCCGGTCGAGAGCTACGCGATTGTGAGACGCGGCGGCCTCAGCTTGGATACGCATCTTCTCGGCGTCGGCCTTCGCGAGGATCCGCACCCGCTCGGCGTCCGCTTCGGCCGGCCGCACCACCTCGGAGACCAGCTGTTGCTCACGCAGCTCGGCCGCCCGCTGGGCCAGCTCGGTTTGCGCGGCGATCACCTCACGCTGCGCCTTCGCCTGAGCCAGGGGCCCGGCTTGTGCCGCCATTGCCTGCGCCTGGTCGACTTCGGCCGTGTACTGCGCCTGCACGATCGCGGTCTGGCGGGCGTATTCCGCCTGGTTCCGCTGGGATTCTTGCTGGGCTTCGGCGGCGGCCTGATTCGCTCGTGCTTGAGCGATCTGGGCCTCGCGTTGGATGGCTGCGTTGTGCGGCGCTGACATGGCGGTGATGTAGCCGAGTTTGCCGTCGTCGATGGACTGGATTTGCAGGGCGTCGACGGTCAACCCGATCTTGACCATCTCCTCCTTCGAGCCGTCAAGCACTTCGGAGGCCAACTTCTGCCGCTCCTTGATGATCTGTTCAACGGTCATCGACCCAATGATCGAGCGCAGGTGGCCGGCGAAGATCCGTCCGGTTAACACCGACATCTGGCTCTGATCGGAGAGGAACCGCTGCCCGGCGTTGACGATGCTTTCCGCATCGTTGCCGACCTTGAACGCGATGACGGCGCGCACATTCAGACTGATGCCCTGTTGAGTCACGCAGGTTTCTTCAACCTCGGCCTCGCACATGGCCAAAGTCAGGAACCGAACCTTGCGGATGAACGGCATCACATACGCGCCGTGGCCGGTGACGACCCGGAACGGGGTGCCGCTGCTTTTGCCGCCCGAGATCAGCATTGCCTGATCGGGTGCGGGTACTCGATAACCAAACATGGTCCGATGGTCTCCTTAGAGAGTCTGCTCAGGGGCAGCAAACGGGTCCTCCCAAGGCACCACGTCGACCGTCCTTGGTCCCTTCAGGTGTATCACCAAAACGTGGGCGCCCTTGGGCAACGGGTCCGCCGACCAGGCCAGGTAGGCCTCGCTGCCACCGCGTACCTTCAGAATCACCTCACCGGCCCCCGCAACACCCCGGGTAGCGACAATCAAGCGGCCAACGCTTCCCAACACCGAGTCATCGGACATCAACCGCAGGTCCCCCTCGCCAGCCGCAAGCAAGATCGCCCGGGCCCGATCGGTCGGCCGGCCACGATCTGGTCACGGATTGCTGCGCAGGCCGCAGCCAGGTCGTCCGCACATGATGGCCAGGAACTCCCCGCCGGACAAACGGATCGGAAGCAGCAGCCCCGTGTTTGAACGCACACTGCTGACCAAGCCGAATGTGGCAGCGCGACCAGGCGGAAACGTTCTCGATAGGCGCTGTTTACCTCGTAACGGTGGTCCGGCAATCCGGCCGTGCATCGGTTCAAGCGAGGCCAGCACGGCGTCGGATCGCGTCCCCGGACATGCATAGTCCCTGAACAGTACGGCTGGAAGAGGTCGAGTTCTTGGCGCGGATCGGCGAGCCCAGCCGGGCGGCTCGTTTTGCTGGTTCGCCGCCGCCTGGTCATCCCCGGTGGAGGTGAGACATCTTGCCCGTCAGGTCGCGCCCTGCGTCCTCCGCCGTGTTGTCATCGGTGCGCTCAGGGAGATCAGGCATGTCTGTCATGACGAACTCCTCGACTCTTCGTCCAGTATCGAGAGACTGTTCGAAGTTCTGCAAGCGAACTCGCCCGAAAGCTCTCAGACGCTTTTCAGCGATCCACCAGGTGAGCCAGAAATAGAGTTTCTCTATTTGGTTGGTGACTCGGTACTGGTTTGATTAGGCGGCTCGGACGCCTGGGTGGTCGTAGACTCGTGCGTTCAACCCGCACAAAGCGCCATCCGATTCTCGATTATCTCGACCGAATCGGCGTGAATATGTCCAGTTCTGTCCCGCTCGTAGTGGCAACGCATGCCCACGCTGATTACATCGCTGGTCTATCCGACATGTTCCGCCTCGCCGCATCCGGTTTTGTTTTGTGAGTCCTTTCAATTGCAATGAGCGCTGAGGTATTTGCTGAGCTTATTTGCGTCGGATGAGCTGATGCCCGGCGATGGGCGATGCTCGGCGCGTTGTTCAGCGATCGACCGGAGCCCGCGGGCGCTTCGACCGACCGCCCCGCGAAGCCCTGTCGTACGGCGCGAGCGGACTCCTTCGGAACGAGGGTAGGTCCGCGGTCCCGGTGGAGCGGTTGCGGCGGTGACGATGTGGCGCAGCCCCTCGCCCGACCATCGTTTCGGGGATAAGCATTCGAGCGTTACTGCCTGGCCGGGTCGACGGCAGGACGTTTTGTGGCGTTTCGAGGCGCTTGCCGGCCGCGTGCGGTATCCTGAAACCACCGAGACGTTGGCTGCTGGCCTCCGCCGGCTTCGTCTCCGGCGATCCAGGATGCACCCGCTCGGCGGGTCCGGTATTTCGCCGAATTTGTTCGTGGACTCGGACTTCACACGTTCGGCCTGTCCGGCGGACAGGCTCGCTCATCGGGCTGCGCGGCGTTGAGGATCGATTGTGACCGACTGAAAGGCATGTTTTGACGACTCGTTACGGCTTCCTAAGCACATATCCGCCGACGTTGTGTGGCCTGGCCACCTTCACCTCGGCGCTACGTGCCGAATTAGTGCCTGCCGGCGAATCCGGTCCGGTGGTTCGCGTGGTCGAGGGGGGCGAGCAGCCCGGCAGCCAGGAGATTGCGGCGGATTTGGTCGCTGGCGATGTCCTTAGCGTCTACCGAGCGGCCTCGATCCTCAACGACTGCGACGTCGCGATCGTTCAGCACGAGTACGGCGTGTATGGAGGCCCGGACGGCGACGAGGTGCTGACGCTGCTGAACGCGCTGACCGTCCCAACCGTGGTCGTGCTGCACACGGTGCTGAGCCGCCCGACGGCCCACCAGCGCACCGTGCTGGAACGGGTTGCGGGCTTCGCCGACTCTGTCGTGACCATGACTTCCACTGCACGGGACCGGCTGGTTGACGGATACACCCTCGATGCGTCGAAGGTGACCGTCATTCCGCACGGTGCGCCGGTCGGTCGGGTAAGCCATGTGCCCGCATTCCGGGGCGGACGCCCCTTGGTCCTCAGCTGGGGTCTTCTTGGACCTGGCAAGGGAATTGAGTGGGGCATCGAGGCGATGTCTCAGCTCGCCGGGCCCGGTCGGACGCCGCGTTACCTGGTTGCTGGCCAGACGCACCCGAAAGTTTTGCGCCGCGAGGGAGAGGCCTATCGGAGCCGACTGCAAGAGCGGGTGATGGAGCTCGGGCTGGCAACGACCGTTACCTTCGACGGGCACTACCGGCATCGGGAGGCTCTCGCCGACCTGGTGGCCTCGGCCGATGTGGTCTTGCTCCCCTATGACTCGACCGACCAGGTCACCTCGGGAGTGCTCGTCGAGGCAGTCGCGGCGGGGCGTCCGGTCATTGCCACTCGATTCCCGCATGCGGTCGAAATGCTCAAAGACGGGCGAGGAATCCTCGTACCGCACCAGGACCCGACCGCGATAGCCGACGCTCTCCGAACTGTCCTGTCGCGCCGAACTGGCCCGGCCGCAGGGCCCGATGGTTCGGTCGCGATGCTCCCGGAACTGTGGCCAGCCGTTGCCGACCGTTACCGTCAGCTTGCCGACCGGTTGATCAGAGTGCGAGTGGCGGTGTGACGGCATCCGGAACGACAGCGGCACCCGTCTACGACCACCTGATCCGACTGACTGATGACCGTGGGGTGTTCGAGCACGCGCGGTATGACGAACCGCGGCAGAACCACGGCTACTGCGTCGACGACGTCGCCCGCGCACTGGTGGTGGTCGCTCGCGAACCTAACCCTGGACCGGACCTGGCTGGGCTGGTCCGCCGATACCTGGGGTTTACCTTATCGGCCCTCGATACGGCTGGCCGAAGCCACAACCGGATGGGCCGTGACGGAAGCTGGCTGGATGCGCCGGGCTTGGGTGACTGGTGGGGACGCGCGATCTGGGGGCTGGGTAGCTTGTCGGCGTCCTCCTCCGCCGATCCCGCGTCGCGGGCGGCGGCCCTATCGGGTTTCCGGATGGCGGCGCAACAGCGCTCACCGCATGTCCGTGCCCTTGCCTTCGCGGCGCTCGGCGCGGGAGAGATTCTGCTCGATCGGCCCGCTGAATGGGCCGCACGCCGTTTGTTGAACGACGCGGTCGCGGCCATCGGCGTGGACCGTCCCGATCCCGCCTGGCCCTGGCCCGAGGCTCGGCTGAGCTACAGCAATGCCTCGATCGCCGAAGCGCTGCTCATCGCCGGTCAAGCGTTACCGGATCCGGCAATCGCGTCACGCGGCCTGCGTCTGCTGGACTTCCTGCTGCGCACAGAGACCCGCGACGGGCATCTCTCAGTCACTCCAGTCGGCGGCCGCGGCCGCTTCGACGAGACCCCGGCGTTCGACCAGCAACCGATCGAGGTCGCCACGCTCGCCGACGCGTGCGCCCGCGCGTTCGCGATGACCGCTGACGACCGGTGGCGAAGCGGGGTACGAATGGCCTGGGCGTGGTTCCTCGGCGACAACGACACCTGCATTCCAATGTTCGATCCGCAGACCGGAGGTGGCTTCGACGGGCTGCACCGGGAGGGCCGCAACCTCAATCAGGGCGCCGAGTCCACCCTGGCGGCACTGTCGACCGCGCAACAAGCCCGACGACTCGGGCTGCTCGGGTGATCGCCCACCGTCTCGTCGCCGATCTGCGCGCGGACCCCAAGCGGGTGATCGCCCGGCTGTACCTGCCGGGCGAGGAGTCGCCGTACACCCGGTCACGGACCAGCCACGTCGTTGCGCGCGTGCTGGCGCTCCCCGAGGATCACATCGAAAACCTCGCCACCGGGCTACTCGAGGCATTCGCCGATCGACACCACAATTACGCCGATCAGCTTGACGAGCACGCCGCCATCATCGGCTCGCACCTGCCAGACACCCCTGCTATGTCACGAGCGCGCACGCAAGTGATGGGCGCCAGCTTTACCGCCGAATATGCCGTCGAAGCTGCCGCGCTGTGTAATCCGAGCGCGGTGCTACATCCGGATCAGAACGGCCTGCGCGCCGGCGAGGCCCGTCTCGCCGTCAGCCTGCGGGCCATCGGCGAGGGGCATGTCTCGTCCTTGGGCTTCGCTACGGCCGTGATAGGGCCCGGGGCGAGGTGGACTTTCGAGCCTCGCGAAAGCCCGGTCGTCGCCGGAGTCAGCGCGCCGGCTCGATGGGCGCGAGATCATCTGCGGGCCGTGCTGGCTGATGAGGGGCAAGTCGACGACCTCACCCACAACGTCCTAGCCGGCCTGCCCGATGTGTTCACCGCATCGGAGGTGCAACAAATACTCACCGACGCGCATCCCGAGCTGCTCACCCGGCCCAGCGGCATGGCCAGCATCGAAGTGCTGCGTCGGGTTATGGCTTCGGCCTACGAGGTGAGCTTCCCGGCTGACGTTGCGTTGAGCCAGCAGGCGATACTTCCGGCCACGGTTGAGGAGCGGAACGGCATCGAGGATGCGCGATTCGTCCGGTTCGACGACGACGGGCGAATCGACTATCGCGCTACCTACACCGCGTACGACGGTCAGCAGATCGCGCCGCGATTGTTGATCAGCCCGGATCTGCGGACGTTCCGTGCCCATCGCCTGGCCGGTCCGGCGGCTCGCAACAAGGGAATGGCCCTGTTCCCGCGCAGGATCAATGGCCGGCACTGGGCTTTGTGCCGATCCGACGGTGAGAACACCAGCGTGGCGTCGTCATACGACGGTCGAATCTGGGGGCGGCCGACCCTCGTGCAGCGGCCGAAGGCGTCCTGGGAAGTGGTGCAGATCGGCAACTGCGGGTCGCCGATCGAGACCGACCGGGGCTGGCTGGTGCTCACTCATGGGGTCGGCCCGATGCGAACATATGCCGTCGGCGCGATCCTGCTCGACCTGAACGACCCGACCCGGATTGCGTGTCGGCTTGCTGAACCGCTGCTGGAGGCCGGCTTAGACGAGCGCGACGGTTACGTTCCCAACGTCGTCTACTCCTGCGGCGGCATTGTCCATGACCGCCGGCTCTGGTTGCCGTATGGCATCAGCGATAGCCGGATCGGTGTGGCGTGGGCAGTTATCGACGAACTGCTCGACGCGATGATCCCCGAGGATCCGTAACGATTAGTTCGTCAGCAGCCGGGTATAGACGCTGAGGTATTCCTCGACCATGCGGTCGACGCCGAACCGGGCCAGTGCGCGGGCGCGCACCGCGGCGCGGTCAAGCGCCGCAGCCCGGTCCACGGCCGTGACGGCCTGGGTGACATCCGACACGAGAAATCCGGTGACCCCGTCGTCAACAACCTCGGACATGGACCCGCGTCTGAATGCAACGACCGGTGTGCCGCAGGCCATCGCCTCTACAACGGAGAGCCCGAACGGCTCGGCGAAGGAGATCGGGTGCAGCAAGGCGGCGGCGGATCCCAACACCTCGGCCCGATCAGCCGAGCCGACCGGGCCCAAATAAGTGACTCGATCGCCGTCGATGTGCGGTTCCACTTGCTCGGCGAAGTAGCGATCGTCCTGAACAATGCCGCAAATGACCAGCCTTCGCCCGCTCGCACTGGCGATAGCGATCGCCTCAGCTGTCCCCTTGTCCGGGTGGATTCGCCCGAAGCTCACCAGCCCGTCACCGGCAGTGGACTGGAACGGCAGGACGGTGAAATCAATGCCGTGATAAATCGTGGCCAGATACTCCAACTCGGGGGAGCGATCGGCCTCGGAGATGGCCACATACGACGAGTTGGCCCGGACGTACGCGGGCAGGATGCCGGCGCCGGAAAAGCCATGGACTGTCGTCAGCATCGGCGCGTGGCAGAGATCGGACAACGCCAGCGGCAACCAGTCCATCTGATTGTGCAGCAGATCGAAGTCCGTCGAGGCGCTCAACGCGGTCGCGACGTGCAGTGCCTCCCATACGCGCCCGTCCATGGAAGCGTCCTCCGCGTAGCCACGAGGGCTGACGCCGCGCAGAACCGCATTCGTCTGCGAGTCCAGGGTCGCGAACAGCGTCACCTCAACGCCGCGCGCTACCAGGCCCTCGGTCAGCAGGCTGGTGACGAGCTCCCAAGGACCGTAATGCCGCGGCGGAGTGCGCCAAGCGATAGGCGCCAGCATGGCGACCTTCATCGAGAAATCCCCATGCGAGGTCTAACTCGCCTGACGGTGACGAGCGAGTCCGAACATTCGACTACTCACCCGCCGGCTGCCTTGGCCTGGGTTCATCGCGGACCGGGACGACGTTTCAACCACCTTGGCGGCGGCACCGGTGCCCCGGCGCGTCACTGCCACACTCGCTCATCACCTGGGCAGTCTCCCTCAACGCACGCTCCGGCACGAGAGGCCGTCGGTGCCGAGATCTCGTGACCCCGTTCCACGACGCCGATGAGACCATCGGGTTGCTGGTCGCCTCCTCCGCCGCGGTCGCGGTAATCGGCAACGCGCCGAGGGCAACGACCTAGACCAAGTCTTACCGATTGAGTGTTTCCGATCTTTCTGGTCGGCAGTAATGATGGCTCGGTGAGGCTAGCTCGGGTCGAGGTCGTCGACAGAACGATTGCCCGGTTTTGGGCGCGTCGCGGGGCGGTCACCACACGCACACTCCGGTTGACCGGTGCGGCAGTCGCGGCCTACCTTGCCGCGCTGCTCGTCCTGGATGACCCGCGTCCGGTGCTGGCGCCGCTGACGGCTCTCCTCGTCGTCCAGGTGACCCTGGTGGGAACGATCGCTGATTCGCTCCGCCGCATCCTCAGCGTTGTCGCCGGCGTTGTGGTCGCGGTGGGGTTCTCGGCGTTCGTCGGCTTCAGCTGGTGGAGTCTGGCGCTGATCATCGCGGTGTCGCTTCTGATTGGGCAGTTCTTGCGCCTTGGCGCTCACCAGCTCGAGGTGCCGATCAGCGCGATGCTCGTTCTCGCGGTCGGCGGGTCAGAAACGGCCGCGACGGACCGGATCAGCGCGACCATCGTCGGTGCTGCTGTCGGCCTCGCGGTCAACGTCATCTTCCCGCCGGCCATACAGTCGCGGTCGGCCGGCGCGGCAGTCGAGGAATACGCTAACGACGTCGCCGGGCTGCTCGATCAGGTCGCCGAGAGCATGTACCGACCGGCAACGCGTGAGCAGATCAAGAGCTGGCTCGATGAGGCGCGATACCTGACCCAACAGGTGCCGCAGCTGGAGGCAATGCTCGACGAACTGGACGCCAGTCGCCGGCTCAATCCGCGCGCGATTGACACCATCACCACCGCACCAGGCCTCCGCAGCGGGCTGCATGCGCTCGAACACACGGCCCTCGCACTCCGCGCGCTCTACCGCCTGCTCGCCGACGTCCAGACGAACCCGCAGGGTGGGGGCATGCTAAACGACAGTGACGTGCGAGCTGCGTTCGGCACCCTGTTGCGAGACGTCGCGAAGGCCATCCGCGACTTTGGCGCTCTGGTCAGGGCCGAGGCCGACGACGACGGTCAGCCCCACTCGGAGGAACTCGCCGCGGCGCTTGACTCCGCTGGCGAGGCGCGGGCCCGTCTCACCGAACTTCAGCTCGTCGACCCGCAAGCCGATCCGGAGCAGTGGCAGCTGACGGGTGCGCTGCTCACCGCTACCGATCGGGCGTTGCGGGAACTCGATCTCGACGAGCGAGAGCGCCTGCGGCAGGCCCAGCGCCATTTGCTCACGGGCGGGGAGACGCTCCGGGCGGCCGTCTCCCCGGACCGGCTGCTGCAGGCCACGCGGTCCGCGACTCACACGGTCACCGACGCCGTCGTCGATACGGTGGCCGAGGTGCCGCGTCGGCGCGCGGGCCACTGGATTCGTGGCCGCGACGCGGATTGACCGCGCAGCGTCTGCGGCCCCGTATCGACTCCCCGGCGTCCTGGTGCCGGCGCCGACTCAAGCGTGACTGAGCCGTCGCCCTCGGCGGGGTAAGCGCTTGACCCGTCGATGTGCGGTGGCAGCCGGAACGGGCCGTTGTTGGCCGGGTTTGAGCTGCTGATGCGGGTACGGTGGTCGTGGATTTGGCGAGTG
>Ga0070713_100002428_pt1 | contig 12147 bp, 6 predicted proteins | sample LARL82metaG_FD_65465 | JGI IMG/M metagenome (GOLD analysis project Ga0070713, IMG submission 65465) | Corn, switchgrass and miscanthus rhizosphere microbial communities from Kellogg Biological Station, Michigan, USA - LAR L8-2 metaG | ecosystem: Host-associated > Plants > Roots > Rhizosphere ... | reverse complement strand
GCGCAGTAGCAGTCGCGGTCGCAGGTGCGCGGGTCGGGCGGCGTCGTCGTCGTCGGCGCCGGAGTGGGGCAGGGGCGGATCAACCAGCTCAAGACGGACCGGCGCGGCGATCTCGCGGTGTTCGTACATCGCCGGTTTCGGTGTGCGGTCGGGAAAGACGAGGCCGTCCGCGCAGAAGTTGCCGTCGTTCGGGATATCGCCGAAGTCGCCGCCATAGGCCCATCGGTAGCCCGGCGCGGTGACGCCCTCGGCGTAGTGCCCCACCCCGGCACGGCCCGCGGGGCGACCGGTCTCAACGCTCTGCAGGATGCCGTGGTCCCAGAACTCCCAGATGAAGCCACCCTGCAGACCCGGCGTGGCCTCGATCACCTGCCAGTACTCGGCGAGCGTGCCGTTGCTGTTCCCCATCGCATGCGAATATTCGCACATGATCAATGGCTTGGTCTGCCGTCCGGAGGCCGCGTGCGCGACGATGTCCGCGATCGCCGGGTACATCGGGCAGACCAGGTCGCTGGCCGGCTGCGCGCGCAACCAGTCGTCCTTGATCGCTCCCTCGTAGTGGATCGGGCGGCTCGGATCGTAACCGCGCAGCCAGCCCGCCGCGGTGTCGTGATTGACGCCGTAGTCGCTCTCGTTGCCCAGCGACCAGATGATCACGCTCGGATGGTTCTTGTCGCGCAACGCCATCCGGGAGACCCGATCCGAGAACGCGGACAGATAGCGCGGATCGCCGGCCAGCTCGTGCGCGTGGTCGTGGGTCTCGACATCCGCCTCGTCGATGACGTAGAAGCCGAGCTCGTCGGCCAGGTCGAGCAGCGCGGGGTCGTTCGGATAGTGCGAGGTGCGCACGGCGTTGAAGCCGAAGCGCTTCATCGTGCACAGGTCCTCGCGCATCTGCTCGCGCGTGACGACGCGTCCGGTCAGCGGGTCGAAGTCGTGCCGGTTGACGCCGCGCAGGTAGACCCGGCGGCCGTTGACGAGCAGGTCCGTGCCGACGATCTCGGTCCGCCGGAAGCCGATCCGGTACCGGGCCCGGTCCACGACGCTGCCATCGGCCCGGTGCAGACGCACGGTCAGGCCGTACAGGTCCGGGGTTTCGGCCGACCACGGCCGCACGTCAGGCACTGTTGCACTGATCCGGGCCAGCCCGAGCCAGCCGGAGACGCGGTCGTGCGCAACCATGTCCTCGGCGTACTGCCGGTCGGGTCCCAACTCGCCGAGACCGTCTAAGACACCGGATATCGACCAGCCGTCCGGCAGCACACCGCCGGCGGCTTGGACCTTGACGTCCACGGTCAGGATGCCGGTGGCGGCGGTGCTTACTCCGTCCTCGGCGCGGCGGTCGAGTCCGGCGTTGATGTGCACGTCGGCCAGGTACAGCGGATCGGTGGCGTAGAGGAACACAGACCGGGTCAGACCCCCGTGCCACCACTGGTCTTGATCCTCGACAAACGATGCGTCCGAGAACTTCACCACCGTCAGCCGCACGGTGTTCGGCGCGCCGGGTTCGATCGCCCGGGTGACGTCGAATTCGCTCGCCAGGTGCGAGTCCTTGCCGACACCGACGGCGATCCCGTTGACGTGCGCGCTCACCGCGCTCTCCGCCGCTCCGACGTGCAGCACGATCCGCCGCCCGGCCCAGCCGGACGGGACCGCGAACTCGCGCTCGTACACTCCGGTCGGATTGATCGCGGGCGTGTGCGGCGGCGGGCCCGGCCAGGGCATCTGCACGTTCGTGTACTGCGGCAGGTCGCGCACGTCGTGCAGGTCTTCAAAGTTCTGCACGGTCCAACAGCCAGGCACCTCGATCGACGTCCAGCGCTCAGCTGTTGTGTCGGCTTGGCCGACGGCCTGCGGGGACGGCAGCAGCTGGAAGCGCCAGACGCCGTCGAGCTCGGCGCGCAGGGCCGGATCGGTGTGCGGGACGGCGTGCATCGGCACCCGTCCCCAGCCGGTCAGTTCGGGCGACTGCCAGAACGGAACCTGCCCGAACCCGCCGGTCACCCGCGTGCCAGTCGCAGCGTCATGATTTGGAAGGGCCGCAGCGCGAGGGCGACCGAGCCGTCCGGGCGCAGCGGGAGCAGGGCGCCGTCGGACGGGTCCTCGAGCAGGTTTACGACTTCGGCCCGGACGATCGGGAAGGCGGCGTGCAGATCCGCCTCTGCGCGTCCGCCGAGCGATTCGTACAGCCGCACGATGACGTCGCCCGAGCGGTCGTCGGCGAGTTTGACCGCCTCGATCGTCGCCCCGCTCTCGCGGGAGTCGGCGCCGGTCAGGCTGATCAGCGGCTCGTGCGGGCCGCCGCGCGGGGTGGCGCGCGGGTTGCCGGAGGTTACCCGCAGCGGCAGGTTCAGCGCGTATCCCTCCGCGATCGCGTCCTCGATGCTCGCGCCGGGCAGCAGCGCGTAGGTGAAGCGGTGCGCCCCCTGGTCGGCCAGCGGATCGGGACTGCGGGGCGCTCGCAGTAGACTGAGACGGACCGTGGTCGTGGTGCCGCCGTCGTCGCGAGTGCCCCGGCTGACGTCGTATCCGTAGGTCGAATCGTTGAGCACGGCGACGCCGTATCCGCTCTCCGCGACGTGAACCCAGCGGTGGGAGTAGACCTCGAAGCGGGCGGCGTCCCAGCTGGTGTTGGTGTGCGTCGGCCGGTAGACGTGGCCGAACTGGATCTCGGCGGCGTGCCGGTCCGCGTGCACGTCGAGCGGGAAGGCGGCCTTCAGCAGCTTCTCGGCCTCATGCCAGTCCACTTGCGTCTCGACGTCGACACGGCGGCTGCCCGCCCGCAGCCGGATGGTCTGCGTGATCCGCGACCCGCCGAACGCACGGGTGACGCTTACGGCGCCGACCAGCGGTCCGGAATCGACGACGGCGATCTGCTCGACCTCCGTCAGGTCCCGGTAGCGGTGCTTGTAGTGCGCGTCGATGTCCCAGGCGTCCCACTCGTTGGGTAGGTCGTCGTGCAGCCGCAGCAGGTTGCCCGCCCCACCGGGCGCCAGCACCTCGCGGTCGGCGACCAGATCGCGCACCGACGACAGCAGGCCGAGCTCGTCCAGTTCGACCCGCACGAGGCCGTTGTCGAGGCTGCGGGCGCCGACGACCACCGGCGCGGGAGCCGGCGCCGGGGGCACCGCAGCCGAGGACGAGGCGGGGGCGTGCGCAAAGAGCGCCGTCCCGCCGCCGCTCAACCGCTGGGAACCCGGCACGCCCGCCATCTCGTCGGCAATCGGGCCGGGAGGCACGAAGGCGACCTCGGCGCGGTCGCGCGGGCCGGTGTTGAAGACCCGCGGCCCGGCGCCGGACAGCGCGCCCGTCGCCGCGGCGATGATCTCCTCCAGCTCGGCCGCGATCCGCGCGTAGTCGGCCTCGGCCTCGCGGTGCACCCACCCGATCGACGAACCGGGCAGGATGTCGTGGAACTGGAGCAGCAGCACCTGCTTCCACAGCCGGTCCAGCGCCTCGTACGGATACGCGTGCCCGGCGTGCACCGCCGCGGTCGCGGACCACAGCTCCGCCTCGCGCAACAGATGCTCGCTGCGCCGGTTGCCCGACTTGCTGCGCGCCTGGGTGGTATAGGTGCCGCGGTGCAGTTCGAGGTAGAGCTCTCCAGACCAGACCGGCGCATCAGGGTATTCCTGCGCGGCGGCCCGGAAGAAGTCGTCCGGGGACTCGATCACCACCCGCGGCGAGCCCTCCAGGTCGCGCAGCCGCCGGGCCTTCTCCAGCATCTCACGGGTAGGACCGCCGCCGCCGTCGCCGTAGCCGAAGGGCAGCAGGGAGCGGGTGCCACGCCCCTTGTCGCTGTATTCGCGCACCGCATGCGCGAGCTCGCCGCCTTCGAGCGCCGCGGTGTACGTGTCCGCCGAGGGGAAGTGCGTAAAGATCCGGGTGCCGTCGATGCCCTCCCACATGAAGCTGTGGTGCGGCAGCCGGTTGGTCTGGTTCCACGACAGCTTCTGGGTCAGGAACCACTCGGCCCCGGCGAGCCGCGCCAGCTGCGGATAGGCGGCGGTGTAGCCGAACGAGTCCGGCAGCCACACGCCCCGGCAGCGCACCCCGAACTCCTCGGCGAAGAAGCGCTGTCCGTGCACGAACTGCCGGGCCAGCGCCTCGCCGCCGGGCAGGTTGCCGTCCGGCTCGACCCACATGCCGCCGACCGGGAGCCACTGCCCGGCCTTGACCGCCGATCTGATCCGCTCGAAGATCTCCGGGTAGCGCGCCTTGGCCCAGGCGTACTGCTGGGCCTGCGAGCAGGCGAACAGGAACTCGGGGTACTCGGCGGCCAGCGCCGTGGCGTTGGCGAAGGTGCGCGCGGTCTTGCGCACCGTCTCGCGGATCGGCCAGAGCCAAGCGCTGTCGATGTGCGCGTGCCCAACCGCGGACAGGGTGTGCGCGCTGGCGTGCGCGGGCCGGGCCAGCACGCCCATCAGCTTGGCCCGCGCATCCTGCGCGGTGCCGGAGACGTCGGCGGGGTCGAGCGCGTCGAGCATGCCCTCGAGCGCGCGCAGGATCTCGTGCCTGCGCGGCTCGGCCGGCGGCAGCTCGAGCATCAGCTCCCGCAGCACCTCGATGTCGAGCACGAGGTGCCACACGGCCTTGTCGAGCACCGCGAGTTCCGCGCGGGCGAAGCGGTACAGCGGCTCGGCGGGCGCGGTGGTCTTGTCGCCCAGCGGCGTCGGGCGGAAGCCGCCGGCCAGGATGTCCGGGTTCGCGGCCGCCTCCAACAGCAGCTCGACCCGCTCTCCGCCGCCGGCCGGATCAGCGACCGGCACGTACTGGTTGCGCGGCGCCACGCCCTTGATCGGCCGCCCGCCCGCGTCGTACACCAGCGCCTCGGCCTGGTTTCCGGGCCAGTCGCCGACGAATCCGAGGTCGAAGACGGCCTCCACCCGGCGCCCGGCCCACCCGGCCGGGACCTCGCCGACGGCGCGGAACCAGGTCGTGGACCACGGCCGCCCCCAGCGCTCCCCGAGGGCGAACGGCTCGTACTGCGCGCGCAGCGCTTCCGCCACCGGCATCGGCTCGTCCGGCACCCGCCAGGCGGTCAGCTCGAGCGGGACCGAATCCGCGTACACCGCCGGGCGGATCCGCTCGGCCAGGATGCGGTCGAGCCGCCCCTCGACGAGGCGACGGTCGTCGTGCATCTCAAACCCCTTCTTCGGCCTCTGGTTCGGGCTCTGTCTGCGTTCGGTCCTGTTGCGTGGTTGCGGCTGTCAGCGCAGGTAGGCGAGGCCGGGCAGGCTCGCCCGATAGCCGTCGAGCAGCCGCCGGGCGACGGTGACCGAGTCCACCAGCGGATGCCCGGCCAGGGCGCGCACCGCCAGCGTCCGGGACCCGGTGGCCGCGGCCTCGATCACGTCCCGGTCCACCGCCTTGACCGAGCACATCAGGCCGGCCGCGTACCCGGGAACGGGATCGGTCGCCAGCGGCCGCGGGCCGTTGGCGTCCACCAGGCACGGCACCTCGATCACCGCGTCCGCCTCAAGGACGCCCAGCGTGCGGCGGTTGCGGACGTTGAGGATCAGCGTCGAGTGGCGGTTGGTGGCGATCGCCCGCATCAGGGTCAGCGCGAGCTTCTCGTAGCCGCCGGACTCCAGGTCGCAGGAGTCCCGGTCGCCCGCCGAGGCCGCCTCGCGGTTCTCCGCCATGTATGTGATCTCGCGCTCGTGCCGGGCGCGGTCCCAGGCGGCGAGGGCCGACTCCCCGTCGTCGTCCGCCCGCTCGTAGAAGCCGCGCTGCTGCTCGAGCAGGAAGGCGCCGCGGGTCTGGGCGGCGGCCCGCGCGGCGGCGACGGTCTCCCGGCTGAAGTAGTAGTAGTGCAGATACTCGTTGGGGACCGCGCCGAGGGTGCGCAGCCACTCGGCGCCGAACAGCCGGCCCTCCTCGAAGGAGGTCAGCCGCGCGTCGTCCTCGAACAGCCGGGGCAGCTGGTCGCGCCCGTCCACCCGCAGGCCGCGCAGCCAGCCGAGATGGTTGAGGCCGACGTAGTCGAAGCGGGCGGCGGCGGGGTCGACGCCGAGGGCGCCGGCCACCCGGCGGCCGAGGCCCACCGGGGAGTCGCAGATGCCGATGACCCGGTCGCCGAGGTGGGCGGCCATCGCCTCGGTCACGAGGCCCGCCGGGTTGGTGAAGTTGATCACCCACGCCTCCGGGGCCAGCGCGGCGATCCGGCGCGCGATGTCCGCCATCACCGGGACGGTGCGCAGGCCGTAGGAGATCCCGCCGGCACCGACCGTCTCCTGGCCGAGCACACCCTCGTCCAGCGCGATCCGCTCGTCGGCGGCCCGCCCCTCCAAGCCGTTCACCCGGATGGCGCAGAAGATGAAGTCGGACTTCGCCACCGCCGCGTCCAGGTCGGTGGTGACCGCGAGCTCGGGCGGGTCGGCCGCGCCGACCGCCTGGTCGCGCAGCACCCGGGAGATCGTGGACAACCGGGCTGGATCGAGGTCGTGCAGGGTGACGTGGGTGATCCGGCCCTCGCCGCGGTCCTCGAGCAGGGCCCGATAGACCAGCGGGACCCGGAAGCCGCCGCCGCCGAGGATAGTCAGCCTCATCCTTCGTGTACCTCCGCTGTCGGGCTGTGCACAAGAGTGAGCGGCGCCGAGAGGCGGACCGCACGATCACGACCATACTCTTCAAACTTAGTCACAGCTACGCGTCTTTTTGACGAATACTTGTCAGACTCGTGCACCGTGGTGCAGTCTCATGCTTGTTCCGCGCCTTCGGCGGAGACCGGCGCCGCCCCTCGACCAACAAACCCTCGGAAGGCAGCAGACCCGTGGAACTCTCGCGCAGACAACTCCTTCGCAACGGCCTCTACGGTGCGGCCGGTCTCGCGGTCGGCGGCGGCGCCGCCGCGTGCGGCACCTCCTCCACGAGCGGCTCGGGCGGCGGCGTGCCCGCCTCCATGACGCTGTGGTACTGGAGCGGAGGACTGAGCGACAAGGTGGTCGCCGACGCGACCAAGAAGTTCACCCAGACCAAGCTGAAGTCCTCGGTGATCGGCGGCGACTTCAAACAAAAGCTCCAGACCACCATGGCCAGCGGCAAGTACGTGCCCGACATCACCGGGATCAAGGGCGAGGACATCGCCTCGCTGCTGCCGAACGCGGACAAGTTCATCGACCTGAACACCCTCGGCGCGGACAAGCTGGCCTCGCAGTTCCTCGACTGGAAGTGGAAGCAGGGCTCCACCAAGGACGGCAAGCTGATCGGCTTCCCGATCGACATCGGCCCGACCGCCCTGTTCTACCGGCCGGACCTCTTCCAGAAGGCCGGCCTGCCCACCGATCCGGACAAGGTGGCCGCCGCGCTGTCCACCTGGGACGACTACTTCCAGGCCGGAGTGGAGATCAAGAAGGCGCTACCGAAGGCCTTCCTGGTCAACAACACCGGCTCGGTCTTCGGGCAGGCGGTCGGCCAGGCCCCCGAGCGGTTCATCGACGCCGGCGGGAAGTTCATCGGCGACCAGGCGCACATACGCAACGCCTGGGAGCTGGCGGTCAAGACGGTCGCCCTGGGCATCGACGCGAAGATCAACGACAACAGCTGGAACGCGGCGATCGGCAACGGCACGCTGGCCACGGAGATCGGCGCGGCCTGGCACGCGCTCGACATCGAGCAGGCCGCCCCGGAGCTCAAGGGCAGCTGGCGGGTGGCGGCCGGACCGGGCGGAGCCGCGAACAACGGCGGCTCCTTCCTGGCACTGCCCCGCCAGTGCGCCGATCCGCAGCTGGCCTTCGAGATCGTCACCTGGATCCTCAACCCGGCCAACCAGGCCCGCGGCTTCACCGACGACGCGCTGTTCCCCTCCATGCCGGCCGCCTACACGCTGCCCGCGCTGACCGCCGCCGACCCCTACTTCGGCGGCCAGTCGACAATCGATGTGTTCGGCCCGGCGGCGAAGGCGATCCCGGTCCAGTACCAGGCCCCGGCCGACTCGGCGGTGTCCACCCCCTACTTCAACGAGCTGACGAACGTGGAGACCGGGAAAAGCCCGGACACCGCCTGGTCGGACGCGGTGAGCCAGGCCAAGCAGGTCTTCCAGCAGCAGGCGGGCTGAGGTGACGCTGACCCGGACCGGCGCGGTGCGCCGGGCGCCCGGCCGGGACGCGGGGGCGCCGGTCCGGCGCCCCCGGGGGCGGCTGCGCCGCGGCGCCTCCTTCTGGCCGCAGTACGCGGCGGTCTCCCCGTTCTACCTGATCTTCCTCGGCTTCATGCTGATCCCGGTGGCGTTCTCGCTGTACCTCGCGTTCACCTCGTGGGACGGCGTCGGGGCGATCCGGTTCGTGGGCCTGCGCCAGTTCCGCTTCCTGATCCACGACCCGACCTTCTGGCTGGCGCTGCGCAACACCCTCGCCATCTGGGTGCTGGGCACCGTGCCGATGCTCTGCATGGCGCTGGTGCTGGCCGGCCTGCTCAACTCCGTGCGCCGGTTCAAGGCCTTCTACCGGGTGGCGCTGTTCATCCCGAGCGTCACCTCGCTGGTCGCGGTGGCGCTGTTCTTCGGCGCGGTGTTCAGCAACAGCTTCGGCCTGGTCAACGTGATCCTCCAGCACCTGCACCTGGGCACGGTGGCGTGGATGAGCGACCCCTGGACCATCAAGCTGGTGATCGCGCTGTTGATGACCTGGCAGTGGACCGGCTACAACGCGATCATCTACCTCGCCGGGATGCAGGCGATCCCGAAGGAGCTCTACGAGGCTGCGACGATCGACGGCGCCGGAGCGGTGCGCGCCTTCTTCTCGATCACCGTTCCGCTGCTGCGCCCGATCATCCTGTTCACCGTGATCGTCTCCACGGTCACCGGGCTGCAGAGCTTCACCGAGCCGCAGGTGCTCTTCGGCAGCTCGGCGTCGGTGAACCCGAACTCGGGCGGCCCCGGCCAGGCCGGGCTCACCCTGATCCTGTACTTCTATCATCAGGCCTTTGACAACAATGACTTCGGCTATGGAGCGGCCATCGCGTGGGCGGCGTTCCTCGTGGTGATGCTGTTCGCGCTGGTCAACTGGCGGCTGATGGCCCGCCGGGAACGGTGAGGGCAACGCGATGAGCGAGAGGACGACCGCCGTGACCGCCAAACGTCTGCGGGGCCTGACCGTGCACGGCGTACTGACACTCGCCGTGCTGGTCTCGGTGTTCCCGTTCTTCTGGACCGTGGTGATGGCCACCAACACCACCCACGACATCTACCGCGACCCGCCGAGGCTGACCTTCGGCTCGCAGCTGCTGGTCAACATCCGGCACGTGCTGGACAACGTCGACTTCTTCGGCTCGATGGGCAACACCTTCCTGGTGGCGACCGGCACCACGGTGCTGGTGCTGTTCTTCGACTCGCTGGCCGCGTTCGCCTTCGCCAAGTACCAGTTCCCGGGGCGCCGGGCGCTGTTCGGGCTGCTGCTGCTCACCTTCATGCTGCCGATGCAGCTGGCCCTGATCCCGGAGTTCGAGATCATGGTCAAGCTCGGCTGGGTGGGCGACCTAAGGGCGCTGGTGATCCCCTCGGCCGCCAACGCCTTCGGCATCTTCTGGCTGCGCCAGTACATCTCCGGGGCGGTGCCGGACGAACTGCTGGACGCGGCCCGGCTGGACGGGTGCGGATTCTTCCGGCAGTACCGGTACGTGGCGCTGCCGATCATCAAACCGGGTATGGCGTTCCTGGGCATCTACACCTTCGTCGGGGCCTGGAACGACTACATCTGGCCACTGATCGTGCTGGTCAACCCGGAGCACGTCACGCTACAAGTGGCGCTGGCGCAGCTGAACACGGCGCACAGCACCGACTACAGCATGGTCATGGCCGGTGCGCTGCTCGCCCTGGTGCCAGTGGTCACAGTCTTCGCATTGTTCGCCCGCAACTTCATGTCCGGTGCGATCGATGGGGCCGTGCGTGGCTGACCAGGACGCGATCGCACAGTTCAAGGACCGGCGCTTCGGTTTGTTCGTGCACTGGGGTCTGTATTCCCTGGCCGCCCGAGGCGAGTGGCTGCGGCACGACGAACGAGTCACGGACGAGCAATACCAGCCCTACTTCGACCACTTCGACCCCGATCTCTACGATCCGAGGGAGTGGGCCGCGCAGGCCGAGGCGGCAGGGATGCGCTACGCCGTCATCACCACCAAGCACCACGACGGCTTCTGCCTGTGGGACACAGACCTGACGGACTACCGCGCGGCGAACACCCCGTGGGGCCGCGACCTGATCCGGCCGTTCGTCGACGCGCTGCGGGAACGGGGGCTGGGTGTCGGCTTCTACCATTCGCTGATCGACTGGCACCACCCGCAGTTCCCGATCGACGGCCTGCATCCGCTGCGCGACGACGCCGAGGCGGTGGCCGCGAACGGCGAGCGCGACATCGCGGTCTACCGCGAGTACCTGCACGGCCAGGTGCGCGAACTGCTGACCCGCTACGGCAGGATCGACTCACTGTTCCTGGACTTCTCCTACGTCGACCACATCCACCGGGGAACGGTCGTCTGGGGCGGCAAGGGCGCGGCCGACTGGGACGGCGAAGCGCTGGTGGCGATGGCGCGCGAGCTGCAGCCGGGAATCCTGATCAACGACCGGGCGGGCGTGCCCGGCGACTTCGTGACCCCTGAGCAGTACCAGCCGAGCGCGCCGATGAGCCGCGACGCAGAGCCGGTGCTGTGGGAGGCCTGCCAGACACTGAACGGCACGTGGGGCTACGATCGCGACAACCGCGACACCAAGTCGGTCGGCCTGCTGCTACGCATGCTCGTGGACAGCGTCGCCAAGGACGGCAACCTGCTGCTCAACGTCGGGCCGACGGCGCGCGGCGAGTTCGACCCGGTCGCCGCCGAGACCCTGCGGGGCATCGGCCGCTGGATGCGGCTGCACAACCGCTCCATCCACGGCGCGGGCCCGAGCCAGTTCGTCCCGCCGCCGGACTGCCGCTACACCCAGCGCGGCGACCGGCTGTACCTGCACCTGTTCGCCTGGCCCTTCGACGCGGTGCACCTGCCGGGCCTGGCGGATCGGGTGCGCTACGCCCAGTTCCTGCACGACGCCTCGGAGATCGGCCATGAGGCGTCCGACCCGAACGCCAAGCACGCCTACGCCACTTCGGCCGCCGGGCAGCCGCCGGGCACGCTGACGCTGCTGCTGCCGACCCGGCCGCCAGAGGTCGAGATCCCCGTCATCGAACTGTTCCTGAAGGGCGATGCTGTTGTTGGAGTCTGATTTAGCCCTCGAGCCCTGACACAGCACGGGGAGGGAGGTGGCGGGCGGTCGGCAGGCGCCCGTGGCTACCGACGCGGCTGCCTGATTCTGGTGTGGCCGAACCGCGGGTTGAGGGTGCCGATAACCTATGCGACCTGCTGGTATTCGTGGAGGATGCCTGCGGTGTGGTCGCGTCTGCGGATGCGGAAGGTCTCCAGGTCGGTGGCGTTCTCGGGCAGGGGTCGCAGCGGTGCGGCCTGGCCGAGCGCCCGGTGTGGGCGGTGTGGGTCGGCCTGGGGCACGGTGTCGGTGTTGCCGCCGGTTCGTTTCCCCAGGCCTGAGGGTGCCGGGAATGTCGTCCGTCTCGGTCGGGGATGGTTCTGCTCGCTGCATACTGGACCAGGGCGTTGCTGCGATTTCCGCGTGTCGGGGGTGCGGCTGCGGCAGGATGACCGTCCGTGTTGGTGCGCCTGGCCTATCTCGCGGTGAGCGACGCGTTCGCCGTCCTTCGCCTGCTCCCGAAGGGTGAGCGCGAGAAGGACATCGAGATTCTCGCTTTGCGCCATCAGCTCACTGTGCTGCAACGACAACTGGGAACCACCAGGCCCCGATTCGAGCCTGCGGATCGGGCGCTTCTGGCCGCCCTGCTCGCGCCGCTACCACGCGACGCGCTGCGGCGCCTGCGGCTGATCGTGCAGCCCGCCACAGTCCTACGCTGGCACCGCGACCTGATCAGGCGGCGCCACACCGAACGCACCAGGCGCAAACGCCCCGGTCGGCCCCGAACCGTCGCCTCGATCCGCCGGCTGGTGCTGCGCCTGGTGCACGAGAATCCCGGATGGGGTTACCGCAGGGTGCACGGCGAGCTCGCGATGCTGGGGATCAAGGTCGCCGCCTCAGCGGTATGGCAGATCCTCAAGGACGCCGGCATCGACCCGGCACCCGAACGGGCGGCCACCACATGGGGCGCC
>Ga0070713_100002427_pt1 | contig 12153 bp, 5 predicted proteins | sample LARL82metaG_FD_65465 | JGI IMG/M metagenome (GOLD analysis project Ga0070713, IMG submission 65465) | Corn, switchgrass and miscanthus rhizosphere microbial communities from Kellogg Biological Station, Michigan, USA - LAR L8-2 metaG | ecosystem: Host-associated > Plants > Roots > Rhizosphere ... | reverse complement strand
GCAACACCGCCGTCACCTACACACAGTTCATGAGTGGGCTTGCCGGCATCTCCAATGTCGATGGTAGCCAGTTGCTGGTAACTCCGACCGGCAGGGCATCGCCCACCAAACTGGCCGACTTTGCGGCGAGCGCGCTAACGCTGGCTGGTGGCACGCTGACTGGGGCGTTGACCCTGGCCACTGATCCTGCCGGATCTCTGCAAGCGGCAACGAAGAAATACGTCGATGGACAGATCGCCACGACACTGCCCAGAACCGGCGGTAGCCTTTCAGGTGCCCTGACCCTGGCCGCTGATCCGACGGCGTCCTTGCACGCGGCCACCAAACAATATGTTGACGGACAGGTTGCCACCGCGGTTCCAAGGACTGGGGGCACGCTCACTGGCGTGCTAACTCTGGCGGCCGATCCTGCGAACTCGTTGCAGGCTGCCACCAAGCAGTATGTCGATGCCCGCGTATCGCGGAGCGGCGACACGCTCACCGGGCCACTGGTGCTCGCCGGCGATCCGGCGACGCCGTCGCAAGCGGCGACGAAGGGATATGTGGATGCGCAGCTGTCCAGCGCCCTGCCCAAGACTGGAGGCACGCTTTCCGGCGCCCTGACTCTGGCTGCCGATCCCAGCTTATTGATGCAGGCCGCCACCAAGCATTACGTCGACGCGCAGGCCGCCGCCTCGCTCCCAATCAGCGGCGGCACCCTGACCGGTCCGCTTTCGCTGCCATCGAATCCTGCCTCACCGCTGCAGGCCGCGCCGAAGCAATACGTCGATAGCCAAGTCGCCACCGCGGTTCCTCTCGCCGGAGGGACGCTGACCGGTGCATTGACGCTGGCGGGCGATCCCACGTCCTCCCTGCAGGCCGCGACCAAACGTTACGTGGATACCATCGGTGGCAGCACTACCGGTGTCATCAACGTTCGCTCCGCCCCGTACAATGCCCAGCTCAACGGCGTCACGGACGATACAGCGGCGTTCAAGGCGGCGTATCAGGCGGCCCCGGCTGGCTCGGTCATCTATGTACCGAACGGCGTCACTGTTCTGCAGACCCCGCCCACCTGGGGTGTCCCCCTGACCAAGCGAGTGAAATGGATCGTCGACGGCACTTCACTGCCTGACGGCACACCCCTTGCCAACGCAATTCCAGGCGGCGGCGGTCCAGCAAGTAACTACTTGCCTGGGATCGTCGTCGGCAACAGCGCGACCAGTGCCGAAGTCTCGCAGAATGGTTCGCAGTCCACGGACTTCGCCGTGGCCCATTCGTCCTACATCGTTAACCATGCCGGCGGACCAGCCGGCGGAGTGGTCATCGCAAATTCGCGCAACGACACGATAATCTATAGCAGCCCGAGCAATTTCGTCTGGGGCGGAATCGACAGATTGCTATGGTGCGGTTCGCGAACTCCGAGCGGTTTCCCCACCGCCGAACACGTCGGGCGCTATGTGCAGACGATCAGGCAGAATATCGGCGTGGATTCGTCTGGCATGGCACTGCCACAGCCCCATCTCTGGGCCGCATGCCTGGAATACCGGGACATCACCGGGCAGCCATCGAGCATGGCAGCTTCCTCGATAACCGTAGAGATGGACTGGTTCGGCAACGGTCCCGATGATGGCGCCCAGCGTCAGATGCAGTCTTTGGTGATCGGGCAGCACAACACATCCGGTCTCCCGGTCGAAATTAGCTCGATCATCGGCGTCTACCTGGCCGCTGGGTGCACCGGTCACGCCTACAAGGTATTCAACGTCAATGTGCCATTCTCAACATCGGTCCTTGACACCAGCTATGCCCAACAGATGGCAGGAGCGGCAGCGATCCGGATGGCCGCCGGTCACGCGATCGCCTTTGAGCCCACCAACAGCTATCGGCTCGCTTACGACAGCACCACGAACACTCTCCGCTGGAACCAGGGCAGCCTCTCCTATGCAGTAGGCAAAGGCATCTCGGTTGGCTGGCAGACCACCTATGCGAGCAGTGCGACGCTGCCGAACTACATGTCCGGTAATATCATATTTCTGGTCGGCAACAGCTCCCCCTACACGATTACACTTCCGGCAGCGAACACCGTCGCGGCCGGCACCGGTTACACATTCTCGGTGCTCGGCTCGGCCAATGTGACCATCGCGACGACGGGCAGTAACACGATCGACAACGGGCCCATGACGCTGCGCTCGAATGATCGCTATCACGCCGTCTCGGATGGTATCTCGGCTTGGCGCGAAGTCTTCAGAACGAACGCGGTGAACCCACGCTTTTCGGGTGCACCCGTATTACCCTCGTACACCGTGTCGACACTACCCGGCTCCCCCGGCGCTGGAGCCAAGGCCTTTACCACCAACGGCCGCAAGCCGAATGAAGGAGCGGGCGCCGGTACCGGTGTCGAGGTCTTCTACGACGGCGGGCGCTGGATCTCGGTATGCAGTGGCTCGCAGGTCGCGGCATGAACTCCAAAGACCGCCGATTACGAGTCCGCCGCTGCGCAGGATAATGCGATGCCGACGATTTCACAGTTGCCCGTTGCTGCAGAAGTCACTGCCGCGGATGAGGTCCCGGTCAGTCAGGCGGGAGTGACCCATTCGGTCAGTGTCGGCACCCTGCTGGCCAGTACGCAGCCTGCAATCTTCAGCGACACAGGCACCCTGCTCGGGCGCATCAGCCTCGGTGCCGGTGGACCCGAACCTGTTACCGTCGGCGCCGGGTTGCTGCTGAACGCTGGCACGCTCTCCTCGCCCGCCTTCAATCTTGCGGGCCTTCCCCAGCAGATCACTCTGTCGCCGACAGACTATGCGATGCTGAACAGCGATGGCCTGCTCACATTGCTGCCGCTGTCGTCGCTGCGAGGCCTGTTCTCGGCGGGCGCGAATATCAGCATCGATGCCACCGGGACGATATCAGCCGCTGTGACGAGCGGCGGCCCATCCTACAGCATTACGAGCCTCGCGCCGGTCACGACGGTTTCCAGCGACGATCTGATCGGCATAAGCCAGGCTGGCATCGATCACGCCGTCACATATCAGAACCTACTCGATGGTCAGACCATCGACGCAGCGAGCGCAGCCGCGCCGGCATCCGACGCGGATGCATTTTGGGTTGGTCAAGGCTCGAGCACGATGGTCGCCCAGACCTTCAGCGCGGTCTGGACATGGATCAAAGCGAAGCTGCCGACCTACAGGCGCCCCGTAGTGGAGATCTCTGTCAACACCACCCTCGATGGCACGATGCACAACGGCGCCATCCTGGTCTGCTCACAGCCGGTCACGCTGACGCCCGCATTTCCGAACATGGGCAGTGGTTTCACCTGCAGCGTCGTTAACGTCTCGGGCGGCAACGTCATCTTCGCATCCGGCATCATCACATCATCCGGCTCGCAACCACTCCCCACCGGTCAGGCAGCTGAACTGCGTGCGTTCGCCTACACAGGCGGCAGTGTTGTGTTCGCTGGCATCACTGGCGGCGTGGCGCTACAGCCGCCTGGGCAGGTGACCGGCCTGGCCATCGGGGCAACGACGCCGTCGAGTATTGCGCTGACGTGGCAGGTGCCGGCGACCGGCGGTACGCCAACTGGCTACATCGTCAACTATCGCGTCACGTGGGTTGGCGGCGCCTGGACAGCACAGAGTGCGGCCGGAACTGGCCTGACGGTCTCCGGCCTGGCGGCGGCAACGCAATACGACTTCGAGGTGATTGCCAACAATGCTGCTGGTAGCGGCGCAGCATCGTCTGTCGTGACCAGCACAACGCAGGTGGCGCCCACACAGGCGCCCGGCCAGGTTGCCGGACTCACGGCCAGCAATCCCACCGTCAGCACGATCAGTCTGTCATGGATGGCGCCGAGCACTGGGGGCGCGGTTGCAACTTATACGGTGCAATACCGCAACAGCGGTGGCACAGGCTGGAACACCGCAGCGGCCGGCACCACAGGCACCAGCTATCAGGTGACCGGGCTGTCGACTGTGACGGCATATGATTTCCAGGTGTTCGGGGTGAATGCCGCGGGCAGCGGCACGCCTTCGGCGACGGCGAGCGCCACGACTACCATCGCGCCCCCAGGTGTTCCCACAGGTTTGACGGCGGGCACGGCGACGGCATCGACGCTGCCGTTGAGCTGGGCGGCGCCGGCGAGCGGCGGCGGCGTGTCCAGCTATTCGGTTCGCTGGTCGCCGCACAATGCGAACACCTGGACCACGAGCAGCAATATCACGACCACGTCAACGACGCTTACCGGGCTCACTGCCAACACGTCATACGATTTCGAGATACAGGCAGTGAATACTGCAGGCAGCAGTGCCTGGACGACACCGACAACAGCTGCCACGACTGGCAACTATCTGCTGACCGCAGGCACTAGCCCGACAGCCGGCTCCACCTGGCCAAAAAGCACCAACGGCATTGCCGTCAATGTGAATGACGACAGCACAGCCGTCGACGGCGGCCACAGCATTCCGGCTGCGGTTTCGTTCGGCTGGTCGCTCAGCAATACCGTTGCGCCAACCAGCGGCCTCATCGCTGCGGCAGGAACCTCGCAGAGCATTCCAGGCATGACTGGGCATAATCTCTGGTATCAGTGGATCAGTGCGCCGAGTTCTTCGGGCGCTTACTACTTCTGGGCCATCGCCAAGGATGCCGGCGGCGCGGCGGTCGCGGCATACGTTTCGCCTTCCGCTTTTGCGGTCACCTGATCCGATCATGGGCACGGCACTCGTTGCACCCGGTCGCGCCATGCTCTTCGCGCGCGGCCGCGCCGCGTTGTGGCGAGCGTTGCGCGGTGCGAGTGGTGGCGGTGTTGGTGGCGGTACGTTCGCAGGCCCCTATCCAAGCGCCATCGCTGGCATCTCGGGCTGGTGGGATGCCGGCACGTTCGATGGATTGCTTGACGCAAGCGCGCGCCCGCTCCCGGCGTGGAACAGCCCCGCGGCGAGCGTCGCTGACAAGAGCGGCAACGGCAGCGCGCTGGCGGCATATCGCGTAAGCGGGAGCACATTGCCTCAGGCAACACCGCGATTGAATGCATTGCTTGGCGGTGTCGGCCTCAACACGGTGGTTCCGCCAAACGCGACGCCGCAATCGGGCTGCTATCTGCCGCAACTCGATCCCGATCAAGGTTTCTGCCTTGCGACAGCCAATCTTGGCGCCGCGGTTGGCTGGACGTGGTATCTGGTCTGGTCGCGGCCGAACTGGAGCCAGGGAGTCGCGGGGCCGATAACGCTGCTGAGCGCTGGCGGGATAACCATCCTTCAGGCCGATGGTTTGAGCGGCGCAGGCGACCGCCTTATGTTGTTTTCCGGCGCGGCCATGCGGGTCCTCATGTCCTCGCTTGAGCGCCGGCACACCCACTCGATCATTATCCGTAACACGCCGGGTGCTGGCGTCGATGCCTGGCTTGACGGCAACCAGGTGGCGAGCGGTGTAGCCAGTCCGCTGCCCGCCAGCGCGCCAGGTGCGTTGTTCGTCCTCCATTCCGGTACCAGCCAGGGTGGCGCCCAATGCTGGTTCCATGAGGCCGCCAGCTGGTCGCGCGCGATCACGTCATCCGAAATCACCACCTTGCTTGCCTGCGCGGCACGCTGGCAGCGCGGCGTGCGCAAGGGTGTGCAAATTCTGGTGGTCGGCCAGTCGAACGCCGGCAACGGCCTCAACGACGGCGCGTGGCATTTGCTGGCACAAGGCGTGGCCTGGCACCTGGGGGCGCTGGCGTATGGCGTGGTGGGCCTTTACGGCTCGGGCAGCGCCTACACCTGCATCGGGGGGCACGGCATGTATGACGTGCGCCAGCCGCCGAACACCGGATCGCTTGTGTATCTGCCAGGCGAGTTCTTGCATAACCCGGCGGACGGGTCGGACCCGATGAGCTACGGTCTCGGCAACGACGGCAACGCGGTGCAGACCTATCTCGGTCAGCAGGCCGCGGCGGATCTGGCCGACATCGCCGCAATCCTCTGGCCCTGGTCAGAAACCGATTCCACTCGCGCCTATTCGGAAAAGGCCTTTTTCCACGACGGCGCCAGCAACCTGCTGGCGAAGCTACGCGGCATGCTCGGCCGCAGTGCCACGAGCCTGCCGTTGATCTGGTGGAACGCCGTGCCGTTCTGGACCGAAGCGGGCGTCCAAATGGTGCGTGAGGTCGTTGCGGCGATTGCAGCGGAGCCCACGCAAAACGTTGTCATCGGATTTCCGATGACGGCCGATGTCGATGCGCGCAGCGGCGACAACAGCCACATCGCCGTCACGGACAACATCATGCTGGGCCAGCGGGCGGCACCCATCGTGGCGCATGCAGTCCTTGCTGCCTCAGGTGGCGACACGTTTTCAGCGATCCCTGCCGGCATCCCGACTATTGGAGGGCCGACGATCGTCCACGCATCGAGACAGGACTCGACGCATGTCGTGCTTACCGTACGGCACGACTCCGGGGACGATCTCCTGCTGGGCGGTACCGCGTCGAACGGAACCGGTTTCGTCGTGATGGACGGTGGATCAGTCGCGTCACCCGGCCCGCTGCGTCACGCCACGTCATGTGCGCGAGTCGATCCTACGCATCTGCTGCTGACGCTCGATGCTGCGCTGGTGAACGCCAGCGCGTCGTGCCTGCTGTTCTACCCGTACGGCTCCGCCCGGATCGGGCACGGTAACGCCGTGACAGACAACGCTTCGACCAAAGCGAAGCCGGCCGGCTGGGATATTGGTGCCGATCTCGCCACGAGTTGGAATCTCAACTTCCCGCTCGCTGCCACGTCGACGCCGATCGCACTGAGCGACAGCCCCGGCTGACCGGTATGAGCAACTTCGACCGAATGTTCGATATCGTGGTGGGTCACGAAGGCGACTTCACTGCCAATCCCGCCGACCCCGGCAACTGGACCGGCGGCACGATCGGCGCCGGCATCTGTCGTGGAACCATGTTCGGTATCAGCGCTGCGGCTTACCCCGACCTGGATATCGCAAACCTCTCCCTCGATGCTGCGAAGGCACTTTACCAGCACGACTACTGGCAGCGGATCGCGGGTGATCGCTTGCCTTGCGCGGTCGCTCTTCTGGTGTTCGACGCCGCAATCAATAACGGTACCGGTCGCGCGGCACGTTGGCTGCAGCAGGTCGCTCAGGTACGCCAGGATGGTATGATCGGCGAGCAGACCCTAAGCGCCATTGATCGGGCTGCCGCTGGACCGGATGGCGTCGCTGACCTCTGCGTCGAATACCTCGCGCAACGGCTGATGTTCATGTCATCGCTGGCGACCTGGAAGACGTTCGGCATCGGCTGGGCTCGTCGTCTGTGCAGGTTGCCGTACGAGGCAGCCAACGCAGGTTATCTCGATCAATCGATCCAGCCGGCATCATCGGGGACCGCGGCCTCGCCGGTAGGTTGAGAAAGGTTCCGTCAGTGGAAGTCTCGGGAGCGGGGAAAAATCCGCTCCTGACGGGGATGGCCGGGGCTTCGCATCGGCAGCCTCCCAACGGTGGCCGATGTCTCGGGGACCCGCGCCATCATGGCGCTGCGGTCGTCCAGCCGCTCGGCGATGACATGGATGATGCCCTCCGGGCTGCGTTGCAGACGACCGGTCACTAGCAGCAGGCTGCTGCCCATCATGGCGCGGCGGAATCGCTCGAGCAGGCTGGACCAGACCACGATGTTGGCGATGCCAGTCTCGTCCTCGATGGTGCAGAATACGACGTTGCCGTTGCCCGGCCGCTGGCGCACCAGCACCACGCCGGCGACCGAAAGCCGGGTGCCATCAGCCAGCCCCGCAGCCTGGGCGCAGCTCAACACGCCTTCGCCATTGAACAGCGTGCGGAGAAAACGCATCGGATGTGACTTCAGCGACAGGCCGGCGGTCTGGTAGTCGGTGATGACGTGCTCGCCCGTCGTCATGATGGGCAGCGGAACATGGTGAATCGCAACCGGCTGGTGGGCAAACAGGGGCAGCTCCGCCATGTCCGACAAGCCGCGTACCTGCCACAGCGCGGCTCGCCGATCGAGTTTTTGACTCCGCAGCGCATCAGCCTCGGCAAGCATGACAAGGGCGGCGCGAGGAAGGCCCGTGCGGACCAGTGCGGCAAACGAAAAAGCAGCAAAAGAAGAACCTCGAGCCTCGACCAACCGCTCCGCCCACTCCTGCGAAAATCCATTGATCAGACGAAACCCGAGACGCAGCGCTCCCTCTTCCAAAGTGCAGTCCCATCCGCTGGCGGCCACATCGATAGGCCGCACCTCCACCCCATGCTCGCGCGCATCGCGCACGATCTGTGCCGGCGCATAGAACCCCATCGGCTGCGAGTTCAGCAGTGCGCAGGCAAATGCCGCCGGGTGGTGGCATTTCAGCCAGGCCGAGACATAAACCAGCAGAGCGAAGCTGGCGGCATGGCTCTCCGGAAAACCATAGGTGCCGAAGCCTTCTATCTGATGGAAGCAGCGCTCGGCGAAGTCCTGTGCATAGCCACGCGCCGTCATGCCAGAGACCATCTTCTCAAAGAAACGATGGATGGTGCCCGAGTTGCGGAACGTCGCCATCGAGCGGCGTAGCTGGTTGGCTTCCTCCGGCGTGAACTTAGCCGCATCGATGGCGATGCGCATCGCCTGCTCCTGAAACAGCGGCACACCCAGAGTCCGTCCAAGCACCTGCTCCAGTTCATCAGCCGAACCATATTCAGGCGCGGGTGACGGCAGATCCCGCTTTTCCAGTCCCTGCCGCCGGCGCAGATAAGGATGCACCATGTCGCCCTGGATCGGCCCGGGACGCACGATCGCCACCTCGATCACCAGATCATAGAATTCGCGCGGCCGCAGCCGTGGCAGCATGTTGATCTGCGCGCGCGATTCCACCTGGAACACACCAATCGAATCGCCACGGCACAGCATGTCATAGACGGCCGTGTCTTCCGTCGGCACTCCGGCCAGGTTCTTGATTTCCAGCAGCTCGAATGCCTTCCTGATGCAGGTCAGCATCCCGAGCGCCAGCACATCCACCTTCATGATGCCCAGTCGGTCGATGTCATCCTTGTCCCATTCGATGAAGGTGCGCTGGTCCATTGCGGCCCGGCCGATCGGCACGGTCTCATCCAGTCGACCACGTGTCAGGACGAAGCCGCCGACATGCTGCGACAGATGACGCGGCAATCCGACAAGCTGGCGCGCCAGTTCGATCGATCGGCGAACCACAAAGCTCTGCGGATCAAGGCCGATCTCGGTCAGACAATCATCCGACCAGAGCTCCCCGCCCGCATGCCATGACTGCGCCGACAGCGCGGCAGTGGCGTCCTCCGACAACCCCATCACCTTGCCTACCTCGCGGATGGCCCGCTTCGGTCGGTAGTGAATCACCGTCGCAGCGATGCCCGCACGCTCGCGGCCATAGCGCTCGTAGATGTACTGGATGACCTCCTCGCGACGCTCGTGTTCGAAATCCACATCGATATCCGGCGGTTCGCGCCGCTCGGTGGAAATGAAGCGTTCGAACAGCACGTCGATCTGTGCCGGATCGACCGCGGTGATGTGCAGGCAGTAACACACCGCGGAATTGGCGGCCGAGCCACGTCCCTGGCAGAGAATGCCGTGGCCGACGGCGTAGCGCACGATGTCGTGCACCGTCAGGAAATACCGCGCGTAATTGAGCTGCGCGATGATGAGCAGTTCTTTTTCAATGGTATCGCGCACACGCCGCGGAATTCCATCGGGATAACGCACCGCCGCGCCTTGCCAAGTCAGATCGGCAAGGTGCTCGTCCGGCGTCAGACCAGGCGGAATCGGTTCGTCGGGATATTCATAGGCGAGTTCCCCGAGCGAGAAGCCGCAGCGCTCAACGATGTCTTCTGTGCGACGCACCGCTTCGGGATATTCGCGGAACAGGCGCTCCATTTCCTTCGGCGACTTCAGATGCCTCTCGCCATTGGGCTGCAATGCAAGGCCCGCCTGGTCGATGCGACAGCCGAGACGGATGCAGGTCATCACATCCTGCAGCGGACGCCGGTCAGGCAGATGATAGAGCACATCGTTGGTCGCCACCATCGGCAACGGCAGTTCGGCCATTGCGCGCAAGCGGTTGGCATCGTCACCACGATAACGGCGGCTGGCGGCAAGAAACGCCCGGCCGCGAAAATCTGATTGCAGGCGCTGGAGATTTTCCCGGAAGCCAACATCCAATCGATCCGGCGCGACAGCAAGCAGAAGCTGCCCTTCGCCATGCTCCAGCAGATCGGTGTAGTGCAGGAAGCAGCGATTGGTGGCTTTCGCAGCATCGCCGGTGTCGCCATGTGGCACACGTCCCTTGCCGACGGTGAGCAGACGCGCCAAGCGTCCCCACGCCGCCCGATCCTGCGGATAGCAGAGCAGATCCGGCGTGTCGTCGCGGAATGACAGGCGCGCGCCGACCACCAGCCGAACGCCGACCTCCTTCGCCGCATCCCACATCCGCACCACGCCGGCCACGCTGTTGAGATCGGTGATGCCGATGGCGGAAAGCCCCAGCACTGACGCGGTGGCGGCGAGTTCCTCCGGCGATGAAGCGCCGCGCAGAAAGGAGAACGCGCTCGCCACCTGCAGTTCGGCATATCCTCCCCCTCCCCTTGCGGGAGGGGGTCGGGGGGAGGGGGTTGGGAGAATCAAATCACCCGAACAGCCCATGCAAATACCACTGCGGCATCCGGTCCGCGGCATGCAGACCGGCGCGGAAGATCCAGAACCGAGCGCCGTCGGAATCCTCCACCCGATAATAGTCGCGAATCAGATCCGTCTCCGGCCGCCCCCCACCGGATCGCTTGGCGCGCCACCATTCGGCGGCGATCCGCTCGGGACCGGCGGAGGCGCACACACGATGCGACACACCGCGCCAGCGGAACCTGATGGGCGGATCGTCCGGTACGGGGGCGATCACCTCGATCTCTTCCGGCCGACGCAACAGGCGGATCGGCCGCGGCGCGGCGGGATCGTCCACCCAGGATGGCTGCCTGAGCGCCAGTGGCGGTATGCTTTGCACGGCACGCTCCGGTACGTGGCTCCCAAACGGCGCGACACGAGAAACCCGATCCAAACCCAGGCGGTTTGTCAGTGTATCCACCACACCAGTGAGACGGTCGCTCGCCTCCTGCGCAGCGACATCGGCAAGTTGGGTCTGCGGTGCCGAGAGCGGCGCCACGGTCTCGGCTTCCAGCACGATCACCTCGATGCCAAAGCCCGGATCGACGGTGTCCAGCTTCTCGCCCAGCAATTTGGTCAGATAGGCGGCATCGCGCGCCGGCAATGCGGTGCTCACCGTGATCCGCGGCACAACGTCATCGACGCGGAAGAACCACGCGATGAAGCGCTGACCGCCTTTGTCCTGCTCTGCCAGCCGCCGACATAGCCGTTCCGCAAGCTGCGCGAGCGCACACGCGAGATCCTCCGGCGTTCCGATCGGTTCGGCGAAGGCCAGACGCTCATTCCACCCGATCAGCGGCCGAGGCCAGTCAATGGCCTCCTCCATCGCGCCCAGCGCCTGATCGAGCCGCAGTACCGGCATGGCGCCGAACCGAGACGTGATCTGCGGCCGCGGAATGCGCAGAAGGTCCCGCACCGTCCGCAGGCCAAGCCGGCGCAGCCCGGTCACCGTGCCGGTGTCGAGCCGCAGGCTGGTGATCGGCAGATCGGCCAGCGCTGCCTTTTCCTCCCCCAATGGCAAAATGGTCCGATCCGCCCCGGCGTGCGCCAGTGCCCAGGCGGCCCCGGTCGTCCCGGCAACCGCCACGCGGCAGGGGATGGCATTCCACGCCAGGCGCGCAGCAAGAGCCCGCGCCAACTCCGCTTCCGTCGCGAACACCGCGGTGCAGCCGGTGATATCCAGCCACAACCCATCCGGCAAATCGGGCGCCGCCATCGGCGTGAAGCGCTCGCACCAGGCGGCGAGCCTGCCCAGCGCGACTTCATCGGCCGCCGGATCGGCATCGACGGGGATCAGCGTTGGGCAGACAGCGCGCGCATCGGTCAGCGTCTGCCCAGGTCGCAGCCCTTGAGCCTCGCCATGCACCCCCACCGCGACCAGATGCCGTACGCCGCGGATGGCCCCGATGGTGACCAGCGGCCTATCCGGCGAGGCGGAGACGCCGCGGCTCAGGCGCGTGATCGGCCAGTGCGGCAACCACACGGAGAGGATGCGTCGCATCATCCGAAGCCTCCATGATCCATTCGCC
>Ga0070713_100002426_pt1 | contig 12153 bp, 8 predicted proteins | sample LARL82metaG_FD_65465 | JGI IMG/M metagenome (GOLD analysis project Ga0070713, IMG submission 65465) | Corn, switchgrass and miscanthus rhizosphere microbial communities from Kellogg Biological Station, Michigan, USA - LAR L8-2 metaG | ecosystem: Host-associated > Plants > Roots > Rhizosphere ... | reverse complement strand
GACGGCCGCCGCTGGAGGAACTTCGAGAAATGATTCTGGCCGGCGATATTGGTGGCACCAATGCTCGTCTGGCATATTTTGAGCCGCAGAACGGGCACCTGCACATGGTGTCGGAGCGCGTGTTTCCCAGCCGCGAGCATGCTGAGCTAGGCGAGATCGTAACCCAGTTCCTGGATGGCTCTGCTACTCGTCCGGAAGTGGCATGTTTCGGTATTGCAGGACCGGTCCGCAACGGGCGAGTGGAGACGTCGAACCTTCCCTGGATCGTCGAACAGTCACGTTTGGCGAAGCAGATTCACCTTCCTGCCACCCTGCTCATCAACGACTTGGAGGCCAGCGCCTGGGGAATCGGCGGACTGGCCGCCAGCGATCTTGTGCCCCTCAATCATGTAAATGGTCCGGTAAGCGGCAATCAGGCCGTCATTGCGCCCGGAACCGGGTTAGGGGAAGCTGGCTTATTCTGGGATGGAAGCCGTCACCAAGTTTTTGCCTGTGAAGGTGGGCACACGGATTTTGGTCCACAAGGAGACTTGCAGCTCGAGTTGCTGCGATATCTGGGAAAAAGGTTTGGACACGTCAGCTATGAGCGGATTCTTTCCGGCCCCGGGCTGGTACACGTGTATGAATTTTTGCGCGACAGTGGATGCGGGAAGGAGTCTCCGCAGTTTGCCGCCGCGCTACGCCAAGCCGATCCGGCAGCCGTGATTTCAAGGGCGGCCCTCGATGGAACCGAGACTTTGGCGGAGAAAGCGCTGGATGTATGGATCGCCGTCTATGGCGCAGAGGCGGCGAATCTGGCTCTCAAGGTGATGGCTACCGGCGGACTGTTCCTGGCGGGGGGCATTTCTCCCAAGATACTGGCCAAGCTCAAGGGTCCACTCTTTATGCAGTCATTCTTAGAAAAAGGCCGCCTGCGCCCGCTGGTGGAGGCGATTCCCGTGCAGGTCATTACCAATGAAAAGGCTGGATTGTTGGGCGCGGCGCGGTGTGCGGCCGCCAGCAACCGATTGAGTTAGTCCAGGAGGGGTCTAAAACGTGAGCTCTTCCGTGGAGATTCGAACTCTCACCACCCCGCAGGAGCTGTTCGACGCCGCGGCGGAAGAAGTCGTGCGCACGGCCAATGAAGCCACTGCATCGCGCGGCCGGTTCACCATCGCGCTGTCTGGCGGATCCACCCCCAAAAATCTATTCAACCTGCTGGCTACGAATGCTCGCACGTCCCTGCCATGGGATCGCATGTTTTTCTTCTGGGGGGACGAGCGCCACGTTGCTCCCGACGATCCGGAAAGCAACTACCGGATGGCGGAGGAAACGATGCTGTCGAAGATCCCGGTGGCTGCCGGAAACGTCTTCCGTATCAAAGCCGAGAACCCCGATGCCGACGCGGCCGCGCTCGAATATGAGCAAACGCTCCGGCAATTCTTTCAACTGGAGCCCGGTAAAGTTCCGGCCTTCGACCTGATTCTGCTTGGCATGGGTCCAGATGGCCACACGGCTTCGCTGTTCCCTGGAACCGACGCGCTCAAGGAAAAATCTCGTTTGGTGGTTGCCAATTGGGTGGAAGGGCTGAAAACCAGCCGTATCACTCTGACCTTGCCGGTTTTGAACGCAGCCCGTTGCGTAACGTTTTTGGTGGGTGGAACGGATAAAGCAACGGCGCTTCGCGCGGTGCTGGAAGAGGATGTGCCGGCGGAACAGTATCCCTCAAAACTGGTCAAGCCGAGTCATGGCAAGCTGATATGGCTGCTGGATCGGGCGGCGGCAAGCGCTCTCTCGAATAAGAATCCAGGCGGCTAGATCCGCCAGCCGCAGATTTCCTTCAAGCCCTGGCCCCGCGCATGTTCGAACAGCCGCACGAAGTGGCGGGAATGCTCAAATTCGTGGATGTCGGCCCAGACCTCCGCCTCCCAGTTCTTGTTGTGCACGGCCGATTCGCCGCAGGTGGCGCAGCGGGTATGCAGCGTCACCGGAATGGGTTCGGAGCCGATGGGGACTGCTCCGGGTAACTCCACGAACACACACCGCACTTCCTGAACTTCCTCGTCTTCACCCAGAAGATGCTCGTAGCGCAGGAGGTAACTGAATCCCAGTTTCTTGGCCTGAATCTCGGCCTCGGCTCGGCTATGAAAAGGGCCATATTCCGCCCGCAGTTGCTCGGTGGAGTCGCATGTCATCCAGAAAACTTCTTTGTAGGCCATCGTGAGTTTCGCCCTGGGTCTCGAGGCAAGCTCAGGTGCTAAGGAGCTGGCGCGCGCAAGATCACCTGGACAAGTGCAATTCACAGGCCGCCACTGAATTTCGTAAAGCCCTTGCTGCAGACGAAGTTAAAGGTAGGAGCAGTTCATAGATTGGCGCCCGCGTGAAAGCTTTTGCAGAGTTTGGTACCAGACCTGCGACCGGGAGGGAAAAGGCAGAGGTTTCGAAGAGCGCTCTGCCTGCCAGGAAAGATGAAATCTGGTTCAATCATTGCGTTGTACCAGGCATCGCCGTTCTAAAGTAACGAATCGGCTCCGACCGCCTGGGCATAGGAAATTACCTCGTGTTCCGGCTCGTTCGGCCAAGCTTTACCACCGTGGCTGGCTACATACATTGCGAGTTCCAACCGGCTCCATACACCTAATTTGTCAAAGGCGTTCCGCAGATGGTTTTTGATGACCTGTTCACTGGTACCGATGATCCTGCCGATCTCCCGGTTGGTCAGACCTTGCCAGACCAGAATCGAGATCTGAATTTCTTTCGGTGTAAGACGTTCGCGGGGTGTCATGAGTGAGCTTCCTCCTTGGTGAAGATCGCGATCGCCAACTTCACGCGCTTGCGGCCTTCCCGAATTCCGGCGCGCAGGAACAGCGTGCGCAAATGTTGTTTGACGGTTCGAGGACTGATGTTGAGCTGTCCGGCAATTTCCTTGTTGCTGCACCCTTGCACCAGCAAGTTGAGAACTTGCTGGTCACGCGGCGTCACTTTTACTTGGGCGAGATCAATCATGGGGCGTTTCCTCCGAAGCACCAAAGTCAGCTTTCCTATTGCACGGCTTTCGCCAATTGTTCGCGTCCGGAAGCGCCCGAAGCTAAGTACATTGGAATCCAGGTACTTGAGGGCAGCCACCCCCGTTTTCATGTGGCTTTCAGGAACTACGTGGTAGGCTAGCCCGGTTCTAAAGTGGTCCAAGCACGTCACTCATGGCGAGTGTGGTCACATAGCCGCCCGGGCTGTTGCGCTGCAAGAGTCGGTCTTGGTGGTGGCGAATGGCGCTTCCAACCCGAGTTCTGTTTCCAGCAACCTACTGGATCGCCATGCGGTTATCGCGTCTTGCGTGCCTGTCCGTGTCTCGAGGTGCCGAATGAGAATCAACCAGAACCGTGATGTTGGACACAATCGACGGCGTTCCCATATTGAGCGAGTAGCCAGTCAGCTTATTTTCATTTTGGTGCTCGTGGCGGGCGGCGCCAGAAGTTTTGCACAGGTGACCATGTCGGCACAAACCCAGGGCCCCAGCATTGCCGTCACAACCGGGGCTCCGATCACAATCACGTTGCAAGATGCTCTGCAGAGGGCGCGGGTGAACGATCCCCAATACCGGTCGGCGGTAACGGATCTCGGAGTCGCGAAGGAAGATCGGGTACAGTCTCGCGCTGCACTGCTGCCCGATGTCAACTACAACACCTCGTACATCTATACCCAGGGCACGGGCGCACTGCCGGTCAGTTGTGCCACTAGCACCCTGGGATGTCCGACATCCAAGTTCATCGCTAACAATGGCGTACATGAATACATCAGCCAGGCGGACGTGCGGGAGGCAGTATCACTGACCAACTTTGCCGACTATCGACGCTCCGCGGCCGCGCTGGCTCAAGCACGGGCAAAGGCTGAGATTGCCAGGCGGGGGCTTGTGGTCACAGTGACGCAATCGTATTACAGCCTGGTTGTGGCACAACGCAAATACTCGACTGCGCAGCGCGCGTCCGCTGAAGCGGCTCGGTTTCTCGACATCAGCCAGAAACTGGAAAACGGGGGTGAGGTCGCCCACGCGGACGTGATCAAAGCACGCATTCAGGCGCAGCAACAGCAGCGCGATCTGCAGGAGGCGCAACTCGGCATGGAACGCAGCCGCCTCGACCTGGCGGTGCTGCTGTTTCCGGATTTTAACCAGGACTTTGCCGTCGTCGATGACTTACAAACTCCCGAGCCCCTGCCCTCCTTTGCCGAAGTCGAAGCGGCGGGAAAGAAAAATAATCCGGATCTGCGCGCGGCTCTAGCCGCCTTCGAAGTTGCCCGGCACGAAGTCACGGCGGCTTGGGGAGGCCTGCTGCCGTCATTGAACATCGATTATTTTTACGGCATCGATTCCAATCAATTTGCCATCCGAACCAACGGCGTCCGAAATCTCGGGTACTCCGCGGTCGCGTCGTTGCAGATTCCAATTTTCAGTTGGGGCGCGGATCGCAGCAAACTGAAGCAGGCCGAACTACGACGCGACCAGGCTCATGTCGAACTGACGCACGCGCAGCGGGAACTGCTTGCCCGGCTGCGCCAGTTTTACGGAGAAGCGGAGGCCTCAAGGCTGGAAATGGATTCGCTTGCGAGTTCCGCCGAACTGGCAGCCGACAGCATGCGGCTTACGACCTTGCGCTATCAAGCCGGAGAATCTACTGTGCTCGAGGTCGTGGACGCGCAAAATACACTGACGCTGGCTCGCAACGCTTACGACGACGGACAAGCACGCTTTCGAGTGGCTGTGGCCAATTTACAGACTCTCACTGGAACCTTCTAAACCATGAACTTTGCCGGAAGTGGCTGCAACCGCCGCATCGAACGGATGGCCGCTAAGTCCCATCGTCTCCCGCGGGCTCTCCCGTGTATGGCCGTTTTCGCTGGACTGCTAGTGGCATTTGGCTGCTCGTCGGATCAAGCGGACAAAGAGCCTACGGTGACAGTGCAAGTTTCGCCCGTGGAAAAGACCACCATTCAACACACGATCAACACGCAAGCAGTCCTGTTTGCCAGGCAACAGGCAGCGATTGTTCCCAAGATCAGCGCTCCCGTGCAGAAGTTTCTGGTAAAGCGAGGCAGCCCGGTTCGTCAGGGACAACTGCTGGCGGTGCTGGAGAACCGCGATCTCACCGCCGCCGCTCAGGAAAACAAGGGTAGTTACGAGCAGGCCCAGGCTGCTTACGAAACCACGACAGCGGCCGGTCTTCCGGAAGAAATTCGCAAGGCCGAAGCCGATGCGCAGCAGGCGCAGCAGGCGCTCGACGCGCAGGAAAAAGTTTTTCAGAGCCGCCAATTACTCTTCGAGCAGGGTGCGCTTCCCCGCAAGGAATTAGACCAGTCGCGCGTGGATGTCACCCAGGCGCGCAATCAATCTGCAATTGCCAAGAAGCATCTCGATGCCCTCATGGCGATTGGTAAACAACAAGAGTTGAAATCCGCGGCGGGGCAACTGGCATCGGCCAAAGGCAAGTATCTGGGGGCGGAAGCACAGCTTAGCTATTCGGAAATTCGCAGCCCGATCAATGGCGTGATCACCGACCGCCCGCTGTACGCCGGCGAAATGGCTGCTGCCGGAACTCCTTTGCTAACGGTGATGGACGTTTCCGCAGTCATTGCCAAAGCCCACATTTCACAGAGCGACGCCGCCGCTCTGAAAGTCGGAGATGCCGGGACCATCACCGTTCCTGGAATCGACACACCCATGGAAGGAAAGATCACGGTCGTCAGCCCCGCCCTTGATCCCAACAGCACCACGGTCGAGATCTGGCTGGAGGCGAAGAACCCCAAGCACACGTTGAAACCGGGTACCAGCGTTCAACTTTCGCTCACCGCGAAAACCGTGAAGGACGCCCTCGTGGTTCCCGCCGGCGCAATCGTCACTTCGCCGGACGGAAATACGGCGGTAATGCTTGCAGGGCCGGATGGCCGCGCCCATCAGAAGCCAGTGAAGGTTGGGATTCGCAGCGGCGACGACGTGCAGATTGTGGACGGCGTCAGCGCCAGCGACAAGGTTGTGTCCAGCGGGGCCTACGGATTGCCGGACAAAAGCAAAATTCAGATCCAGGCCGCGGAGCCTGCCGCTGAAGGGTCTAAGGAGGGGTCCAAGGAGGGATCGAAAGAAGGGACGAAGGCTCCCAGTGAGGGGTCCGATGAAAAATAATCGCGGGGGCGAGCGGGCGTGAACTCATCCAAGGTCGGCCGTCTGCAAGAACAATCTCCGGCGCAGCCGCCGCCAAACCTGGACCTGCGGAGCGATAATTACTGGACCGCACGTCACTCGCGTCCAGTCATCTTTCTCATCCTCACGCTCAGCTTGCTGGGCGCTTACCTGGCTTTCACGATTCCGGTTTCGGTGTTTCCCAGCACGGATTTTCCCCGGGTGCTGATCGCAGTCGATAACGGCGTCATGCCCATCGATCAAATGACGGTCACCGTGACGCGGCCGATCGAAGAAGCGGTCAACAGCGTTCCCGGCCTTTTGACGGTGCGATCCATTACCAGTCGTGGGTCTGCCGAAGTGGACCTGTATTTCCGCTGGGACATCGATATGTTCCAGACGCTGCAGTATGTGAACGCCGCGATTTCGCGGGTCCAGCCCGAACTTCCTGCCACGGCCAAGATCGAAGCCCACCGCCTGACCTTCGCAGCTTTTCCCGTCATCGGCTACAGCCTTACTTCCGACACCATGCCTCAAACCAGGCTGTGGGAAATGGCGACCTATGAAATGAAGCCCCGGCTGAATCGCCTGGAAGGCGTTTCCACCGTGATCGTGCAAGGTGGACAGGAACCTGAGTTCTATATCGTGCCCGACCCGTCGAAATTGCTGACCGCGGGCGTCACCGTCACCGATATCCTCGATGCGGTGAAACGCACCAACCTGATCGATTCTCCCGGGCTACTGGAGCGCAATCATCAGCTATATCTCGGGCTGGTCAATGGCCAGGTAAGGACGCCGGAAGAGATTGCGAATGCCGTGGTCAAGAACACACCAGCGGGAATTCCTGTGCGCATCGGCGATATTTCTACCGTCGAACCCGGTGTCAAACCGGTCTACACCGTAGTTACGGCGAACGGAAAGCCGGCAGTGCTCTTGAACATCAACCGCCAGCCGGACGGAAACACGGTACAAGTTGCGCAAGAAGTACATGACGAAATCGAACGCATCCGCAAGATGCTGCCGCCAGGAATCAAGATTGAACCGTTCTATGACCAGTCGGTCATCGTCAACGAGTCCATCAAGAGCGTCCGTGATGCCATTCTCCTGGGGTTGATTCTGGCTTCGATTATCCTGGTCGTATTTCTGCGCGATTGGGGAACCTCGTTGGTCGCGGGACTGGTGATCCCCGTGACTGTCATGGTCACATTCATTGCTCTGAAGGTGATGGGGCAAACGTTCAACCTGATGACGCTGGGCGGTCTGGCCGCAGCGGTGGGATTAGTGATCGACGACGCCATCGTGGTCGTCGAGAACATTGTCCTGCATCGAGATTCGGGGCAAGGGAGTCTGCAAGCCATCCGCAGCGCGCTGAAAGAGATCACGGTTCCCCTGATCGGATCCACGATTACTCCGATTGTCGTATTTATCCCGCTGATCGTGATCACCGGAGTCACTGGAGTCTTCTTCCGCGCGCTGGCGGTGACCATGAGCGTGTCGTTGCTCACTTCGCTGGCGCTGGCGGTCACCTGGACGCCGACGCTGAGCCAGTATTTCATCAAGCAGCGTCACCGAGCTCCAGTGAGTGACGAGCCGGAAAATCTTCCACTCCCGAATTCGGGCCGGCCGAATGGAAGCGAAGTTCCGGATAACGAGGATGCGATGAAGTTGCTCGCCGCCGAGGAAAAACATCTCAGCGGCTTCTTCCTGCGTGTGGTGAATTTTCACGAACGCTGGCTGCACCGGGCTCTGGATCGGCCAGGATTGCTTCTGATCTTCGCCGCCGGGCTGATCGTTGCTTCTTATGTTTGCTACAGCTTTTCCGGATCCGACCTCCTGCCGGAGATGGACGAAGGTGGGTTCGTCATCGACTACATCATGCCTGCCGGAAGTTCGCTGGCAGAAACCAACCGCGTGGTGGGGCATGTGGAAGAGATGCTGCGAGAAGTTCCTGAAGTAGAAAGCACTTCGCGTCGCACTGGCTTGCAACTCGGCCTCGCCGCGGTTACAGAAGCCAACACCGGCGATATCCTGGTGAAGTTGAAAGCCAAGCGCAAGCGTGATATTGAAGACATCATTTCCGACGTGCGCGCTGATATCAAACACCAGGAACCCGCTCTCGACATCGAGTTCATCCAGGTTCTGCAGGATATGATCGGCGATCTCACCTCCGCTCCCGAACCGATCCAGATCAAACTGTTTTCGCAGGATCCCAAGCAATTGGAAGAATGGGCGCCTAAGGTGGCCGACGCGATCGGAAAGGTCAAAGGCGTCGTCGACATCTTGAACGGGATTGAGAACACCATCAGCGGCCCCGCCGTCACCTTCCAGGTAGATCCCAGCATAGCCGCGCGAGCCGGATTTACCGCCGAGGAGGTAGCGCTCGACGCCTCGGCGATTCTCGAAGGCGAACCTGCGCCTACGCCCGTAGTGGCAAACGACCGCGCATATACTTTACGGATTCGCTTTCCGGCGGCAAACCGCGCATCGCTCGAAGCCATGCGCGATACCTTGCTGGTCAGCAGCACCGGGCACACCGCAACTCTGGGATCGCTTTCCTCGGTGGTCGAGAACACGGGGCAGACCGAAGTGCGCCGCGAAAACTTGCAGCGTGACGTGGCCGTCACGGCACGACTTGACGGAAGGAGCCTGGGCAGCGGCATGGCCGATGTGCAAAAAGTCGTCGCCGGTTTGCATATTCCGCCCAGCATTCGCCTGGAGTACGGCGGGACCTACCACGAACAGCAGCAGTCATTTCACGACCTGGTGATCGTGCTGATTCTGGCCGTCCTGCTTTTGTTTATCGTGTTGCTGTTTGAGTTTGGCACCTTCGCCGCGCCGGTCGCGATTCTGTCGTCGGCGCTACTTTCCACTTCCGGTGTTTTCATCGCTCTGCTGATTACCCGTACCACGTTCAACATTTCGTCGTTCATGGGGATGATCATGGTTATCGGCATCGTGGCCAAGAACGGCATTCTGCTGCTGGACGCAGATGAGAAGATGCGCGGCCTTGGCTTCGATACGGAAAAGGCGATGCTGCAGGCGGCTCGCCGCCGGTTACGCCCCATTGTTATGACGGCGCTGGCGACAGTTGCTGGCATGCTGCCTCTGGCGTTCGCCATTGGTGCGGGTTCGCAGATGTTGCAGCCTCTCGCCATTGGCGTGATTGGCGGTGTCCTCATTTCCATGGTGTTGTCGCTGATCATTACTCCGGCAGTCTACTTTTATCTCAGCGGGAAGAACGAAGCGCCCCAGGCGACCAGGTAGGAAAACTCGAGAACCGCAGTGCAGAAGTTTGCGATAGTGTGATTACTAGCGTCTGATTACCATCCCGACTCGCAAGCCCCAACCCTTCCCTTCCACTCGAAATGCTGGCCTTCCAACAGTAAACTATTGACAGACTTAGGGCTTTGGGCGGACTTTGCAAGCAGAAAGCGGCACCCCCCAGGAAACGGGTCCATGCCTGGTTATGATGGCGCGGCAGTTGCACTAGAATAAGCGCATTATCGTGGTCTGGGGCCACGCCTGTCCGATGGTTCAAATGGTGGAAAAAGAAATGGCGTCTCCGACAGAAGGCAAGCCATTGCGAGATGAGCAAACCCTCGCGAAGGTGCTCGAAGCTGCCTATGTGATACAGGAGCGTAACCGCGCCATGGGCAAACCGGCGCGGAAACCGGCGAACGAACAGTCTGGGTTACAAGAATCGGCACCCTCGGTGGCCGCGCAGCGTTCGCAAGCAAGTCCTTCCGCGGCGAGAAGCGATTCCACTTTCACGCTGGCGCAAATCGCGGAGATCCAGCATCAGATCCAGCTTGAGCATCTGCAATGCGACAGCGTGATGTCGCTGGTCACCGAGCGCCTGGTCCGGATCGTGCCTTCGGGCAGTGCGGGAATTGCGATTCTCGATGGCAAGAACGCGCAGTACCGCACAGCCTCGGGCCCTCTGGCTCTACCGGCCGGCAGTGAAATGCCCATGGAAACGGCGCTCTCATTCGAGTGCCTTCGAACCGGAAAAGTATTTCGTTGCCCGGACGTGAATGCCGAATTGCTGGTCGATAACAACGAATGCAAACGCCGCGGCATTCAGTCAATGATCTGCGTTCCCGTTTTTCACGACGGGAGTGTATCGGGGAGCCTGGAACTCTATTTTCCCACGCTGCAAGCATTCAGCGAAGAAGACGTTTACGCTTGCCGCCTCATGGCTGGGTTGATCGGCGAATCCCTTGCCAGACACCAAAAAACTACCCAGATGAAATCTTTGGCAGACGATCGCGCCGCCATGCTGGACGTGCTGGAGAAGTTGAAACCAAACCTGGCAGCCTTGGCCGAGACACCAGGGAACAAGAACAGTGTTGCAAGAGCTTCCTCTTCCGTAAGGCCCGCGGGTGTGCCGAACTTTGTTTGTCCCAAGTGCAGGCACGAACTGCTGGCGCAAGAGCAGTTCTGCGGCAATTGCGGGCTGCCACGCAGTTCCGACTACGAAACTTCGAACATGCAGAGCACGATTGCCACGCTGTGGCAGATGCAGCAGCAGGAATTAAATAAAAGCGCGCATCCAGCCACCGAAAACGGCTTTGCCATCAAACAGCGTCTGGAAGAAAGTGCAAGTCCAGTTGCCGACGCGCCCTCAACCGGCGCCAGCGACGTCGCCGAATCAGAACCGCTTTCGCAGGCCTATTCAGACGAGCAACTTGATCACGACCGGGCAGATCCACAGGTGACACCTGAGTTCGCGGAGGCCGCGGAGTCCGCTTCGCATCAACTGGAAGTGGATGACGTAGATTTCGAAGACTCAGCCCCGGCAGATCTCGAAATTGCGGCGAGCACGGATCTCGAAGCCGCTTCCGAGATTGTTTCGGATGATAGAGAAACGCCTCCGGTGACCGCTCTCGCGAAGACGCAACGCCCCGTCGCCTGGAGTTCCGCAGCTACCACTCGTGAGTTCCTGGAGCAGCTAACTGCGGCCAAGCATTCTGGAGTATGGGCACAGCTCTGGAACAGCCGCCGCGGAGACATTTACCTGGCGATCGCAATCATTTTGGTACTGGGTGTTTTGCGTTGGGGCCTGTCGTCGGGCCACCCGGTAAATGCGACCGCAGCGCCAGCCCCCTCTGCCACACATCACCGTCCGGCGCCGGATGCTGATCTTTCGCTTTTTGACCGCATGCTGATCAAGATCGGATTAGCCGAAGCGCCTGATCCGCCAGAATATAAGGGCAATCCGCGAACCCAAGTTTGGGTCGATCTTCAAACTGCGCTCTACTACTGCCCGGGCGCGGACCTCTACGGTAAAACCCCTAAGGGGAAATTCAGGACACAACGGGAGGCCCAATTGGATCAGTTTGAGCCTGCCTACCGCAAAGCCTGCGACTGAGGGCCCACCTGCACCTTCCAGTCCCTTTCAGTTGACAACCAACAGCGACGGGAGTGCAATCATACAGGTAGATTTCGCATGTTTGGGCTGCATTTAAGAGAGGAAACCCCAATTTGTCGAGTCAACCGAAATCCCCCCAAGGAACCAGCATTTTGACGCCGCCAGAGCTGAATCCTCTAGTGAATCCTCTGCTGGCGAAGAATATGGGCAGATGGGCCCAGGTCTACTTCACGAGTCCTCCGGAAAAACGCGAGCAAGCGGTGCAGGATCTACTGCGGGACTTGGAAGCTGAAAGCACCGGGCGCGAAATTGCGACCGATCCGATTCCGGGTCCATCGCAGGCTCCTGTTGTTGCGAGGACTCTTGAGCCATGGCCACTATCGTCAAGGCTGAACTCACAACCGCAAGCCGCATCGGGCCACTGTTCCGCATGCGGCCGGGACAACCCGGAGTCTCAAAAGTTTTGCGGCATGTGTGGCGCGCGTCTGGGAGACGACAGTTCAGCCGCCGACCCACCACGAGAAGCTATCCATGGTGAAGGTCTCCGTCTTTCGGATCTTCAGATCACGGACGAGCATCGCCTGGATGATCTTGGACAGATCGAAGCGCCTGACTTCGGTCAGAGCGACGAATC